>JAABUN010002353.1_pt1 | contig 34086 bp, 37 predicted proteins | sample 5559311 | NCBI WGS metagenome assembly JAABUN01 (sample SAMN10711877, study PRJNA513370) | rock metagenome | isolation source: Antarctica rocks | place: Antarctica: Victoria Land, Siegfried Peak sud | reverse complement strand
GCCTTTCGCGCTCGTCTTAAAGAAAAGACCAAAGCCAAGAATAGAGGGAACCCATAGTCCGACGAAAATTCCGGCATCTCTATTTTCCGCGCCAAACACGCCGAACCATAGAGAAATTGAAAATAAAAAAGAAACGAAGGCTGCAATTAAAATTATGTAATCCGGTTTGCTGAACATAAATAAACTCCTTGAATAAACAAAAAAATAATCGAAAAATGTAAATAATGGACAGAATCTCTAAATGGATTCTGAAATTCTGTCCATTCCTGCCCCTTGTTCGTTCGGTGCATATTTGTTTGGCATACTTAAGCGGTCTAATCAACCGACGCAGCGCAATCATCGCAATCAGTTTTTCTTCGACGGATTGAGTGTTGCGGGCGTGTTCGCAGTATCGCCAAATATCAATAAAAATTTCTTCGGTTGCCGCTTCCGCTTCTTCGCGCGAGCGGGTGAACTTTCTCGCTAACGCCCAGATGAAATTACCGTAAGCGTCAATGCAGTCTTTAACAGCAGTTCTATCCTTTTCCGCAATCCTTCGCAGAATCGTCGAAGTCTCCGTTTTTTGAATTGTTCGAGTCGCTAAAGCAATCATTGTTATTACCTTGAAAATTCTCTTGTCAAGCTGTTTTCCTCAAGAAAGATTCGCTGCCAAACATCCTGCGAATTGCGGAAATTTCTTCAGCGCGGTTGTTTTCTCGGCGCTCGGCAATCCAATTTGAAACCGTGTCCGCCATCTTGCGGTGCAAACGACGTTCGATTTTTTCTTCGCTGAATGCTGCCGTCGGTTTTGTTTCGCACGTGCTTTGAGATTTGACATTTGCCGGAACTCGCGTATCTTTTCGCTTGATAATTTTTATTGATATTTTATTCACGCTTTCTCACCCCCTTGTCTTTTTTATCTCTTGCGCCGGAGCAGACCGGCTATTTGTTAACTCGGTCTGAACCCGCCAATTTCACCAGTTTGTTGTAAACGCCAAGCAGCAGAAAAGGCGAAACCCACTGACCGACGAAGCGGCTTTTTTCTGCATTACCTTTCAACTCAAAATAAAGCGATACTCCGATTGAGCCGAGCGCGCCCCAAAGAAATATGTCTGATGGCAATTTTGCGGTTTGTTCCTCAATCGTCCGGGCGACGATTCCTTCTGAATGTTCCTGTGCTTCGTTTGTAGCTGCGCGTTGTGTTGCTGTTCCTGTCATTGATTTTTTCTCCTTGAAAAATTATTAAGCAGTAATGCTTAATGTTCCTATTTATTTTTGGGGATGTTTCCCCGGTTTCTTAGCGAATATCGCCAATTTGTTTCCGCAAAATTACGACTAATTACAATCTTCTGTCGTGTGCGGTTTGTGCGATTTGAATGTTATAGGAAATATTTACAACAGTCAAGTGGATTTAATGAAATTCTTTAAAAATATCTAAAAGTCTTATATTTAATCTAAATATCTATACAAAAAGTTTTATTTTCGAAATTCATTTGTGCGATTTGTGCGATTTGTGTATTATAAATTGTGTAGGCGGAAAATCTTTCTTTCTCGCTTCTAAACGTTCGTTTGAAACTTTGGTAATGTGTAAATAAAGATGGCAGACATAAAAGGCTTTACCACAATAGAAGTTGCTCGGTTGTGCCGCGTCAGCGACGCGACCGTTAAACGATGGGAAGAAGCCGGACTTTTAAAATCCGAGCGGACGAGCGGTGGTCACCGGCGTTTTCGCGCCGAAGAAGTAGCGCGTTTTCAGCGCGAACAAGGACTAGGGTTAAAGCAAAATCACGGCGACGAATCCGTTATAAAGACGACAAACCGCGCCCGTGATAAAAAAGTTTATTCCGATTCGGCGTTTCTTCAGACGCTGATTGACGGAGGCGAAGAAGCGGCAGCGAACTTTTTTATCACCGCGCATCTGGAAGGCAAGCCGCTGACGGAAATAATTGACCGCCTCGTTTGTCCGGCGATGCGGGAAATCGGCGAATTGTGGCATAGAGAGGAAATCAGCGTCGCGCAGGAACATCTGGCGACTCGCACCGCCATATCCGCCATATACAAACTCAGAAACGCGCTTCCCGTTCCCGAAATGAAGAACGGGCTGGCAATGTGTTGCGCGATGGAAGGCGACCTTCACGAGCTTCCGACGCTTCTGGCGCAAATAGCCGTTGAAAACGAAGGCTTGGAAGTCATAAATTTTGGCGCAGCCACTCCGCTCTATTGTCTGGCTGACGAGGTTGTGCGGCATTCTCCAAGTTTTGTGTGCATTTCCGCCACCGTAATAAATGATTTGGAACGGCTGACGCGCGATTACAAAGATTTCAGAGAAAAAATAGCCAAACTCGAAATTCCGGTTCTGCTCGGCGGAAGAGTTTTTGAAGACGAGCATATACGAAGGCGTTTCAAGAGCGAGTTTTACGCGCGTAGTTTTACCGATGTCGCAGAATTCGCGCGAAATCTTTATAAAAATTAAAACTATGAAAATAATAATTTTCTTTTACTGGTCACATCGTCAATTTTTGGATTTGTTGAGCCTGTAAATAATTTTGTGTAAACGACATTAATCAACATTTATTTTTAATGGACCTTTTTTTCGAGCTGCGGCGACATCTTTGCCGAGCAGCGGACGTTTCAATTTAGCGCGCAGTTCTGTGTAATCTTGGAAACAAAAATGTAAAGTGCCGGCAAGAGCGGTTGAGTTATTTATCTATTTTTATAACGAACGACAAATTAAGGAAAGAAAATATCCGAAGTATCGGGCAAATACGGTGCAAAATCTGCCAGCGCTTATTTAAACACTCGCTTATAATTCTAGTTTAACGAAGCTATTTTTGAAGTTTTAAATGTGGAACATCATTCTTTACATCCATGTGCACTAGGCGGAAGGATGGTATCCGTATTTGGCGGATTTAGTTTGCAAGCGGTTTCCATCATTTTTTTTCGGTTGCACAGCGGTTTTTGAAAATGAATGCGATTAAGTATTTATTTTCAGTGTCTTTTTGATCTTGATTTGAGGAGACTACGGACTTCTGCCGATTCAACTCGCTTTTGATTTCGATGCTGTTCCTACGACCTGCGACATCCAGGCGCGGTATCACGCGATTGTCCCGTGTCTGACCGGCAAAGTCGTGCCGTTTGCACGCGCCGCCGAACTGAATCTTTCTTATTCGACCGTCACGCGCTGGCTCACCCGGTTTCGTGAAAACGGCATGCGCGGATTGTTTCCGGCAGCGCAGATTTCGCGGCAGCCGTACACGCCGGAAAAGGTCATCGTGTCACTGGTTTTCTACAAGACTTGTGTTCGCAGCATCTCCGACCGCGAACTGGCGCGCGTGATGCAGAATATTCATCATGTTTCGCTGCATCACGAAACGGTCAAAGCCTTGCTCGAACGCTACTTTTTCTGGCGACACGATGAGTTCAACCGGCTGGTGACTTATCCGATTCCGGCTGATCCGGTGGAAAAGCGTCTTGAAATCGTCAAACTCTACCGACAGGGATGGTCGGAGACGACCGTTGCCAAGCTACTCAAAGTCACGCGCAAGACCGTGCAGAAATGGGTGCGCCGCTCACGGCAAACGCCGACTGCCGAACTTGACCGCACTGATTGGCTGTTTGATTTATCACACGCGCCGCTTAAGCCGAGCCGCAAAGTTTATTTCTCCGCCATTCACGCGCTTTTGCAATTGCAGAAGAAGTATCCCGGTGCCGGATGGTTTCGTCTTCAGGGTTATCTCTCACGCGACTTTTCGATTGATCTCGGACAAACGACGATCAAGAAGATCACGAAGCTCAATCGCCGTCTGCATCTGGTGCCGCCTAAACCATTCAAGCTGACCATCGAAAAGGAAGAACGCGAAGCTCCGCCGGTGAGTCGGCAGCCGTTTGAATACGCCTTTATCGATATTCGTTATCTGGATGCCAAACCCGAAGATGTGCAGCTTTATTCATGCCTGCTGCTCGAAGGCTTTTCGCGCACGATTCTCGCCGGTTCGCTGACGCGCCGCCAAGATCTCGGCACCGTGCTGCGGCTATATTATCTGGCACTGCTGCGCTGGGGCTGTTGGGAAACAATTGTCTCCGATCACGGCTCGCAGTTTACGAGCAAAGGCTTTCGGCAGACGAACCGGCGGCTCGGTATCATTCATCATCTTTACGACAAAGGCAGACCGTGGCAGAGTCTGATCGAAAGTCAGTTCGGCATTCAGGCACGATTGGGCGAATACGCCTGGTTACACTGCGGCAGCGTCGAGCGAGCCGTCGATATTCACCGCGACCTGATCCGTGATCACAACCGGTTGCCGCATTACGCGCACCGTGAGCGCAATGACCAAAAGCACACTCCGCTCGAAGTTCTCGACTCGCGGCGTGGACGAATGACTGAAACGCGCGATCTGCATTACGCCTTCGAGCGCAAACACTGGCAGCGGCGCACCGATGCGAAAGGCTTCGTCCGGCTCGGCAAATGGAAAGTTTATGTTGAAGAAGGTCTGCCGCGAACTCCCGTGCAGGTGTTATTCTGGGACGGCAAACTGCGGGCGGAATATCGTGAAAAAGTGCTGAGCGAATATAATGGCAAATGGAGTGATGAACGGCGCGGCGTGGTCAATCTCAAGCCCGGCATCCATTATGAAACCGAGTTCAGCTCAAAGCAGCGGGAACTATTCGATCCTGAGTGGCTGCGCGATCCGGTGGAAAACATAAGTCAGCAGCGAAGCGTTAAAAACGCGATGGGGGAAGAATATTATCAACCGAAACTGAACTTCGGCGAAGCGGCGTAAAAACCCAAAATGGAATCCGACGATATTGCAAACTAAATCCGCCAAATACGGATACCTTCCTTCCGCCTAGCGCAGTGCTTTTACTCTTACCTCTAACTTGTGCGGGCGATTCGTATTCTGTTCCTTTTTCATTTTAGAAATTTCCCGGCTGTGCGGGTTTGCTCAGACATCGGGCATAGTCAAATTTGTTGTGTTCGTTTGTGCCTGTCGAACAATAAATTAATCAATCTTTAAATTATATTCGTTAAATTTCATCGATTGGATTACTAAATTTGCATTCTCTTAAAACCACGTTTCTCCAAAAAATCGCGGAGCGTTTGTTAAATTTTTAGCAGCCGCCGATGAAATATAGTTTACATTATTCATCGGCGGCTGCTTATTGCTTTGCACACGGATTGACTCGATTTCCTCGGCAGCATTCCGTTAGTAACAATTAGGGATTGCCCGAATGCGGCGTTCCGAGATACGGGAATTTATTGAGATATGGAACGTCGTTTCCGCTGACGCCGTCGCCCAGAGTGTTATTCGGAGCTTTGTTAGTTTTCGGCGTAAACGGTGTGCCGCCTGCCATCGCGCGCAGAGCGATGTCGGTTACGTCATCGAAAACACGGCGTCCGTTCGGGTGACCTGCCGGGTCGCCGCCCAGGAGTCCGAGCCGGTTCGGATTAGCCGACGGCGGAATGACGACGTTCAGGCGCATCATTTCGTGCGGTTTTCCGTCGGATAAAAACGTGTTGAAAGTCGGCGCGCCCGGAACGCTTCCGGCTTTGATTCCGGTCGCGAAAATCGTCACCAAATCGGCGCGCGGCGCGGTCGGAATATCAATTTTGAAAACCGCTTTCATAAGTTTCGGCAATAACGGGTCGAGGACGAACGGCGCGGCAATCGCATCGTCTTTCGGCGACAAACCGTTAAAGGCGTCTTTTAATTTAAGCGGAATAACGACTTCGTTAACGAGCGGATTGCCGAGACGCGAAATCTGCACCCAATCGCCGGTTTTCGTTCCCAAGCGCTGTTCGTTATAAAGCACGTTCGTCGTGCGGCGGCTCGCCGTTGACCAGACGCCGATGACCGAATCGGCAACCGTCGGGCTGGTCGGCACATTTCCGTTGCGCGTCAAATCGCGGACGGGAACTTCGATGGCGATACTGTGGACGTTTTTGCCCGCGAGACCGTCAACGCCGCCCGTGTCCGTAATCGAATCAAGATTAAGTGTGTCGAAAATCTTGTTGACGGCGATATAAAAACCTTCGTCGCGTTGTCCGGCGAAAACGCGCATTCCGTTCGCCTGCGGCAAATCGTGAACGGCGCGCTCGGCGAGCGCTTCGTAATTCGGCGTCGTGCGCTTGCCGATATTTGACGGCGGCGTCGCCAGAACGGACGCGATTTGTCTGCCTTTCGCGCCGGTCGTTCTGTCAACGCGCGTAACCGAATACGTTTGAAATTCGTTGTAATCTTCGTCGTTGATTGAGGAAATCAGCGGCTCGATGCCGCCTTTGCCTTTCAGCGCTTCGTTCGGCGAAGCCATTCCGAGAACGGTGTCGGGATTTTTGATTTGATTTGAAAATCTGAATTGATAAGTGATGTCTTGGACGCCGTCGCCGGTGTTGTCGATTTTTATTTCATACAAAACATTGTCGTCAAACTTAAAGTAATGCGGACCGCTGCCCGGCGTCTGGTCTGGAATAAAGTTCGCAATTAAAGTAACAAAACCATTGCGTCCCGCTTCGGTCGAGCGAAAAGCGTAAACGTCCGTGTTGTCTGCCCCTGGGTCGCTGGCGGTAAACGGCGCTTCACGGTGACTTGATGCCCGCGAAGGCTGAACCAGAGCCCCGAGAAACAGCGAAAATATCACCGTAAAAGCTGCGGCTGAACTAATAATTTTTTTCATAGAAATATCTTCTTCCTCAGTTTTGGTTTATGCAATGCAAAAAAATGGCAGACTGGTGGTGAGTGAAAGCCGGGCATAAGGCATAACCGTCATGCGAAATTCTTCCACCGTGCGCGCCAAAGGAATTTGCGTTGGCATTGTACAAAACATTGTTTTCTTTCCTTTAGTCGTATTAATTGAATAAATGGGATGTTCAAGCGCAAAACTTGAACATCCCGATTGATATGGAGTTATGTTACTCCCAATTTTGAAATTTTTCAAAAAATCATCTTGAATTATAAGTTATAATCCTTTTTCTTTCGGCGGCAACTTTGTGTTTTGTCCCAAAAAGGGTCGTTTTTGACACAAAAACTAAGTATAGCACCTCAAGATTAGGACACTACCAAGAAATTTAATCACTTGCGGCTCACAAACAGGTTGTCTTTAACCCAAAACCGCCACGGCTTCTCCGCGTATTCTTCGGCATAATCGATGCCGACGCGCTTTCCCGAAACGATTTCCGAAGCGGCAAAATTTTTATAATCTTCGAGCCAGACTTTTTCTCCGACCAGACTTTCGTTATTAAAATCGCCGTCGATGCCGAGCGCGATGCAGAGCTTTCCCGGACCGGAAGTTAAATTTTTGTCTGCCATTTGAGCGAGCGGATTTTTACTTTTCGCCGCTCGCCGCTCGCGCATAATTTCGATGTCTTCGACCGGCTCGACAGCGCGAATTAAAACCGCGTGCGGCATTCCGGCAGCGCCCGCGACGACGTTAAATTGAAAATACATTCCGTAAATAAAAAATATATAAACCGTGCCGCCGACGGCAAACATCGTCTCGGTGCGTTTTGTGCGCCGGTTTCCGTAAGAATGCGCCGCTTTATCTTCGATGCCGAGATACGCTTCGGTTTCGACAATCATCGCCGAAACTCGTTTCCTGTTTTCGTTTGGAATGACAACAAGTTTGCCGAGTAAATCCCGCGCGATTTGCAGAGTGTCGGCGCGCGTGTAAAATTCGCGCGGCAGTTTTTTCATAAGAATTTTTGCCGCAGATGAACGCAGATAAACGCAGATTAAATCAAAGACGGATTAAAACAATTATAATTTTTTTTGTCTTATCTGCGTCATCCGCGTTTATCTGCGGCTAATTTATTTTCCGTAATCTTCCGGGTAATAAATCAATTCAACGACGTTTCCGCCGACGCCTTTCGTGTAAAAAGAAACGGTTTTGTCGCGGTGTTCTTTGAGCGGGCGGTTTTCGCGCGCCGCCGCCGCTTTGAGTTCTTCCAAAGTTTCGACGCGCATTCCGATGTGCGCCGGATGTTTCGACGCGGGCGGCAGAAGCGCGATGCCGAAGCCGCGCGCGTCGCGCATCATCGCCCAATCTTCGTAAAGCGTTTCGAGGGTAAAGCCGAGTTTTTTATATTCTTCAACGTCGCCTTTCAGGTCGTCGCATTTTATCGCCAAATGGTCAACCGTTCCCGCAAAACGCTGATTTTTTTCGTCGTTCATAATTTTGAAATTACCTCACAAAAGATTTTAACAACTAATTTCGGAAACAAAAAAGATTGGCGATTATTTTATCATTCGCCAATCTTTTGCGAAAATTTGACCGATGTTTATTCGTCAGCGAAAACTTTTTTAATTCGCCATCTTAGTTTCGCCGCTCGATAATTCCCGCCGCACGTTTTTATCTCCTAAATCGATAATTCGCTTCGACATTTTTTCGCCTTTGACATTTAAAATAATCAAGCGTAAATTCTCCTGTAGTTGCTTGTGAAACATTTCTCGAAATTTCTGAAACAACGCTAAAAGATTATGTCAAATAAAAAGGTTGCAATCATCGGCGGCGGTTTCGGCGGACTTTTTACGGCGCTCGACTTAAGCAATGATGCAGAAGTTACGCTCTTGAGCGACAGCGATTATTTTTGTTTCCGACCGCTGCTTTACGAGTATTTGAGCGGCGAAGTCGAAGCGTGGCACATCGCGCCTTATTACAAAGAATTGATTGACGAGCGGATAAATTTCGTGCGCGGCGCGGTCGAAAGCGTGAATTTCGCCGATAAAAAAATTAATGTTTCGACCCGCAAAAACGCGTTTGGCTATGACGCTCTTGTTTTAGCCGTCGGCGGCACAACGAATTTTTGGAACGTCGCGGGCGCGGAAGAATTCGCGCTTCCCTTTCGAGACATCGCGGATGCGGACAAACTTCGCAATCGTATGAGCAAGGCGCTTGATTTGGTTTCGCCGACGCTTGCGCCGCAGGACGCGCGCGAGCGTCTGACTTTTGCGGTCATCGGCGCGGGCGCGAGCGGCGTCGAGCTGGCGACGAAGATGTCGGATTTATTGACCGACGCTTTTCAAAGACGCGGTTTGAAGGGCAAGCCGCACGTTCTTTTAATTGAAATGAGCGACCGCGTCGTTCCCGGAATGGGCGAAGAAGTGCGCGATTACGTCGAAAGAACTTTGCGCGAAAAACACATCGACGTTCATCTCGAAACAAAAGTTTTAGCCGTTAAACCGAATACAATTGTTTCAGAACATAACGGTAAGCAAACCGAAACGGAAACCGTCGCAACCGTTTGGACGGCGGGCGTGAAAGTCAATTCGCTGATTGAAACGCTTGATTTGCCGAAAGACGAAAACAATTTGATTTTAACGAAGCCGACTTTGCAGGTAAAAAATTTCGACGACGTTTTCGCGCTCGGCGATATTGCGAAAGTCGAAGCCGAAATCGAGCCGAAGCTGGCGGGAACGGCGCAGCTCGCGTTTCAGGAATCGGGTTTGCTGGCAGACAATATAAAAGCGTTTTTGAGCGGCGGAAATCTTAAGACGAAACAATTTGAAGAAATGGGCGAAGCGTTAAGTCTCGGCACGCACAACGCGGCGGTTCTGGTCGGCGGAAATGTGCTTGGCGGCGCTCTTGCACGCGACGCTCGTTTCGCGCTCTACACGTCGCGGCTTCCGACTTGGCATCACCGTTTGAAAGTCGGCGCAAGCTGGTTTTTTGAAGGCACGACGCCGAAACCGCTTCAGCCTTTGGGAATTAGTTAAGCAATATAATTAATTTGTAGGATTTTCTTTACCGTCAATCACTAGTTTTGAGCCGCGGTCAATTTGTTTATTTTCGCGCCATTTTAATTCTTTATTTTTCTTCCAAAAATCGGTTGATTTTGTAGTAAATAAAAAATCCACGATTCTGCCGTCGGGCAAAGCTATTTTCCCTTTGTTTCTCGAAGCAACTTGAAGCACATAATTTCCATTAACAAACTCAATTTTTTCAATCGTTGACTTCGCTTCGGAAATTTCCCTTACAGTGTTGTAAAAAGTTTTTACTCCTTCGAGAACTTGTTTTTTATTCAATTTGACTTTGCCCGTTTCAATTGAATAACTTTCATCAAGATATTTTTCAATTGTTTTAGTTTCAAGTTTTTCCGCTTCTTTATCAAACTCCCGATAAATTTCAGTCAATTCAGCCGCGTCTTTCTTATTAACTGCTTTGGTTTGTGCAAAAGCCGCGAACGCGAAACCGGAAAAAATACATAAAGAAATGATTGCCGGAAATAGTTTTTTCATATGTCAGTGTTTGTTTTTGAGAAATTTGGGCTGAAATTCAATTATAAGGTAATATCAAAAATCAAATAGTCAAACAAGGTCAGGATTTTTCACGACTGCGATAAACGGCAGATTTCTGTATCGTTCCGCCGCATCCAAACCGTAGCCGACGACGAATTTGTTCGGCACATGGAAGCCGCAGTAATTGATTTTGAGTTCTTTGACGACGCGCGGTTCGGGTTTGTCGAGAAGCGAAACTAACGCGACGGAATTTGCGCCGCGCGATTGCAGATTTTGTAAAAGGTAGGAAAGCGTCAAGCCTGTATCGACAATATCTTCGACGACGATTAAATCCTTGCCTTCGACGGCAACGTCCAAATCCTTGATAATCCGCACTTCGCCCGACGATTTCTGCGCTTTGCCGTAAGAAGAAACCGCCATAAACTCGATGGAAACCTTTAGATTGATTTCGCGCAGCAAGTCGGACAAAAAAATGCACGCGCCTTTTAAAATGCCGATTAAAATCGGTTCTCGTCCCGCATAATCGCGCGTGATTTGAGCGCCGAGTTCTTTGACGCGCGCGTTTATCTGTTCGGCGGAAAGCAGAGCTTCAAAATTCGGATTTTCAAATTCGGTTGTCATACGGTTTGATTTAAATAGCTTTTTGGAAATACTATTTGAGCAATGGCGAAACGTCAAATTTGATAAAATGATTTATGGCACAAGATAAGGAAACGCGGGAGCGCGTGCGCGAATTGGTCAAACAGGTTCTTGCGAGCGTTCCGGCGGAAAACGACGTTGAAACTCAAATCGGTGAAAAATCGTCGCCGACGCAAGAAATTTTTCCACAGCGCGTCGTCGTCAATTCTTTGAAAGAAGAAATTGGCAAGGAATTTGACCGCGACGAATCGGCGAAAACGTTGATAACCGAAGACGATTTGCGCGGGCTGGAATCGGGCGCGCGCCTTCGCGTCGCCGAAAACGTGAGATTTACGCCGCTTGCCGACGATTTCATACAAGAGAAAAATATCGTTTTGATAAAAAAATCGTCGCGCGGCTCTTCGACAAAAGTTAAAACCGTCGCCGTCGGCTGCGACCACGGCGGGTTTGAATACAAGGAACAGCTCAAAGATTTTCTCGGCAATCTTGATTTACAAATCCGCGATTTCGGCACGAATTCAAAAGACGCGGTTGATTATCCCGATTTTGCGCACGCCGTTGCGCGGGCGGTTTCGGAAAAATCCGCCGACATTGGAATCATCATCGACGGCGCGGGAATCGGCTCGGCGATGACGGCGAACAAGCTGCCGAACGTTCGCGCCGCTGCTTGTTACAACACCGCGCTTGCGAAAAATTCACGCGAACACAACGGCGCGAACGTTTTAAGTTTGGGCAGCGGGCAAAACACTTTCAACGAGATAAAAGAAATCGTCGAAGCGTTTTTGTCGAGCGAATTGACCGAAGAACCACACAGAAAGCGCGTCGCAAAAATCGAAGCGATTGAAAAACAGTATTTGAAATAACGCTTTGAGGACGTAAAATAAAATTTTCTATGAACGGTTATCAAAACGGAAATTATGCGCAGCTTGTCGAGCAAATAACGGATTTGGTTTTGTCGCGGCTCGACGGCGACGGCGCGGGCGATAATTATTGTCCGAGCTTTTGCGGCGCGGACGTGCAGCGAATTGTCGACGCAGGCGCGTCGCGCATCGGCGTCGTTTTGGGCGAAACGGCGACTGCGCACGATTGGGCTTCATTGATTGACCACACATTATTAAAGCCGGAAGCGAGCCAAACGGATATAAAAAAACTTTGCAGTGAAGCGGTTCAATACGGTTTCGCGTCCGTTTGCGTCAATCCGAGTTGGGTGAAAAAAGCCGCCGAATTCCTGCGCGGCTCGAACGTTCCGGTTTGCACGGTGATTGGTTTTCCGTTGGGAGCGACGATTTCCGATGTCAAAGCGTATGAAGCGCGGCGCGCGATTTTCAACGGCGCGCGCGAAGTTGATATGGTGATAAACGTCGGCGCGTTAAAGTCGGGCGATGACTGCACGGTCGAAGACGACATCCGCGCCGTTGTCGAAGCGGCGCACGAAAATAATATTTTGTGCAAAGTCATTATCGAAACCGCGCTTCTCAACGACGACGAAAAAGTGCGCGCCTGTCTCGCGTCGAAAAACGCGGGCGCGGATTTCGTTAAAACTTCGACCGGATTTGCCAAAGGCGGCGCAACCGTCGCCGATATTGCTTTAATGCGTCGAGTTGTCGGCAAAGATTTAGGCGTCAAAGCGAGCGGCGGCGTCAAAGGAATCGAAGACGCCAAAGCGCTGGTCGAAGCCGGAGCAACAAGAATCGGCGCGAGCGTCGGCGTAAAAATCGCGCAGGAAGCAAGCGGCGTCAAATCCAATATCGTTGCGGGAAATTATTAAAGACAATCTAACGGACAAACTACAATTTTTAATAACCAAAATAAATCATTTGATTGCTCGAATTGTCGTTATCTTTCTTCTCGTCATTCAAAAATCCCTGCGCGACGAAAAGTTTGACAATGGTGCGCGCGTCGCTGCGCTGGAAGCGGTCGGAGAACGAACTCATACGGTTGAGGTCGGCTTTGCCGAGCATTTGGATTTGGTCGATGTAGCGAAACAGAAGAAGTCCGTCCCACGAATAGCCGTTGACTTTCATCAGCAGTTCGCCTTTTTTAAAGTTGCGGTTGTTCTTATTGTATTTGCTTAAAATCGCCGATGCTTGAACGAAATCGTTTATCTGGTCGACTATCGGGTCGAAAATGCGGAACGCTTCGTTCGGGTTGACTATGGCGTAGCCTTTGACGATTTCCATCAAATCATTTAATTCATCTTCATCCTCGGGAAATTCGTTTGCCAAGCCTTTGGCGTCTTTCATCAAAGCAACGGCGGTTTCGCGGTCTTTGTCAGTTCCCTTTTTGTAAAAATCGGTCGAGAGTGCGACGAGTTTTTGGATTTGCGTTTTCTTTTTGCTCAAGTTTCCGATTAGTTTTTTCGCTTCTTCGAGTTTGCCGTCTCGCGCCGTGCGGCTGATGCGCGCCGACTCGAACTGCTCGGTCGCGTTGGCGCGCGCTTTTTCGTCAGGTATTTGTTCGATAAGTTTTTTGGCGCGCGCTTCGTCGTCGATTTGCGCGATTTTGTTGTTTAGCGATTGATAAGCCGTCGCTCGCTCAAACTCGTTCAGCTTCGGCAAATCGGCGATGATTTCTTCGGGCGTCGAGTTCGGATTCCAGAGTTTTTCTTGCTGCTGCATACGCTTAAATTCGGGCGGCAGATTTTTCATCGCGTCCGTTTGTTTCTGTTTGAGCAGCGCGATTTTTTCCGGCACGACTTTTTCCAGACTCGGCATCATCATCGACATTCCCATCGTCATCTCAAGTGAGTTGGTCGGCTGCAAAAACGTGTTGGCGATTTTGTTTCCTAAATCTTTTAATTGCGTGTCGGTGAACTTGAACGGTTTGTCTTTTGCCGCCGCTTTCGGCGCATTCGGGTTGGTTGCAAATTGCAGAAAGCGAAGCGCCGCGCCGAAATCTTCGGTTCGTTTCGACAAATCCGTATCGACGATTTTCTTTATCACGTCGTCGGCAAGGTCGCTCGCTTTTTTCTCGTCCTTTTTATTTAATTTTTGCAGAAGCTGCAAAACATTGTAGGAAATTCCCTTTGCGAGACTGTCTTTGATAAGTTTGATGGCTTTGTCTGGGTTTTGCTCGGCGGCGAGAACGGCAAATTGCTGTTCGAGCGCGATTTCCTGCCGGACTCGGTATTGTTCCGGGTTAAAGCGCATCATTCCGCTTTCCTGTTTCGCCGTCGGCAAAGTCGCTTTCGCCAGCGCGTCGTTCAGCTTCGGTGTGCGCGTCTGGACGAGCAACTCGAGCGCTAAATCGGCGTCGTGCTTGGCGATAAGCGGCAAAACCTGACTGCGCACATCGTTTGAGTTGAAAAATTCTTCGTAAGGATTATCGGTTTCCTTTTTGTCCTTTTCGGCTTCCGTGTTGGCGACAAGAATGTCGTTTGCCGAATTGCGAAACAGTTCTGTGGCACGTTTCTGGTCGAATTTCCAATACAAATCGCCGGCAATCGCATAAACAATCGCCCGATTTCCCGCGAGCTTCAAAGTTCCCGCATCGCCGACGGCTTGGTCAATCATCAGCAAAACACGTTTCTCCAAGTCCTTTTGTATTTTATCTTTTTCGGTTTGCGATTCGGTCGGCGAAGATGTGGTTTGGGCGAAAACGGCGGCGGAAATCAGCAAAACGGCGGCGAACGATTGGGAAATGCGTCGGAAAAGCATAAGCGGAAACTCCTTTTTGTTTTTAAATGAAGGTGAGTAGCTGTCAATATACATCAAATGTTTTTTACTGACAATAATTTTTATAAACGGAGAGGCGGAAACTAAAGTTTCAAATCGGGCGAAATAAGAATTGTATAAAGCAAGTCGGACGAATTAAAATCGGAGATTATGAAAAACGGCGGCGAAATAAAATCGAGTGAAATCACGCCCGAAGCGACTTATCTGAACCGGCGCAATTTTCTGCGCGCCGGACTGCTTGCCGGAACGACGCTTGCCACCGCCGGAGTTTATCGTTTTATCAACGAGCCTCCGCCGCCGCTTGTCGAAAACGCGCCGATTGAAAACATCGCAAGCATTGTCGAAAATAAAACGAATTTCGCGGCTGGCGAAGAAATCACTTCATTCAAAGACATCACAAACTACAACAATTATTACGAATTTTCGACCAGCAAATCGGGCGTCGCTGCCAAAGCGAAAGATTTTGTAACGCGCCCTTGGACAATCCAAATCGGCGGGCTTGTCCAAAAACCGCAGACTTTCGGCATCGAAGACATTTTGAAATTTCCGCAGGAAGAAAGAATTTATCGCTTTCGCTGCGTCGAAGCGTGGTCGATGGTTATTCCCTGGGTCGGATTTTCGTTGAAAACTCTGCTCGATAAAGTCCAACCTTTAGGAACGGCAAAATACGTTGCCTTTCAAACGCTTTACGACGCCAAACAAATGCAGTCGAGTCTTTTCGCCGGAATTGATTTGCCGTATGTCGAAGGCTTGCGGCTTGACGAAGCGCTGCATCCGCTTACAATTCTCGCAACCGGACTTTACGGAAAACTTCTGCCGAATCAAAACGGCGCTCCCGTTCGTCTGGTCGTGCCTTGGAAATACGGTTTCAAAAGCATTAAGTCAATCGTCAAAATTACGCTGACCGACACCGAACCGCCGACGACTTGGAACATCGCCAATCCGCCGGAATACGGATTTTATTCAAACGTCAACCCGAACGTGCGCCATCCGCGCTGGTCGCAGGCGACGGAAAACCGCATCGGCGAATACGCGCGGCGCAAAACTCTGATGTTCAACGGATACGCGGACGAAGTTGCGAGCCTTTACGACGGAATGGATTTGAAGAAGAATTTTTGAGAAGAGAAGCCAGAAGGCAAAAACCAGAAGACAGAATTCAGTAGAAAATCCGCTTGCTGACTTTTGAATTCTATCTTCTATATTCTGTCTTCTATATTCTGTCTTTTGAATTCTACCAATTATGAACGACGTAAAATTCAACAAAATCGTAATTTTTATAAATTCTCTCGTGCCGCTCGCGCTTCTCGCGTGGGACGCGGCGCGCGGAAATCTGGGCGCGAATCCGGTTGAATTTTTCCTGCGCACAACGGGCGTTTTGACGCTTGTTTTTCTTTTTATAACGCTTGCGGTTACGCCTTTGAGAAAATATTTCGGCTGGAATAGTTTAATAAAATTCAGAAGAATGCTCGGTCTTTACGCTTTCTTTTACGGCTCGCTGCATTTAATCGCCTACGCCGTTTTCGACAAAAGTTTAAGCCTTTCGGCAATTGTCGCAGACGTTTTCCAGCGCCCGTTTATTGCCGTCGGAATGGTTGCGTTTTTTCTGCTCGCGCCGCTCGCCGTAACTTCGACAAACAATATGATAAAGCGCATCGGCGGGAAAAATTGGGCGCGGCTTCACAAACTTACTTACATAATTTCAATCTTAGGCGTCGTCCATTTTTATATGATTGTAAAATCCGACGCGACATATCCGATTTTGTTCGGTTTGGTTTTGGCGGGACTGCTCGGATACAGAATTTACGCGGCGTATGAGAAGCCGAAGTTGAAATTAGCCGCAAAATGAAATAGCCACAAAAAGCACAAAAAGAAAAATTATTTAAAATTCTTTTTTGTGTCTTTTGTGCCTTTTGTGGCTATTCTATCTTTTCTTGATTTGTGTAACCTGGTCGAACGTGCGGCGGAAATCTTCGCCCGTTAAGGAAACCGTGCGGCACATCTCGAACAGGCGCGAGCGAAGGCGGACGCCGATGCGGTCTTCCAGAGTTTCTTCACGCTCGGCGCGGCGCTCGTCCAGATAATTGGTCGTGAAAATCGTCAGTTTTTTGTCGTTGTAGCGCGTATTGATAATATGCGCCATCGTGTCGCGCACCCAATCGGTCGGTTTTGATGCGCCGATTTCGTCAAGCACAAGAACTTCGGCGTCGAAAACGGGCGCTAAAACTTTCAATTCCGAAGTCTGCGAAACCGTGTTGTAAGAACCTTGAATTTCCTTAAGAAGCGCGCCGAATTCGTAAAACAAACACGTAAAACCGCGCTCGGTCAATCCCTTCAAAATCGAAACGGCAAGATGCGTTTTGCCGACGCCGACCGTTCCCATCAAAAGCAATCCGCGCTCGATTGCCGGATAATCCATCGTCAGTTTTGAGGCGAATTTAAAGGCGCGTTCCTGCGACGGATTCAGCGCGCGGTAAGAATGAAAATGGCAATCGACATAGCGTTTCGGTATCTGCGCTTTGACGATTGAATTGCTGTGCGCGCTTTGCTTGCGGCACTGGCACGGACGCGCGCCCTTGCCGCGCACGAGTTCCATTCCCGAACCGTAACAGAGCGGGCAGATTTCCGGCTCGTTTTCTTCTTTAACAAAATTTTCACGCTCGTCGTAAAAATCTCGTTCTTCAAGCGGCACAAGTTGCGGCGTCGTATTCGGAACGGCGAAAAGCGGATAAGTTTTAGCTTTTTCCTGTGGCATCGAAGGCGCGAAAATCGATAAATATTCTTAAATTAGACTTTTGTTTTTAGTGCGGCTTTTACGAAACTTCCCGTTGCCGTTTTGGATTATAGCACCGAAAAAAATCATTTCAAGTTTTATTGTGTATGGCGGAATACAATAAAAATCAGGCTCAAATGATTTAGTGAAAAATCGAAAAAGCGAAGTTCGTGCAAACACAAGACTTATAATTTACAAAAATTTAACATTGCGGCAAAAAAATTTCGGCGCGCGTCTTTTGCGCCTTTGCTGTGTTATATTAAAAAAGATTTGCAACATTTTTTTCGTTTATTTTTATGAGTATCATTCAAAGCCTGATGATAAAGCTCGGCATCGCAGACCTCAAAGCCGAGCGCAATCCGATAAACATTTTCCTGCTCGACGACGACCGGCGGCGACATCGCTGGTTCGCAAAGCGGTTTGACGGCGACGATTTGGACATCGCCGAAACGGTCGAAGAAGCTAAAGAATTTCTCGAAGAAAACTCTTACGACGCGATTTTTCTCGACCACGACCTTCTGCCCGAACATTACAAATCGAACGAACACGACGATTTTGCGCGCACCGGCTACGCGATTGCCGAATGGCTCAACGAAAACAAGGAAGTCAACCGCGCCGCCACTATAATCGTCCACACGCGCAACGCCGACGCCGCCATAAAAATGGTCGAAAAACTGCGCGAAACCGGCAGACAAGTAGAATACGTTCCGTTTCCGATGCTTGATATAAAAATTAAAAATTATTGGAAACGCTAAACAGCCGCCATTTAGTTTGCCGGATAACTTAACGATTCGGAGCGGAAGAAGATAATGGGAATTGTAACTCCGGGAATGAGTCTGCCAATATTAGAAGCAAACTCCTATCGGAAATTAGAGTATTTCAAAATTTGCTTTTTGATTATGATGACGATGGATATGAACCCGAAGAGAAAGAAAATATAAAAAATCAAATTGTAAGACACCTCAAACCAACTTCTAACTTTACTGCCTTCAAAAGATGGATTATTCACGAAAATTCCTCACTATATAATGATTTTAAGGCTTTCATCGATTGATGCTATTTTCGTTTATTTTATTTTTATATTTTACTTTGGCAACCATTTGGCAACCAAAAGCAAAAAGGGCATCTCGAAAGATACCCTAAGTTGTTGAATTTAATGGTGGCTTGGGACGGGGTCGAACCGCCGACACGCGGATTTTCAGTCCGCTGCTCTACCAACTGAGCTACCAAGCCGTTTTTGCGCTTTTCGGAAAACACTCGAACAAGTCAGTTAGTGTAAATAAGCATCTTTCGCTTGTCAAATCAGCGTCTGAAAAACGCTGAATTCGTTCGCCCGTTAATATTTTTATGTTCAAAAAAACTTTACTGCTATCGCTTTGCACCGTCGCGGCGACATTTTTTAATTTCGCTTGCCAGAGCGCCGAAAAAACAAATGGTAATACTGCGATTGTTGTAAATTCGGCGAATGCCAAATCGCAAACAAATGTACCGCCCGAATTTTCCGGCAGCCCGCTAACTGTCAACGCAAACGCACCCGGATTTCCCGCCGCGAGCGCAAATTCTTTTAACGCAAACGTTCGGAAAGGCGCGACGCCGACGCCCGGCATTCCTAGTCAGGAAGTATTGCGAAAACAAATGAACACGCCGCTCGGCAATTCAAAAATGATTGACAAAAAGTCGCCGGTTTCCGAATCAAACGCGACATCGACAAGCCCGATTGACAGACCACGCACTGTTCGCACACCGTAAATTATTAAATCGACTTGTAAAGCGAAAAGGGAGCGAATAAATTATTCGTTCCCTTTTCGCTTTTACAAATAAATCGTAAAAATTATTATTCGGCTGCGGCGGCAACTTCAACCGGCGCGTCTTCGCTTTTAATCAACCCGAGCGCGACTTTTACGTCGTGTTCGATTCGGTCGCGCAATTCCGTGTTTTCCTTAAGCATTGTTTTGACGTTTTCGCGTCCTTGTCCGAGCCGCTCGCCTTTGTATGAAAACCACGAACCGCTTTTTTCGACAATATCGCGCGCCGACGCCAAATCAATCAAATCGCCTTCTTTTGAGATGCCTTCGCCATACATTAGGTCAAATTCACATTCGCGGAACGGCGGCGCGACTTTGTTTTTGACGAATTTCACCTTCGTGCGGTTACCGACCACTTTATCGCCTTCTTTGATTGCGCCGATGCGTCGAATATCTATCCTAACTGAAGCGTAAAACTTCAAAGCCTTGCCACCCGTCGTCGTCTCCGGCGAGCCGAACATCACGCCGATTTTATCGCGCAGTTGGTTGATAAAAATAAAACAGGTGTTTGTGCTTGAAATCGCGCTGGTCAGTTTTCGCAACGCCTGCGACATCAGACGCGCCTGAAGTCCCATATGCGAATCGCCCATATCGCCGTCAATTTCCGCGCGCGGAACAAGTGCGGCGACCGAATCAACGACAATAATGTCGATGCTTGCCGAACGAACCAGAGTTTCCGCAATGTCAAGTGCCTGCTCGCCCGAATCCGGCTGCGAAATCAGCAAATCGTCGATATTAACACCGAGTTTTTCGGCATATTCCGGGTCTAGGGCGTGCTCCGCATCAATATAGGCAGCGATTCCGCCGACCTTTTGCGCCTGTGCGACCACTTGCAGCGCGAGCGTCGTTTTACCCGAACTTTCCGGTCCGTAAATTTCGATGACTCTGCCGCGCGGAAATCCGCCGACGCCGATTGCCGCGTCCAGACTGATGCAGTTGGTCGAAATCGAACCGATTTCTTCGTGCGGTCGTTCGCCAAGCCGCATAATCGAGCCTTTGCCGAATTTCTTTTCGATGTTTGCCAGCGCCGCTTCGACGGCTTTTCCTTTTACTTCTGTTGCCATTTTTGTCGCTTCTCCAGCCATTTTTTGTTTCTCCTTCACTTACGGTTTGTCAGATTCAAACTTGGTAAAGTCTAACACAAAAAAAAGGCATTTGTGAAATGTTGTTTCACGTATGAAACAAAAATCTTTTTGTTATTAAATAAATTTTTACTATTGCACTTAAATTTAGTAGAAAAATCTTGTTAATGCAAGATTTACGGTTGCATATTTTTATTATTGACGAATTCAAAAGCGCGACAGGATTGTATTGTTATTTTCGATTCTTTTTTATATTTTAATTTCTTTTACTTTTCGCCTTTCGTCGTCTCCATTTTCGCCTTCAGCGCGTCGAGCCGCTTCTGCGCTTCGACAGCTTCGGAAGATTTGGGAAATTTTGCGACAATCTCACGCCAGCTTGCGCCGTCGTAGTGAAACAGTTTTGCGGTCGGGTTAAAAACGAATGTCGCGCCAAGTTTTCGATAGCGGTCGAGCGAAACATAATTTAAATAAAAGCTGTGCAGCGGCGCGCCCGAAGCAGCCATTTCGCGCCGGTCGAGCCTTTTCGTCGCGTCGCTCGACAGCTTGAGCGCCGCATCTTCCATCAAATCGCCCATAAGCAGTAAAATCGCGGGTCGCAGCGGCGATTCGTTATACAAATCGAGAAAAACTCCGGCGCGCTCAACTTGCTCGAAGCCGTCGGACGACCTTACGAGCCGCGCCAATCTTTCATCGTCGCCGCGCTTGAATTTGCCGAAAACGGCATCCGACTGCACCCAACCCGAATTGTTCGACGCGGCGGCAACACGATAAAACGTTACGCCGTCAGCGTCTTTCGAGCCGGAAATCGAAACCAGATGCCCGGTTCTCATTCGTTGAACGGATGGCGCAAAAAGACTCGGCGCGCTTCGCAAAACTGCGAGCCGTTCATCAACCACGACAGCCGTATTTGAATTTTCACGCGCGGGCGCGGCAGTTATAAACGGTTTTTTAAAAGGTTTCGGCGCGACACGCCGTTTTTGCGCGTTTGCGGTCAAAGTGAAAATTACAAAAACATTTAATAAAATCAATAAAAGTGAGCGTTTCATACGATTCTCCTTTTCGATTTGAGAAAATCAAAATTAAAAGACGCGCGTAAATCAAAAATAAAAACAAAAAATCAGTCTTTGAGCGAATCTGAATTAAACGACTTTTCCTCTATAATTCACAAAAAGTTTCTATGCTTTCAATTCTGCTTTTTTAATTCTATCTATCGCGCCCGCGTGGTGAAAATGGCAGATGGCGATGGCGAGCGCGTCCGCCGCGTCGTGGGGCTGCGGAACGGTTTTCATCTTCAAAAGCAGGCGCACCATTTCCTGAACCTGATGTTTTTCGGCGTTGCCGTAGCCGACGACCGTTTGCTTTATGAGGCGCGGCGCAAATTCCGAGATTTCCAGACCGGCTTTTTCGCCCAATAAAAGCACGACGCCGCGCACTTGTCCGAGTTTAAGGGCGACTTTGACGTTTGTCGCGTAAAACGCTTCTTCGACCGAAACCACGTCGGGTTGAAATTTTTCGATAACGGCTTCGACGCCTTCGTATATTTTCAAAAGACGCTTCGAAAACGCTTCTTTCGGGCTGGATTTGACTGTGCCGAAATCAACGAGCGAATACTTTAAACCGCTTCCATCGACTACGCCCCAGCCGAGCGTTTCGCTGCCGGGGTCAATGCCTAAAACACGCATTTAATAAATTTATTTATCGATTTTTTTTTTGAATTTCCGCCACTCACGATAACTTAAAATTTCCGTTAAAAGCAAGCAAAATTTTACGAACGATTTGACAGGAAACCGAAACTCGCTTTCACTATTGTTTATGCCGCCTGAAAATAATATAAAAATCGTCTCGCTTCTGCCGTCGGCAACCGAAATCGTCTGCGCTTTAGGTTTGGAAGAAAACCTCGTCGGCATTACGCACGAATGCGATTTTCCAGCGTCTGTTGCGGAAAAAAACATATTAACCGCCAGCCGCATCTCGCACGAAACGATGTCGAGCGCGGAAATCGACCACGCCGTCCGCTCGCAATTAGACGGACACGGTTCGATTTACGATTTGGACACGCGACTTCTCGAAGAAATAAAACCCGATTTGATAATCACGCAAGAACTTTGCGATGTGTGCGCCGTTTCGTATAAAACCGTGCAGAAGGCGGCGAAAATGTTTGTCGCCGACGCGCAAGTCGTGTCTCTAGAACCAAACACGATTGAAGATATTTTTGAAAATATAAAAACAATCGGCGAACTAACCGGAACGCAAAACGAAGCGCAAACGGTTGTCAAAAATCTGCAAAACCGGCTTAATAAAATAAAAAAGCAAATCGAAAAAATCGAAAAACGTCCGCGTGTTTTTATGCTCGAATGGCTCGAGCCACCGTTTGCGCCCGGACACTGGACACCTGAACAAGTCGAAATCGCGGGCGGTGAATGCTTGCTCGGCAAAGCCGGCGAAAAGTCCGTTACCACAACTTACCGTGAAATTATCGAATCAAAGCCCGAAGTTCTGGTTTTAATTCCGTGCGGTTATTATAAGGAAGACATTTTGCGGCAATTGCCGAACACGACGTTTCCCGACAATTTCAAAACAATTCCGGCGTTTGAAAACGGCGAAATTTGGGCGCTGGATGCGACGGCTTATTTTTCTCGTCCCGCTCCGCGCGTTGTTGACGGCGCTGAAATTTTAGCGAAAATTTTTCACGCGGAAGTTTTCGGCGCGCCTATTGATGCGGAAGCAGTTCGCGTTTCAAAAGATTTGTTTCGGTTTGAAAAAGGAAACGCCGGACAAAAAGCGCAATAAAAATTTTATTTATGAAAATTATCGCAGTATTTTTTAGTTTATTGATTTTCTCGCTCGGTTTGTTCGCCCAAGCGTCCGAGAAGATTTTGGCGACGGCGAACAATAAGACGTTCACGGCGAAGGATTTATCGCCCGAAGCGCGGCAGGCGTTCGAGCAGTTGCCCGCGTCGATTGCAGAGCTTCGCCGACAACTGCTCGAGCAGCAAATCGTCGACACGCTGCTCGACGCCGAAGCCGCCGCACAGAAGACAACCGCCGAAAAGTTGTTTGAAACGCAAATCAACAAACGCGTGCAAGCGCCGACAGCACAGCAAATTCAAGCCGTTTATGATACGAACCGCGCGGAAATCGGCGCGAAAACGCTTGCGGAAGTTCGACCGCAAATCGTCGAATTTTTGCGCCGCGACGCCGAAAGAAAACTTTACGGCGATTACGTTTCAAATTTGAAAATCAAACACAAAGTCGCGCTCGGCGCAAAGGACGTGAACGCCGCGAATTTATCGCCGCTCGAAGTTCTCGCAACCGTCGGCGGCAAGCAGATTTCGGCGCAGAGTTTTGAAGCGAAGAACAAGGCGGCGCTCAATGATTTTGAAGCCAATGTTTATGAAGCGGTCAGAGGCGCGCTCGAACAAATCGTTTATTCAAACTTGATTGGCGCTGAGGCAAAAGCGCAAAACGTCGAAGTCGAAAATTTTATTGCCCGCGAAATCACCGATAAAATGCGTGATTTTTCCAACGACGAGCGCGCTAAACTCGAAACGAATTTGCGCAAAAGGCTTTTTCAAAAATATAGCGCGAAATTTTTATTGAAAGAAATCGCGCCGCTCGCGCAAGCCGTTTCAGCCGACGATGACCCGTCGCAAGGCAATGTGAACGCGCCGGTTACGGTCATAATGTTTTCCGATTTTCAATGTCCGGCGTGCGGAGCGACGCATCCAGTTTTGAAAAAAGTCGTCGCCGAATATGGCGGCGAACGAGTGCGTTTTGTCGAGCGCGATTTTCCTTTGACGCAAATTCACCAAAACGCTTTTCGCGCCGCGCTCGCGGCAGGCGCGGCAAACGCGCAGGGCAAGTTTTTTGAATACGTCGAACTGCTTTACGCTAATCAAAACTCGCTCGACGCGGCGTCGTTAAAAGAGTTCGCGTCAAAAATCGGTCTCGACCGCAAACGTTTCGACGCCGATTTTGACGGGGAAAAATACGCCGCCGAAATCCGCAAAGACATCGGAGACGGAAAAAAATACGGCATCAACGCAACGCCGACAATCTACGTCAACGGCGTCAAAGTCCGTGAGCTTTCAGCCGAAGCGTTTCGCGCGGCAATCGACAAAGCACTTAAATAACGGTTAGTGGTGAACGGTTAGTGGTTAGTGAAAAATTCCTGACACTAACCGTTCACCACTAACCGTTCACCACTAATCTTATGCGCCTAAATCTTTTAATTTTGTTCGTATCCCTGTCGCTTGCGACGGCTTGCGGCGGTAATAAATCCAATCGTTCAAACGTGAATATGAACGCCAATCAATCGAACGTCGCCGCGACAAAAACGCAGCAACAGCAGACGCCAACGCCAAACGCTTCAAACGCGGGCGTTCCGGTTTATACTTACGAAATCGTCAATACGTTCAAACACGACCCCGCAGCTTTTACCGAAGGCTTGTTTTTCTTAAACGGTTTTTTGTATGAAAGCACGGGCGAAGAAGGCAAATCCAATTTGCGCAAAGTCGAGATTGAAACGGGCAAAGTCGTCGCGCAGCAAAATTTAAGTCCGAATTCGTTCGGCGAAGGCACGACCGTTTTGAACGGAAAAATTTATCAATTGACTTATAAAGAAGAAACGGCTTTTGTCTACGACGCCGAATCTTTGAAACTGCTCAAACAGTTTCGCTATCAAGGTCAGGGCTGGGGTTTGACAAGCGACGGCACGAATCTTTATATGACCGACAGCACGCACGTCATCCGCGTCATCGACCCGGAAACGTTCAAAACTGTGCGGACGATTTCCGTTTTCCGCGAAGACGGCAAACCGCTGATGAAGGTCAATGAACTCGAATGGATAAAAGGTGAAATCTGGTCAAACGTGTGGCACTCGGAAGAGCCGGAAACTTTAGGAAAACCGAATCACATCGCGCGCATTGACCCGCAAAGCGGAAAACTTCTCGGCTGGATTGATTTGGACGGCATTTCGCCGGACGATGTAAGGCGCAACAGCGAAAACACTTTGAACGGAATAGCTTACGACGCGGCGGGCGACAGAATTTTCGTTACGGGAAAACAGTGGCGAAAACTTTTCGAGATAAAAGTGAAGCCGAAACAGTGAAAATCAATTAAGAATTACCCGCATCAAGCCTTTCAAATCCAAATCGTAGACGGGAACGTCAAACTGCGCTTTCAAATCTTCAAACTGCATTCCGTCAATTAAAACAGGTTCGTCCGATTTTATTGTGTGTTTCGGAATAATGACGAAATCGCCCTTGATTTCATTTTTCACCGCGAGAAAATCCTGACCCGAAAGAAGCCCCGCAACGGAAACATCGCCGCCGAAATAAGTATTCGGAACAGCCAGAACATAAAGCCGCGAACCGATAAGTGCGTTTAATTTTTCTATTTGTGCGCGCAAAATCGGCGCAAACATTTCGCCCGTTAAGATTGTTCCGTTCAGCGAACTTTGAACTTTGGACTTTGAACTTTGAACATCTTGTTTCGGCACGATTGCCATTTGATTGGTTCGCACGTTTGCCTCGACATAAATATTTTCATTGACAAATGTTTTCGACAAATTTCGTTTTTCCAATTTCTTCAATAAATTTTCAAACGAATTTGTGAACGAACGAATCATTCCAACGCCGTCTTCAATTTGCGGGTAATTGCCGTAATGTTTTCTGTTTGGTATCGACGCGCCTGCTTTGATGTAGATTTCGTCGCCGAGAAAAGCGAAAGTTACGCCGAGCGTTTTTCTAAATTCCGCTTGCAGCTTTTCGACTTCGGCGATTGTTCGTCGGCAAAATTCCGGCGTTACGCGCGTCAGTCTTTCGTCCGTGTTGTAGCGCGTCAAAGCGACGGGAACGATTGCCGCGCTGACGATTTTCGGATGGTGCGCCGCTAAATCGCGTAAGGTTTTTTCCAATTGTTTTCCGTCGTTGATAGTCGGACACAAAACGATTTGCGCGTGGATTTCGATGTCCTTATCAAGCAGAGTTTTTAATTTGCCGAAAATGTCGGCGCGTTTTTCGTCAACGCCGAGCAAGTAGGCTCGCGTTTTTAAATCGGTCGCGTGGACGGAGACGTATTGAGGCGAAAGTCTTTGCTCGACGATGCGGTTCATCTCGTCCGGCGTGATTGAGGAAAGCGTCGTGTAATTGCCGTATAAAAATGACAATCGAATATCTTCGTCGCGGACGAAAAGCGACGGGCGCGCGCTTTCGGGATTTCCTTTGCAGAAACAGAAAAGGCATTCGTTGGCGCATTGGCGCGGCACGATTTGTTCAAATTCGATGCCGAAATCTTCGCCTTCTTCGCGCTCGATTTCCAGTTCCCACGTTTCGCCGTTCGGTTTTTTAACCGTCAACTCAAGCTCGGTTTCGCCCGCCGTCTGAAACCGAAAATCGAGATAATCGCGCACCGCCCGCCCGTTCACGCGCACGACTCTATCGCCCGCCGCGAGTTCCAATTCCCGCGCCAAACCTTCGGGTTCAACCGCCGCAATCAAAACTCCCGGACGGCGAAGCTGCGTTATCGCCGGCGTTACTGCAAACTCATACATACAATTTAAACAGAGCGTTCACAGATTTTGCGAACAACTTTAAAACATAACATACAGCGGCATCAAACGAAAGAAACAGAGGCGTGAGGTTAGTATTCCAAATTGTGTGGGCAAAAAATTATTCTAATAAAGTCCATCTCTACCGCCTTCCCAATAACCTTTGAAAGACTTATTCCAACGATAATCCCAATCGTCTCTTTTTTCTAACATTCCGCCTTCAACCATTTGCTCAAGCATTTTAAACAGTGCTGTCCCGAGTTTACTGGCAACAGCAAAAACACCCTTTACCTTTCGATGATATTCTATGTTGGAATTTTCGTGATACTCCATAATTCCTAACATACAAGCCAGATAATATTCAGCTATATCTGGCTCAATCCAATCTTCAAATAATTCTTGAATAGTTTTCATTTGCCTTATTAAATATTCTTTTGGCTTCAGCTTTTTATGATTTAAATTTTTGGAAAGATTAAACGAAAACGCTTTAACCGTATTTGCAGGACACAATCAATAAGTCCGCTCGTTGCGTTTGGCGACGCTGATGACATTTACAATTAAAACTTTGTCGAAAATGTCGTAAAGGATTCGATAGCCTGCGACTTTGACGCGGCACGTTCCGCCTTCATCAACCAATTTCTTATAACCGAACGGGCGCGGCTCAAAGGCTAATTCATCAATTTTCGCCGCGATTTTGATTTGAACTCGCCTTTCGAGTTTGCTCAATTGTTTGGCGGCTGATTTCTCAAATTGTATTGTATAAGCCATTCGCTTAACCCAAACCGAGTTGCTCTTTAACCTCTTTCCAACTAACGAGGTCGCCTTTGCGGGCGCGTTTTGCGGCGCGAATGTCGGCTAAATCTTCGGCGGTCGGTTTTTCAGGATTCATTTTGATGCGCCGCGCTTTCTCCTGCAAAGCGGTCAACAATTCTTCGGCTGATTTCGCGTCGTCCATTTTGTAGCGACGCTTCACGCCGCGCTGCGGCACGTCGATAATTATTTGTCCCATAATTGATAAATTTTAACATAATGTTTTATTCGGAAAAATAAAAAACAAGCGCCGACCGATTCGATATGACCTTTTCAATCGGTTGTTTGCTAACATTTTTCGGCGAATGTTAAGATTACCTTTCGCATTTATACATCTTAAAAAATAATTATTTATGGAATTAGCAGTAGAAAAATTCGCGGTCGAAAGCGAGCCGTATTATTTGCCGGTCGCGCAGGAAGTCGAGTTGTTTGAAACCGCTTATGGAGCGCGCCTGCCCGTGATGCTCAAAGGTCCGACGGGCTGCGGGAAAACTCGGTTTGTCGAGTTTATGGCGCACAAATTAAATCGCCCGCTGATAACGGTCGCGTGCCACGAAGATTTGTCTTCGACCGATTTGGTCGGGCGATTTTTATTGGAAGGCGACGAAACCGTCTGGCACGACGGACCGCTGACGAGCGCGGTTAAAAGCGGCGCGATTTGCTATCTGGACGAAGTTGTCGAGGCGCGCAAAGATACCGTCGTTATTATTCATCCGCTCACAGACCATCGCCGCCGCCTGCCGATTGAAAAGCTCGGAACGATTGTCGAAGCGCCGCCGGAATTTATGCTTGTGGTTTCTTACAATCCGGGTTACCAATCGATTTTAAAGGATTTGAAACAATCGACCAGACAAAGATTCGTCGCAATGGAATTCGATTATCCGAACGCCGAATCGGAAACCGAAATCGTCGCCAAAGAAGGCGGAATTGATTTGAATATGGCAAAAGATTTGGTAACAATCGGGCAAAAAGTCCGCAACCTGCGCGGACACGGTTTGGAAGAAGGCGTCTCGACGCGCCTGCTTATTTATGCCGCGCAGATGATTGCTAAAGGAATTTCGCCCGTTGACGCGGCGGAAGTCGCGCTCGTCTCGCCGATAACCGACGACAGAGAATTGCAGCGAAGCATTCGGGAAATTGTTACGACGATTATTTAATAAAAATGTTGACTTGTCAGCTATAATTATTTGAAAATCGAATTCTGAAATTCAAAATAGTTATTATGCAAAAAACTAAACTTTTAATAACAATTCTAATTTTAGTTATCGGCATAATAGTTACTATTTTTGCAGTTCAAAAAAGAGAATTATCAACTCAAATTGAAATCATTGATAATCAATCCGATTCAAAAAATGTTGTATCTGAATCGCCCCGAGAAGACGCACGAAAACGGATATACATTAATCAAGATTTAATTTGGGAATCTCCGCCAAAAGTGCTTAAGCATAATTATAAATACAGCACTAACGAGAGAATTTTAGTGTTTTACAATAATGGAAAGTTTGCGTCCATCAACTGCACAATTTACAAATATAAAGATAAAAAGATGCAACTGATTCCAAACTCCGGTTTTGGTGTTTATAAAGGAAATTGGAAACAAAATGAAGACGGCACAATTACAACAAGGTCATTTCTCGCTAATTCAGACAAATTAGCATTTTTTTCAGAAACCGATAAAAACAAAGAAATTATTGAACAAATACAAGCAATTCGTAAGAAAGCCAAAGGAGATTTTGCAAACGAATTTGAACTAAATGGAAGAATATTTGTAACCAGTCCAACTATTGAAGGTATAAGTAAATTGCTGTTATTGCCTGATAATAAAGAATAAACCTTCCATTTTGTAAATTAAATTTTTTCTCTTTTGACCAAACCCGCTTAATGTTTCGTCGCCGCGTTTTGCGTGTTCGAGTTTTGCACGACATTTATTTAAAAAAGTTGCTTAAAGACTTTTCTCTATCGCGGTTTCAAAGATTTCCCTGCCAAATTCGTTGACGCTTTTGCCGCGTTTGGCGGCGCTTTCGACGATTTTGGCGTGAAGCTCGCTAGGAAAGCGGAAAAGCAGTTTGCCGTTGAATGTTTTCTTGGCGGATTTGCCGGATTTTTCGCACGTCTCGATGTAAAAATCAACGGTCGCCTTCATTTCCTTTTTTAAATCTTCCACATTTTCGGCGTGAAAGGAAACGATGTCGTCAACGCCCAAAAGACGCCCGAAGAAAACATTGTCGTCGGCGGAAAATTCGATTTTCGCCGTAAATCCTTTATATTTTATCGTGTTATTCATCTTTAATTCCCGCCTCTTTCAAAAACTCTCCGAACAATTCGACTTGATATTTCTTCGCTTCTTTAGCCGGATGCGGTCGGTGAACGAACAGCTTTCGATTGTTTAATTCAAAAGCTATACGCGAGCCTTCGCCTTCGATTACGTCCGCGCCCAAAGCGACGAGCAGTTTTTCAACGTCCGCAAACTTTATCGAAGCCGAAGTCAGCGTTGCAAAAATCGCTTTCAAAGTTTTTTGATGCTTGCGGTTCACTGAAAAGATGATAGCAAAATGTGATAACGCTTGTAAGTTTTTGAGAAAGATTTTCGATTCGTAACAAAATTAAAATTCTTCCTTCTTATCCGAATCTGCTTGATATTCCGCCGCCGCGTTTTCCGCGTTCGGTTTTTGCGCGACGTTTGAACCGTTCGGATAAAGTTCGATTTCAGAGTCGGTCAAAGCGTTTTTAACCACGCTCGCAACCGCGTCGAAAACTTTCATCGGATTGGCTTCGTCGGATTTTATCCAAAAATAAATCGAGAGATTTACGCCGTCAGCCGCCAAATCGGTAACGAAAACGCTCGGCGGCGGTTCGTTGACAACGCCCGACGTGATTTCCAAACTTTTTAAAATCGTCGCCTTGACGCGCTCGATTTCCGCCGTGTAGCCGATGCTGATTTTCAGTTTCATTCGCCGCTGCGCGCTCGCGCCGCGTATGGTCAGCGCGTTTGAATACATATCGCCGTTCGGCATCAAAATCATCTCGCCGTCGTCCATACGCAAAGTTGTCGCGCGGACGCCGATGAATTCTACTTTTCCCTGTTTGTCTTTGACGAAAATATAATCGCCGATTTGGAATGGCTGCTGCCATAAAATCAAGACGCCGGAAAATAAATTATTTAAAATGTCTTTCGCCGCAAAACCGACAATGAACGACGAAAAACCCAAGCCTGCAATCAAATCGCTGAAGTGAAACGCGGGAATTATTACGGTCAGCGCGGTGAAAAATCCGATGACGAAAATGCCGATGACGATTAAACGGCTGACAAGAAGCCGCAGACGCAAATCTAAATTCGTTCGTTTTGACGCGGACAAAAAGGCGCTTTTGAGAATTTTTCCTAAAAGGTAAAATAGAAAAAAGACGATTAAACCCGCAACGAGAAGCGGCAGTTCTTTGACAATCGCCGTCAGCAGATTGTCAATCGAACTCCACGCGACGTTTGAGATTTCCGAAGCGTTGTCAACGATGCGTCCCGATACGTTTGAATTTTGCAAAATCATTTCGCTGCCGATTATATTGCAAAATCGGTATTTGTGAAAACTCGCGTTTGACAAGGCAATTTTCCAAAATTTAATCTAAATGTATCGAACAAAAAGGAGAATTTATGCACAGAACAAAAAACGATATTTCGGCAGAATCACGCGAAAAAGTTATCGAAAACTTAAACGCGCGGCTGGCTGACGTTATCGACTTGAAAACACAGGCAAAACAAGCGCACTGGAACGTCAAAGGTCATCATTTCATTGGTCTTCACGAGCTTTTCGACAAAGTCGCGGTTGCGGCAGAAGCGCACACCGATTTAATCGCCGAACGCATCACGGCGCTCGGCGGCACGGCGATGGGAACGGCGCGCGTCGTCGCTTCGAGGTCGTCTTTATCGGAATATCCGCTGGAAATTTTTGACGGCACGGCGCACGTTGACGCGCTTTCGACGGCGATGTCCGATTTCGGCAAAAAAGTCCGCGAAGGCATTGACGAAACCGACGACCTCGGCGACGCGGACACGGCGGATTTATACACGGAAATCTCGCGCGAATTGGATAAACTTTTGTGGTTCGTCGAAGCGCACATTCAGGCGTAAACGCGAAACAAATCAAACGAACGAAACACAATTTAAAAAACGAAGCGACGCTAAAATTTATTTTGGCGTCGCTTCTTGTATTCAATGAAAAAGTTTGTCAATCAATTTTCGCGTCGAGCAAATTCAGATTTTGAAACATAGCTTCGTTCGGCGACCAAAAGCGCGCAATCCAAAACCACTGCATCAATCCCGTAACGAATAGAAAAATCGTGCTGAGGTAAATTCCTTCGCTTGAAAAAGGCTCTATTCCGAGATAGTGATTTGCCAGAGCGACGACCAAAACGGCGAAAAGACTGCACGGCAGCGATAAAAGCAGTACAAAAACGTTGAGAACGTAAATCGCGTTTTGAAGATTTGGCGAATCGTAACCGAACCACAGAAAAGCCGTCAAAACCATTGAAGAAAGTGCGATTGCCAACCAAATATATTTCAAATTAGATTTGATATTCATATTTTTTCCTCCCGAAGATTTAGTGATTGATTAGACACCGTTTGCAATGATTTGTTCCCGATTTAATAACTATTTCGTGATATAATTCACCCGCAAACTTTCACTCTTACAAAATAAAAATATGATGACCACAGATTTTCTAACCGGCACGGTCAAAGGTCCGGGCGAGATGCCGCACGAATACCTTTTTATTACGAAAGACAACAAAAAGACGCGCATCGGCGAGTTCGTATATTACACGGCGGAAGTCAGCGACGAGCGGCGGCAGATTGTCGGCACGATAAAATCGAGAAAGCTCGTCAGGAATTTGCCGGACGCTTTTTTGTCCGACCCGAACACGCCGCCCGCGCTCGTTTCTTCTTTGATAGGCTTGCAGGATGATGCTTGCGAGATTTACGAAATCACGGTCGAGACGATTGGATTTTTTGATACGACGGTCAAAGATTTTAACAATCCGCGCATCGCGCCGAATCCGGGACAGCCGATTTATCTCGCGTCGTCGGAAACTTTGGCGCAAATGCTTTCGCCGAAAAAATCAATGGAACACGGTTCGGCGCACATCGGCAGTCTGTTGACGCGCGAGGCGGGTGAAGTTCCCGTCGTGCTTTCGGTCAAAGACGTTGTTTCGACTCATCTTGCCATTCTCGCTTCGACTGGTTCGGGAAAATCCTACACGGCGGGCGTTATCGTCGAAGAATTGATGCAGCCGCACAACGGCGCGGCGGTTTTAATCGTTGACCCGCACGGCGAATATCACACGATGCAGTCGATTCAAGGCGACGCGCAGTTTCACGCCGACGGTTACAAACCGGAAGTCAAAATCTTCACGCCCGATAAAATAAAAGTTCGCTTTTCGACTCTGACCGAAGCCGACGTGAAATATCTTTTGCCTGAAGGCACGAGCGATAAAATGGCGCATTTTCTATCGCAGGCTTTTACGAGTTTGCGCGAAAGATTGAAGGCGGAAAATCGTCAGGATTACGCATTCGCTTATCACGATTTGCGCGACGAAGTGAACGCGCAGAAATTCGGCGACGAGAAAAAAGACGGCGGCAATGTGTCTTCGATTGACGGTCTTCTGTGGCGTATGGATTCGCGTTTTGGCAAATCCGACAGCATTTTTACGGCAAGCGAACACATCGAATTGAACGAGCTTTTCAAACCCGGACGCTGCACGATTTTGCAGCTCTCCGACATCGAACAGCACGAACAGCAAGTCATCGTCGGCGCGCTTTTACGCCGCGTCAACAAAGCCCGAATGTCGGTCGTGCGCGGCGAAACGCCAAAGGAACGCGGCGATTTCGTAGATTATCCGGTCTTCACATTACTCGAAGAAGCACACCGTTTCGCGCCCGCCGGAACGAGCGTCGTTTCAACCAACATCTTAAAACAAATTCTCTCCGAAGGCAGAAAATTCGGCGTCGGCATCGGCTTAATCACGCAGCGTCCGGGCAAGCTCGACCAGGATGTTTTGTCGCAATGTATGACGCAAATCATTATGCGCATCGTCAACCCGATTGACCAGCAAACCGTCGCCCAATCGGTCGAAGGCGCAGGACGCGCGATGCTCGCCGAACTTCCCGCGCTAACCAAAGGACAAGCGGTCATCTCCGGCGTCGGCGTCAACACGCCCGTAATGTGCCGCATCCGCAAACGCCTGACCGCGCACGGCGGCGAAACCTTCGACGCGCCCTCAGAATGGCAGCGCTGGCACGCGCCTGATTCGCAGGACAAACGCCAGATGGACGATTCGCCTTATTTGCCGCCGACTTCGGAGAAGAAGAGCGAGAAGGTTGGAAATATTAGGATTTGAAATTTATGGATAATGAATGTTTTATTTGTAAAAGTGAGATGGTCAAGTTTTTCGCTACACAAAACTCTCCTTGCTCCTCGTTTAATTGTTGATTGCTAACTGTTTTTCAAACTGATTCGGGCTTTTGTAACCCAAACTCGAATGCAGTCTGACTCGATTAT
>JAABUN010002351.1_pt1 | contig 34095 bp, 20 predicted proteins | sample 5559311 | NCBI WGS metagenome assembly JAABUN01 (sample SAMN10711877, study PRJNA513370) | rock metagenome | isolation source: Antarctica rocks | place: Antarctica: Victoria Land, Siegfried Peak sud | reverse complement strand
GCGATGGATGCCGGGGCGGGGCCGGGGGACATCGCGCCTCCTGGGGCGAGGCCGCCGCAGCGGCCACGTCGCGTCACCACCCTACCCTACCATATCCCGGTACAGACTTCCGCGACCGTGTACTAGTCGCGGGCGTCGATGTGGTAATAAACGCGCATCGCAACAAGTCGAATGTTGAGCTGACCTGCGGCAAGATGAAGGATGCGGACAATTTCCAGCCAATCACGCTGACAGCAGCAAGCGTTGAATTGGGCGTTGAAGACTCCGTAGCGCAGCCAGTCACCTCGCTTGTTCTCAACCGAACAGAGCGGGACGCGGCTGATAATGGCGAGAGGCGAGCAGTGAGCACGCACCTCAACCTGAGTCAGAAACGCGCCCTGGAAGCACTGCGGAGCAGCTCCGAGCCCCTGACATTCAGCCAATGGAGGCGAGGTTGCGGACTCGCTGACACCACGTTCGAGCGCGCCGTGAGTGGGCTTCTGCGACAGAGGAGGGTCATCAAACTACCTGACCAGGCATATACTCCCGCCCCCGAGCAGCCTCGGCCTTCACCCTCAGATTAAGGGTGAAGGCCGGGTGTAAGCGCCGAAATAGAAGTGGTACAGCTACGCCGATGCCTCCGATGCCGCCGCCGAGGCGGCGGTCGTGGCCGGGCAGGAAGACGCCCCCTACCTTCGTCTACGCGCCGCAGGCGAACCAGCAGCCCCCACCTTGGTCCGATGTCGTCGCGTCCCCTTCCGCTCGAGAGTCGCTCCCACCACGCGGCGTCAGCTTAGTAGTCCGTTTCACAATAGCCTGTGGGGATACGGGCGGTACTCCGTCTGCCACCACCCTCACCCCCGGCGTCGCTGCGGCTCGCCACCCCCTCTCCCCATCCGAGGGAGAGAGGGGAGGCCACCCCACACGCTCCTGTGAAATCGGCCACTAAGCTGTCTCACCTGTCGGACCGGATGCCACACAGCCGCGCCTTTTCCCGTATACTTCTGCGCCATACTCGGTCCAGCGCGTCAACTGGTGCTCAGCCTACCGGGGCGAGCGCCGCATCATCGGTCGAGGCAAGGGGGCTTCCCGACATGGCGATGAGCGAGGCGGCCTGGCCGAGATGCAGGAGGAGTGACCCCTTGCCACGTGTGCCGTGGACCACGTTGCCACGTTCAGCGGCGGAGGTGACGGATGCGCTGACAGCCGAATCCCGACGATACCGGCAGGATGAGCGCGCTGAGCGCCGCTGCTCGACCAACTGACGAGGATTGGGCGGGCTGGCGGCGCGACAATTCGCGCCGCCGTTGTGATTGAGTTGCTCGCCTACCTGCCGTTAGTCAGGAGGACAACCGATGACGAACCCAACAAGCACGGTCCTGCTCGTCGCTATCTGCTCGAATCATAAGACGGTCGGGGGAGATGGAAACTACGAGCCAGGAAACGCTGTCCGGCAGGTCATCGCCCACGACCCGAATGCCGCGCGCGACCTGTACGAGGGCCGCCGCGCCGTCCGCACGCTCCTCACGGGCGGAAGTGTCGCCCGCGACGGCAGGCTGGTGCGCAAATTCCCCCTCGCGAAAGACCTCGTCGATGGCCCCGACTTCCATCGCAGCCCGCAGCGGCAGGGTGGGGCCTACCTGCCAGCCATCGAGCGCTACAACGGCGGATTCTACAAGGGCATCGGTCCCGACAAGCGTTCCCTGTTCGACCTCCCGCGCCACCATGTGCTCATCCTATCGGGACTCTACGGGCTGCTCACGCCGCTGGAGCCCATCCAGTCCTATAGCTGCCATGTGAGCGACCACCCCGACATCGCCGCTACCTGGACCGGGGAAGACCGACTCACGCGGGCCGTACTCGCATACATCAAGCACTTCCGCATCACCAAGGTATTCGACTTCACGGCGGACAATGCCTACCGCAGCCTGCTGTCCTGGGAGCGGATACGCCACGCGACCGGTGGCAACGTGCTGCACTGCTTCAGCGAGCAGTACGCCGGGGCCGCGCTTCTGCCCTCGCTCGGGGCGCTGACGCGGAAGTTCCTGGCGTCGCCCGAATCCGCGCTGCTAGGCATGCAGGCGAAGCACCGCGAGCCGGTCCCGGAGGACCTGCCTGTCGTCTTCGAGCGGTTCCCGATGCCGGAGTCGCCGGACATCGCGGTCGAGATTCGGCGGCAGGAGACCCGCCTCACGGTCGCCGACAAGGTCGGTCGGATGCGGCGCAACATCAACGCGATTCTCTCCGCAATGCTCGGCTCGGACACCAGCTTCGGATTCGGGAACCAGGTGACGTACCTGGAGCAGCAGGGACGACTCGACGACGGGGCGGTGCGACTGCTGCGGGATTTCGGGGCGCTGCGGAACGCGATTGAATACAAGGGGCGCGTGGTCTCCGATAATGAGTGGCCTGGTGTCAAGCGCGACTACGAGCAATTCAAAGACTGGGCGTGGAGCAGCGGTCACGCTCGTGGTGTGCATCTCCAGGATATCGAGTAAGGAGTGGGCGTCGATAACACTCCACGGTTTCAGAGGGCTCGCCGTCGCGCGGTGACGGCCTATACCCTTGGGCGCACCTACTGCTTGCCTCCATGGTCGGTGTCGCCTCCTGTGCGGTCAAGCCAGTCGCTGTCCGAATCCCCGGGCCGAGGACATAGGCTACGCCGCCGAAACGACGAAACCGAGGGCTACCGGCCCGCAAACCATCATCAGCACCCGAACGTCCCGGCGGTTTCGTCGTTTCGGCGGCGTACGAGCGCGCCACTCTCTGAAGGAGCAGGCGAGCCCAAGACCAACACACTCTCATGCGCCACCCCACGAAGACTGGAGGGCTAGTTCATTCGCGCCAATTCCCTTTCCGAGATGGCTATGTTAGTATCCGTCACGAACACGGGCTAGAGAGACATTCGCTGGTGTGGCCCTGGCTTAGTACTTCGTTTCACAATTGCTTGTTGGATTGGCCGGGGGCCTCCCGCCCTCCCTTTCAGGGGAGGGCCGCCGCCGCAGCGGCGGGGAGGGGTCAAGCTCCGCCCTGCAACCCGACAGGTATTTGTGAAATGCAGCACTTAGGGTGCCGATATACCGCGTATACAGGTGCTCGTCCAACCCGCCCGTGAAAAGGACAGGACCCCATCGTCGCCGAGGTTATTCCATACCTTTCGTGGAGCACGACGTTCCTGCTACGACGATAGCGGTTAATCACTAGACAGGCAGAGAGACTACTCATCGAATCGCCATTGCCGGGGTCGACCACTCCCCTGACGCCGGAGGGTCCAGCCCTACTCGGCCACCCCCCCCCCCGAGATGTCACCGCCCGCACGCCTGTTTCACCAGCCCCTGGTCTTCCCGGCAGGGATACCCGAACGTTTCGAGCGCTGACACGATGTCGCTGGTCTGTTCCGGCGGCAATAATAAGAAGTCGCCGTTGATGACCGAGGCCTCGACGCGCCCGAAGCGCCGCTTGACGGCGTCCGGCATCCAAGTCAGCATCTCCTGTGCGGGCCAGCCGGGCCAGTCACCGTCGTCCATGCCGGGGATACGGGCTGCCTCGAAGGGCTCGTCCGGTAGCGGAGCGAGCTCGTCGTTCTCCTGCCAGCCCTCCGCGATGGCCTCATAGGCTCGTGGTACCTGGTCCCGGAACTCGCCCCATGTCTTCGCCCCGTTCACTGCCGCCCAGGTAGCGGCAAGGTCGCGCGCCCGGTCTTCGGCGACGAAGACGAGGCCCTCGGCGGTATCCTGACGAGTGCCGTAGACGAGTGACCGCTCCGCACTGCTGTCGCTGCCCATCTCAGCCCTCCTCGAACCCGAAGCTCTTGAACCGCAGCGTGCGGCAGTTCTCGGTGACCGTCCGCACGACCTGGTCGCTCGCGCCATCCGGTAATTCCGCGTGTATCTCCAGCGTAATCTCGACCTTCGCCCCGACGAGGCCCGCCAGGTGCGCGATGACCTCCTCGGCGATTTGCGAGGCGTCGCGGCCAGGACGCGCGACGTTCAATTCGGCGACAGCGTAGAAACGGTGTGCGCGGGGCTTTGGGGGCGGGGGTGGGGGTGGAGTTACGATGATTCCTCCCCCGCCACCTTTCCCCGATTCATCCTTCGGACCGGGTGGGGGTAGGAGTGGGGGCGGGGGTTTTACTTCCAGCAGGGGTGCCGCCACTGCGGGTCGTACCAGGAGACTCCCGCCCTCTAGCGCGACCGCGCCGTGCTGCCCCGCGCGCAGGCCACGGTAGCGCCCCTGCGCCTCGTCGAAGCCCTCGGCGTAGGCGAACGTGTCCTCGCGCCAGTTGAGGTCGCCGAGTCCCGAGCGCACGGCCTCCAGCAGCACCGCGTCGTCCTTCAGCCGCGGCAGGTAGGGGTACTGCGCGAAGTCCTCGGCGAGCTGCTTCAGGGTGACGTGGTCGCCGCGCCACAGCGGCACGCGGTCGAGTTCCATGCGCAACCTGGTGCCGCCGAACTGCGTCAGCAGCAACTCCTCGTTCTTCAGCTTCTTCGACGCCCGCACCGCCAGCGGGTCCTGCCCCTGGAGGCGCAGCTCCTGCCACTCCAGCGCGTCGCTGCGGGCCCCGGCGTCGGGCAGGCCGGGCACGAGCAGCCAGGAATAGGTCTCAGGGATGCGGGCCTTGACCGCCTCGTCGGCCTGGTCGCGCTTCGTCCGCGCCTGGTTCATCCCGAACGCGTCGAGGTTGAGGGTCTCGCGCTCGGCCTCGATGGACTTCCAAGCCAGGTACTGCCGCACCGCGCTGTCCAGTTCGGCGAGGCGGGTCTTGTCGGCGACCAGGAAGACCGGCGCGTTGCGGTAGCGGCGCGGGCTGGTGCCACGGCTGTCGAGCAGCGCCTGCGCCGCCTGCCGCGCCGGGCTGGCGTCGTTGCGGGCCGTGTGGGCGGTCTCAGGGCGCAGGATGACCAGGCGGGCCTCGCGCTCGTCGGGCACGTCGGCACCCGAGGCGGGGCAGGCGTGGACCCGCACGAAGTCGCCCCGCGTGTTCGCTTCCGTCCGCAGCCGCCGCTCGATTTCCTCCAGCACGGTGTCGGGGTCCTGCTGCGCGGCGCGGTCCTGCGCCAGGCGTGTGACGCTCGGCTGGGTGGCGAACCAGTAGCGCCGACCATCGAGGTAGAGGTGCGTGGCGGCGTCGGTGAGGCGGCGCAGGGCGTCGCCGAAGGTCGCCACGCTCTCGCCCGGCTGCACGCAGCCGAGCTTGATTTGGCGGTCCTCCAGCCCCTTGTTGGAGGTGTGCAGCGTCGGGGCCGAGCCGAGGTAGAGGGTGCGGGTGACCCGGCGGCAGGCCGAGTAGCGCCCGAAATTGGGGTTGTCCTGGTCGAGCCGCAGCGGGAGGGAGTTGGGGCCGTCCACATCCTTCTCGATGACCGGCACCCAGGGGTCCTCCATGTAGCGCGTCAGCTCGAACTGCACGCTCGGCTCGTCGATGGGCACGCTGGCGGGCATGATGAGCAGGCTGGCGTCCTGCCGCACCCAGAGGGTGTGGATGACCGCCGCCATCAGCCGCAGGACGCCCCTGGTGCGCTGGAAGCGGTCGAGCGTGGACCAGTCGGTGTAGAGGCGGTCGAAGAGTTCCGGGTGGATGGGGTAGGCGGCCTGCATGCGGCGCTCGTAGTCGCCCTCGCGGCAGTTCGGCGGGAACTCCTGGGGCTGGGCGCGGTACTGCTCGCCGAAGCCGCGCACCACCGCGTCACGGAGGGCGAACTGGCGGTCCTCGGTCATCGGCTGGAAGAGCCGCCGCCGCACAATCTCGAAGCCCTCCTCGGCGCTGGCCGGTCGCCAGGCCGACTCGATGCGCCCGAAGGTGTTGCGGAGCCGCGCCAGCGCCTCGCGCCCGCCCTCGCCGCCGATTTCGATGTCGGAGGCGGGGATAGAGGCGACCAGCAGGGTGTGCGTGGTGGCGCGGGCGGCCTCGGTGAGGGCTTGGGCGAAGGTCAGGTTGGCGTCGAACGAGCCAGCCGGGAGGCCGGGGACGCCGTAGAGCTGGCGCACGTAGGCGACCCACTCGTCGATGAGAATGAGCGACGGCCCGGCCAGCTCGAAGAGTTCGCGCAGCGCCTCGGAGCCGGGACTGACGCCGTGCCGGTCGTCGTCGGCGATGAGCGCGTAGCCCTCGGCCCCCAGGAGCTGCCAGGCCAACTCGCCCCAGAGGGTATGGATGACGGTGCCATCGGGCTTGCGGTGGCTGCGGCCGGGCGAGAGCGCAGTGCCGACCAGGACGGTGCGCTGGGCGGTGGGGACGGTATCGACGCCTGCCTCGTCGAGCACCGCCTCGACGCCGGGCAGGTCCTGCACGGGCGTGCCGGAAAAGAGGTGGAAGAGGGCGAGCATCGAGTGGGTCTTCCCGCCGCCGAAGTTGGTCTGGAGTTCGACAATGGGGTCGCCGCCCTGGCCGGAGAGGCGGCGAAGGGCGTTGACGAGCAGGTGACGCAGTCCCTCGGTGAGGAAGGTGCGCTGGAAGAAGTCACGGGGATTGCGGTACTCGTCCGACCCCTCGCCCCGCTGGACCTGGCTGAGGTCGGCGGCGAACTCGGCCTGCTGGTAGCGCCCGGACGCCACATCTGGATGGGGCGTCATGATGTCGCGCCAGGGGCGCAGGCTGGTGGTCGGCTGGCCCACGAGCGGGGCGGTCGCCACCTTGCGCGACTCGCGCCGCGCCTGCTCGTCGTAGCGGACGCGCAGGAGTTCCTGCTTCTGCCGCTCCGCTTCCGCCGCCTCCTCGGCCGCGCTCACCGACTGGAGGAGGCGCTGGACGCTGTCGAGCGTGCGGTAGGCGTCGTCGCCGCTGATGGTATTCTGGTGCGCCCATTTGTTGCGGGTCTCGCGCAGCTCGCTGACCAGGGTGCGGTCCGATTGGCTCAGCTTGCGGCTGAAGACGTTCTGCCATTCGTTCCAGATGATGGCGAGGAGCGCCTGGGTGTCCAGTTGCCCGTTCACCAAGGGCGAGCGCAGTCCCGCCTCGGCCATCTCCCGCCATTGCCCCTTGTAGACCGCCTTCAGCTCGCGCTCGACGAAGGGTTGTAGTCCCTGGTTCAGGAGGGCGAGCGCCTTGCCGACCCGCTCGTGGTTCGTCACCGCCATAGCTACTCTCCCCTCCGCTAGCGCAGGAATGTTGTCTGCTCGTCGGCGACCGGCTGGCTGGCGAGGCGGCTGAGTTCCGGCCAGGCGACGACGAGGCTGTTATATGCAATTGCCTCTTGCGTCCAGCCCTTACGTTCGCAGGTGGTGTAAAGTCGATATGCCAGGTCGCGTACTACGTCACCCATACCACCGACCCGTCGAAGAAGCACCCCTGCACCTATCTCACCCTGCTGGTCAAGGGCGCGGATGAGATGCTGGGTGATTTCCCAGACAGTGAGCCGTTGGTCTGTGGTCGGGTCCCAGTCAACAGCAAGCTCGTCACGGCGCAATAGCCGAACTTTGCCACTGCGGGATGACAAAATTCCTGCTGCAACGAGCCCGGCAACAGCCGTGTCTTTCGCAGTAGAGAGGGTCTCAGCTACACCGTAAGGCCCTTCTTCATGCGCATACTGCTCAAACCAAGCAATAGCCCACCGGGTGTCCGCATCGTAGGCACCTTCATGCTCTGCAAGTACTTGGTCCAGCGATTGGTTGATTAGTTGGAGTGCTGTACGAACGCGCATCGGTGAGCCGTCTGACTCCACCACCTTGGTGTACCGGGAAAAGATAGCCATCCCAGGGCCTATTGCGGCCTGAGCTAGGTCTACTGGAGCGATATTGCCATGCTGGAGGTTTCTTAGCGCCATAGGCAGTTCGCGCTTGAGGGCATTAAGGAATTCACGACGGGTAGCCGTAGCGGCATTGTTGGCACGAGGACGGCAGACCAAGACAATTGAGGAGGCGAGGGAATTAGCGCCCATCGCCCCTGTTCGGTTACTCAACTCCGTGCGAATCGGCCACGTTCCGGTAATAGTGAAGCCAGAGGCCAGCAAGCCTTCGAGCATCGTTTCCCAGCCGGTTGAGGTAAGCACTGGTAAGCTCTCGCCTTCAACCCTGGTACTACTATCTGATTCCGCTTGCTTAAAGGCGTAATAGAGAGTGAGTGGATAGTCAGGGTGCTGGACTGCAAGCATGCGGGAGAAAGCCTCCCCTAGGCCCTTCTCAAAGAATTGTTTTGCGCGTTCTTTATTCCCACTGAATCGATAAGGTGTAGCAATCAGTTCCTGTGATTTTGGCACAAGCAATGTGCTGAAAAGCTTGGGGTAAAATCGCCCTAACGTCCGTCGTAACCACACGTAAAAGAAGTCGGCAAGGTCAGCATAACTGACATTGTCATAGTATGGCGGGTCGGTAGAAATCAATGGTCGTGAGGTCATATTGATGGAAGCCGTCGCATCAAGCTGATTTGCGATTCCGACCGCTTTGTAGGAGGAACTTTCTATCGCTTCTGCTACCCATTCAATCGCACTTTGGAAATTGCCCGTAGACGTGCTAAAGGGATTGGCCTCGGCAACGTCCCAATTCATCGCAATGGCTTGACGAGTAAAGGTGTGACCTATCGTCTCCCTACTTGAATCCCAAGTACATAGCGATGAGTTGCGGTCCACCAAGCGGTCCATCGCTAGAGCAAGGTATGTTACTACAGCGTCAGCATAGGCCCGTGCACCCATACCACCCGAATCGAGGGCAACCTCATCATCAGGCAGGCCATTTTTTAGGGCATCTCGCTGCACCCGCTCATGGGCTTCTAATGCTAGGTCGCTGAAGGTTACAAGGGCAAGAAGTTGCCGAGGCGTGAAGTAGTCGGTAAACGTCCTGAAGCCATACGACCTGCCTTGTGCATTACTAGCAAACGTACCTCGCGCTGGCTCTGAAGGTAGCTTCTCGGAGAGTAATGGCATGGACAGCAAGTCGTTCACCAGCTTCACTGCTGCCTGTCGGTGGTTGTCACTGATTGGTAGGAATACGCGTCCTCGCGCCCCCTCTGTAACGACAGCAACAGGCATTAAGCCTAGTCGCCCACTATTCGCTTCCCGGTCAATATATTCACCCTTTGCGATGCCTACCTCGCAAGTAAGGCACCTAAAAGTCGCCTTAACTTTCTTTCCTTTTTCGTTGACGACACAGCTTCCAGTGGCAATGGCATGTGCAGTGACAGAGTCGGGGTTACCTACTCGCACGTCGAAACGAATAGTCTTCGTTGCGAAGTCCACTATTGGTGCTACCCATGTCACTTTTCCTGGTTTCGTTGAGAGAGACCACTTACTGGCCAGGGGCATCTGTGCTCCGCAAGCGGGATTGGGACAAGTTACCGCCCTTGCCCACAACCAGGCGATGGCGGTAGCCTCGCCTCCACCGCGCTCCTTGGGCAATTGCATCTTGGGATACACATGACCAATGCGTTGCGAAGCCTCGTCGCGCATCCACTTGCCGTAGAATCGTATATCCGCTGCCAGTCCCTGTACTCTGTGCCATTCATTCGGCAGGAGCCTGGCTCGCATAGTCGGATGCACTGGCGGCTTGCCCTCAAACTTTGGAGGTATTTCAATCAGCGCTTTCGTAATGAGGACGGCAACGGGGTTGAGGTCGCTGCCGTATGCAGCCAATCCTAAACGTTGTGCTTCCACCGGAATAGACCCCCCGCCGCAGAACGGGTCCAGAACTGGCGGTGGATTGCCGTTAGTTGACTCCTCAATTTCGGCTTGTGCAGCAGCAAGAACCTGCGGGTCATTCGATTTTTCCCATTCAACTAGGGCTTCCATAAGGCTAAAGAGACGTTGACGCTCAACATCTTGCGACTCTTCATCAGGAAATCGGTCTGGATTAGCTGATGGGTCATCTACTAACGACGCAAACAGGACAGCACGGCATGCTGCAAGTGGCTTTCGCGACCACCAAAGATGAATTGTGGAGGGATGGCCATGGCGAATGGACTTCTCCCGTATGGATGCCTTGTTGATAGCTTCTAGTGGCAGGGCAACCTCAATCAGCTTTTTCCGAGTCGCCATCACTCCCCCGTTCTATTCTCTTGTTTTGGCTCTCACTCCGATGTCCTACACCTGCAACTGCAGTCGGTCATGAGATGCTTCGCTATACAATGAATCACTACATCGGTACCCCACCTTGAGCTACAAGCGCAGCAATCCTGTAGCTAACACTTGTGACCCCGAAATCCGGCTCGCGCCCGAAGGGCTGACATACATACACCGCCGGTCGCGCCGACTCGCCATCGACTTGCACGATGGCGAGGATGAAGTCGTCTGGCTTGTTGAGCGCGGTCAGGATTTCGTTCCGCGTCACCGTCACCGTGTCCGCACCGACTACCCGCCCTTTCACCTCGATGAAGCGCAGTCGCCCCGTCCCCGGCACGCTCGACTCGATGTCGTACCCGCACTTCGCCGCGCTCACGTCGCGTGGCACGAAGCCTAGGGCACGCTCAGCCGCCATCACCGCGTCCATCGCCAGCAGTTCGACCCGCTTCGTCTCCCGCGCACTCGTGGCATCTCCGTCGCTGTCGTCGCCGCGCAGCTTCGCCAGCAGCCCGAGCGGCACCACCAGCGCCCCGCCGATGACCACGGGTGGCAAGGGGGCGAGCTGGCGCTCCTGGGCGATATCCTCCTCGCGCTTCTGGAGGCGGGCCAGCAGGTCGTCGGCCCGTTGCCGCGCCCTGGCCGAGTTCAGCTTCGGCTGCTTGCCCGCCTGCTCCCGCGCCTTCAGCACCTCGGCGCGGTGGTCCCAATAGGTGATTTCCTTGGTCAGCCGGTCCTTGACCGCCGCCCAGGTCTTGTCCAGCAGCCCCTCCTTCCGCGCCCGCACCTCGCCGAGGTGGCGCGGGACCAGCTCGGCGATGGCGTAGGAGAGCGCGGCCCGCTCGACGCCCTCGTCGCGGCGCAGCTCGTCGAGCAACGGGGCGAGGAGGCGCTGCTCGTCCTCCGTGGCGGGGCGGTAGTCGAGGTAGGGCGCGTACCCCGCCATCTGCGCCCGCCCTTGCCGGTCCAACTCGACGAACTGCAACTGGCGCGACACCACCCGCCGGTTGCCGTTGCGCTCGGTCCTGGCGTCCTGGATGGCGTGCTCCAGATAGAAGAGCGTCCGCGCCTGGTCGCCGGGGTCGGTGGGGTCGATGAGGACCGCCCCGCGCCGCAGCAGGCTGCGATGGCGCTCCAGGAGCAGGTCGGTGGTCGCGTCGAGCAGCGGGTGGCCGGGGCAGACGAAGGCCGCCAGCGGCTTGCCGGGGACGGCGATGCGGTCCTTCTCGAAGGTGATGCGCTCGTAGCGGGGGAGCACCGGCTCGCCGGTCCCGATGAGCCGGTCGCGGTTGCGGATGACGGCGGGGACATGCGTCACCTCGAAGCGCCGGGCCTCACGCTCGCGTATCGAGCCGCCAAGCTGGGCGAAGGCGGTCAGGAAGAAGTCGGCGATGAAGTAGGGCTGGAGTCGCCGCGCCTCGGCCCGCTCCATGTCCTCGCGAATTGCCCGGACCTGGCTGACATCCATGCTGTCCTGGGCCAGCGCCTCGTCCTCCAGGAGCTGCCGCAGCGCCCCCCGGTCGAGCGCCCCCTCGACTACCTCGGTCAGCCGCGCCCGCACGTCCGCCCGGTCGCCGTAGCGGATGGCCTCGATGAGCAGCTCCCGCAAGGGTCGGCTCCCGAAGGAGACGCGGCCCAGCACGTCGAAGACCTGGCCCCCCAGCGCCGCCTTCTCGGCCTCTAGTTTGCGGAGCAGCGTGCCGAAGACCTCACCCTCGCGGGTCTCCTCGGCCACCAGATTCCAGAGGTGGCAGACCTCGGTCTGCCCGATGCGGTGGATGCGCCCGAAGCGCTGCTCCAGCCGGTTGGGGTTCCAGGGCAGGTCGTAGTTGACCATCAGGTGCGCCCGCTGGAGATTGATGCCCTCGCCCGCCGCGTCGGTGGCGATGAGCACCTGCACGTCCTTGTCCTGTGTGAAGGCTTCCTGCGCCTTGCGCCGCTCCTCGCGCCCCATGCCGCCGTGGATGACGACCACGGCCTCGTCGCGCCCGACCAGCGTGCGGATACGCTCGGCCAGATACGTGAGCGTGTCGCGCTGCTCGGTGAAGATGACCAGCTTGCGGCGATGCCCCGCCGCGTCGAACATCTCCTCGCCGTGCTGGAACAACTCCGAGAGGGTGGCCCACTTGCGGTCGGTCCCGCTGCGTCGCACCCGCAGGGCCTGTTCCTCCAGGCCCCGAAGGGTCGCAATCTCGGCACCCAACTCGGCGACCGTGCGGGCGGCGGTCGCCTGGTCCGCGACCTGGTCCGCGACCGCTTCCGCTTCAGGCTCGGGCAGGTCATCGAGCTCGTCCAGGTCGTCGGGGTCGAGGGTCGGCAGGCCGGTGGGCGCGTCGATGCGGAGGTCGCCGCCGCGCTTGAGGAGCTGCTCCTCGCGGAGGCGCTTCTCCAGCCGCTCGCGCCGTCGCCTGAGTGACTGGTAGATGGCCTCGGGCGAAGAAGCGAGGCGGCGCTGGAGGATGGTCAGGGCGAAGCCGACCGTGCCCTTGCGCCCCTCGTTCTCCGGGGCGTCGGCGCGGTTGAACTCCTCGCGCACGTAGTCGGTCACCGCCCGGTAGAGCGCGGCCTCGCCATCGACCAGCTTGTAGCCGAGCGTGTACGCGATGCGCTCCGGGAAGAGGCGCGTGCCGTCGAACTTGAGCAGCTTCTCCTTGACCATGCGGCGCATCAGGTCGGAGGTGTCGGCGGTGTGGACGCCATCGCGGAAGCGGCCCTCGAAGCGGTCGCCGTCCAGGAGCGCCATGAAGAGTTGGAAGTCGGCCTCCTTGCCGTTGTGCGGCGTCGCGGTCATCAGCAGGAAGTGGCGGGTCAGCCCGCCCAGCAGCCGCCCAAGCTTGTAGCGCTTGGTCTCCTTGACCTCGCTGGCGAAGTAGGAGGCGGCCATCTTGTGGGCCTCGTCGCAGATGATGAGGTCCCAGTCGGTCTGCGCGAGCCTGGCCTGGAGGTCCTCGTTGCGGCTGAGGTGGTCGAGGCGGGCGATGACCAGATTGCGCTCGACGAAGGGGTTGCCGCCGCGCGACGCCTCGATGCCCTCGCGGGTGAGGATGTCGAAGGGCAGGCCGAAGCGCCGCGCCAGCTCGTCCTGCCACTGGTCCACCAGGCTGCCGGGGGTGACGATGAGGCAGCGGTGCAGGTCGCCCCGGATGAGCAGCTCCTTGATGAGCAGCCCCGCCATGATGGTCTTGCCCGCGCCGGGGTCGTCGGCGAGCAGGAACCGCAGCGGCTGGCGCGGCAGCATCTCGCCGTAGACGGCGGTAATCTGGTGGGGCAAGGGGTCCACGAGGGAGGTGTGGACGGCCAGCACCGGGTCGAAGAGGTGCGCCAGGTGGATACGGTACGCCTCGGAGACCAGGCGCAGCGTCGCTCCATCGCCGTCGAACGACCACGGGCGGCCCGCCTCAGCGATGGCCAGCAGCGGCTCGCGGTCGCGGAAGAGGATTTCGCTCCCCAGGCGACCGGCGGCGTCCTTGTAGGTCAATTCGACCGTATCCGACCCGTGCCACTGCGCGGCAACGACCGTGACGACGCCTTCGGGCAGGATACCCCTGACTGCCGCCCCGCGCGTTAACTCCTCAAGGCGAGCCATCGCCCCGGCCTCCTCAATCTGCTACAGCGCATTGCGCGCTCGCATGGCCTGCGGCGGGCGGTGGCGATGATGGCACACTCTACCAGAGAACCCTGTAACTGGGAATAGCCAAGTGGTCCTGTGTCCGCCGGAACCCAGTATCCGCCTGGTGATTCGCCCGTCTGCCTGGTGCCTGCGATGCGCGGCTCACTATCCCCAATCGCTCAAGCGGCCTGGGAGCAGGTATCACGACGCGGCGTACCTGGCGAGCCGTCGCTCGCAACGGGCTCCTGCCAGTCCCCGGCTGCGCCGTGCTTGGTCGGCGTTGAATGCCACTTCATACGACGCGCAGGCGGGCATCATGCGGGCACCGCACCGCAGTTGTCGGAAATCTAGCGCGGTACGTTGGAGGTGACAGCACTGATTGACAGCGGGAGGTCGCGAGCCGACGAGACGCTGGCCGCCAACCGGGCGGGCTTCGTGACGGCGTGCACGACCGAGGGCATCGACTGCCACGTCCTAGAGCGACGGGCGCTAGAGAGATGAACGGACATGCTCTCAAGGACTTAATGCATAACTTCATGGAGCAGTATCCTATAGGAGGCAAGGAACGAAGGACAAGGCATCATTATCATGCCTGGGTACATTCCATAAGATACGTACCGCCTGAGATAAGCGACTTCGAAGTTCGTCACCGCGCACCTTTTTTAGCTTTCGGATTTGCGGAGTTTCAACCGCAGTGGGGCGGCGATGTGCAGCAGGCTGAGCCCTCACCAGGCCATCCTCCTTGGCTTAGCTCTCCGCAACTACCGCGCGGCTCGCGACGCCGGGTCCGACGTGCGATTGCCGACCCTCATCGCGCCGCCTGTCCCGACCGGGCCACCCGCGACGTGACGCGGTCGAGCACTTCCGCTGGGAGCAGCGCGTAACCTGCACGCGCCCCCGGACCTTACCCAGCGCCACGCGGTGGCCAGACTGTTCGGCATCGCCCGGCCCCCGGCTCTCCCGCCTACATCGGCGCGCGTGCCAGTACGGGCCGGAGCATCCGGCGGCTCGTCGCCAGGGGTCTGCTGCGCCGCCTCCCGGCGCGGCGCGACTACGCGCTGACGGAGGCGGGCCGCGCCAGCGCACGGGGAGGCAGCCCTGCCGCGATACGACACTATCGCTTGACAGGTTCGCCGGATGTGACACCGCAGGATAATGTGATGGCAGCGTTATCCCGCCCGCACTTTTTGCGCCCCTTCTCGACCGAAGCGACCCACCCCCTTAGTCGCAATCCTGGCGAAGGAGGGGGGGGTGATGGCGTCGAGTTCAGGGACCGGTGCAACTCTCTGCATGAACATCCAGCCAAATACGTGGTGCACATCCATAGGGTACGGTGTTCCTGCCTTGCGGTCCCTTAACAGTCCCCCCGAGCGGAACGAGACTTCTGACTGAGTACGTTCACCCCCACCCCCATTCCGCCCCCGAGTTACCCCCAATGGGGGCGGCGGGTGCGTCGCCCCCACCCCCACCACTCTTGGAGTGGTGGGGGTGGGGGCAGCCTCCGACTACCACGCGCAGAAGAGCGACGAGGGTGGGTGTCTACAAACGGCGACTCACGACTCGTCAGTAACAGGGGCCCGTGACGCCCACCCGCCAGTGCAGTGGGCGGCCCTCGACTCCGTACACCAACACCTCCCAACCGGGAATAGCGCGCTCGATAGTGAACAGGCTGACCGCCCCGCAGAGCGGCGACGCCTGGCGTTTCCCGCCGCCGTCGTTGGGGAAGTCAGTCTGCACCCCGAGGAGATTGCCCCTGACACTGACACCGGTGATGTGCCGGTACCATGTCGCGTCGACAAAGCCCCCCAGGTAGGTAACAAGTTCGTTTCGTAGCGCCGCGTCCTCCGGCGAGGGCGGTGCGGCGGTCGGGGTCGGCACCGAGGTCGGCACGACGGTCGGCGGGGCCAACGTCGGCGACGGGCTCGCGGGCGGCACGGCGGCAGCGCCAGTCCTGGGGGCGGGCGTGGCTAGCACCCGCGCCACCCGCGCGGCGACGTCGAGCGGCGCGTCTCGGTCGCCCGCAATCGCTGGTCAGCGACATTGAGGGCGGGCAGCGAAGAGTTGACATCGTGGAGTTGCGCATCATCTGCACTGCACTTGGCCTAGCCCTGAACGATTTCTTGTTCGGGTGGGAACGCCGCCTGGGCGAGAGTCCGTAAATTCCTCACTACACCGCTCCGTCGCTCAGTTAGATACCCCCTCCGTGGCCGAAGCATGACTAAAAATCCCAGAACGCCTTGCCGAGAAACCGGTCGTTACAAACGACTCCAATGTAAATCTTGTTCGAGCACTCATCTTGCTTCTTTGTTGCACTCAAAAGACACTCATTGTGGTATAATCTGGGCAGGTATGGAGGTAACGTTGAACGGGAGAACCTTGCGCGCATTGCGCGAAGCGCGCGTATTGAGTCAGCGGGATTTGGCAGCGCTCGCCGGCGTTGCCGAGGCCACTATCGTCCGCCTCGAATCGGGTAACGCGAAGCCCAACTTCGCGACCTTGCGCAAACTCGCCGCTGCGCTCAACGTCGCGCCCGAGCGATTCTCGGTCGGGAACGGAGAAAACCCTGCCGAGCCCCAGGGCCAAGATAGGAGGGTATCGCCGCGCGAGCAGGTCCGGGCATGGGCTCGTCAACAGGTCGCGGTCAATCCGGGCGTGGAGCCCGCCGAACTTCTGCGTCGCACAATTGCGATGGTGCGTGACGACCCCAAGTTGGAGCGCGCCCTGCTGAAGGACACGGTGGAAACGGTGGTCACGCGCCAATTGGAGGATACGGGATATGGAATCGGGGCCGATGGCATGGCCCGGTTACCCACTAAACCGAAGCCCGGGTGAGACCCGCATGGTTTGCAGCGTGGCGCATGAGGTTCTCATCGGAGCTTCGGTTTAGGCGACAACTATCACCTCCATCCGACGAGGAAAGGTAGAGAGCTTCGGCTCGGTGCGGCGACAAGGGTGGCCAGCCTAGAGAGAACGTCATCCGGCACAAACGAAGCAAAGAGAAAGGCAGAGGTGACGGATGCGAGCGGGACTGTACTTTCGGGTGTCGAGCGAGGAACAGGTCGACGGCTTCAGCCTCGACGCGCAACGTCAGGCGCTCACTGCCTACTGCAGGCAGAAGGGCTGGCAGGTATTTGACGAGTATAGCGACGAGGGCATGTCGGCGCGCACCGACCGTGTCGATAAGCGCCCCGCTTTCAAGCGAATGCTCGAAGACGTGGAATCCGGCTTGCTCGACGTGGTGGCTGTCCACAAGTTGGACCGCTTCTCCCGCAACATTCGCGTGACCTTCGACAGCCTGGAAGTCCTCGCCCGCCACAAGGTCGGCTTCGTCGCTGTTGCCCAGCCTGACCTCGATTACACGCGCCCAGAGGGCCGCATGTTCATGGGCATGATGGCGACCCTGGCGCAATACTATTCGGACAACCTCTCGCAGGAGACGAGGAAAGGGAAACAGGAACGGAAGAGGCAAGGGCTCTACAACGGGCATATCCCGTTCGGGATGACGAAGGGTGAGAATGGCGTACCGATTGCCGACCCCGCGACAATCGAGGGGTTGCGATTGGCGTTCGATTTGGCCGTCGAGGGCCGCAGTGACCGGGATATCGCCCAGGCGCTGAACGAGGCGGGCTATCGCACCACAGGAGCGCGCGGGAGGCCCAACCCATTCTCCAAAGACACCATACGAATGGTCCTGCTGAATCGCTTCTACCTGGGCGAGCTACCAGGAGAACGCCTCGAAGATGCCGCACCGGTACAGCACGCCGCCGTGATTCCTTGGGAAGTGTGGGCGACGGCCCAGGAGCAGCGGGAACGACGGGCGTTGCCTGGCCGCACCACCATCAACCGAGCGGCGACCGTCTATAGCCTCTCTAGCCTATGCACCTGCGGACACTGCGGCGGGCGGCTACAAATCCAGCCGAACAAGGGCAAGCCGAGGTTGTACTGCTCCAGTCGCCGCCAGACCTCCGGCTGCACCGCGCGCTCGGCATTTCTCCATCGCCACGAGGAGCAAATCGCCCAACACCTCGCGACCTTCACCATCCCCGCCGACTACCGCGAGCGCCTCCGTCTCCTGGCCAACGACGGTCAGACCAAGCCCGACGACTCGACGGCGCAACGAAAGGGCCTGCTGGGCCGCCTGACAAGGCTCAAGGACCTCTACCTCCTCGGCGACCTGCCAAAGAAGGACTTCCTCACCCAGCGCGAGCGACTGCAGCGGGAGCTTGCCAATCTGACTGCGAGGGAGGATAGCGCAGAGGAACGTCTGACTGACTTAGCCGACTTGCTGGCCGACGTGGCGCGTGGATGGGCGCTGGCAACCCAAGAGCAGCGGAACCGGATGGCCCGCCTGCTACTTGAGGAAATTATCGTGAAAAACGAACAGGTCGCGACCGTGAAGCCGCGACCTGAGTTAGCTGGTTTTTTCGCCCTCGACCTTGCGGCCCGACAAGGCCAACCTCGTGCTGGCGGAAGTGACGGGATTCGAACCCGCGGTCATTGCCTTGACAGCGGCGCAGCAGGCGACCACGACGGGCAGGACAGCGCCCCGCCCCGCGCCCTGGTACTCATGCCGGTTGGACGGCCGCAACGGTCGCGCGCTCGGCGCGCGTCGAGAAGAGCACGATCGCGGGGGTATTGTGTACGGTAGATCCCCAATCGCCGCATCCCCCACGCCGCGCGGACGGATCGAACCGGGCCACCGCACCGCGGCAGATCGCGCCCGCGCGCCCGGCCCGCCCGGCGCCCCGACGTCCCTCTAGCTGGGGAGCGCCCGGTAGGCCGCGTCGGCGACGAGGCCACCTGCGGTGTACAGGGCCACGGTGAGCGCCGCGGTCGCGCCGGTGCGCCCGGTCGTCCCGCCGCTCAAGTCCAGGGCGGGTGGCAGGAGGACCGCGCCCGCCCCGGCGACGAGGCCGAGCGCCGCCCCCAGCGCCACGGCCCGTTCGCGTCCCCCGGCCCCGATCACGCCGAAGTAGGCGGTATTCGACGCCAGATCGCTTGCCAGCGTCGCGTTGTAAAGGGTGCGACCGGTCGGGGGCGTCGTGCCGCTCGCCCGGAGCAGGCGGGCCAGCGCCTGCATCCCGAGCAGATCAACACGCGGCGCGTCCGGCGTGAGCCGCCGCGTGATCTCGTGCAAGATGTTCGTGGTGCAAGCCCCGGCGGCTCCGGCCGCGATGGCCTTCATAAAGGCATTCATACTTTTCTGTTCTCCTCACCCAGGCGACCTGCAGTCCCTGAGGATAATCATTGGGCGATACATCGCGGGCCGGTACCGACTCCTCCACCCCAACCTGTCGGCCTCGCGACCACTATGCTGTGTTACGTGCCGAATCGCAGCAGCCAGTGGTGCCGTTGGATAGCACAGGGTTACGGCCCGATCATGCAGCTTGCTAGCTGGTCATCGTTTAGGTGCCGCAGAAGGTCTGACGTACCCGTTCATGCTCTGCCGGTGGCTCCGCGTACTGCGCGTAGACCGGCTGGTCGTCGAAGGGTTTCGACAGCACCGTCACCAGTTCGTCTAGCGGGGCGAAATCATCGTGGTCAATGGCGGCGCGGATCACCGCTTCCACACGATGGTTGCGCGGGATAAATGCCGGGTTCACCGCGAGCATGGCACTACGGCGCGTCGCCGCATCCGTTGGCTCCTGCGCGAGCCGTTGTCGCCAGCGCGCCGCCCAGTTGTCATACGCGGACGGGTCGGCGAACAGGCGGCGCATGCCATCATCGTCCTCATCACCGGAAGGCACTGCGCTGAGCCGCCGGAACGTGAGCGTGAAATCGGCGCTGTTCGCCCGCATCGCCTCCAGCAGATCCCGCCCGAGCGCTGCATCGTCCGCCAATTCGGTGACGAGACCGAGCTTCCGGCGTAGCATTGCCTGGTATGTCTGCTCGAACCAGGGCGCATACGCGTCGAGCGCTTCTTGCGCGACAACGACGGCGGCGTCCGGATCGTCCGCGAGCAGCGGCAGCAGGCACTCCGCCAGACGGGCCAGATTCCACAGGCCGATCGACGGCTGCCTGAAGTACGCATAGCGGCCATGCTGGTCGATCGCGCTGAAAAACGCTTGCGGATCGTAGTCGTCCAGGAAGGCGCATGGCCCGTAATCGATCGATTCCCCGGTGATCGCCATATTGTCCGTGTTCATCACGCCATGGATGAACCCGAGCAGCATCCATCCCGCGATCAGGCTCGCCTGCGTGCGGATCACGCCGTCGAGAAGCGCCCGGTATGGTTGCTCGGCGTGGGCCGCGTCAGGATAGTGTCGCGCGATGGCATAGTCGGCGAGCACCCGCAGGCCGCCCACATCCCCGCGACTCGCGAAGAACTGGAAGGTGCCCACCCGGATATGACTGGCGGCGACACGGGCCAGGATGGCACCCGGCAGCAATTCTTCCCGACGTACCCCCTCCCCGGTCACCACTGCGGCAAGCGCGCGGGTCGTCGGAATACCCAGCGCCGCCATCGCTTCGCTGACCACGTACTCGCGCAGCACCGGTCCCAGGGCCGCCCGGCCATCGCCGCCGCGCGAGAACGGCGTCCGCCCCGCGCCCTTGAGCTGGAGATCGCGGCGTTGGCCGCCCTGGTCGACAAGCTCACCGAGGAGGATTGCGCGGCCGTCCCCGAGCTGCGGCACGAAGTTGCCGAACTGGTGCCCCGCATACGCCGTGGCGATCGGCTCGGATCCTGCGGCGACGTGGTTGCCCGCCAGGAAGGCCACCCCCGCCTCACCGGCGAGCCACTCCGGATCGAGGCCGAGCTGGGCCGCCAGGGGCGCGTTCACCCGCACGAGGCGCGGTGACCTGACTTGCGTCGGCGCGAGTCGCGCGAAGAAGCGCTCGGGTAGCCGCGCATAGGTGTTATCAAACGGCATCTGCAGGGTCATGAGCTTTCCAATCATGCAACCGTCACGTTTCCACCGGACCAGCCGTCCGTGGCGCGACTGGTTGGCGTCCTCTGCACGACCCGTGCCTTCCATGGTGGCGACGGGCATTACGGAATGGAGCGCAGCTACGTGCCCCGCACGCGGACATACGCACGCAGCATATATCTTGCTGCCTCACGGGCCTCTTCGCACAGGTGGCGCGGCGGGCGGGGCCGCGCTTGTCAACGTTCCTGGGCGACATCGCGGGCCTCTTCGGGATGACGTGCGTCGGGGGCGATTTCGGCGTCACCACATCCTCCTACACCTTCCTGGCCGCTTACTCCGTCCGCGGCCGGGACAGGCGTACGTGCCCACGTGTGTAGCCAAGGATGTAGACAAGCCGGACGAGGTGCCCGGAAGTGTGCAGAGAGCGCGCGCTGCGTTTTCCTTGTCACAGTAGCGAACGTGGAAAGGCGTGGATGCCCGTGGAAGGACGCGCTTCCAGTTCGAAAACGGCGGGTTCGCGACACATTCGGGATGCTCGGCAATGTAGCCAAGCTGTAGCCCAACACCTTTAGCTCGGTGGAACTTGATATCAGGCTCGTGGTCTGTCTTCTCAGTCATGGCGCGGGAGATGGCGTTCCGTGGAAGCTGATGGAAAGGGTCTCAGCGGACCTACACTCACTTGTCTTTGGGCGTGTGGGTTCGGGGCCTACCGGGACCATCGGCGTTTTACGAGCGCTAGCAGCGAACGATAGCGAGCATCCACGTTCGCGTGGCCAGCTGTTGGTCATTGCTATAGCCAGAGTACTGCGATGGTGCGTTTCCCGCCTTGGCGGGGATCGAGCGCCATCCCGCAACGAGTCCTCCGACCTGTCACCGCGTTGTGCGCCCGGCCTTGCGCCCAGCGGCATCGGGGAGCCTGGCAGCCATCGCGACGCGCACCGCATCGCCGGTCTCGATCGTGCCCGGCCGCTCGACCCAGGCGACCACTCCGCGCAGACCGCGGGCGCACTGCGGGAACCGGGCGACGAGTTCGGGCACCAGCGGAAAGCGCGCCTGGAGTGCCTTGCCCGGATAGACGCAGGGCATATTCTCCGCCGCAAGCACCAGGGTCGCCTCGTGCGGGAAGAAGAGCCGCGAACCGGGTGGCAGCCGGGAGAGGTGGGGGATGCCGCTGACCGCGAGATTGGCCCCGAGCCAGGCCGGCGCGATCTGTGGCACGCCCAATGCTGCGGCGAGGGCGGCCAACTCCTCGATCGCGACGATCGAAACCTGCCGACTATTGCGGATGAGTGTGCCGCGCGGGTAGAACGGGGTACGCCCATCGGCGCGGCGGGTCGGCCCCGCGTGCCGGTCGCCCGCGAAACCATCCAAAGTGACGGATACGCGCGACACGGGCGTGCTGACGAGATAGGCACCATCCGGCGACGCCTGTTTCTCGCCGAGGGTCGCCAGCAGTGGCCGTTCCCCGATCAGCACCTCGACAATCTGCCCCTGGACTGTCCTGATCATCTGTCGATCCTCCCGCATCTGGCTGTCAACGTCTGTGTGGGGGCGTGGCGTTCAGCCTGCTACGCCGCACCAGTCGAGGAGGAACCCGCCGATCGCCTTGGCGGCGGGCGCGAGGGAGGCCAGCTCGAGCCACTCATCCGCGGCGTGCCCGTTCCCGCCGGTCGCCCCGTAGCAGCCCGCCGGGATTCCGACGAAGTTGAAGTAGCGCATATCGTTGATCGATGTGCCAACGACCAGCGGCATCGCCGCGCCGGTGACCCGTCGGTGCCACGCGCCCATCGTCTGTACCGCGGGCGCGTCGGGCGCGACGATCGAGCCGCTGCTCTGGAAGCCGTCGTAGGTCACGGCGGGCGGGTGTTCGCGCAGCCAGGGGTCGGCCTCCGCCGCTGTCGCGATCGCGGCTTCGATCAGGCGGCGCATCGCGGCGAGGGTCTGCCCCGGGAAGAAGCCGAGGCGGCAGTGGAGTTCGCAACTGCCCGGCACGGTGCTCGGCCAGTGGCCGCCGCGGATCACCCCGATATTGAGATTGATCGGGTGGTGCACGTCGCGCCAGGCCGGGTGGACCTCCTCGTTCAGGCGGCGTTCGAGGTCCTGCAAGGCCGCGATGAGGGGCACCGTCTTCACGATCGCGTTCACCCCGGTGGTGGCGATCATCGCGTGTGCCGCCTTGCCGGTGACCGGCACCCTAAACCAGAGGACGCCCAGGTGCGCCCAGGTGAAGCGGAGCCCTTCTGGCTCGGTGACGAGCGCCGCGTCGGCGCGGAAGCGGCGGGCCATATCGAGCGCGCCGTTATCTTCCCTTATTTTGCTTACCAATTGCATCGCTTCGGGACGCGTGTCTTCGATCGCGTGCTGCGCCTGTGCGGGAACGGTTCGAACGCGCGGACACGACGACCGTGAGGGGGCGCCGCAGCGAGATGATGTCGTCGGCGCGAACCTCGTCCGGGGCAACCATGAGGCCGACTACGTCGGCGTCTATACCGACCCGGCCACGCGGACCGGGATGTGCTGGTACCTCACTTTCGACCGCCTCGACCCCGCTCGGTCGGTGCTGGCTTGATCCCGCCGGGATCGTCACCCACAGCTCGCCGCGGCACCATCGCGACGGCGTCCGCGCCGACACGCCCGACGCCGACCTCGCCGCGATGTGCAGCCCCGACGTGCTGCGCCTGACGTTCGTCGGGCACACCCACATGCCGCTGGTCCGGGACGTGCCGTGGGGGTCGTGTGGTCAACGTCGGGTCGGTCGGGGCGGCGTTCGGCGACCCGCGCGCCGCCTACGGTGTGGCGCCAAGCCCCGGGGGGCGGACGGCGACTGGGCGGTCAATGTGGCGCGCGTCCCCTACGACGGCGGGATGGGCGCGGTGGACCTGACCTTCGCGAAGCTGCTGGCGTGCCACCTGCATACCGGGCGGCCGATCTTCCGCGACTGGGCCTGCGCGGGCTGTGCTCGCCCCCGCCGACCAGCCCGCGGCGCTGGCGTGCATCCTGGCGGATGCATCGTGATCGCGGGGCCGATACTGGGCGGTGCCGCGTGGGAGATGGCCATGGCGGGGCCAACTGGCGACGACACCATCGCGATCAGAGCGTGCAAGTACGGCGGCGCGGTGCCTCTGCACTGTCCGGCGCGCCTCATAGCGGTACAGAAGAACAATACGGCCATCGCCGACAACTTGCGGACGCTTGCTTCGGTTGCGCCACACTCGTCCAGCACCGTCGCTATCCTCTGCGGCGGGATGACCTTGGCGAGGCTGGCCAGGCAGAGTGAGGTTGTCCCGTCTCGGTGGCTCTTCCGCTCATTCCGTGCAGCAGGATTTGGAATAGGGCTGAGGGGCGCTAAGACTAGCGAAAGTCGTCCGCGAAGGGTCCGGGAAGCACGAATTCTGGTCGCCGCTCCCCACTTGTTGCACAGACGCAGCAGGCTGCACGGAATTGGCGGAAGAGCCGTCGCGGTGGACAGTGTGACGCTAGTGCGCCGTTCCTCACTTGCAGTGCAGATAAGAATCGGCGCCACCGGGCACAATTCTGGCATAGTGTCCGGTACGTATGCGCCCTCGTGTGTGGACCATACTTCAGGAACGGCGCACTAGTTTTACAACGTGAGTTCCTGAACAGCGCCCGCGCTTGCTGTCAGTGAAGGCAGGCGTAACGCCAAATCCGGCATCGTCAGCGCGTACTGGCGCAGCAGGATAATCCAGCACCGACGCCGATGTCACGTTGTAAAACTAGATGGCATCATCGCAAAACACCTATTCGGCCTGACACGTAGCGTACAGGTCGTTGTTCGTGCTGCGCGCCATTCGCGTCTGCGGCGCCGCGTTAGTCCTTGGACAGGCCGGGGAGTGTGGTCTGCACGGCCGCACCGAGGAGGGGCGCGATGGCGGGGCGACGGCAGGACCCCGCCCGCTGCCCCGCCCGCTCCGGGGTCTGGACGGCTGACGCCGCGCGCCGCTGGCTACGCGCGTTCCGCCTGCTGCTCAGTCCGGATGAGCAGGAGCAGCGCGCGACAAGAGGAGGGGCACCATGGGCACGATCGTCGCAGCGTATGCGCGGGTCGCGACGGAGCGGCAGGCGGAGAACCAGACCATTGCGCAGCAACTCACGGCGCCGCGCGCCTACGCCGCAGGGCAAGGATGGACGCTCACCGCTGAGCAGGTGTACCGCGACGAGGGCTGGAGCGGCGCGCGCCTCGACCGCCCGGCGCTGGACCGGCTGCGCGACGCGGTCAGCCGCGCCCTGGTCGATATACTCCTCATCGGCAGCCCCGACCGGCTGGTACGCCGCTACGCCTACCAGGTCTGGCTGTTGGCAGCGTTCGCGCGTGCCGGCTACGCGGTCGTCTTCCTCGACCGCCCTCCGCATGACGACCCGCAAGACGCGCTGCTGGTGCAGATTCGCGGCGCCGTCGCCGAGTACGCGCGTGCGGTCATCGCCGACCGCACGCGCCAGGCTGCGCAGGAGCACTGGAATTATGGCGATCGGATGAGCAGTCGGGCGCAGCGTAGCGCCGTTAATAGTTCCGGCTGCGCGCGCTCGTTTCCCCCGACTTCGCGGATGAGTTGGGCCATGCGCGCATCCCCGATACGGAGGAGTTGCCGCAGCGCGGTCGACGTGATCGCCCGGGTGCCGAGTTCCGTACCGCTGTCGGTGTTCGCCTGGCGTATTCGCAGGTAGAGTGATTGATCGTATGTCCCCATCGTATATGTGGTCGTCGAATGCCCATAGTACGCGGCGAGAGCGCGTGTGATGTTAAGATCCTCCGCGGCCTCGCTCGCCCAACCCGGCACTTCGCCCCGCCCCGCGCCGCGCGCCGTCCGTGCCGCGGTTGCATAGATCGTCCCGCCCTGATGGCGCAGCAGGTGGGGCCACACGCCGACTGCGGCGAGGATTCTTCGGTACCGCCGCGTGAGGGTGTCGAGTTTGCTCGGATCCGCGAGCATCTGGAGGTATGGTGGCTCTAGTGCCCCTGGCCCGACGCCGGAGAGCGTCGTAGCAAGATACTCGCGGAGCGCCTCTTCGAATCCCTCGAACGTGCTCGATCGCGGGACGAGCCGCCCTTCGCGATCCTTCGTGTGTCGCGCGTCGACCCAGCAGGCCGTGGCGAAAACATCCCGAAGGAGCAGCGCGGTCGCCTCGCCGATTCGCAGCCAGTGGCGTAGCTGGATCCCGAAGAGCCGGAGCAGATCGGCGGCCATGTCACCCCCGCGGTCGCGTAGGTGCTGTGCGACCCCCTCGATCTGGCGCGGCGTCAGCATCGGGATCGGCATTGCGGTCATCGGCGCAGCCAGCGTCCACCCCTCGCGCAGGGGAATCCCGGCGGCCAGGGCCACGTCGCGTAGCTGTCCCAGGACGACGCTCAACCGTCGCATTCGGCTTGCGCTCAGGCCGATGGCTTCGATGGCACGCCACTCTTGGACCGACCAGCGGTTTAAGGGCGTCGCACCGATCCGGCGGAGGAGGAGCGCGAGATCCGTCCAGTAACCGATGAGCGTATTGGGCGCGAGCATCTTACCGCCCGTCTCGCGCCCGACTTTGTCGCGTTTCCCGCCGGTTATTCGCGTTGCGAGATATGTGAGGGCGACGGCCGCGTTTGCCCGTCGTGCCGACTCGCCGTCCGTCGCGTCGAGCATTGAGCGCGCGAGTATCTCGCCTGCATCGTGATCGGTGTTGGCGCCGCCGGATGTTGCGATTAGCTCGCCTGCCCGCGCGCCGAACCAGGCTGCCAGATCGCCGGGCGAGGTCGAGGGCGGCGAGAGGCGGACGCGGACGTCCGCGCCGAGCGTTACGAGCCAGCCCTCCCCGGTACTCCACGTCGTCGACGACGGCCGCCCTCTTAGCGGCGCCATATCCCGCTCGGACACGGGAGTGAAACCTGTCGCGATGTGGGCCTCGAGCGGGGCGGGGTCCCAATCGAGGATCGGGCGCGCCAGGCCACCCTCATACGCCAAGGAGACCGTCGCGCCATCGAGACGCTGGCGCTGATGTCGCGATGCGACGGCGGATATCAGGCGACTGCTGGCGTTCCTCCCGGTGCGCCGCCGCCACTCCCGGCGGAGCATGTCGCCGATCTGCGCCGGTGCCATCGCCGGTGCATCGGGCGGGCGGAGGATATATCCGCCGTCGGTTTCGCCGTGTCGCATCAGCGCGATGAGCGCGAGTTCGGTGTCGGGGCCGAAGGCGATCGCCCGATCGTGGAGCGGGTCGTCCGCCAGGGTCGCGACCCCCGACGGTACACGGATGATCCGCGCCCTCCAGCGTACGTCGCTCCAGCGCGCCTCGCTGAGCGCCCGGATCGCGTCGGGCCAGGCGCAATCGAGGAGGAGGAGCATGCCCGCGACCGGGGCGAGCGACGCGCTGCCGCCGACGAGATCGGCGCGGAGCGCGTCGCGCAGGTTCATCCCTGTGGGATCCGCGAGGCCGACGAGATCGAGGGTCGGCCCGGCGATTTCGCGCAACCCGCGCCGTGCTAGCAGGGGCGGGTCGTTGAGGACCCCCGCCTCGACGAGGATTTCCCCGAGGATCGCCATGATGCGCCAGCTCGTGCGACCCAAACGCTCGCCCTCGATGATAATCGCCTCGCGATACCAGCCCTCGATGCGGCGCAGGCGTTCATCCTGATTTTCCGGCCAGTTGACCCGCTCGAGCCGCCCTGCGACGTAGTCGACGATCCGCGGGTGTGCTTGCCTTGCCTGTTGCCCGATGCGCTCTAGGAACGCCATCGTCAGCGGGGAGCACGGGGGGGCGAGCGCGCCAGTTGATGCGATGGTGCGATCGTCCCGCGACGGTATCCGCCGATCTGGGCGTGGCACCTCCCGAGCTTTGTCGGCGCGCGCGACGAGCTCGTCGTGCAGCGCTGCGGTGAGCGACTGGATGGTCCGCCGCATTTCCGCGTGTGTTGTGTCATCGTCCTGACCGATCGGCTGGTCGGGGATCTCGTGGCCCAGCATGGCATGGACGATCAGCCAGTCGCGGGGCGTCCATCGGTACCATGTGGCCGACGTCTCGCGCCTCGCGCCCGGTGGCGCGTCCGCCTGATAGCGGCTGACGGCGAACGAAGCCAGGGTCGCGCGGATGCCATGGGGCAGGAGGGCGAGGATCTCGTCGGTTATCGCCGGATCGAAAAGCTTCCCGTCGTCGCGCGGCGCGGCCCGCTGAAGGTAGTGGCGGAGCGCTCGGGCTGGTTCGCCGGCCAGGGGGATCTCGATCGGTCGGATCCGGCCGTCACCGCCGGGTTTCCCTTGAACCACGAGGCTGAGCTGCCCGGTGGCGATCCCGATGACGTCGTCGCGCCGTAGCAGGCGCATCTCGGTCCGGCGGAGGGCCGCGAATATCCGCAACCCTCCCGCCGCCCGGCGTGCCAGAGCTGCGGTGGTGGCGGTCCCGAGCGGCCACGCCTCCCGCCGGAGCCGCGCGTAGACGCTCGCGACATAGTCGAGCGCGAGGTGTCGCGGCGTGCCGCAGCGCTCGGATGGCTCGGTCGGGGCGGACGAGGGGGCACCAACCGCCCCATCGAGGATATACTCGAGCCGCTCCGCGATCGGCTGGCCGGTTCCGCCGCTTGCCGGCCAGCCGCGCGGGCGTGTCGCGATCAGTCCAGGGAGGGCCGCGAGCTGTCGGCGTGCGGCGGTGGCGCGATCCGCCCGCGTCAGCGCCAGATAGCTCGAGACGACGCGCAGCCGCGGGGAGTACGTGCCCGCGATCCAATAGAGGGCCGCCGGGCAGACGTCGCTCTCCAGGCGATATGCCCGCGCCTCCCCGAAGCGGAGGATATCGCCGGGCCGGATGGTGAGGCCATTCCGCGGCCGTAGGCTCGCCAACCAGTCCACGAAATCGGTGTACGCCAGCGGCCGTGGGCACCTGCCGCCGTTCGCTGCCCAGAAGACAGCGGCGGTCGGCGGCAAGGCGGGGGCGAAGGCCGCCCGTACGGCCGCGAGGTGACGGCGGATCAGCGCGGCGAGCGCCTCCGGCGCGGGCACCTGCCAGCGGCCGGTCGCGACCGGCTCATGCCCGGGGTGCGACGCGCCGTTGGCGAGGCGCTTGACGAGCGCTTCCTCCGGGAGAAAGCCCATCTCCCCCGTGCCCTCGTCAAATACCGCGTCGCGCTCCGTGCCCGGGGTAAGGACGAGGCGGGCCAGTCGGCGCGGATGGCAATGGCAGGCGTAGGCACCGAGGATCACGAGGAGTCGGGCCTGCTCGAAGAGTGTTAAAGCATCGAATGAGTCTTCCGGCAGTGCTGCTTCGAAGAGGATGGTGAGCAATTCGTCCGCTAGCGCGCGATGGTGCATCGCGAGCGGCTGATTATCGCAGCGCGCGAGATCTGTGGGCGTCTGAGCCGACTGGGAATGCCGCGTCCGTGCTCCCTCCACCTCGGTCTCGGGACGCGGGTCCGCCGGTAGGGCGTACGGCGTGGGTTCCGGACGGACTGCGCCACGATACGGCCGCTGCACCTCGTCGCGTGGTTGCGCCTCCTGAATTGGGCCGATATCTGTGGGCGTATGTACTCTATCCTGCCTGGGAACATCAGTGACCGGGGGGGGCGATGATGCGTCGGGGTGAACAGCGTCGGTCCCCGCAGACGCGTCCTGGTCCGCCTGTGGTGCGTCCGTCGGCAACAGGTGTAGACCCTCCTTTTGCGTGGTCGATCGTCCGTCACCATCCTCTTCGGCATCTCGACCGAAGATGAGGAACACGAGTCGCACCAACTCTGGGTAGACCGTGCGCGCCTTGGCACCGCGTCGGTAGCGGCCGCACGATTCTCGAATTGGTTTCACGAACTTGGCGAACAGCGAGTGGCCGTGCGCTCGCTCCTGCTCGGTGCCTGCGGCCAGCGACAGCCAGCCTTCGATCTCGCGCGGGTCGCACGCCGACCAGGCGTTGCGCAGCAGCCTGATCAAGTGGGCGTATCGATGGAGGTGCCCGGTGGAGAAATCGTCCGGGCGGCGGCGCAACATGGGGTCGAGGAGTCGAGTGATGATGATGCGCCGCAACCGCGTCCAGAGGGCATCGTGCTCGGCGTCCCAACCCGGGGCAGTCGCCCAGACATCGCTGTCGCCGCCCGCCGGATAGAGTGCGGCGAGGATGGCAAACACTGGTGCGACCGTCGAGAGTGGGCGCGCCGAGGTTTCTTTGGCATACCGCGCGACGAGCACCGTGGCCAGCCGGTCCAGCCCTGCGGCGCTCGCGGCGGTTCCAGCATCTGAGGCAACGAGGAGGGCGTGCAGCCCGGCTACCGCGGGCCAGAGGCCGGCGTACACCGGGATCCGCTCGCTCGGCGTGGACGGGCGCGCGTACTGCCAGAGGAATTGGGCTACGGCGACGATGTCCTCGTCCGCGCATAGCCCGAGATCCAGGATCACCTTGTCCCAGGGCGACGGCATGGCGCTTCGTTCGGACCCGTCCATGCTATGACTCCCCACGAGGTCGCGTGCCAGCGGCACGATCGCCGACCGCCACGGCGATCAGCGCCAACTGTTCGCCGTGGGGGCGGGCCGCAATGCTGCAGGCGCGCCTCCAGCGGACGGGCGTGCCGGAGGTCTGCAGGGCGCGACGGGCCGCAGGGGCCAGGCCGCGCGACAGCGCGATGCACGCGATCGCTCTCGCTGTGCCGATCGAGGGATAGGCGGGACGCCAGAGGGTGCTCAGGGGATCGGCAAAATCACCGACGTATGCATGCCGGGTTGTGGCCTGTAATAGGGCGTATGGCCCCGTGCGCCCCTGCTGGCGGGCCAGCGCGGACAACGCGATCCCGAGCAGGTCGCCGAGATCAATCGCTTGCGCCGTCGACAATGGGCTACCGGGCCTCACGAGCGGGATCAGGAGGCGGACGAAATAGGTGATGTCGCGCACCTCGACGCAGGATGCTGCGGACAGGTCCGTCGGCAGCGTGAGCAGCGCGGAAGTGCGCCCGCTGGCATCGCGGTTAACGACAGGGAGGTACGGCGACCCGAGCGATGGCCAGCGAGCCTCGATCCCCTCGAGGGCGTACCGATCGAAGGGCGCGGAGGGTGAATTGTCGATGAGGGTTCGTAGTGCTCGCGGCTCGATCATGGCGTTTCCCGTGGCATTGTGACGAGGCGCAGCGCCTCGTCGGTCAGTGCGCAGATTTGCTCGATCGCCGAGCGATAACTGTCCGCAGATGGCTCGAGCACGAGACGCTCATTGAGGAGGCGGAGGCTCGTGTGGCAGAGATCGATTTGTTGCTGGAGGGAGAGGGTATCGCCCGCCAGTACCTTCTCGGCAGCGGATGAATCAAATTTCGATTTCTTTTCGCGGCTCGTGGTCCCGAGGATGGCGGACACCGAAATTTTCTTCTTATCGGCCTTGTCGAGCCACGCATCGCGCTGCGCGTTATCCGTCAATCCTGCGAGCGTGCTTGCGACTGTGAGACGCATTCCGTCCGCTATTGCCCTGAGAATCCGTGGGTGCTCGCCGATGCGGACAGATGCTTGAATTTTGCCCTCCGAATAGCCCAATAGTGCACCGAGAGCACGATTATCCCACCTGGACTTCTGCTTCAGTGCGCATATCGTCTCGATCTCGACGATCCTGATGCGCGTCTGAATGCTGCCGTTATCGGAGATCCTGCGGAGTAAGGATGGAGTGCTCTCTGCGTTGATCGCGATGGGCACGCGACAGAGTCGCTGACGGGTGGCTGCGTCACGTTCCTGCTCCAGCGCACGAATGGCGGCCTGGAGGCAGCGCCACCCCCCACACAGGGTGTACCGCTGGCGACCATCGGCCAGCTTTCCGTTCTCCCGTACCGGTAGCGGCTCGGGGAAACCCTTCCTACCAATTTCGACACCAATCGCACGTGCCACGCTGGCGTTGATCAGCGGGACCTCGGGCGGTAACTCGAGTTGCTCGATGTCGACTGCGGACGGTAACGGGGCGAAAACTCCCAGCGCCATGGTTGCCAGGGGTAGATCCAATTGCGGGTTGGTGAGGCGTGGGCCGAGTCGATTATGGTGCGTCATTGACCACCACCTTGTAGCTTAACAACTTGCTCGATGAGCGTGCGATAGGCGGAGGCCGCATTGCTCTTTGGGGCGTAGCGCATGACCGATTGGCCGACATTGGCGGCGCGTTCGATCCATGCCGAGTGTGGGATCGGTGTGCCCAGATAAGCGCCATAGTGTGCGCTCACGAGGGCGAGTCCCGCTGCCTGGGATGCCTCGCGCGGCGCGTAATTGGTGGGGAGGATGACCACGGCGGGGCTTCTATGCGGTCCGCGAGCGATACGCTCAAGCGTCGTACCCAGGGCGGACATGTCGCCCTGTCCGCCGACCCGTGTTGGGATGATCAGCATATCCGCCATCGCGATTGTGAGGTCTGTGATTGCTCCGAGATAGCCGGGGGTGTCGATGATCGCCACATCCGGTGTCGCGGAGCGCGCTACAAGCACCGCGCCGAGCCGATCCTCGCACGCCTGAATACCCAATTCGGCGACCGCCTGCTCGGTCGAATGGTCGCCCGGCACGAATGACATGAGCAGGGATCTCGGCGTGGCGACGCTCACGGGATCGATCGACAGGTCGCGTAGATACGCGCCCAGCGTGACTCGATTCGCCTTCCCCTCGAGCAAAATCGCGGTCAGAGTCGCTTGCGGATCGGCATCGACCAGCATCGTGTGCAGGCCAGCATCGCTGCAGCCGTCGGCGAGGCAGAGGCTGGTAACCGATTTTCCGCCGCCACCTTTTCGGGAGATGACGCCCGCCAGGAAGGGTCGACGTGCCCGCCCGCGCTGTTCGCGCAGACGTGGTGTCAGACTTACCACGAAGCGGCCCTCCTCCCAAGTATGAACGACCAAACTATACTGTTTACTCTATAACAATTATCGTGTAAACGCAAGGGGCGTCGAGATCGTGTCTATATTTGGCTTCGGGCGGAGCACGACAAGGTGGTCAATTGCATCGCTGGCAGACTATCGACGGTGCCGCATAAAGCTTTACAATGGATTGATATCGGCATCGCTCAGACACGGAGCGATGCCCAAGAACAATTCCATCGATCGACTCATCGGTCACGGTACTTCTACGGCGAGCGATAGTCCTTGAGCCAAATTGCTGCCGAGGGAAAGCGTTACAGGATGCAGAATGTCGAGATCATTTGGGCAACATATCAAAACGATCAGGGAGAAGAAGCAGGTTGGGGTCCGCGAGCTGGCCCGTCGAATGGGACGAAGCGCGGCCTGGGTCGTGCAATTGGAGAAGGATCGTTACTGGCAGGAACAACTCCCCCCTTTCTCCATGCTCAACGATTTGGCGCAAGTGCTGGGGGTGAGCTTGCAGGAAATCCTGTACACTCACCCCTCGCTGGAAAACTATGTCCCACCCCCCCCCCAATTCGACGCTCTTAAAGGAGATGATGCCGAATATTGGCACATGCTCTATATCCGGGCCGCTCGTTGGCGTGAAATGATGCAGACGCCTGACAAGCATGTGGAAAGTCTCCCGAATGGCGGATTGCAGATCGTACCCGTGGTCAATGCCTTGGAGGTGCGGCGTATCGGCCGACCAATACCCTATACGATCGAGCTCCCTGCATCGCTTGTAACCGCCATCCGCGAGCCACTTGCTTTCTACGTATTCGGAGACTTCGCGATGCGGTGGGGACTGATCGACGATGATCACGCGCTCTTGGAAGCGCCTGACAACTTCTCCATGTTCCCACCTCCCGGCCGCGTCGCGGCGATACTTCTTCAAGGGTACCCGACGTTGCGCGAAGCAGAGCAGCAGAGTGACGGACGACTCATGATGCGTACCCTCGACGACTTTCCCGAGTTGCTATGGTCTCCCGAGAAGCATCGACTCCTCGGAACGGTGGTGGGCGTGCATCGACCGATACGGCCCTTCCCTGGATGAGCGGAGGCCCGAATAAGCTTCTCTCGACTGACAGGATTGGCATGTGGCGGGATTGTGCTGCTTCACGGGATATTCCAGGATTTGAGTTCTAACTGCTAGCGGCTTTGCACAAAAACTCGTCCGGCTGGTCCGGTGCCGTCAGTACGGACGCGGCCTCCCGCTACCGGCAAAGGCAGGAAACCGAGTTTTTGTGCAAAGCCACTGCTAGGTTCTGTTGACGAGTTTACGTGAGCCAGCGGATCATGCTGGCGAAATGGACGAAGGCGAGGAAGCGCTTGGCATACTTGTCGAACCGCGTCGCGACGCGCCGGAAATGCTTGAGCGTGCCGATGAAGCACTCGACCAGGTGGCGCTCTTTGTAGGCGGCGTAGTCGCAGTCGCGCGGCGTCGCCCGGTTGCGCTTCGGGGGGATCGTCGCCGTGGCCCGCATCCGGTCCTCGATGTGGGCGATGGTCGCGTCCGCGTCGTACCCCCGGTCGGCGAGCACCTCCCCCGTCTCGACGCCCGCCAGCAGCGGGAGGGCCTGCGGGTTGTCGCCCGCCGCGCCGCTGGTCAGGATGAACTTCAGGGGGTTGCCGAGGGCGTCGACCAGGACGTGGATCTTCGTGCCGAACCCGCCCCGCGAGCGCCCTAACGCCTGCGCCGCCTGGTCGCCGTTTTTTTCTAGGTCGGCAAACTCTCCTTGAATAGGGCGTCTTCCAAGGCGGCAAGATAGGCGTCGGGGTCGCGGCGGAAGCGGCGCTGGGCACAGCGGGCCTCCTGGCGGCGCACCAGCGTTTGGC
>JAABUN010002350.1_pt1 | contig 34103 bp, 31 predicted proteins | sample 5559311 | NCBI WGS metagenome assembly JAABUN01 (sample SAMN10711877, study PRJNA513370) | rock metagenome | isolation source: Antarctica rocks | place: Antarctica: Victoria Land, Siegfried Peak sud | reverse complement strand
GTCCTTGACGACGGCTGGTTCCGGCACCGCCGCGGCGACTCAGCCGGACTCGGCGACTGGTACGTCGACGAGGACGTGTGGCCTCGTGGCCTGGCTCCGCTGATCGACCGGGTCCGCGCCAACGGGATGCGGTTCGGCCTGTGGTTCGAGCCGGAGATGGTCAACCCCGACTCCGACCTGTTCCGGGCCCACCCGGACTGGGTGCTGTCCGCGCGGGACCGGTTGCCGGTCCTGCAGCGCAACCAGCTGGTGCTGGACCTGTCCCGGCCGGAGGTCGGGCAGTACCTGTTGGAGCGGATCGATTCGGTGCTGTCCGAGTACGACATCTCCTACGTCAAGTGGGACCACAACCGGGACCTGCTCGAGGCCGGGTCCGGCACGCGGGCGGGCGGCCCCGCCGTCCATGCCCACACTCTCGGCTTCTACGCGCTGCTGGACGAGCTGCGGCGCCGGCACCCACAGGTGGAGTGGGAGTCGTGCGCCAGCGGCGGCGGCCGCGCCGACCTGGGCATCCTGGAGCGGGTCGAGCGGATCTGGACCTCGGACATGACCGACGCGCTGAGCCGGCAGTCCATCCAGCGCTGGACTGGGCAGCTCGTGGCGCCGGAGTACCTCGGTGCGCACGTCTCCGCGCCGGTCTCGCACCAGACCGGCCGGGCGCTGCCGCTGCAGTTCCGCGCGGCCACCGCGCTGTTCGGCCACTTTGGGATCGAGTGGGACATCACGACCACCGACGAGGCCGACCGCGCCGCCCTGAGCGAGTGGATCACCCTGTACAAGGAGCAGCGGGACCTGCTGCACAGCGGCCGCGTGGTGCGGGTACCGTCCATGGACCCGGCGATCTGGATCCACGGCGTGCTGTCCACCGACCGTCGGCGGGCGCTGATGGCCCACGTCCAGCTTGACGAGTCCGTCCGGGAACCGGTGACCCGGCTGCGGGTCCCGGGGCTGGACCCCGCCACGCGGTACCGCGCCCGGTGGGTCGGCCCCGCGCCGGAGGCGGGCTGGGGCGGCACCTCGGTGGACCCGGCCGGGCCGGTGGGGACCGCTGAGGTGACCGGTGCGGTGCTGGCCGAGGTTGGCCTGCCGATGCCCCGCCGGCGGCCCCACTCGGTCGACTTGGTGGAGATCACCGCGGTCTGAGCGGGCCTGTCGGCACGGGGCTCGGACGAGCCAGCGCGTGGCCGGTCGTCCGGGCCCGTCTCCACTGTTCGGCCCGGTCGCGGATCAGCTCGCCGTCTTGGTCGCCGCCTGGATTCGGTAGTCGGCGACCTTCTGCGCGGCGGCCAGGCCGGCGTCTATCGACCCGGAGCCGAGGAAGGCCGGACCGAGCGCAGTGCCGATGTCGGTGATCGCCTCCGCGATGCCGTACGTGACCGGCCAGTTCGACACCTTTCCCCTGGCCGCGGTCAGGAAAGCGCTCATGTCGATATCCTTGCCCTTCCAGTACCGCAGGAACAGCGGGTCCAGCGACTCGATCGCCGGCCAGACGTAGCCGCCCTCGCCCAAGATCTTCTGGGACTCGGCCGAGGCGAGCCACCGGGCCAGGCGCCACGCCTCCTCTGGGTGCTCGGTGGCGCTGTTCATCCCGTCGGTCAGTCCGTTGAACACGCAGACCGAGCCCTGCGGGCCTTCCGGCAGCGGGAGCACGCCGACCTTGAACGTCGCTGTCTGGGCCAGGGAGTTCGTGTTCCAGTCGCCGGCCATGTAGGTCGCCACGCGTCCCTGCGCGAACAGCTGCAGCGCGTTCGCCCCATTTCCGTTAGGGCCCATCTCCGCCGCTGGGACCATCACGTGGGCATCGTCGAGGGTCTGCAGGACGTACCGCATCGCCGCCTTGTTCCCCTCGGTGTCCAGCGAGCTCTCCGTGGCGTACGGCTCGGGGATGAGCCCACCGCCGTTCATCGCCAGGAAGTTGCCGTACCCGGACTGCGGGTCGTTGGACACACCGATGCCGTAGGTGGCGATCTGGTCGGGCCGGAACCCGGCATCGCCGGGGTGGCGTCCGACCCGGTCAACCGTCAGCTGCTGGAGGAACTGGCCGAAGTTGCCACCGCCGTCCGGCGTCCACGTCAGCGTGTCCGGGATCTTGACCCGGTGCTTCGCGACGAAGTCCCGGTTGTAGTACAGCCCAATGGTGTCCCAGTCCTTGGGCAGCCCGTACAGGCGTCCGTCGCGCTCGTGCAGCCGCACCAGCGCCGGGTAGTACTGCTCGAGGTCGACCTTGTCCGCCGTGACTCGGTCGGTGACGTCGCTGAGGATTCCGCTGGCGATCCAGTCGGCCAGGAACGGGGTATTCACCCAGAACAGGTCCGGGGCGTTGCCCGAGATGTACCCGGCGGTGATCTTCGGCTGGTAGCTGCTGTACGGGATCTGCTCGATCGTCACCGCGATGTCGGGGTTCCGCCTCTGGAAGTCGTCGATCGACTTCTGGTAACCCACCTGCTGGTAGGCGTCCCAGAGGGCGTATGTGATGTTCACCTTGCCCTTGGTCCCGGACGCCTGGCCGCCCCAGCCCTCACCGCAGCCGGCCGCGGCCGTCGCGACGCCGGCAAGACCGGCAACCCTGATCAGGTCGCGTCGCGACACGCCATCGCTGCGCGCGGTCATCGGTTCACTCCTGTCAGTTGGATGGAGTTGACGATCTGCTTCTGAAAAACGGCGAACAGGATCACCAGGGGGACGAGGGCGACCAGCGACGCGGCCAACACCAGGTTCCACTGGACGCCGAAGTTGGAGCTGAAGTTCGCGATCGCGACGGTGTTCACCTGCAAGTTGTTGGAGTTCGTCGCGATCAGTGGCCAGAGAAAGTTGTTCCAGCTGAAGACGAACGCGATGATGCCCGCCGTCGTGATGATCGGACGCGCCAGCGGGGTCATGATCGTCCACAGGATCCGCTGCTCGGAGCAGCCGTCCAGGCGTGCGGCCTCGATCACCTCGTTGGGAATGGTGAGGAAGAACTGCCGCATGAGGAACACCGCGTACGGCGTGCCCAGCGTGTAGGGAAGGAAGATTGCCCAGTAGGTGTTGAGCAGGCCGAGTCCGTCCATGATCACGTACAGCGGGATCATCGTGACCACGTTGGGGACCATCAGCATCGCCAGGTACACCCAGAACAACGCCTCCCGGCCGGGGAAGTGCAGTCGGGCGAAGGCATAGGCGCCGATCAAGGAGAAGAACACCTGCCCGGCGGTCACGATCACGGTCACGATGACAGTGTTCTTGAGGTAGGTCAGGAAGTGGTACTCGGTGAAGATCGTCCGGAAATTGTCGAGGGTCGGCGAGGTCGCCAGCTTCCACGGCCGGTCGGTGAGGATCGCGGACAGCGGCTTGAGTGAGGCATTAAGGGTGAACAGGTAGGGCGTCAGGAACACGACGGCAATGATCACCAAGAGCACGTAGAACCCGGTCAGTCGGAGGGTGCGGCCAGAAGAGGTGTGCATCGTTGCGTCCTCAGTTCATCTCGTAGGTCGTGCGCTTGCGGAAGTAGGCGAACTGCCCGATCGTCACGACGAGGATGACCAGGAACAGGATCACGGACATTGCCGAGGCATTGCCCATCCGGAACCCGATGAAGGCCGACTTGTAGATCAGCGAGTTCATCACCTCGGTCGCGTTGCCCGGACCGCCGTTGGTTAGCACGTAGACGGTGTCGAAGACCTGGAACGAGCCGATGACGCTGGTCACCAGCACGAACAACATCGTCGGGCGCAGCAGCGGCAGGGTGACCCGGAAGAACTGCTGGAGGTTGGTGGCCCCGTCGATCGCCGTGGACTCGTACAGCGACGGCGGGATCGCCTTCAGGCCCGCCAGGAAGAACAGCATGTTGTAGCCGACGTATTGCCAAATGTTCGCGAACGCGACGACCGGCATCGCCCAGCCGGCCGAGGACAGCCAAGCCGGGCCAGTGATGCCCACCAGGCCCAGGGCCGAGTTGATGACGCCGGTGGTCGGGTCGAAGAACCAGTTCCAGACCACGGCCATGGCGACCGGAGTCGCCAGGTACGGCAGGACGCACAGGACTCGCACGAGGCCGGCGGCGGGCAGGCGGCGGTTGAGCAGGACCGCCAGGCCGAGCGCGATGACCGTTTGGAAGGGAATGTTCAGGATGACGTAGTACAGGGTGACGAGCAGCGCGTGCCCGGCGCCGTCGTACTTGAAGATGTTGACGTAGTTGGCGAAACCGGCCCAGGTCGGTGAGGTGAGCATGTTCCAGTTCAGGAAGCTCAGCACGATGACGATGAGGACCGGGATCGCGAGGAACGCGATGACCCCGATCAGGCTGGGTGCCAGGAACAGGAGCGCTGAGCGAGCCTCCTTGCGACCCCGCTCCGGCGCCCGGGATTCGGTCACGGAAGCGACCGTGGCGATCGCCGGCGCGGTGCTCATCGGCGACCCCGCGGGGCGCGACCGGCCGCCGAGGGCGAGTAGGGAGCGGACGGGGGACCGGAGTCCGGACCGCTCGGGTAGGGGTGTGCTCGGCACATCATGAAGACCCCTCTCGGCGACGACGAGACAACGAGAAACTGAACAGGGTTGAAAGTTTGACCAGGATTGTCAAGGATCACTCCACGGTCAAGGTCAGTCGATGCGCCGTTCGACGGGCTGCCGACCAGCGGGCCGCGCCGTACCGCCGATACGGGGAACCGGGAACGGGGAGCGCCTTCACATGACGCAGCACCGAGTCGAGGCGCCGGACAGCGTCTGGATCGTCGACGACGACGCCGAGGCTCCACGCGCGGTTTCACGGTCCGGTTCGGGGGCGGGGACGTCGTGGGGACGCGACGGGATCGCCGTGCGGTGTGAGCAGACGGGCACCGGCCTGGCGGTCGCAGTCTCGGCGCCGGGTCGCCCGCTGGCCCGGGTCGCGCTGCGGTGGTTGCGTCCCGCACCCCACGCGCTCGTCCTGGGTGACGCCTGGGAGCGGACCTACGGCGACGTCGGGTGGTCGGGGATGTCGCCAGACCGGTTGCTTCCCTGGTACTGGCTCTCGCACGACCCGGCCACCGGAGCGACCGCGGGGGCCGGGGTACGGGTGCGCCCGTCGGCGTTCTGCTCGTGGACGCTGGACGAGGTCGGCGCGACCCTGTGGCTGGACCTGCGCAACGGCGGCTCCCCGCTGCTGGCCGGCGACCGGGAGATCTCGGCGTGCACGGTCGTCGCGGTCCAGGAGGCACCGACCCCATACGCGGCGCACCGAGAGCTGTGCTCGCTGATGTGCGACGATCCGCGTCCGGACCGCGGACCCCTGGTGGGCTGCAACGACTGGTACTACGCCTACGGCGAGGGCACGAGCGCCGCGACCGTGCTGCGCGACGGCAGGCTGTTATCCGAGCTGGCCGGGGACTGCGCCGCCCGCCCGTTCGCCGTGGTCGACGGCGGTTGGAGCCCGGGCGGCGCTTGCCCCGGCGGCCCATACCCGGCCGGGGTGCCCGGCCGATTCGACGACATGCCGGGGCTGGCGGCGCAGCTGCGCGAGGCCGGCGTCCGCCCGGGAATCTGGATCCGCCCGACGTCCACAATCGATCCTGACTCCGGTCCCCGGCTGCGTCCCGGGCCCCGCCCGGCCCCCGAACCGCCGCTGGACCTGACCCTGCCGGAGAACCTCGCCTCGGTGGCCGCCGACGTGGCCGGGGTCGTCGGCTGGGGCTACGAGCTGGTCAAGCACGACTTCTCCACGTTCGACCTGTTCGGCCGGTTCGGTCCGGCGATGGGCGCCTCGATGACGGATCCGGGCTGGCAGTTCGCTGATCGGTCGGTGAGCAACGCCGAGATCGCGCTGTCGCTGTACCGGACGATCGCCGACGCGGCCGGCGATGCGGTCGTGCTCGGGTGCAACACCGTCGGGCATCTGTCGGCCGGCCTGGTCGACGCCTCGCGGACCGGCGATGACACGTCGGGCAAACGGTGGGAGCGCACCCGGCGGATGGGCGTCAACACCCTGGCCGTGCGCCTCGCGCAGCACCGGACGTTCTTCACCCTCGACGCCGACTGCGTTCCCGCGACCCCAGCGACGCCATGGGACAAAAACCGGCAGCTGCTGGATCTGGTGGCCCGTTCCGGGACCGCGCTGTTCCTGTCCCTGGACCCACGCAGCGTGGACGGCGCCGTCCGCGCCGACCTCACCCGGGCGGTGCGGACGGCGCTGGCCGGCGGGCAACCCGGCGGGACCGAGCCCCTGGACTGGACCCGGACCACGACACCGTCGCGCTGGCGCGGCTCCGACGGTGAGCTGGTCTACGACTGGCTCGAGCCCTACGGGGCCTGGCCGCTGCTGGACTGACCGGCGGCGGCCACGCCTCGGCCGCGGGGGTCGTGCTCGTCGTCGCACTGCTGCGGCTGACGCTGCTGCGCAACAGGTTGGCCCGGCACGGACGCTGGGTGGTCTGGCTGTTGGTGTTGGCCGGCGGTCTGCTGATGTTGTACCCCGCCTACTGGGTGTTCGTCACCGCGATCAGCCCCGCCGGACTGGCTCAGTCCGGAGGATTCTCCCTGTGGCCGCACCGGATCGACCTCGGCGTCTTCGGGCAGGCGATCATGGTCCCGATCCAGGTCATCATGGTCCGGAGTTCGTCATCATCTCCAAGCTGGGCCCGGTGAACTCGAACTGGTCGGTGATCCTGCCCAGCGCCGCGCAGGCGATCTGCATCTTCGTGGCCCGGCAGTTCCTGTCGGTCCTGCTCCACGAACTGATCGAGGCCGCCCGGGTCGACGGGACCAGCGAGGCAAAGATCTTCCTGCGGATCGTGCTGCCCATGAGCGGGCCGCGCACCGCGGTCCTGACCATCCTGACGTTCGTGTGGCGGTGGAACGACTTCGTGTGGCCGCTGGTCGCGCTGCAGACCGCGAACAAGTTCACGATGTCGGTCGGACTGAACTCGCTCAACGGTGCCTACTCCCACCCCTGGGACCAGGTCATGGCGGTGACCCTGATCTCCATGGTGCCGGTCGTCATTGTGTTCTTGCTTTTCCAGAAGCAGTTCGTGCAGGGCATTGCCGAGTCGGGCCTGAAGTGAGCCCGTCGTCCGGACCGGAGCAACGAGGAGGAGCGACAACTCCATGACCACCCACCAGCCCGAGCAGGGGACCGACCCGGCCGACATCGACCGGGCCGACGGGGACCCGGCCGACATCGACCTGGCCGGGGCGGACCTGCACGACCCGGCCGTTCCCGGCGACCCCGAGCCCGCCACCGGCGCGTCGGTCGTCGCTGCCGGCCTTACCCGGATCGGCTGGCGGTTCGGCGCCGGGGAGGTCCGCCTGGTCGCCGCCGCCGACTCCCCGGTCCGGTTGGTCGGTGTGACGCCCGACGCCGACGACGACTGGCCGGAGGAGGACCTGGTGCATGCGGTACCGCTGGTCGAGGTGTCGCTCGGCGCCGAGGGCCGGGTGGGCTCCAGCCCCAACGCCTAGCACCGCCGGTACGCGGCGTCGGGACGGCTGCGCCAAGTCAGCCACGACGAGACCGAGATGGACGGGGTCGCGATCCTGACGCTGCTGCAGCGGGATCCCACGACCGGCGTGGAGGTGAGGACCCGGCTGGAGCACCGCTCCGGCGCCGAGGCGTTCCGGGCGTCCACGGTGGTGACCAACGGCGGCGATGCAGCGGTCACCGTGCGGTACCTGTCGACGATGTCGCTCGGCGGGTTCGTGCCGACGACCATCGGCGAGGAGCCGGGCAGACTGTTGCTCTCGCATGCGCGCAACGCCTGGTTCGCCGAGTTCCGGTGGCGGACGACGACGCTGGAGGAGTCCGGCATCGTTGACATCGGCCCGGTGGGGACCGGCAACGACTCGTCGCTGGGCCACTTCGCCGCCCGCGGGGTCGGCAGCTGGTCGACCGGCAACTTCCTGCCCGTCGGGGCGGTCACCGACACCGCGACCGGCCGGTGCTGGACGTGGCCGGTCGAGCACAACGGTGCCTGGCAGTGGCAGGCGATGGATCGGCTCGGTCAGCTCTGCGTGGGGATCAGCGGGCCCACGGAGGACGACTCACAGTGGCGAGCGGTGCTCGCACCGGGGCAGAGCTTCGCCAGCGTCCCCGCTGGCGTCGCCGTGTCGGGGTCCGGCCTGGACGGGGGCCTGGCGCAGATGACCAGGTACCGCCGACTGATCCGCCGGCCCAACGCCGACGACCGGGACTGCCCGGTCATCTTCAACGACTATATGAATTGCCTGATGGGCGACCCGACGACAGACAAGCTGCTGCCCCTGGTCGCGACCGCCGCCGCCGCGGGCAGCGAATACTTCGTGATCGACGCCGGCTCGTACTCCGACGAACCCGGGTGGTGGAACTCGGTCGGCGAGTGGGAGCCGTCCACGACCCGGTTCCCCAACGGCCTCGCCGAGGTCACCGACGCGATCACCGCTGCGGGGATGATTCCCGGGCTGTGGCTGGAGCCGGAGGTCGTCGGCGTCTTGAGTCCGCTGGTCGATCGGCTCCCGACCGACGCCCTGTTCTGCCGGGACGGGTCCCCCTTGGTGGAGAACGGGCGGTACCAGCTGGACTTCCGGCACCCGGCGGTCGTGAAACACCTGGACGCGACCATCGACCGGCTCGTCGAGCAGTTCGGCGCCGGATACTTCAAGTTCGACTACAACATCAACATCGGGAGCGGGTCCGACCTGGACGGCCTCGCCCCGGGCGCGGGGTTGCTCGGCCACAATCGGGCGTACTCCGCCTGGCTGGACGGCCTGTTCGCCCGTCACCCCGACCTGGTGATCGAAAACTGCTCGTCCGGCGGCATGCGCGTGGACTACAGCCAGCTCTCCCGACTGAGCCTGCAGTCCACCAGCGACCAGACCGACCCCCTGCGCTACGTCCCGATCTCCGCCTCCGCGCCGGCTTTCCTAGCGCCGGAGCAGTCGGCCGTGTGGGCCTATCCGCAGCCCGATTGGTCGCCGGACGTCAACGACCTCACGATGGTCAACGCGCTTCTCGGTCGCATCCACCTGTCCGGGCGACTGGACCTCCTGGACGTGGCTGGCCAGGCACGGATCGCCGAGGGGATCGGTGTCTACAAGAGCATCCGCCACCGCATTCCTGCCGCGACGGGTGTGCCGTTGGGGTTGTCGGGGTGGTACGACCCCTGGTGCGCCGTCGGCCTGTCCGACAGCTCGGGCGTGCTGCTGCAAGTGTGGCGCCGCGGGGGAGCTGAGTCGATCGAGCTGCCGTTCGCAGACCTGGCCGGCCGGGAGGTCGACGTCCGCACGCTGTACCCGGCGGAAGGGTCCGGCACCGCGAGTTGGTCGGCGGCCTCCAGCGTCCTAACCGTGACGCTGCCCGACAGCCCGTCGGCCCGGCTGCTCGAGCTAGTTCCGTTGAGCGGCGCAAATGTCTTGGTGGATCAGTAGCCTTATGCCACCAAACGATGGCCGCGTCGCCTGGGAGCGCAGGCTTTCTACGCTCTGTCCTGCTCGGGGTCCTGTACGCCGACACCGTCGACGAGGTTGACTTCGTGACCGAGGATGGGGACGTACCCGACCGTTGAGAGGAGGATCCCGTGAGCCGCAAGCAGGTCCGCGTGTCGCCGGCGGGGGTCCAGGCAGCACGGCTGCGGGTCGCGGTCAACGACCGGGAGAACAAGCCGACCTCGGCCGTCACCCGGCGGATCGCCGAGGCGCGCGTCGCCGCCGCGGCCGAGGTCGCCGACAGTCCCGTCGCGGTAATGGCGGCGTCGATCGCGTCCAGTCCGGTGGGGTCGGTGCCGTTGGCGGGGTTCAGGGGTGCGTTGAGGGGGTCTTCCTGGGTCCAGGTGCCGGTGGTGGGCTTGTACCAGCGGGCGCCGTAGCGGATGAGTCCGGTGGCGCCTGCATCCGCGATGAGCCCTTCTGAACGTTCGATCACGGCGGGGATGGACAGTCGCTCCTGGCCAACACCTCGCCGGTTGCGGATCCGTGCGCGGCGCGGCGGCCAACAGGCGTACTGAGCGCTGCGGCATCATCGGCTGGTGCGGTCGGCGTACATCGACACCGTGGGTGATCCTTCGTGCATCCGCTACGGAGAGCTGCGTGATCCGGCCCCCGGCCCCGGGCAAGCAGTGGTGGGTGTAGCAGCAGTGACAGTAAACCCGGTGGACACCTACCTGCGCTCGGGGCGCTGGCGCACTCCGCTGTCTTTACCAGTGGCGGTGGGCCGAGACCTGGTCGGCACCGTGACCGCGCTCGGTTCCGGGGTGAGCGACCTCAGTCCGGGTGAATGGGTGTGGACAAACTCCGCCGGCTACGGCGGTCGGGCCGGCGCCACCGCCACCCCCACCGCTGACCGGCTGCGCGCTCTCGGTGCGACCCAGGTGCTTCGTCACCGAGGCCACCGACGCTCCGGCAGCCGCCGCCAAGGCGGCCACCACCGGTGTGGACGTCTTCGTCGACACCACCGGCCACGTCAACACCGCCGCGGTGCCCGCCAACCTCAATCCCCGCGGCCGGATCCTCCTCCTCGCCGGCCGCGGGCGGGCGGACCTCGACCTCTGGCCGTTCGAGGTCCGCGAGATCCATCTGCTGGGCTTCGTGATGAGCGCGATGACCGTGCCGGAGCTCGCTGCGGCGGCCGACTGGATCAACACCACCCACCCCGACCGGCCCTTGATCGTCGACGTAGGAGAGGTCCTCGGCTTCCACGACGCCGCCCACGCCCACACCCTCCTCGAGAGCAGCCAACTCCCGCGGACACCCGATGGCACTGTCGGCCGCCTCGTCCTACACCCCTAACCCGGCGACAGGCCGCACTCGGAAAGTGAGTCCACGAGGTGATCCCGTGAAGGTGCCCGTAGACCTTGCGGAGGTGGGCGTGGCCTTCGGGCCTCCCCGGTCCCTTGAGGTGGTGAGTCACCACCCCGGCGCGAGCGGCACCTGGCGATTGCGGTTGGGGGGCGGGGACAGCTTCGCCCTGAAGGTGCTGGACAGCTTTGAGGACTGGACTCGAAGCCAGGTCGTTCAGCAGGGACAGCTCGAGTCGGCGGCTTCTGCTGCGGGGGGTCGTGATGCCTGAGGTCGTGGCCCCCCTCTCTCTCCCGCCCTCGGGCCGGGGTCCGCACGCTCGCGGACGGTGTGGTGGTCGCGCGGGCGGCGGCGGCGACCGGGACGCTCAGCGTCGTCGGGGCCGCCGCGTTCTGCCGGGGCGTCCGGGTGCTGGGCGAGGCGCTGGCCGGAGAGTCGCTGTTCGGCGGTGGGTTCGGGACCGCACTGGACGCGGTAAGTGGGACCTCGCCGTCCTGGCCGACGACAACGACAGGGTCGTGGGGCTCGCGCACACCTTCTTCTGAGCGACACGGGCGACTGGGGACCGGATGAGGATCGGCATCGACGTCGGCGGCACGAAGACGCACGCGATCGCGCTGGACGACGCAGGGCGCACCGCGGCGCAGGCACGGGTCGCGACCGGGCGTGGCGCAGGCGGTGTCCTGGAGTCGACGCGGTCGGTGATCCGCGAGCTGGCGACGGCGACCGGCACGCCGACCGGCGGGTTCGAGTCCGTCGGCATCGGGATCCCGGGCATCGTCGACTTCAACACCGGCACGGTGTCGCACGCGGTGAACCTTGGGTTCACCGAGCTGGACCTGGGCCGGCAGCTGGCCACGGACGCCGCCGGCCCGGTCCGCGTCGACAACGACGTCAACGCCGCCGCGTTCGGCGCGTTCCGGACACTGGACGGTATGCCGGACTCGGTGGCCTACCTCAATGTGGGCACGGGCCTGGCGGCCGGGGTGGTGGTCGACGGCCACCTCGTGCGGGGCAGCCACGGCACCGCCGGCGAGATTGGGCACATCCCGGTCGACCCCGCGGGGTCGGTGTGCACCTGCGGGCAACGCGGATGCCTCGAGACCGTCGCTTCCGGAAACGCGCTGTCGGCCCGGTGGCCGGCCGGTGGCGAGCAGCCGATCGTGGCGCTCAACGCGGCGGCCGACGCCGGCGACGCCGAGGCCGGTCGGGTGCGCGATGCTCTCGTCGACGGCATCGCCACCGCCGTCCAGGTGCTGCTGCTGACGTTGGACACCGACCTGGTGCTCCTCGGTGGCGGGATGATGTCGGACGGGGCCGCGACGTTGGGGCGCGTGCGGGAGAACCTCGCCGCGCGGTCGGTGCATTCGCCGTTCCTGGCGTCCCTGCACCTGCCGGACCGACTGCGGCTGGCGCCACCGAGCTCGACGGTGTGCGCGGTCGGGGCTGCGCTGCTCGCGTCCGAGGACGACCCCACCCACCCGATCCCCAGGAGGACCCCGATGGCCAAGACCGCCCACACCAGCGACGCCCTGCCACGGCCCGGCGGTGCGTACAGCCACCTCGTCGAGGCGAACGTGTTCGTCTACACCGCAGGCTTCGGTCCGCACGATCCGGCGACAGGGGTCATTCCCCACGGCATCGCCGCCCAGACCGAAGCGGTGCTCCGGAACCTGAGCACCGCTCTGGGCGTGGTCGGCCTCGGCCTGGCCGACGTCGTCAAGACCACCGTGCACCTGGCCGACCTCGGCGACTTCGCCGAGTTCGACGCGGCGTACAGCCGCATCATCCCGGCGCCGTTCCCGGTGCGGACGACTGTCGGCAGCACGCTGCGCGGAATGCTCGTGGAGATCGACGCGGTCGCGGTGCACCAGACGGCCCCCGGATGACATCGGTCGCCGGCGAACTAGTACTGCGAGGCCGGGTGGTGACACCAGACGGCGTCGTGCCCGACGGCGTCCTGGCCACCCGGGGTGGCCGCATCTCGGTGGTCGGGCCCGCGCAGCGATGGTCCAGTGCACACGGCTCTGTTCCCGAACCGACGGGACTGACGCTGCTGCCCGGGCTGGTGGACGTCCACTGCCACGGCGCCGTAGGACACGGGTTCCCCGACACGGACGCCGCCGGAGCCCGGGACGCCGCGGCCCACCACCGCAGCAACGGGACGACGACACTGCTCGCCAGCACGGTCTCCGCCGCGGTCGAAGCGCTGCTGCGCCAGGTCGCGGTGCTGGCCGAGGTTGTGCACGACGGTGCCCTCGCGGGCATCCACCTGGAGGGGCCGTTCCTGTCGGCGGCCCACTGCGGTGCGCAGGACCCCGCCGCGATCGTCCCGGGAGATCCGGACACGCTGGCGGCACTGCTGAACGCCGGCCGCGGGACCATCCGCTCGGTCACGCTCGACCCGGCGACCGCACGCTCGCGCGAGCTGGCGGCGGTGCTGCGCCGGCACGGCGTGGTGCCGAGCCTGGGCCACACCGGGGCGCCCGCCGCGGCCGTGCGCGCCTGGGTGCGCGCCTGGGTGCGCGACGGCGGCGGCCCGCTGAGCGTCACCCACCTGTTCAACGGGATGCCGCCGTGGCTGTCCCGCGCGCCGGGGCCGGTGGCCGCCTGCCTGGCAGCCGCCGCCCGCGGCGAGGCCGTGCTCGAGCTGGTCGCCGACGGGGTGCACCTATCCGACGAGACCGTCGCGGCGGTCTTCGACCTGGTCGGGCCGGGTCAGATCGCGCTGGTCACCGACGCGATGGCCGCGGCCGGCACCGCCGTCGGCCGCTACCGGCTCGGCGACTTGGAGGTCGAGGTCGCCGAGGGCGTCGCTCGGCTCACGACGGGTCCGGTCGACGCCGCCGGCCTGCGCCGGCTCGCCGGCGGGACGGCCCGGCTGCTGGACGTGGTCCGCCGGGTCGTCCGGTACGCGGGCGTCGACCTGGCGGACGCGGTCGCCGCAGCGAGCGGGACACCGGCCCGGCTGCTCGGGTTGGCCGACGACCGCGGCGGCCTGGTGGTCGGCCGGCGGGCCGACGTCGTGGTCGTCGACGACGACCTGCAGCCGGTGGCGGTCGCGGTCGGTGGAGATTGGGTCGCCGGGCTCCCCGGGCTCCCCGGGCTCCCGGCATCGGAGGTCGCATGGAGGTCGTGATCGTGGCGACCCCGGCCGACACGGGCCGTGTCGTCGCCGACGCGGTGCAGCAGGCGGTCGCCGCCGGCGCGCGGGTCCTCGGCCTGGCGACCGGATCCTCGCCTCTGGCGGCGTATCGGGAGCTGGCGCGTCGGCACCGGAAGGAGGGCCTGAGCCTGGCGGGCCTCGATGCCTTCCTGCTCGACGAGTACGTCGGCCTGCCGGCGGGGCATCCCCAGTCCTACGCCCGGGTGATCCGCGCCGAGTTCGTGGATTCCGTCGACCTGGACCCGGCGCGCGTCCAGGGCCCGGACGGAACGGCGGGCGACCTGCTCGCCGAGGCACGGCGATACGACGCGGCCATCCGCGCCGCGGGCCCGGTCGACCTGCAGATCCTCGGCATCGGCGGCAACGGGCACGTCGGCTTCAACGAGCCGGGGTCATCGCTGACCTCGCGGACCCGGGTCAAGACGCTCACCGAGGCGACTCGCCGGGACAACGCCCGCTTCTTCGGCGACGTGAGCGACGTCCCGCGGCATGTGATCACCCAGGGCCTCGGCACGATCGGCGACGCACGCCACCTGGTGCTGACCGCGTCCGGGGCGCACAAGGCCACCGCGCTGGCCGCGGCCATCGAGGGGCCGGTGTCCGCGTCGTGCCCGGCGTCGGTGCTGCAGCTGCACCCGCACGTCACCGTGGTCGCCGACGAGGCGGCGGCGACCCGGCTGCGGTCGGCGGGGCACTACCGATACGCGTTCGCCCACAAGCTGTCGCAGCAGGGCTACTGACGGCCGGTGCCCGGCCGGGCTCAGGGGCGCGCGGCGCGCGCCGGGAGCGCGGCGGGCGCCGGTGTGACTCGGACGGCGCGCAGGTGCTCGTAGACGACGCTGGTCCGCACGTCGGCGACCTCGGGCCGCTCGGTCAGCCGGTCGATGACGAACGCGTACAGAGTCTCGTTGTCCGGCACGGCGACGTGGACGAGGAAGTCCTCCGCGCCGGAGACGACGAACACGCCGATCGTCTCCGGCAGCGCCGCGACCCACGCGCGGAACGCGTCGATGTTCCGGCGCGACGGCGGGCGGATCCGCACCGCGATCAGCGCCTGCACCGGGCGCCCGATCGACGCCAGGTCCACGTCGAGCAGCGCACCGCGGATGACCCCGCGCTGCCGCAGCGCCCGCGTCCGGTCCAGGGCGGTCGTCGGAGACACCCCGACCGCCGCGGCGACGTCCCGGTTGGTCCGCCGTGCATCTGCCTGCAGTTCGGCCAGGATCGCCGTGTCGAGTGCGTCGAGGCCGCCCACGGCGGCCATTCTGCCGGACGTCGTACGGAGTGACTGGCGGTCGCCCGGACGGGTCCCTAGCGTCGGCGGTCTCAGCCGTACGAAGGAGATCGCCGATGTCCGTCCAGACCGCCGCCGTCCGGCCCGGGTTCGACCTCGACGAGGTCGTCACCAGCGAGCCGACCCGCTCGGCCCGGCTCAAGTGGGTCGTCGTCGTCGACGCCTCGATCCCCGCCGGCCGGGCGCTCAACGCCGTCGCCTGCGTGGCCGCCAGCACCGGGCAGGCCGTCGACAACCTGCTCGCCCGCGGCGGGCCGGACGGCGCCGGTCACCACCACCCCGGCCTGCCGTGGGCCGGCTGCACGGTGCTGAGCGCGTCCCCGGCGGAGCTGGCGGACCTGCGGGCGCGGGCGGCTGCCGGGGACGGGGTGCTGGTCGTCGACATGCCCGCGGCTGCTCAGACCCACCGCGTCTACGACGGCTACCTCGACGAGCTCGCGAGCACCGCTCCGGAGGACCTGGCGATCAGTGCGGTGAGCATCGTCGGCCCGCGCAACCGCGTCGAGAAGATGGTGAAGAAGCTGCCGCTGGCCTGAGCCGACGCCGTGGCTCGCCCTGCTCGAACGCCGGTCGCCCGACCGGGGAGCGGGTCCCCGCACGGGACTTCTGTTCGTAACACGGCGCTCCTACGGTGCGGATCGACCGAGTGGACCCGACCCGGGAGCGACCATGCCGCTGCACGACGTCCTGCGCACCGACGCCTCCGCCCTCGCTCCGGAGCTGACCGACCTGCGGCACCGGTTGCACCGGCGCCCGGAGATCGGGCTGGACCTCCCACGCACGCAGGAGACCCTGCTCGCCGAGCTGGACGGGCTCGGCCTCGAGCTGTCGGTCGGCCGGGAGCTCACCTCGATCACCGGCGTGCTCCGTGGCGGCCGGCGGTCCAGCGGCGGCGCGCGGGGTGCGGGCGGTTCCGCGAGTGCTGACGCCACGGTCCTGCTGCGCGGGGACATGGACGCCCTGCCGGTGACCGAGGCCAGCGGCGAGGAGTTCAGCAGCGAGATCGACGGCGCGATGCACGCGTGCGGCCACGACCTGCACATGGCGATGCTCGTGGGGGCGGCCCGTCTGCTGTCCGCGCACCGCGACGAGCTGCGCGGCGACGTCGTCTTCATGTTCCAGCCCGGCGAGGAGGGCTGGGACGGCGCCGGCCGGATGCTCGAGGAGGGGGTCCTGGACGCGGCCGGCCCACGGGTGGACGCCGCCTACGGGATGCACGTGATGTCCTCCAAGTACCCGAGAGCAGTGTTCGCGACCCGACCCGGCACCCTGATGGCCGCCAGCGGGTGGCTCGACGTGACGGTCCGCGGAACGGGCGGCCACGGTTCGACCCCGCACCTGGCGCGGGACCCGATCTCCGCCGCCGCCGAGATGGTGACCGGCCTGCAGACGATGGTGACCCGGCGGTTCGACGTGTTCGATCCGGTCGTCGTCACCGTCGGGTCCATCCGCGGCGGCACGAAGCGCAACATCATCCCGGACGACGCGCACTTCGACGCGACGGTCCGGACCTTCTCCGCGGCGAGCCAGGACCGCATCCGCGAGCAGGCGCCGCTGCTGTGCCGCCGGATCGCCGAAGCGTACGGGCTGGAGGCGGAGGTGACCTTCCACGACGAGTACCCGGTGACGGTGAACGACCCCGTGCACGCCGCGTTCGCGAGCGACGTCGTCCGCGAGGTGTTCGGCGAGGAGACGTTCGCGCCGATGGCCTTCCCGCAGGCCGGTTCCGAGGACTTCTCGCGGGTGTTGGAGAAGGTCCCCGGCTGCTACCTGTTCCTGGGCGCCAGCCCCAGCGACGACGCGACCACGGCACCGAGCAACCACAGCCCCCGTGCGGCGTTCGTCGACAGCGTGCTTCCGCAGGGAGCACTGCTCCACGCCGAGTTGGCGGTGCGCGCCCTCGAGCGGGACGCCGGCGCGCGGCTGACCGCCGGGACGGGCGCCGCGTGAGCACCGATCTGTCCGGAGGTGTGCGCACCCTGCTGCACGGCGGGCGGGTCTTCGACGGGTCCGCCGGCCCTCACGCACGACCTCCGCACACAACACCTACCCCCGCAGACGGCCCGTTGAAGAACGTTGGTGACGTGGCATGGGCGACCTCACCGGCGGCTCCAAACGCGGAGTCCGGGCCCAGGTCCCCGCGCCGAGGCTGGATGGCCACGGACGGGTACCGGTCTCCGTGAGCCCCGCCGGCCGGGGATGGCGTCCTCGATCCGGGCCAGGTCGTCGGTCGTGAGGTCGAGGTCCATCGCGGGCGCCTCGCGCCGCGCGCAACGACCCCGGCCGACCGCCGACCACCTGCGTCTGGGCGACGACGCCCTGGCGGTGCCGTGATCTGGTGCCTGACCGATGAGAAGTGCCGCTGAGCGTGGTCGGTGTGAGGGAGAACTGGTTGGGTCGGCATGCTGGGGCGCACAGGAAGGAAGCACTCATGGGGCTGGTGATCTGCGATATGTCCACCTCGCTCGACGGGTACGTCACCGGACCGGATGACAGCCGCGAGAATCCGTTCGGTGACGGCGCCGGGATGCTGCACGACTGGATGTTCGACGCGGCCACCGATGAGGACCGGGCCGTGCTGCAGGAGATGCTCGACGGGGTCGGCGCAATCGTGATGGGTCGCACGTCATTCGACAAGAACGAGGGCGACGGTGGTTGGGGCGACAGCGGCCCTGTCGGCGACATCCCGTGTTTCGTCGTCACCCACTACAGGCCGACCGCGTCGTACCCGCCCGTGTACACGTTCGTCACCGACGGCGTGGTCAGCGCTATCGAGCAGGCCAGGAGCGTGGCGGGCGACAAGGTCGTCGGCCTGCACGGCGCGACCGTGATGCAGCAGGCACTCCCGCTGGGCCTGGTCGATGAGATCCGCGTGCACGTGAACCCGGTCCTGCTGGGTGGCGGCACGCCCCTGTTCGACCGGCTCGACTCGGCGATCACCCTCGAACGCACCCACGTGCGGGTGACCCCTGCCGCGACGCACATCGCGTTCCGGGTGGTGCGCTGAGCCGCAGCCGGGCGTGGCTTTCTTCGGAAGCCTGAACAGAGCTCTGAGTCATCCGCTCGGACAAGCGCACCGCTGAAGCCGGTGATCGGAGCCATGCCGGCCTCCTGTGGAGCACTTCAGGGCACGCGAGTCCATGGTCCGCGTGGTCCAGCGGGCAGCGGGTCAGCGGGGGCGTCCAGCTGCAAGTCGATGTCGACGTCGTCGCCGGCCGCGACCCCGGCGGCGGTCCGGTTGTCCGCACTGAGCGGGACGAGGAAGCGGCCGCCCATCGACGCGACCATGGTGCGGTAGGTGTGGCCGCCGACCGTGATCCGCACGGCCGGGCGCTTCCCGGCGCCGAGCGCCGACACCACGTCTGCCGGCACAGCCATGCCCGTCGCCGTCTTCCCGCCCAGCTCGACGGCGGTCCGGAACCTCACGAGCCGTCCTCCCCTGCCGACGCGGCGGGCGTGTCCGCACTCGGGGCGGCGGGCGTGGTCTCCAGGTAGAGGCAGAACGGGTGGCCGGCCGGGTCCAGCAGCACCCGCACGTCGTCCTGTGGCTGGAACTGCGCGACAGTGGCGCCCAGTGCCTCGGCGTCGGCCACCGCGACGTCGAGGTCGTCCACCTCCACGTCGACGTGGAGCATCATCTGCTGGCGCCCCTCGGCGGTCGGCCACACCGGCGGCACGTACCCCTGCGCGGTGGTGAACGACAGGGAGGACTTCGTGCCCGGCCGGGCGATCGTCACCCAGTCCGGCTCGTCGGTGACGACCGGCCAGCCGAGCACCTCGGCGTAGAACCGGGCCAGCGCGCCCGCGTCCGGTGCCTCGAGCACGACGCCCCACCAGCCGGCGCCGGTCCGTCCGCGCATCGCCACGTCAGCCGTCAGCCGTCAGCCAGCGTCGCGGCGTGGTCCGGCACGAACGTCTGCATGTCCAGTGGTGGACGCCGGTAGCCGGTGCTCGCTGGGCGCGGCGGCAACTTGAGCCGGGGCTGCGCCACCTGGTGGTAGGGGATCGTGGAGAGCAGGTGCGCGATCATGTTGATGCGGGCGCGCCGCTTGTCCTCCGCGTCGACGACGTGCCAGGGCGCCTCGGGGATGTCGGTGTGCACGAACATCTCGTCCTTGGCCCGGGAGTAGTCCTCCCAGCGGGTGATGGCCTCCAGGTCCATGGGGGAGAGCTTCCACCGCCGCATCGGGTCCGCCAACCGGCTCGCGAACCGGCGTTGCTGCTCGGCGTCGCTGACCGAGAACCAGTACTTGCGCAGCAGGATTCCGTCCTCGACCAGCAGACGCTCGACGATCGGGCACTGGTGCAGGAAGCGCCGGTACTCCTCGGGGGTGCAGAAGCCCATCACCCGCTCGACTCCGGCGCGGTTGTACCAACTGCGGTCGAACAGGACGATCTCGCCCGCCGCCGGCAGGTGCTCGACGTAGCGCTCGAAGTACCACTGCGTCCGCTGCCGCTCGGTGGGTGCGGGCAGCGCGACGATCCGGGCGACGCGCGGGTTGAGGTACTCCGCGACCCGCTTGATCGTGCTGCCCTTCCCGGCAGCATCACGGCCTTCGAAGACGACCACCACCCGGGCGCCCTCCCGCCGCACCCACTCCTGGGCCGTGACCAGCTCGGCCTGCAGGCGGAACAGCTCGCGCTCGTAGACCTTGCGCGGTAGCCGCCCGGCCCGTGTCTCGTCCTGGCCGGCATCGGTTCCGGACACGTGGACTCCCCACCAGAGCGCCGTCAAGTTCGCGGGCCCGACGGTACGGCCCGCGCACCGGACCGTTCCCGGCGTGGACGCGCGCCCGTACCGGCTCGGTAGCGTCGCGATGCATGGCTGACCTGTCGTACCTGCGCTGGCCGGATGTCGCCGGCGACGTCGTCTCCTTCGTCGCCGAGGACGATGTCTGGGTCGCGCCCCTGACCGGTGGCCGGGCGTGGCGGGTGTCCGCCGACCACGCGCCGGTGGTGTCCCCACGGCTGTCCCCGGACGGAACGCGGGTCGCGTGGACGTCGACGCGGGAGAACGTGTCGGAGGTGTTCACCGCGCCCGTCGACGGCGGACCGACCCGCCGGCTCACCTGGTGGGGCGTCCGCACCGTGGTACTCGGGTGGCTGTCCGGCGACGAGCTGCTGGTCGCCACGGCGGCCGGTGAGCACTCGGCCCGGCTGACCGTTGCCGTCGCGCTGCCGGTGGCCGGCGGACCGGCCCGACCGCTGCCGTGGGGGCGGGTCGGGGCGGCGGCCGTGGAGCCCGGCGGTCCCGGCATCGTCACCAGCACACCGACGATGTCCGAGCCCGCCTGGCGCAAGCGCTACCGGGGCGGCACCGCGTCCCGGCTCTGGCTGGACCGGTCCGGGTCCGGCGAGTTCACCCGGCTGCTGCCGGACCTCACGTCCTCGCTGTCGACACCGGTCTGGGCGGGCGGGCGCATCGGGTTCACCAGCGACCACGAGGGCACCGGCCAGCTCTGGTCGCTGCCGGCCCCCGCCGGCGGAGCCGGCCAGATCGGCCCCGACCTCGACGCAGCGGTGCCGGGAGTGGCCGACCTGCACCGGCACACCGACGCCGAGTTCTACGTCCGGCACGCCAGCAGCGACGGGACCCGGGTCGTCTGGTCCTCGGCCGGATCCCTGTGGACGCTGGCGACTTTCGACCCCGCGTCCGGCGCGGAGCCCGAACCGGTGGCGGTCGGCCTCGGCGGGCCGCGCACCGGTCGCGCGCCGCACCGCGTCCCCGCGAAAGGCTCCCTCGGCACCACGGCGCCGGACCGCACCGGACGGGCCAGCGCCATCGAGGTCCGCGGGACCGTCCAGTGGCTGCCGCACCGCGACGGTCCGGTCCGCGTGCTGGCCGCCACCCCGGGCGTCCGCGCCCGGATGCCGGTGGTCCTCGGCACCACCGGCCGGGTCGCCTGGGTCACCGACGCCGGCGGTGAGGACGCGGTCCAGATAGCGCCCGTCGGTGTCGGCACCGTCCCGCCGACGGGGACGCCCGACACGTCCGGTCCGACCGGCACGCCCGTTCTGACCGGCACGCCCGTTCCGACCGGCGCCGCCGACCGGCTCGCCGAGGGGGCGCTGGGCACGGTGCTCGAGCTCGTGGCGTCCCCGGACGGAGCGGTGCTCGCGATCGCCGCTCACGACGGCCGAGTGCTCACGCTGGACCCGGCGACCGGCGCGGTCAGGGAGGTCGCCCGCACGACCGAGGGCGACGTCTCCGGCCTCACGTTCTCTCCAGATTCCCGGTGGCTGGCCTGGTCGCACCCCGGTCCGCAGCCGCTGGCCCAGATCCGGCTCGTCGAGCTGTCCGGGAGCTCCCCGGTCGGCGAAGCGGTCGAGGTCACCCCGCTGCGGTTCACCGACACCGAGCCGGCGTTCACCGCCGACGGCGAGCATCTGGCGTTCCTCTCGGTCCGCAGCCTGGACCCCGCCTACGACGCCGTCGTATTCGACATGAACTTCGCCGGCGGCTGCCGGCCCTACCTGGTGCCGTTGGCGGCGACCACCCCGTCGCCGTTCGACCCGTCCGGCCAGGGCCGCCACGCGGAACCGAGGACCGGGGCCGAGGAGCTGGTCGATGCGGCGTCCGACGTCGCCGCGGCCGTCGACGCGCCCACCGGGGTTCGAGGCCCGGCGACGTCGCCCCCGCGCACCACCGTCGACCCCGCGGGCACGGCCGACCGCATCCGTCCGTTCCCGGTCGAGGCCGGCAGTCTGACCGGTCTGGCAGCGGTCGACGGCGGCGTCGTCTGGCTGCGGTCCCGCCGCGCCGGGGTGCTCGGCGACGACCGCGCATCGGTCACCGACCCGCCCGCCAAGCCGGTCCTGGAGCGGTGGTCGTTCGACGACCGGAAAGTCGTCGAGCTCTCCCCGGACATCGAGGCCGTCCGGGTCAGCGGGGACGGCCGGCGCCTGGTCGTCCGGTCCGGAGACGATCTGCTGATCCTCCCGGCCGACCGCCCGGCCCCGCCGCACCGGGAAGACGGCGCCGGGACCGGCGACACTCGCCTGACCGTGGACCTGAGCCGGGCCGGCGCGGACGTGGACCCGGGCGCGGAGTGGACGCAGGAGTACGCCGAGGCCGGCCGGCGGATGCGGGACTTCTTCTGGCGCGCGGACCTCGACGGCTTCGACTGGGCCGGCGCGCTGGACCGTTACCGGCCGCTGGTCGACGCGATCGCCTCCGCCGACGACCTCGTCGACCTGCTGTGGGAGGTCCAGGGCGAGCTCGCGACCTCGCACGCCTACGTGATGCCCAAGGTGGACCCGGACCCCGCCCGGGCCCAGGGCCTGCTGGGTGCGGACCTGCGCCGCGACGACGACGGGACCTGGCGGGTCGGGCGCGTGCTGCCCGGGGAGAGCTCGGACCCGCGCGCCAGGTCCCCGCTGGCCGCACCAGGCGTCGGCATGGCGGCCGGGGACGCGCTGCTCGCCGTTGCCGGGCTACCCGTCGACCCGGCCGCCGGGCCGAACGCCCTGCTGGTCGGGACGGCCGGCAAACCGGTCGAGCTGACGGTCGCCCCGGCCGGCGGCGGACCCGCCCGGACGGTGACCGTCGTGCCCGTCGACAGCGAGACGCCCCTGCGGTACCACCTGCGGGTCGCCGACCGCCGCGACCGGACGCACGAGCTGTCGCAGGGGCGGCTCGGCTACGTGCACGTGCCGGACATGGTCGGCAGCGGGTGGGCGCAGCTGCACCGGGATCTCCGGGTGGAGACGGCCTTCGACGGGTTGGTCGTCGACGTCCGCGAGAACAGCGGCGGCCACCTGTCCGAGCTGGTGGTCGAGAAGATCGCCCGCCGTGTCCGGGCGTGGGTCACCGGCCGCGAGTACTCCCCGCGCCGCTACCCGGCCGATGCCCCCCGCGGGCCGGTCGTGCTGGTCGCGGACGAGTTCGCCGGGTCCGACGGCGACATCGTCAACGCCGTCGCGCAGGCCGTCGGGGTCGGGCCGGTCGTCGGGCAGCGGACGTGGGGCGGGGTGATCGGCATCGACGGCCGCTTCCAGCTGCTCGACGGGACCACCGTCACCCAGCCGCGGTACTCGTTCTGGTTCACCAACCACGGCTGGGACGTGGAGAACCATGGCGTGGACCCGGACGTCGACGTCGTGCTGACGCCGCAGGACTACTCCACCGGGCGCGACCCCCAGCTGGAGCGGGCCGTCGAGATCGCGCTTGCCTCGCTGGCGCGGACGCCGCCCGCTACCCCGCCCGCGCTGCCCGCCCCCCGCGCCGGAAGGCCCTGACGGGTCGGGCGCCGGCAGACCGTGACGTCGGGTGGCGGAAGCGAACTCCCGGCCTGGTGCTCGGCCTCCTCGACCGTCTCCGTTCTCAGGCCGCCCGAGTCGGCCCGGGGACGAGCCGCCCGCCCCCGGTCAGCCAGACCCCCGGGGCCGGGACTGGCTGGTGCTGCACCAGGCCGCCGGCGGCAGCGCCGTAGCGTTTCAGCAGGTGGCCGAGCTGCCCGCGGCCGTCACGGTGCGCTGCCTCCAGACGCCCGACGGTTCGTTTCCCGCCGACCGTGACAACGAGGACCTGGTCGCCGTGGTGGCCCGGGCCTACTGAGTGGACCTGCCCGTTTCCCGGGCGGACGGCGAGATCGTCAGACGGCCTCCGCGACTCCTGCCGTGCCGGTAGCCGCGTCGGGACTGGCGCGGACGAGCCGATGGCGCCTCGCGCGCTTCACTACGGTGTCGGCGCCGGCCGGTCGTTCCACCCTTAAGTCCGATGTAGTCGTGCGGCGTCGCCGGTGAACGGGGGCTGGGTGCTTGGACAGGGGTTCGCCCGGGTCGAGGTTCGCACCGTCGTCGGCAACGTCGGCAACGTCGGCAGTCAGCGGGTCGCGGAGAAGGCGGGCTTCCGCCGGGAGGGCGCCCTGCGCCGCGCCGGCTACACCCACGGCGGACCCGTCGACCTGGTCGTGCTGTCCCGCATCGCCGAAGACGCGCCGTCGGCGGCGTCGGTGGCCGACCGGCTGGCGCCCCGCCCGCCGCGGATCCGCCCGACCGCGCTCGTCGTCCTCCGACGTGCAGCCGACATCTTGGTCATCCGCTCGACCGATGCCAACGGTGAGCCGTTCCTCCGGCTGCCGGGCGGCGGGATCGAGCCGGGAGAGCGGGCGGCGCAGGCCGCGGTCCGAGAGGTCCGGGAGGAGGTGGACGCGACGCTGTTCCTCAGTGGTGGTGCGGTGCCCGAGGGATAGCGACATGGTGAAGGCCAGCCAGTTGGTGGCTGATCCGGCGGCTCGGGCCAGGGCGACGGCCGTGGTCGGCCCGATCCGTCCGCCGGCGTCGCGTTAGGCGGGCAGGACGTTGTCCGACCGGGCGTCTTCTCGGCGGCGAGGCGGCGGAGAACCAGTGGGTGGCGCCGCCGGAACGCGTGGCCTGGTCACCGCCAGGTCCGCGTCGGCGATCAGCTGCTCGCTGACCGCTCCGCCCGAATGGCCGCCCGGACAAGGCGTCTGCGACCACAATCGTCGGACCGGCCAGCAGGCCCCCGCGTCCGGCTCGTTACCGTGGGAGGCCGCGCGCCGGGTCAACCGGCGGGCGACCGGGCCCCCGTGGACCGGTCCGAGCGGTCGGTGGACCGGTCCGAGCGGTCAGGAGACGGCGCTGAACGCAGCGGTAGACGATCCGGCGGCCGGGCCTGCCCGGGCTCCCGCGGCCGACCGGGACGACGGGTCCGGTGGGCCTTCGATGGTCCGCCTGCTCGATCCCGCGGGGAACCGGCTCACCGATCCGGCCTACCCGGCGCCGGATCCGGGCAGCCCCGCGGAGACCTCGTTCCTGCGGGACGCATTCCGGCAGATGACGGTGGTCCGGCGGCTGGACGTCGAGGCGACCGCGCTGCAACGCCAGGGCGAGCTGGCGCTGTGGGCCTCTGCGCTTGGCCAGGAGGCCGCGCAGATCGGCGCGGCCGCCGCCCTGCGCCCCGCCGACCATGTGTTCCCGTCCTACCGCGAGCACGGGCTCGCCTGGTGCCGCGGGGTGGCGCCGCTTGAGGTGCTGAGCCTGTTCCGCGGGGTCGACTTCGGCAGCTGGGACACCGAGCGGACCGGTTTCCACCTCTACACGCTGGTGGTCGGCGCGCAGACGCTGCACGCCACCGGCTACGCGATGGGCATCCAGCGCGACGGCATGGTCGGCAACGGCACGGGGGCGGACGACGACCGCGACGCTGCCGTGCTGGTGGCCTTCGGCGACGGCGCGACGGCGCAGGGCGACGTCAACGAGGCGATGGTGTGGGCCGGGGTGATGAACGCCCCCGTCGTGTTTTTCTGCCAGAACAACCAGTGGGCGATCTCCGCTCCCGCCGACCGGCAGTCCGCGGCGCCGCTGTACCGGCGAGCGCACGGCTTCGGCTTCCCCGGCGTCCGCGTCGACGGCAACGACGTGCTGGCGACCCGCGCGGTCGTGTCCGCAGCCCTCGCCCGCGCCCGCGCCGGGCAGGGGCCGACTCTGGTAGAGGCCTACACCTACCGGATGGCCGCCCACACCACCGCCGATGACGCCACGCGCTACCGGATGGCGGCCGACGACGAGCACTGGCGCGAGCGCGACCCGATCGCCCGCGTCGCGCGCTACCTGGCCGTGGGCGGCCACCTCGACACCGACTTCAGCGACCGGGTCGCCGCCGAGGCCGACGAGCTGGCGCGGGTCGTCCGCACCGGGATCCGTTCGCTGCCCGACCCGGACCCGGCGGGACTGTTCGAACATGCCTACGCGACGCTGCCGGACGAGCTGCGCGAGCAGCGCGACTCCTGGACGAGGTACCGGGCCTCCCTCGACCCCGAACCGGTGGGGGGTCGGGCGTGAGCGCCGCTCGCCGGACGGACCAGATCACCTTCGGGCAGGCGCTGAACGCGGGCATGCGCTCGGCGATGGAGGACGACCCGAAGGTCCTGTTGATCGGTGAGGACATCGGCCGGCTCGGCGGGGTGTTCCGGGTCACCGACGGCCTGCAGAAGGACTTCGGCGAGCACCGCGTCGTGGACTCGCCACTCGGTGAGGCCGGCATCGTCGGCACGGCCATCGGGCTCGCGCTGCGCGGGTACCGCCCGGTCTGCGAGATCCAGTTCGACGGTTTCGTCTTCCCTGCCTACGACCAGATCGTCACCCAGCTGGCGCGGATGCGGTACCGGTCCGCCGGCCGGCTCAGCGTGCCCGTCGTCGTCCGGGTCCCTTTCGGTGGGGGCATCGGCTCGATCGAGCACCACTCCGAGTCCCCGGAAGCACTGTTCACCCACGTCCCGGGGCTGACCGTCGTCGCTCCGTCCAATCCGGTGGACGCCTACTGGATGATGCGTGAGGCCGTGCGGATCGCAGACCCGGTCATCTTCTTCGAGCCCAAACGGCTGTACTGGCAGAAGGCGCCGCGGGCTCTGGTCGACGCCGAAGCCGCCCGGGCCCGCGAGGACGCCGACTCCGGCGGGACGCCGCTGCGCCGCGCCGCCGTCGTGCGGCCCGGGCGGGACCTCACGCTGGTCGGGTACGGACCGACCGTCGGCACCTGCCTCGCCGCCGCCACTGCCGCGGCCCAGGACGGCGCCGAACTGGAGGTCGTCGACCTGCGTTCGCTGTCGCCATTGGACATGTCCACCGTGCTGGCCTCCGTCCGGCGGACCCGTCGGGCCGTCCTGGTGCACGAGGCCCCGCGGTCCGGTGGCCTCGGTGCCGAGATCAGTGCACGCATCAGCGAGCAGTGCTTCGACCTGTTGGAGGCTCCGGTGGGCCGGGTGACCGGGTACGACGTCCCCTACCCGGTCGGCCGTCTGGAGGACCATCACCTCCCCGACGTGGACCGCGTGCTGGACGCCGTCGACACGGCGCTGTCCCGGTGAGCGCGACTGCGGCGACCGGAGCCGTGGCGACCGGGGCCGGTACGGAGGTTTTCCGACTGCCCGACGTAGGCGAGGGCCTGACCGAGGCCGAGATCGTCGGCTGGCGGGTGAACGTCGGGCAGACCGTCGCCGTCAACGACGTGCTGGTGGAGATCGAGACCGCCAAGTCACTGGTCGAGCTGCCCAGCCCCGTCGACGGGGTGGTCGGAGCGCTGCTCGTAGACGAGGGGGACACCGTCGAGGTCGGCTCGCCGATCGTGCGGTTCGGTCCGCTCGAGGCGCCCGCAGACCCGACCGCTGCCGCGCCGCCCGTTGCCGCGCCGACCGCTGGGACGCCGACGGCTGCTGCACCGACCGCTGCGGCTGCGCAGGCCGCCGAGGTGGGTATCGAGCCGGCCGATCCCCCGGCGTCGGACCACGTCGAGGGGCCGACAGCGACCGCAGCGACCGACGAGGCATCCCATCCCGTCCCGGATCCGGAGGCGGGTGCCCGTTCGGCCAATCTCGTCGGGTACGGAGCGCGGCAGGACGCGGCCGCGCACCGCCGGCGCCGGCTCAGCGTCGCCGCGCGCCGCGACGACGTGGCGCCGCGTCCGGGGGTCCTGGCCAAGCCGCCGGTGCGCAAGCTCGCGCGCGAGCTCGGTGTCGACCTGGCGGTGGTCGAGCCGTCCGGACCCGGCGGGACCGTCACCCGCGAGGATGTCGCCGGCGCCGCCCGGCACGCCGACGGCGCCCGCGGCCCGGGGGACCGCGACCACCCCCCGATCGGTCGGTCCGCGACCCAGCAGCCGGCCGAGTGGCCGGCCGATGCGACGTCCGGCGACCCGCGTGAGACCCGGGTCCAGGTCCGCAGCGTGCGCCGGATGACCGCCGACGCGGTCACGGCCTCGGCGTTCTCGGCGCCGCACGTCACGGAGTTCCTCGACGTCGACGTCACCCGCTCGTACCGGTTGCTGGACCGGCTGCGGGCCCGCAAGGACTTTGCCGGGCTCAAGGTGTCGCCGGTGCTGCTGGTCGCGAAAGCGATGTGCCTGGCCGCCGGCCGGACACCGGAGATCAACGCGTCGTGGGACGGGCCGAACAACGAGATCGTCTACAAGAAGTTCGTCAACCTCGGGATCGCGGCGGCGACGCCCCGGGGTCTGCTCGTGCCGAACGTCAAGGACGCCGAGCAGATGCCGCTGCCGCGGCTGTGCCAGGAGATCAACGATCTCGTCGCGACCGCGCGGGCGGGCCGGACGACGCCGGACCAGATGCAGGGCGGCACGATCACGTTGACCAACGTCGGCGTCTTCGGTGTCGACACCGGCACCCCGATCCTGAACGCCGGTGAATCCGCCATTCTCGCGGTAGGGGCGATCACCGACCGGCCGTGGGTGCACAAGGGAAGGGTCCGCCCCCGCAAGGTGACGACGCTGGCGCTGTCCTTCGACCACCGGATCGTCGACGGTGAGCAGGGGTCACGGTTCCTCGCCGACGTCGGGGTGATCCTGTCCGACCCGGCGACGTCGCTGCTCTGGACATAGGTGACGCCGGGCCCGGCGTGGAACGACCACGACGGGCCCGGCGGCCACCCCACGGCACGGCGGCCGCGTTTCCGATCAGGCGATCTCGCTGTTCGAGGGGTGCACGAACGCGGTAGGCGTCTCCGGGGTGACCAGCCGCAGCCCGACGCGGAACGGGATCGAGACCGTCGTGTGCACGTCGCCGTACCGATCGGTGGTGAGGGGCTTGATGGTCACGAACCCGTCGGATGAGTAGCGCTGCAGCTGCACCGGCCGCCCCGTCCAGCGCAGATAGGTGTGCCGGATCGTGTCGTAGATGCGCAGCGATCCGACGACCCCGATCACGTTACCGCTGCGGGTGAGCGGGGCGAGCCCCAGCAGCGTGTGCACCTTGATCGTGGTCTGGACGTCGGTGGACAACAGGTTCGGCTGGTTGCGCACCACCGGTTGCACGTTGAACGTGTAGGCGCCGAGAGACGGCAACGCCGTGTCGCTGAAGCTGATGCGCCCGGAGAACTTCGTCGATTCGACGCCGTTGGTGACGGTGACGCTCGCGGTCTCCTTGCCGGCGTAGTTCCGCAACCGGACGATCACCGAGATCGCCGGGACGGTCGTCGTCACGGTGAACGGGACGGTGGTGATGTCGCTGCCGACCTCGACCCGCGACGGCAGTGTGGTGGAGCTGACGACGCCGACCATCGGGACGGCGGTCGCCGACCGGGTGACGGCGACTGTGGGGGCCGCGCCGGCGGTGCCGGCGGTCGCTCCGGCCGTGGCGGTCAGCGCGGCGGCGGCGACCAGGGCGGCGACGGCTCTACGACGAACGTTCATGAGGTGCTCCGTTGGATCGACAGTAGATGCACTGAGTGTAGTCGGACCAGTGCGCTCCGTAATCAAGAGGGCGTGAGCTGTTGACGGAGCCGCCTGGCGACACGGGCGCCCCCTGTGCAGCACCGCGGTTCCGGACCGCTCCTGACCCGTCTCGCAGATTGGACACACGTCTCATAAATCGGACCTGCGGGTTGCCGGCAGGCCGTCCGTCCTGGTTGCGTCGGGCCAGTGACAACGACAACAGCACCGGCCGCCGAGCCGCTCCAGTTCGCGTACTGGGTCCCCAACGTCAGCGGCGGTCTGGTCGTCAGCAAGATCGAGCAGCGCACCGACTGGGAGTACCCCTACAACAAGCAGCTGGCGGTGCTGGCCGAGAACAACGGCTTCGACTACGCGCTCAGCCAGGTCCGGTACATGGCCAGCTACGGCGCGGAGTTCCAGCACGAGTCGACGAGCTTCAGCCTGGCGTTGCTGTTGGCGACCGAGCGGTTGAAGGTGATCGCCGCGGTCCACCCAGGTCTCTGGCACCCCGGAGTGCTGGCCAAGCTCGGTGCGACCGCGGACCACCTGTCGAACGGCCGGTTCGCCGTCAACGTCGTGTCCGGCTGGTTCAAGGGCGAGTTCACCGCTCTCGGCGAACCGTGGCTGGAGCACGACGAGCGCTACCGGCGTTCGGCGGAGTTCATCGAGGCGCTGAAAGCCATCTGGACCCAGGACCACGCCGAGGTCGCGGGCGACTTCTACCGGATCAGGGACTTCACCCTGAAGCCGAAGCCGCTGCAGTCTCCGCACCCGGAGATCTTCCAGGGCGGCAACTCGACGGCGGCCCGGAAGATGGCGGGCCGGCTGTCGGACTGGTACTTCATGAACGGTGCCAGCTACGAGAAGGTCTCCGCGCAGATCGACGAGGTCTCCGGCTACGCCGCTGCCGCCGGACGCCGGGTCCGGTGCGCCCTGAACGGCTTCATGGTTGCCCGTGACACCGAGAAGGAGGCCCGCGAGGTGCTCCGGGAGATCATCGACCTCGCGGATCACGACGCGGTCGAGGGCTTCGGCGCCGCGGTGAAGCAGGCGGGCAGTTCCACCGCGGACCGGACCGGCATGTGGCAGGACAGCAGCTTCGAGGACATGGTCCAGTACAACGACGGCTTCCGGACCGGGCTGGTCGGCACACCGGAGCAGGTAGCCCGGCGGATCGTCGAGTACAAGCGCCGGGGCGTCAGTCTGCAGCTGCTCGGGTTCCTGCACTACCTGGAAGAGGTCGAGTACTTCGGGCAGAAGGTGCTGCCGATCGTTCGTGAGCTGGAGGCGGACGCCGACCGGGAGCCGTTGACCGCGCGGGTCTGATGGACGGCCCCGACCGACGGCCGGGGCATGGCGGCCGCCGGACGCGGACCGGATCGCCTTCCTACGAACACCGGCGCCGCGGCCGCCCCCGCCTAACGGGTGGCCGACGGAGTTCAGGCCGTGGTGCGGACCGCGTCCTCCAGGGCGCTGGGCTCCGCCGACTCCGGCGGGGCCAGGAACACCCACTTCTTGAAGGACCAGAACCGCCACAGCATCCCGAGGACCAGGCCGACGCCGTTGGCGGAGACGTTGTCCGCCAGGACGCTGGTGAATCCGAGTGCGTAGTGGGAGATCGCCAGGCAGCCGGTGCTGATGCCGAGGCCGATGGCGGACAGCAGCAGGAACAGCGGCAGCTCCCGACTCAGGCCGCTGCGGTTGCGGTCCCGCCAGGTCCAGTGGCGGTTCATGAAGTACGACGAGGTCGCCGCGACGCTGGTGGACAACACCTTGGCGGTCAGCGGCTTGTCGTCGAACGCCGTGTGCCGCAGCAGGTTGAACAGGCCCACATCGACACCGAAGTTGATCAGGCCCACGATCCCGAAGGCCGCGACCTCCCGCCACAACCGCAGGACGAGGCTTCTGAGCACCTCGAAAGCGTAGGGCACCCCGGACCCGGGCGGCGGTATGCGCCGTCCGGGTCCCGTCCCGGCGGTCGGTCGAGGCCAGGCCAGGCGGTCAGCCGACGTCCACCCAGTCCAGGGTGCGTTCGACGGCCTTCTTCCATCCGGCGTAGCCGGTCTCGCGCTGGGCGTCGGACCACTCCGGCGTCCACCGCTTGCCCTCGTTCCAGTTCTCCCGCAGCTCGTCGGTGTTCCGCCAGAACCCGACGGCCAGCCCCGCGGCGTAGGCGGCGCCGAGCGCGGTCGTCTCGGCCACCACCGGGCGGGAGACCTCGACCCCGACGATGTCGGACTGCAGCTGCATGCACAGGTCGTTGGCGGTGATGCCACCGTCGACCTTCAGCACGTCCAGGGCGACCCCGGAGTCCTTCTCCATCGCCTCGATGACGTCGCGGCTCTGGTAGCAGATCGACTCCAGCGTCGCGCGCGCCAGGTGGGCATTGGTGTTGAACCGGGACAGCCCGACGATCGCTCCGCGGGCATCCGAGCGCCAGTACGGCGCGAACAGCCCGGAGAACGCCGGGACGAAATAGATCCCGCCGGTGTCCGCGACCTGCCGGGCCAGCGTCTCGCTCTCCGCGGCGCCGGAGATGATGCCGAGCTGGTCGCGCAGCCACTGCACGGCGGACCCGGTGACGGCGATCGAGCCTTCCAGGGCATACACCGGCGCCTGGTCACCGAACTTGTAGCAGACGGTGGTCAGCAGTCCGGCTTTGGAGATCACCTTCTCGGTGCCGGTGTTGAGCAGCATGAAGTTGCCGGTGCCGTAGGTGTTCTTCGCCTCGCCGGGCGCGAAGCAGACCTGCCCGACCATCGCGGCCTGCTGGTCCCCGAGGATGCCGGCGAGCTGGACCTCACCGATCAACGGCCCGGTCCTGGTCGTGGTCCCGTAGAACGCCGGGTCCGAGCTCGGCCGGATCGTCGGGAGCATGGACCGCGGGATGCCGAAGAACCCCAGCAGCTCCTCGTCCCAGTCCAGGGTGTCCAGGTCCATCAGCATCGTGCGGCTGGCGTTGGTGACGTCGGTGACGTGCACGCCGCCGTCGACGCCGCCGGTGAGATTCCACACCAGCCAGCTGTCGGTGTTGCCGAACAGCGCGTCACCGCGCTCGGCCGCGGCGCGGACCCCGTCGACGTTCTCCAGGATCCACTGGACCTTCCCGCCGCTGAAGTAGGTCGCCGGCGGCAGACCGGCCTTGCGGCGGATCACGTCGCCCCGGCCGTCGCGGTCCAGCGCGGAGGCGATCCGGTCGGTGCGGGTGTCCTGCCAGACGATCGCGTTGTAGAGCGGCCGGCCGGTCCTGCGGTCCCAGACGAGTGCGGTCTCCCGCTGGTTGGTGATTCCGACCGCTGCAAGGTCCGACGCCTTCAGGTTCGCGCGGTTGAGCGCCGTCCGGATCACCGACTCGGTGCGTTCGATGATCTCCACCGGGTTGTGCTCGACCCAGCCGGCCTGCGGCAGGACCTGCTCGTGCTCCAGCTGGTGGATCGCCTTCACGTTCCCGCCGTGATCGAAGATCATGAAGCGGGTGCTCGTGGTTCCCTGGTCGACCGCGCCGACGAAGTCAGCCATGTGTCGCGTCCTCTCTGACGGAACGGGTGGTTTGTGTTGCGGCGTGCCGTGGGGTCACGCGCGGGTCGCGCCGGGGGCCGGGTCCCCCGGGGTGGCGCCGCGGTGGCCCCGGGTTGCGGCGCGTTCGGACGATCCGGCGTCGGTCGGAATCTCGCCGACCTGGTCCGGCTGGCCGGCGGCGCCGAACAGGCGCTTGATGTTCCGGCCGATCAGCAGGTCGTAGACCAGCATGCCGAGTGGCCCGCCGATCAGCGGACCGACGATCGGGACCCAGAAGTAGAGCTTGCCGGTGCCGTCCCGCATCGCGCCGCCGTAGCCGGTGATGAACTCGGCGACGCGCGGGCCGAAGTCACGGGCCGGGTTGATCGCGTACCCGGCGTTCGAGCCCAGGGCCATGCCGATGGCGACGACGAGGAAGCCGATGAGCAGGCCGCCGAGGTTGGCGCCGGGCGCGGTGTTGAGCAGGTCGGTGAGCGCGGCGATCACCAGCAGCAGGATCGCCGTACCGATGATCTGGTCCAGCAGCGCACCGCCTTGTCCGACTCCGTGCGCCGTGTCCGGCAGGGTGGAGAAGATCCCCTGGCTCTTGATGGTGAGGCCGGGGTCGAAGGTGTGGATTGCGTCCCGGTAGTTCCACCGGATGACCAGCGCCGCGGCGAAGGCGCCGAGGAACTGGGCGACGACGTACGGCGCGACCTTTGACCACGCGAACCCGCGGAACAGTGCGAGGCTGAGGGTGACGGCCGGGTTGAGATGCGCACCGCTGATCCGGGCGGCCACGTAGACGCCGAAGGTGACGCCGAAGCCCCACGCGAAGTGGATGGCGTTCGCATCCCCGTTGCCGGACGCGACCACCTGCGCGACGACACCGACGCCGAAGATGATCAGGATGAACGTGCCGAGGAACTCGGCCAGGCACTCGGGAAGGGTGCGCGACGGCTGGTCTGGCATGGAGACCTCACTGTCTCGGTGCGACTGTCCGTTCCGGAACGCATCGGGGTCCGGCCCGGGCGGCCGGGCGTTCCCGGCTTCCCGGCAGATCATGCCTTCCGGCTCCACTTGGGTCGACCCTGCTGTTCAGCGCGTCCACCCCGACCGGCTCCCTGCCAGGGCTGCTGTCTGGGCTCCGGCTCAGGCGACGGCGAGCAGGTCGATCACGAAGACGAGCGTGCGGCCGGACAGCTGGTGGCCCGCGCCGGCCGGACCGTAGGCCAGGT
>JAABUN010002349.1_pt1 | contig 34142 bp, 29 predicted proteins | sample 5559311 | NCBI WGS metagenome assembly JAABUN01 (sample SAMN10711877, study PRJNA513370) | rock metagenome | isolation source: Antarctica rocks | place: Antarctica: Victoria Land, Siegfried Peak sud | reverse complement strand
ATCGGGCGAAAGTGGCCGCTTTCGCCCGCCGTCGGGCATCGAGCGCGCCAAGGTGCTTCGCCAGCGTTGCTTTCCCCATGCGGCAATCGCGCCCTGACACCCAATGAAGCGGTACCTGAACAGTTACGCCGCCGCGAAGAATGACAGATCCAAGGTGGTCGGCCACTCGCGCAAGTGGCGGGTACCTTTGACGTCAATGATCGGCCTCCCACGTACGGAATTGTCATTCTGAGCCGCCGCGAAGAATCCGCGCCAACAACCTCGGGCTGCCCTGACGCACCACCCACCCCTACGCCACACAAGACATCGAACCGCACCCTCGCCCTGCGGGTGCAATTCAAAAGTTTGCGTCGTGGGGAGCGCGGGGGCGACCGACCCCGACGCGCGGTCGCCGCCACCTCGCCCCCCATTCCGCGCAGGGGGGCCCCGCTGCGCTCTGCCGTAGACTTCGTGGCCGCGCCTTCAGCCGGGACGATGGCAGAGCCCGGCGGGGCCGCAGTCCAACGGCATCCCCGCCCTCGCCGCGCACACTTTTGAACCACCCCCCAATCCCGCCCACCCCTGGCGTCGCCGCCCGCGTCGTGCGAGACTCCGCGCGGGAGGTGCGGGGCATGAACGAAGTGGACGAGGCAAACGACCAAACGGCACTCGAAGTCATCGCCGCGTCGGTCGCCGACGCGGTCGCCGCCACGGCGGGCGGGGCCGACCGACTGGAGGTGCTGCGCGCGATCGAGGTCGGCGGGCTGACGCCGCCATTGGAGACGTTCGCGCGTATCCGTGCGGCGACCCGGTTGCCGCTGCGGGTCATGCTGCGGACGAACGGCGGTTTCGGGATCGATGCGGCGGAGTTGGATACGCTCTGTCGCGAAGCGACAGCGTTGCGCGCGGCAGGGGCCGATCAATTCGTCCTCGGCTTCCTCACGCCGGATGGCGCGCTCGATCTGGCGGCGATCGGGGCGGTCCTGGCGACGATCGCGCCCTGCCGCTGGACCCTGCACCACGCCTTCGATCACGCCACCGATCGGCGCGCGGCCTGGGAGGTGGCGTCATCACTACCCGATCTCGACCTCGTCCTCAGCGGTGGCGAGCAGGGCGATCTGGCAGTGGGCTTGGACGCTCTCTGCGACCGGGCGGGCTGGGCGACCGGGCGCGTGCGCTGGCTGGCGGGCGGGAGCCTGACCTTGGCGCACATCCCGCGTCTGCGGGCGGTCGGTATCGGGCAGTTCCACGCGGGTCGCGCCGCACGGGACGCGGGGCGCTGGGACCGCCCGATCGATCCAGGGGTGGTGCGCGCTCTGCGCGAGGCGATCGAGCGGGCATAACAGCGGGACATCGGATGCAGCAGAAAGGGACCGCATGAAGCTCGGACTCGGGCTCTGCAATCACCTGTTGACGACCGACAATTTCCGCTTCGCGCGACAGGCGGGCGCGACGCACCTGGTGGTCCACACCCCCACCTTCGGCTCGGACGCGACCGTGCCGCCGCTGTGGACCTACGAGCAACTGCGCGACCTGCGCGCGGCGATCAACGCGGCAGGGCTGGAACTGGAAGCGCTCGAGAACTTCCTCCCGGCGCACTGGTACGACGTGCTGCTCGACGGCCCGCGCAAGGCCGCGCAGATGGAGGACCTGAAGGGGATGATCCGCGCGATGGGCCGCGCCGGGATACCCGTAATGGGCTACAACTTCAGCATCGCGGGGGTGTGGGGCCGTACCTACGGCCCATGGGCGCGCGGCGGAGCGCGTTCGATCGGCTACGTCGCGGCCGAGGCCCCGTCGCAAGACCCCATCCCGCACGGCACCGTCTGGAACACCGTCTACGACGCCGACGCGCCGACAGGCACGATCGGCACCGTGACGAGCGACCAACTCTGGGACCGCCTCGCCTACTTCCTGCGAGAACTGGTGCCAGTGGCCGAGGAGGCCGGGGTGCGCCTCGCCGCGCACCCGGACGACCCGCCGCTGGAGACGCTGCGCGGCACGGCGCGGCTCGTCCACCGGCCCGAGTTGTACCAGCGCCTGCTGGACCTCGTACCCAGCCACGCCAACGCGCTGGAGTTCTGCCAGGGGACGATCGCCGAGATGCACGGCGACATGGATGTCTACGAGGCGATCGACCGCTACGCCGGGCAAGGGCAGATCGGCTATGTCCACTTCCGCAACGTGCGGGGCAAGGTGCCGAACTATCGCGAGGTCTTCCTCGATGAGGGCGACGTGGACATGATCCGCGCGCTGCGCCTCTACCACAAGCACGGCTATACGGGCGTAATCATCCCCGACCACACCCCTTCCATGACCTGCGATGCGCCCTGGCACGCGGGCATGGCCTACGCGCTCGGCTACATGCGCGCCGCGATCACCATGATCCAGGCGGAATAGGGGCCGCCGGACAGGGCCGACGAGCGTGGCGCGAGCGCACCACCGAAACCGTGTCCCCAACCAGCATTGCGCGTGGCCTAACCGTCGATTAGACTTCTCGCGGCCCGTGCCACGAGTCCAAGGAGGTGACGTATGCGCCGCACGACAACGGCAATACCCTGTACCGCATACCTATCCGAGGAGGCACGCCATGAACCTCACACTCGCGCGTACGATCACCTGCGCTGGCGAGCGCTGCCTGGTGCAGCTTCTCGACGACGACAGCGTGTATGACGCGCCCCTCTCCCCACGCATGATCCAGATCGGCACCCTTGTTCGCCCTGGCATGACCGTGGCCCTCGACCGCGACACGACCCCGCCGACAATCCGCTGGCGGTTCGAGACGCGACCCGTGGAGGCCCTGACGGGCGACCGCCTCACCATCCTCGGGCGGGAATCCCGGTTCATCGATGTGCGAACCGAATCCGAACGCGCCACCCCCATTCGCGTCGGCGATACCGTGACTATCCGCTTCCGACAGGCCAGCGACGAGATCGAGGTCTACGACACGGTGGTCGATGGTCGACCGCGCCACCCGGAACTCCTGGAGGCGGACTTCTCACGCATCGAGGCGGCCTACCACGGGACGGCGAGCGCGTAGGCATTCGCTGTCGTTGGAGAAAGAGGCTCGGCGCACGGGTAAGGTGCCTGTCAGAACCATTCTGACAGGCACCCCTTCATTGATAAAGACTATGGCACCACCCAAGTGCCGCGTCGTCGTAGGTCCGTAACGGGCTATCCGGTCATGCACATCTCACGCACATCCGTAGAAGGACGACCACCTCGGCCCGGTCATGCTGAGCCGCCGCGAAGCACCCGTGCCATCGGCAGTCGAGGAGTACGACCCCACCCATGACCAGCCCGGCGATCATCGAAGCGGCGCTGAACGGCGGTCAATCGCGCGTGGCGAACCCGGCGGTGCCGCTCGCGCCCACCGAAGTGGCGGCGGAGGCCCGGCGCTGCGCCGATGCGGGCGCGAGCGTGGTCCACTTCCACGCGCAAGAGGCCGATGGCGGTTGGCTGGCCGATGTCTCCTGGTATGCCGAGGCGATCGGTCGCGTGCGCGACGCCGCGCCGGGGCTGCTCATCAGCGTCACCTCGATCCGCCCGGCGAGCGTCGGCGTGGCGACGATCACCGCGCTCCTCGGCACGCTCGCCGCCGCGCCGCACACCCGCCCCGATCTGCTCTCGATCAACCTCGGTCACATCGTCGCCTGGGAACGCGCGTCGGGCACGGGCGGGCGACGCACCGCGCATTTCCCCAACGACTATGCGGACATCGCCGCCTTGCTGGCCGTTTGCCGCGCTCATAGGGTGACGCCCGAACTCGGCGTGATGGATCTCGGCTTCCTCAGCAACGCCGTTGCCCTACGCGATGACGGGTTGCTGCCCACGTCGGCCTGGTTCCTGCTCGAACTGGATAGCCCCGCCTGGGGCACGGGGCGGCAAGTCGCGCCCGCAACCGTCGCCAATCACGACTTCCTGGCCGCCGCGTTGCGCGAACACTTCCCGCGCGCCGCCTGGGCCGCCCATGGCGTCGGGCTGCCCGGCTACGCGGTCGTCGCGCGCGCCCTGGCGACGGGCGGGCACGCCCGCGTCGGGTTCGAGGATGCGGTACAACTGCCCGACGGGGGGTTGGCTGGGAGCAATGCCGCTCTCGTGGCTTGGGCGGTTGCCACCGCGCGCGCCGCCGGTCGCGAACCGGCCACACCAGCAGAGGCACGGGCGATCATCGTGGGCGGCGCGGTAACAGCGGCACCAGGGGAGAATGGCGCGTGATTTGGCTCCTGCTTGCCGCTGGCTCCGGGTTGAGCTGGGGCTTCGCTGATTTCCTCGGTGGCCTCCAGTCGCGGCGACTGTCGCCGCTGCCGGTCGCCTTCTGGAGCCAGTTCATCGGGGGCCTCGCGCTACTGCTGGTGGTGCTGGCGCTGCGACTCCCCCTGTCCCTCGGCAGTATCCTCTGGGGCCTCGTGGGTGGCGTCGCGGGCGGCCTGGGAGTGGTCTGCTTCTACCGCGCGCTGGCGATCGGGATGATGTCGCTGGTCGCGCCGATTTCCGCCTGTGGTGCCCTGGTGCCGGTCGCGGTCGCGTTGGCGCGCGGCGACCGGCCCGGCCCGGTGGCGACGCTGGGGATCGTCGCCACCCTTGGCGGCATCGTCCTCGTCTCGCTCCAACTGGGCGGGGCTGGGGCCGACACCGCGACGCTCCGGCGCTCGGTCGCGCTGGCGCTCGGCGCGGCGCTCGGCTTCGGCAGCCTACTCGTCTGCCTCGATGGTGGCGCGCGGGTCGCGGACGCGCAGCCCCTCTGGACGGTAACCAGTATGCGCCTCACGTCGTTGCCGGCAATCTTGCTGGTGATCGCGGCGGGGCCGCGGCGGCTCCCCTGGCCCGGTCGGCGAATCGGCGGAGTGGCAGCGGTCGGCCTGCTCGACACGCTGGCGAACGTCCTCTTCGCCCTGGCGGCGATCGGCGGGAGCCTCGGGATCGTCGGTGTCCTCGGCTCGCTCTATCCGGTCGTGACCGTCCTGCTCGGTTGGGGTATCCTGCGTGAGCGGCTGTCGCCCCTCCAGGGGGGTGGGGCGGGGCTGGCGCTGGTCGGGGTGGTGTTGCTGGCGCTCCGTTGATGGGCGGTCGTGAGACGTGAGACGTGAGACGTGAGACGTGAGACGTGAGTCGTCGGTCGTCAGAGGGGTGTGTTGGCGTCTTAGCGGGAGGGGGTGGCTTGATGTCCGAAGGTGATAACCACGCCGACACCAGCTACATCGCGCAGCGCCGGATCGGCGCGGCGACGATCACCGTGATCTCGGAGGGGGTGGTGGGGGTGCCGCTCACCATGGTCTGCCCCGCGCCGGAGGCCGCCTGGCTCCGCCAGCGGGGCGAGGCCGACGATGACCTCTTCGTTGGCGGGCAGGCTGTCATCCACGTCGCGCTCGGCGACGCCTCGGCGATCATCGATCCCGCGTTCGACGATCCCGGCTCGACCTGGGATCGGCATTTCGCCACCCGCTGGCCGCGCGTGGAACGCTCGCCGGGACTCGGTGCCGCGCTCGCCGCGATCGGGGCCGACCCGGAGACGGTCACCCACGTCCTGATCACCCACGCGCACGACGACCACTTCGCCGGGGTCTTGCAGGAGCGCGACGGGCAGCTTGCCGCACGCTTCCCCCACGCCCGCCATTTCATCGGCGCGGGCGACTGGATGGGAAACCCACGTCACGAGCAGGTGGACAGCGATTTCGCCGCGCGTCTCGGGCCGATCGCCGCGCTGGGGCTGCTCGATCAGGTCACGGGGGACCGCGAGATCGCGCCCGGCATTGACTTCCTCCACGCCCCCGGCGAGTCCCCCGGCCATTCGATCGTGCGCGTCTCTTCTAACGGCGAGACGTTCTACGCCCTTGGCGACCTCTTCCACCACGCCTGCGAGATCGAACACCTCGACTGGCATTCCCCCTGGGTCGAGCCGAGCGCCATGCGCGACTCGCGCCACCGACTCCTCGCCGCCGCCGTGCCGCAAGCAGCGACGATCGTCTTCACCCACGAGCCGTTCCCCGCATGGGGGCGCATCGTCCGCGAAGGGGCGGGGTATCGCTGGGCGCGAGGCTAGCCCCTCCCCGACGCGGGGAGGTACGGCGTCGGGGTGTATCGCATACGCCCACCCGTCATTCCACCACCGCGTCTGCAGTTGGCCTGCGCCTCTGGTCGGTCGGGGCCGTCCCCACCCTCCCCGTATTGGGGAGGGGCCCGTCCCCCTCACGACTCACGACTCACGACTCACGCCCCCCCCGCTAGAACAGCACCCCCTGACTGTCCAGGCCCGCGTGCGTGGGCCAGCGACCGGCCTCCACGGCGGTGAGGAAGTCGAGGACGCTGCGGTTGAACGCCTCCGGTTCCTCCAGGTTGAGCGTGTGGCCGGTCATCGGCAGGATCACCAGGCCCGCGCCACGGAGGTGGCGTTTCATGAACAGGCCGGGCTTGAGGCAGCCCTCGTCTTCGTCGCCGACGATGATCAGCGTGGGGACCGTGGACGCCCGCATTCGCGCCGCGAAGGCGTAGACGGGCGGGCGCTGGCGCTGCACATTGTCGAAGATCAGCATCGAACCTTGCGCCGAGTGCGACGCCAACTGGTCGCGGAACTCGCGCCAGCCGAGCGGGTCTTTGGCGAGGAACTGGACTCGTTGCGGGCCGTGTGCGTACCCTTCCGCGAAGGCGGGCATCCCCTGTTCACCGATCGCGGCGAGCAGCCGCGCCCCCTCCGCGCGGAACCGCTCCGGGTCGTCCGAGCCGTTGCCGCACCCGGCCACGATCACGCTGCGGCAGCGCGCAGGATAGGTCAGCGAGAAGACGAGCGCCACGCTGCCCCCCATCGAGAGGCCGCCGACATGCGCCCGCGCGATCCCCAGGTGGTCGAGCAGGCCGCGCAGATCCTCGACCAATTGCTCCTGCGAGTACGCCGCCGGATCCTCCGGCACCCCGGACGGCAGGTAGCCCCGGTTGCTGTAGGTGATCACGCGATGGCGGCGGGCGAGCGCGCGTACCTGCGGCGCCCAACTGCGGTAGTCGCCCGCGAACTCGTGGCTCCAGATCAGCGGCTCGCCCTCACCAATCTCCTCGTAGTACAACTCGACACCATTGATGTTCACGGTCGGCATCGACGCGCTCCTTTCAATCCACCCTAACCGGCCAACCGACCCTGAACGGCTCACCCCCAACTCGCGTGCATCGCTGTGGCCCCGCTCCCGCCCCCGTGTTCCCCAACTAACCAGGGTGGCATACTTCTACCATGATTACGCCCGACGCATGGCCCGAAGTCGGTCCCGCGATCGAGTATGATCCCCCTATATTGCACGGTCGCGCACGACAATGGCGACACACGAAACCTACTCCGGGAGGAACGGCATGAGTCAGAACAATCCGCACGACTACCTCGACCAGCGACAAGACCACGCCCTCGCGGAGCTGATCGAGTTGGTGGCGATCCCGAGTATCGCCGCGCAGTCCGACCACGCCGACGACGTCCGCCGCGCGGCGCAATGGGTCGCCGACCGCATGAACAGGGCGGGTATCGAACGGGTACAAATCCTCCCCACGGCGCTCCACCCCGCCGTCTATGGCGAATGGCTCCATGCGCCGGATAAGCCCACGGTGCTGATCTACGGCCACTTCGATGTGATGCCCCCCGGCCCGCTGCACCTCTGGACCTCGCCGCCCTTCGCGCCGGAGGTCCGCGACGGGCGGCTGTACGGGCGGGGTGCCACCGACGACAAGGGCAACATGTTCGTCCCGATCCTCGCGGTGGAGGCGCTGCTGCAGACTGTCGGCACGCTGCCCCTCAATGTGAAGTTCCTCTTCGAGGGGCAGGAGGAGATGGGCAGCCCGCACATGAGCGCGTTCGTCGCCGCGCAGCGCGAACTGTTCGCCTGCGACCTGGCGATCAACGCGGACAGCGGGCAGAAGTCCGAGGAGCAGCCGGTCCAGTTGCTCAGCACGCGCGGCATCTGCGGCCTGGAACTCGCCCTGACCGGCCCGCAGGCCGATGTCCACTCCGGGCAACATGGCGGCGCGATCCAGAATCCGCTGCACGCCATCGCCCAACTGATCGCCTCTCTTCACGACGACACGGGGCGAATCGCCGTCGCGGGCTTCTACGACGACGTGCTGGAACTCGCGGACGACGATCGGGCGGCGCTGCTGACGGAGCCGTGGGACGAGGCCGCCGAGCGCGGGAAGATCGGCGTCAGCGCCTTCTTCGGTGAGCCCGGCTACACCCCGCGCGAGCGGACAACAATCCGCCCCACATTGGAAGTCAACGGCCTCTGGGGCGGCTACATGGGCGAAGGGCCGATGACGGTCATCCCACGCGAGGCGCGCGCCAAGATCAGTTGTCGCCTGGTCGCGCACCAGGACCCCCAGCGGGTCCTCGATTGCGTCATCGCGCACATCGAGGCGCACACCCCGACCGGTGTGTCGGTCGCGATCACCCCACTCGCCAACCTGGCCCGTGCCTATCACATGCCGAGCGAACATACCGCGAACGCCATGGTGGGCGATCTGCTGGAAGAACTGTACGGGCGGAATCCGCTGCCGATGCGCACAGGTGGCAGCGTGCCGATCCTGGCCTTCTTCATCGAACACCTGGGCGTCCATTCGGTCGGCTTCGGCTTCGGGCTGCCGGACGAGGGCATCCACGGGCCGAACGAGTTCTACCGCCTCTCCAGCTTCGTGCGCGGGCAACACGCCTACATCCGCCTGCTGGAACGGCTGGCGACGTGGCAGCCGGAGGCGAGACAGTAGAGAGTAGTCGGTAGTCGGTAGTCAGTTGGGGGGCGAGACGAAGCGGGCGTAGCTGGCGATGAAGGCCGCTACGCGTCGGGCGGTCTGGCCCCGCGCCGTCCACACCGCGCGGGGCCGGGCCGCGACGAGGTGCAGTTCGGCATGTCGCGATGTCGCGTGATTACAGCGGCGGCGCGGGAAGGCGCGGACGCTTCGCTACGCTCAGCATGACAAATCCAAGATGGTGTGCGATTCGCGCCAATGGCGGCTACCCCGAACGTCGGTGGTTCGCCCAGAGCAATCGGAATTGTCATGCTGAGCCGCCGCGAAGCATCCGCGCCAACAGCCCCGAGGAGGCCGACCAACGCCTCGCATACCGGGGCGACCCGCCGCACCGCCCGCCCCCGCGACGGCAATCAGACGCCGAACGTGCTCCGGCCCTACGACGCCGTCATCGCCGCGCGCAGCCGCTCCAATTCGTCCTCAGCCACCTGCGGATCGAGCTTGGTGAAGAGCGGTTCGGGCTGGCGCAGGGTCTGCCCGGCGGGGACCGCGTCGATCGTCCAGGTCGCGGTGGCGGGGGTGTCGATACGGCCCTGATAGGCCCGCCCGCTCCACGTACCCCGCGCCTCCCCGCCGTCCTCTCCGTCGGCCTCGTCGCCGTCTGCGGCGGTCGGCGCGAAGCCGAGCAGGGCGTGGATCGTCTCGGCGGAGAAGGGGAGGAAGGGGGTGGTCATGGTTTTCAGGGCGTTGATCGCCTGGATGGCGACGAAGAGCGCGCGCCCCGCCGCGTCGCGGTCGACCTTGATCGCCTTCCAGGGGGCCGTCTCGTCGAGGTAGCGGTTCACCGCCCCGGCAAACGCCAGCGCCTCCTTTAGTGCGTCGCGCAGGTGCGCCCCGGCGAGGAGCGTGGTGACGCGCGCGAATGCGGCGTCGCGCTCGGCGAGCAGGGCGTGGTCGCGGTCGGTGAGTGCGCCCGGCTCGGGTACTCGCCCCGCGAAGTTGCGGTAGGTGAAAGAGAGGACGCGATTCACGAGGTTGCCCCAGGTGCCGACCAGTTCGCTGTTGATCCGGGTCACGAAGTCGCCCCAACTCCAGTTGCTGTCGCGGGTCTCGGGGGCGACGGCGGTCAGGTAGTAGCGAATGGCGTCGGGCTGGTAGCGCTCCTCGATCTCCGGCAGCCAGACCGCCCAGTTGCGGCTGGTGCTCATTTGCTCCCCTTCGAGATTCATGAACTCGGCGGCGGGGACGTCATAGGGCAGGTTCTGCTCGCCGTAGCCGATCAGGATCGCCGGCCAGATGATCGTGTGGAAGGGGATATTGTCCTTGCCGAGGAAGTAGTAGGCGCGCGCCTCGGCCGCTGCCGGATCGGTCTGGTCCCACCAACGCCGCCAGGCGTCGGGGTCGCCGACCAGCGACGCCCACTCCTTGCTCGCGGAGAGGTAGCCGATCACCGCGTCGAACCAGACGTAGATCCGCTTGTCCTTGAATACCTCGTCCGGCAGCGGGACTGGCACGCCCCAATCGAGGTCGCGAGTGATCGCACGTCCGTGCAGCCCCTCGCGCAGCCAGTTGCGGGTGAAAGCGACGGTGTTGTTGCGCCAGTGGGAGCGATCGGCCCCGTCGAGCCAGGCGCGGAGGGCCGGTTCCAGCTTGCCGAGGTCCAGGAAGACGTGCTCCGTCTCGCGGAAAGTGATCGGCCCGCCATCGAGGACGCTGTAGGGGCTGCCCAATTGCTCGGGGTCGAGCAGGGTGCCGCAGTTGTCGCATTGGTCGCCACGCGCGCGGGGGTTGCCGCAGTTGGGGCAGATTCCCTCGACATAACGATCGGGGAGGAAGCGCCCCTGCGTCTCGCTGTACGAGCCGGTCATTCGGTCGCGGTAGAGGTAACCCCCTTCGAGGAGATTCAGGAAGATGTCCTGCGTAACGGCGTAGTGGTTCTCGGTATAGGTCTTGGTGAAGAGGTCGAACTCGATGCCCAACCGATCGAAGGTGTGCAGGAATTGGGCGTGGTAGCGCTCGACGATCGCGAGCGGCGTGACCCCCTCACGCTCGGCCCGGATCGTGATCGGGGCACCGTGGCAGTCGCTGCCGCTGACCATCAGCACCTCCGCGCCGCGCGCGCGCGAGAAGCGCGCGAAGATGTCGGCGGGCAGGTAGACGCCGCTGACATGGCCCACATGGAACGGCCCATTGGCGTAGGGCCACGCCACGCAGACGAGGATGCGCTCGCGCGCCGGGTCGGGCGGTGCCTCGGTTGCTGTGGTAATCGCTGACGTCATCGGCGTAGATCCTCGGTGTGAAGGGCAGCCCTACCGTCCGTATGCCCACGCGGTACCCCCGCATTGTGGGGCGGGGGCGCGCTGCGACACGCGCAGGGGAAACGGCCCCAGCTCCTCTTCCAATCGCCACACAGTGTAGCACGCCCTCATCCTGCCAGGGTGCGTCCCCAGCTGTGGAGGGAGGAGATCGTGGCCTGACGGATGGTCGCCAGCAAGTAGTGCTCTGGTCGGTACCGACAGTGACAACACAGTGTTGAGCGGGCTATACTACGGCGAACGTACAGCACCGATGTTCTCCTGTAAGGGGCGGGCGATGCGGTAAGCGAGTTGGTCACGCTACACAACTATTACTGGGCGACGAAGAAGATCCTGGCACACGCGGAGAAGGTGACGCCCGCGCAGGCAATTGACCAGAGATTCGTCAGGTAGACTGGGATGGTCCTGCTGACGGGTGGAGGGGTCGCCCCTGGAGGAGGGCACATGGAAACCTCGTGGAACACTCCCCTGTGGCGGCAGTTCGGCGCGGCCATCGACATGCTCGATAACGCTCTGATAGCCTGCCCCGCCGCGCTGTGGACCCGACGCCTCTGGCACGTCCCCCCGCCACCGCAGTTCCCGCCGCAGTTCGCGGAGTTCTGGTATGTTGCTTTCCATGCGCTGGTCTGGCTCGACCTGTATATCTCGGGCGTCCCCGAAGAGCGATTTGCGCCCCCCGCTCCCTTTGCCTGAGGGGAACTCGATTCCGTCGAGGCGCTGCCCGAACGGCCCTACACCAAGGAGGAGTTGCGCGCTTATCTCGCGTCCACGCGTCGGAAGTGCCACACCACGCTGGTCGCGCTGACGGACGAGCGGGCGCGTCGGCCCGTCGAGTATCCATGGTCGGCGGGGCAGCCGATCAGCTTCCTGGAGTTGCAACTCTACAACCTGCGCCACGTCCAGGAACATGCGGCCCAACTGAGCCTCTTCCTCGGCCATCCCGGACACGGATTTCGACTGGGTCTCACGAGCCAAGGGTGGTCCCATGGGCGTGTCACCATAGGGTAGGCCACTGGCGAGTTACCGACTGTCAGATCGGCACTTTTCCGTCGGTCCCCCTCCGGGCCGGGCGTGACACTTTCGTGTCATCCGGCTCTCCGGTGTCTCACATCCGCAGCGGACCCGTCGCGGCCATCCATTCGTGCTTCACGATGCCGTACACGTCGGAATCGCGTCTCCCATCGCGTCTCCCATCGCGGATGAGCATCGTGTGGCGGAGCCGACCTTCATGGGGCATCCCGAGTTTCTGGAGGACACGCCCCGAACGGGTATTCCGCTGGCCACAGGTGGCGTAGATGCGGTGGAGACGGAACTCTTCGAGGCCGCATCACAGCAGGAGGTCGGCGATCTCGGTGGCCAGGCCTCGATCCCAGTGGTGGGGATGCACGATGTAGGCGATCTCGCCGGTCCGGAAGCACTCGTTTCGGTGGCTTTTGCCCTGACACGTCCCCACCTGCCAGCTTGCAACCCGCGACCTGCCAACCCCCGAACGCTAGTCGCTGACCCGATAGCGCAGGAGGGTGGCGAGGACGTGGAAGCCGTCGCGCCAGGTGATCTTCTTGCCTTCCCAGAACTCGCGACCGTTGTAGGCGATCGGCACCTCGTAGATCCGGTGGCCGCGCTTGAGGATCTTGGCCGTCAGTTCCGGGTCGATCCCCCACCGCTCGGAGCGGAGACGGAAGGAGCGGTAGACATCCGCCGTGAAGACCTTGTAGCACGTCTCCATGTCGGTCAGGGTGGTGTCAAAGAGGATATTGGTGACTAGGGTGAGCGATTTGTTGCCGACGGTGTGCCAGAAATACATCGCCTTGTGCTCGCCGAGGAAGCGCGAGCCGTAGACCACCTTGCCGCGCCCTTCGAGGATCGGTCGCAACAGGGCGGGGTAGTCGCGCGGATCGTACTCCAGGTCGGCATCCTGGATGAGCAGGATGTCGCCCTTCGCGGCGGCCAGGCCCGTGCGCACCGCCGCGCCTTTGCCGCGATTGCGCTCGTGGCGGATGACGAACGTATCGGGCGCGTCGGCCTCGTCGCGCAGGGCCTCGGCGGTGCCGTCGGTCGAGTGGTCGTCCACGACGATGATCTCGCGCGCTACGGTCGGCCCGAGATCGACCGCGCGCACCTGGGCCAGCAGCGTCCGCACCGTCTGCGCCTCGTTGTAGACCGGCACGATCACCGATAGCAGCCTGCGCGCGCCCACGTCCGCCACATGCCCCCCTTCCGAATCGCTATCGCCGCCGCCGCCCCGCGTCGCGACATCCCGCCCGCAAGTGGCGAAGATGGTGCGAGGATGGGACAAAGATAGGCGGAGTATACCAGACCGTCCCGGCAGGGCGCGGCTGCTATACTCGGTCGAGAAGCGGCGGCGTATCGGCAAAAGAAGGGGCGGCAGGCGGTGCCCCGAGAGGGGGCGGCGTTGGAGGTCACCGAGCGTATCCTGGCGATCGACGTGGGGGCGGGGACGCAGGATATCCTCCTTTGGGAGAGCGACCGCACGCCCGAGAACTGCGCGCAACTCATCCTCCCCTCCCAGACGCAGATCGTCGCCGCGCGCATCCGTCGGCTGACCGTCCGGGGTCGCCCGATCCACCTCACCGGCCTGGTGATGGGCGGCGGCGCATCGTCGGACGCGATCGCGGCGCACCTCGCGGCGGGGCTGACCGTCACGGCGACGCCCGTAGCGGCGAAAACGCTGCACGACAACCCGCGCCGGGTCGAGGCGCTGGGCGTGCGACTCGCCGACGAGGGCGTGCGGGGCGCGACGGAGGTCGTGCTCGGCGACGTCGACCCGCACGCGCTCCGCGACACGCTGGCGCGCTTCGCGGTGCCCTGGCCCGACCGCTTCGCCGTGGCGGTCTTCGATCACGGCGAGTCGTTGGAACTGAGCAATCGCCGCTTCCGCTTCCAGCACCTGGAGCGTCTGATCGCGGCGGGGGGCGATCTCGGCCTGATGGCCTACGACGACGATCTGCCGCCCTATCTGACCCGGATGGCCGCCGCGCGCGCCCTCCTGCCGGGCGCGCTCGTGCTCGATACCGGGGCTGCCGGGATCTGGGGCGCGCTGGAGGACCCGCTCGTGGCGGCGCAGGCCGCGCGGGGTGCGATAGTGGTCAACATCGGCAACATGCACACCTTCGCCATCCTGCTGCGCGGGCGACGTGTCCTCGGCCTCTTCGAGCACCATACCCACCTGCTAACCACGGCGCGACTGGCCGAATTGGTGGCCGGGCTGCGCGCCGGGACGCTCGATTTCGAGGCGATCTTCGCCGAGGACGGCCACGGCGCGACCTTCCACCCCGACTACCGCCCCGGTCCCGCGTTCGACTTCGTCGCGGTCACCGGCCCGAATCGCGCCCTCGCCCGCCCGCTCGGCTGGTACGAGGCCGTGCCGCACGGCGACATGATGCTCGCGGGGCCATTCGGCCTGATCGCGGCGGCACGGGATCGGGCCGGGTGGGGCGCACACTAACGCAGCGTGGCACGGCCAGGTGCCCGCGCTCGCTTTGTGGCGGCTGTCAAGGATTCTGTATGGGGACGGGATGGTGCGCGAACGCGGACGAATGCGGGTGGAGGCACCGTCGCTACCGCCGCTGGCGGGCGGTCAAGGCAGGAGATTGAGGCCCCGCACCTCAGCCATCCAAGACGTCGAACCGCACCCGCGCCGCATCCCCAGGCGGCGCAGCCGCGCAATCCTGCTATACTCGGGCCATCTTGGTATGCCTGCCACACCACACAATCCTGGCCCAGAGATCGAACGAGCCAACCGCTCATCACCGCCGCAACGCCCAACCCACCGGCCAAACCACTCACGACTCACGACTCTCATCTACCGACCACCGACCACCGACCGCTTCGGAGGAACAATGGCCCAGATCACAATGCCGCACCTCGGCGAGAGTGTGAGCGAAGGGACGATCGGGCGCTGGCTCAAGCAGCCGGGCGAGCGGGTCGAACTGGACGAACCGCTGGTGGAGGTGACAACCGACAAGGTCAACACCGAGATGCCCGCGCCGGTCGGCGGCGTCCTCCAGACGATCACCGCGCCCGAAGGGACGACGGTGGCGGTCGGTGCCGAGATCGCCGTCATCGCGGTCGAGGGCGAAGTGGCCCCGTCCCTGGCCCCAGTGACCAACCAGGATGGCGGTGAGGCGTCCGGGCCTGCGATCAGCCCGCCAGTCGAAGCCGCGCCAGCCCTTGCTGTGCCAGCCCTTGCCGCGCCGACGTTGGACGCTGCGACCGTCGCGCCCGAGCGTGCCGCCTGGGCGGGGGACGAGATCGCGGTCGAGGCGACCGGCGAGGCCATCGGTCGCCGTCGCTTCACACCGGTGGTGCTGCGCCTCGCCGAGCAGCACGCGATGGCGGCTGCCGAGTTGGCGCGCGTCCCCGGCACCGGCCTCGGCGGGCGGGTCAGTAAGCAGGACATCCTTGCCTACATCGAGGCACAGGGCCTCGTGCCGCGCCTGGAGACCGCCGCGCCCGTGCTGCCAGCGCCGGTCGCCATGCACGAGTCCGATCGTGATGATCCGCCTTTCCTGCGGCAACGGCTTGAGCAAGCCATCCCCGTCCCAGAACCCCCCGCTCGCGTCCCCGGCCCGCTCGTACCCCCGACCGCTCCTGCGGCCACACCCGGTGTCGGGCCGGGCAACATCGCGCCGCTGACTCCGATGCGCCGCGCGATCGGCGAGCACATGGTCCGCTCGCTCGCGACCGCGCCGCACGCCTGGACGATGATCGAGACCGACGTGACGCCGCTCGTCCGCTGGCGCGCGGCGCGCAAGGATGCCTTTCGCGCCCGCGAGGGCTTCGCGTTGAGCTACGTCCCGCCTTTCATCGCGGCGACGGTCGCGGCGCTGCAAGAATATCCGGCCCTGAACTCCTCGTTCGTGGCGGGCGGGATCGAGCAGAAGCGCCAGCTCAATATCGGTGTGGCGGTCGCGCTCGACGGGCAACAGGGCCTGCTGGTGCCGGTGATCAAGGGAGCCGACGCGCTCAATCTCGTCGGCCTCGCCCGCGCGGTCAACGACCTGGCGACGCGCGCGCGCGCCAACCGGCTCACGCCCGACGATCTCAGCGGCGGCACGTTCACCGTGAACAATCCCGGCACCTACGGCTCGATCCTCTCGCAGCCGATCATCAACCAGCCGCAGGCGGCGATCCTGACGATGGAGGCGATCGTGAAGCGCCCGGTCGTCCTCACCGATCCGCAGACTGGCGACGACACCATCGCCATCCGCTCGCTAATGAACCTCTGCCTCTCGTTCGACCACCGCATCCTCGATGGCCTGACGGCGGGACAGTTCCTCGCCAGCATCAAGCGCCGCCTGGAAAGCTTCGCGGGCGATACGGCGGTGTAGCTGGGCGGCGAGAACCTGCGCCCCCGGCATCGCTGCGGCTCGCCGGTGGTGGCTCGCCACCCACGCTTCGTCGGGCAGCGGCGAGCGGAAGGGGTGTCGGCGGTGATCCTCCCGAAAGACCGCGACCCGCGTTTCGTGACGATCCGTCGCGGCGGGACCCTCACCGATGCGGATCACCGGCTCCTCGCCCTGTGGGCGGCAGCGTGCGCGGAACACGTCCTCGACCACTTCGCGTCGGCACAGCCGGAGGACCCGCGACCGCGTCAGGCGATCGAGCAGGCCCGCGCCTGGGTGCGTGGCGAGATCACGATGTCCCAGGCGCGCACGGCGGGTGGTCATGCAATGGCTGCGGCCAGAGACCTGCGCGGGACAGCACGCCATGCCGCGTACGCTGCCGGCCAGGCGGCGGTCGTCTCACACGTCGCCGCGCACGAGCTCGGTGCAGCCGCCTACGCGATCAAGGCTGCGCGTGCCGCCGCGCCGGAAGGCGAGGGCGAGAGCGCCGGGCGACGCGAGTGCCGCTGGCAGCGCGACCAGCTCCCGGAGGCGATTCGCGCGCTCGTCCTCGACGACCAGCGATTGCGGAACGCCATCTGCTGGTCGGTGTTCGACTGCTGAGCGCGTGTCGGGGCGCCAGCGCCGCCCAACAGGCGCATCGGGCGGACGCCGTGCGCGAGGTTCCGTTGACGCGTGTACGTGAGCCAGATGACGGTGTTGGCGACATGGACGAAGCGAGGGAGTGGCGGGCATACTTGGCGAAGCGCGAGCACACCCGCCGGAAGTACGTGTGTTTGCCGACGCAGTACGCCACCAGGTGGCGCTTCTTGTATGCGGCGTCGTATGCGTCGTCGTCGCAGGGGCGCGGTTGGACGCGGCGCGATGCCGCTGGCGAGGTTCCGCGAAAGCGTGCCGGGCGCGGCCACGTTGGCCGTGATGCCCCGGCCTTGTGTGCCGCAGCCCGCCTGTCGGGCGGCGACCGTGCCGCCCGAACCGTCAGTCGAAAGGAGGGATCGCCGATGACTGCCCCCCCGTCCCCGTCCCCATCCCCCGTGCGCCAGGCGTGGCTGGACCGCCGACACGAGGCGATCATCGACCCCGATCTGCCGATCGTGGACCCGCATCACCACCTCTGGGACCGGCCCGGCTGGCGCTATCTGCTCGATGAACTGCTGGCGGACCTCAACAGCGGCCACCGCATCGTCGCGACGGTCTTCCTGCAATGCCGCGCGATGCATCGCGCCGACGGCCCCGAGGCGCTGCGCCCGGTCGGCGAGACGGAGTTCGTCAACGGCGTCGCCGCGATGAGCGCCAGCGGCGGCTTCGGGCCGACCCGCGTCTGCGCCGGGATCGTTGGCCACGCCGACCTCCGGCTTGGCGGCGCGGTGGACGCGGTGCTGGAGGCGCACCTGCGCGCGGGTGGCGGGCGATTCCGGGGCATCCGGCACGGTGCCGCCCGCGACGCCGCGATCCCGCCCGCCGCCAACGCGCCGGAGCCCGGCCTGTTCGCCGACGCGGCCTTCCGTGCCGGGTTCGCGCGGCTGGCCCCATTCGGCCTCTCGTTCGACGCCTGGCTCTACCACCCCCAGATCCCCGAGCTGATCGCGCTGGCGCGGGCCTTCCCGGACACGCCGATCGTGCTGAACCACGTCGGCGGGCCGCTGGGAGTCGGGGCCTATGCCGGACGGCGCGACGCGGTATTCGCGGAATGGCTCGCCAGCATCCGCGACTTGGCGACCTGCCCGAACGTCTTCGTGAAGCTGGGCGGCCTGGGGATGCCCTTCACCAATCTCGGCCTGCACGACGGGGCGGAGCCGCCCTCCTCGGAGCAATTGGCCGCGACCTCGCGCCCGTACTTCGCGGCCTGCATCGCGGCGTTCGGCCCGGAACGCTGCATGTTCGAGAGCAACTTCCCGGTGGACAAGGAGTCGTTCAGCTACGCGGTCTACTGGAACGCCTGCAAGCGCCTTACTGCGGGCGCGAGCGCCGCCGAGCGTGCGGCGCTCTTCAGCGGCAGCGCGGCGCGCTTCTACCGCCTGGACCTGCCGGAGGGGGCGTAGGCCACCGCCGCACGGTCGCAGCGCGCGAGGCAGGCTAAAGCAGGGGCGCGCGGGGACGCCATCCCACCGCGCCGTACGCCGCTGTCGCCGAGGGGGTCCACACGCGCGAGGGGGCGGGATGAAGATCACGCGGATCGAGACCTTCCTGGTACGGCCCGCCAGTCGCAACTTCGTCTTCGTGCGGGTCCACACCGATGAAGGGCTGTACGGGATCGGCGAGGCCTACTCGGCGGGGCCGGACGACGCCGTCGCGGCGGTCATCCACGACTTCGAGGAGTGGCTGATCGGGCGCGACCCGCACGACATCGAGTTCATCTGGCAACTGCTCTACAACGCCTCCCGCTTCCCCGGTGGCGTCATCACGAATGCGGCGATCTCGGGGATCGAACACGCCCTCTGGGACATCAAGGGGAAGGCGCTCGGCGTCCCGGTCTACCAGCTCCTCGGCGGCAAGTGCCGCGATCATGTGCGCGTCTATATCCACGCGGGCGGGGCCACGCCGGAGGAACTGGCGGAGAACGCCGCCGCGCGCCTGGACCGCTACGGCTGCACCGCCGTCAAGGTCGCGCCCCACCCGCCGGGGGGCGCGACGCTGTCGAGCGGCGCGAGCAACCGCGCTGCGGTGGCCCGCCTGGACGCGCTCCGCCGCGCGCTCGGCGACGACGTGGAGATCGCCGTCGATGCCCACGCCACGATCTTCGAGCCAGTCCGCGCGTTGCAACTCGCGCAGGCGATCAAGCCGTACAACCCGTTCTTCTTCGAGGAGCCGTTGCGCCCGGAGAACATCGACGCGCTGGCGGCGCTGCGCCGCCAGGTCGACGTGCCGATCGCCACCGGCGAGATGCTCTACACCAAGTACGAGTTTCGCGATCTGCTCGTCCGGGGCGCGGCCGACATCATCCAGCCGGACATCTGCTGCGCGGGCGGCCTGCTGGAGCAGAAGAAGATCGCCGCGATGGCCGAGGCGTTCTACGTGACGATCGCCCCGCACAACCCGGTCGGCCCGGTCGCGACGGCGGTGAATGTCCACCTGGCCGCCTGCACGCCGAACTTCCTGATCCTGGAATATCTGCCGGATGATGTGCCCGGTCGGCGGGAACTGGTGGACGAGCCGATGCGCCTCGTCGATGGGCACCTCGAACTCCCCACCCGCCCCGGCCTGGGACTCGACCTCAACGTGGAGGCGTTCGCCGCGTATCCCCACCGACGCTGGCACCGCGCCTTCCCGCTGCGTGCCGACGGCTCGATTGGCTATCCCTGACCGGACGGCCCAAATCGCCGCCCCCGTACCATCGTCACCCGGCTATGTGGGCGGCGGAAACCGGCGGCTTCGTGAGCGCCCGGTCGGGGATCGCGGTGCCGGTGCCCGCCGTGCCGCGCGCGGGCGGCGTGGCACCGCGCGCTGGCACGGCTATATGGCGGTTGGCCGCGCTTGGACCCACAGGGGCATGTGAATGATGGACGAGCCGCCCGACCAGCCGCGCACGCTGCGCACCCCCGGCGGGGATCTGCCGCTCCACGAGTACCAGTTGCGGGCGGGCGGGCGGGCGTGGGCGATCCTGCACACCGGCGCGGTCCTGTCCCGGGATGACGAGTCACACGTCATCGGCGAGCCACGGGAGCATCTGCCCTACGGCGTTGCCCTCTGGCCCGCCGCCATCGCCCTCGCCCACGAGCTGCTCGCCCGTGCGGAGAGCATCTGTGGCGCGCGCATCCTCGAATTGGGGGCGGGCACCGGGCTGCCCGGTATCGTTGCCGCGTCGCTCGGCGGGCGGGTGACCCAGACCGATCGCGACGCGCTCGTGCTGGGGGTCTGTCGGCGGAACGGCGCGCGCAACGGCGTCCCGCCGATCGCCTACCGCTTGGTCGAGTGGGCCGACTGGGACGACCGGGAGCGCTACGACTGGATCATCGGGGCGGACATCCTCTACGGCGCGGCGGCGCACCCCGCGCTGCGCCGCATCTTCGCCTCCGGCCTCGCGGCGGGGGGGCGGCTCCTGCTCGCGGACCCGTTCCGGGCCGCGAGCCTGCCGCTGCTGGAGGCGCTGGAAGCGGCGGGCTGGGCGGTCGCGCTGAGCAAGTGGCACATCGGGGAGGCGGCGGCGTTGCGCCCCGTCGGCCTCTTCGAGGTGACACCGCCACGCTGACGCCGTGCTGGCCGTCCAGTCCATCCATGGCCGTGGCCGTGCTCTGGCAATCTCGAAATACGGCAGCATGATTCCGGAAGTGGTGCTAATCCTCGATCCGGGCCGAACGCAACCCTGCGAAATCTACCACGCCGCTGCGCGCTCGCGAAGCGGCGGTCGCACCCCTGCTCGAACGCTGGGCCTCGTAATGCGGCGTCCCCGCCGCCCGCCGCGCGCCCAATCGGGTATCATCACGCCAGCGTCCGGTATCCAGCGCCTTGAGGCGCAGAAGCGGGCGATGCTGGCCCTTGAAAAACGATCCGCGTCGCTGTTGCAGAGGAGGAGCATCGTGAGCATGTCAGCAGGGTCCGACTTCGTCGCGTCGCGCACGGTGGGCGCGGCCACGGTCACCGCGATCTCGGATGGGTCCGGGCGCTCGTCGATCCTGGGTTCGCTGCTGGTGCCGCGCGAGGAGTGGCGGCGCGAGGTCGATGCCGACGAGCGGGACGAAATCACCCTCGGGTACAACGTCGCCCATGTGCGCCTCGACGACGCCTCGATCCTGATCGATCTCGGCTTCGACGACCCGTCACCGGAGTCGTCGTGGCGTGCCCCCCGCCACCAGCGGACGCCGGGCGTGGTCGCGGGCCTCGCGACCATCGGCGTCCGCCCCGAGGACATCACCCATGTGCTGCTCACCCACGCCCACGGCGACCATATCGCGGGCGGCGCGGTCGAGCAGGCGGGGCGGTGGGTGCCGCGCTATCCCAACGCGACCTACTTCCTGGGACGTGCCGATTGGGAGGGTAACCCCGAGCGCGACCGGCCCGAGTCGCTCCTGACGCGGCATCTCGGGCCGGTCGCCGACGCGGGGCGACTCGAACTCGTGGACACCGCCCGCGCGATCGTTCCCGGCGTCGACATGCTCGCCGCCCCCGGCGAATCGCCCGGCCATTGCCTCGTCCGCGTCGCCTCTGCGGGGGCGACATTCTACTTCCTGGGCGATCTCTTCCATCACCCTTGCGAGGTGGCGCACCTCGATTGGGCCTCGAGCGGGCGCGACGTGACCGCGCTGCTCGCCTCGCGCGAGGCGTTACTCGCGGCGGCGTTGCCCGCCGACGCGCTGCTGATGACGACGCACATGCCGTTCCCGGCATTCGCGCGGCTGCGCGCGACCCCGACGGGGGCGGTATGGGTGGAGGAGTCATAGCGGGAGCCAAATGGGCCGATACGCCCCATCGCGCACCCGCGCAACCCGCCGAGCAAGGGGCTTTGGCGCACCGCGCGTCGGTTGAGGCTGCTCGCCGACGAATCGGCGACCACGCTGGCGAAGACGGCGCCGCCCGGCCCAGCCGACGGCCCGTCCGGTGGGGTGAACAAGGCTTCCCTTGCGAGCCTCGATCGCCTGGCCGGTGCGCCGATTGTTGCTGGTCGGCATGACGCTCGCGACGCTGAGCGTGCGCAATACCCCCTGCTCCGCCGCCGCGTCCGGGCGCGGCTCGTTCCGCAGGGCGATCATCCCCGGGATCGTTGCGCGCACCGCGCTTCTTGATGCCCACAGTTGCGGCGCGTGGGAGCAAGCGGTGTCAGACGGTGTGCGCCGGGGCGAGGCCGCACGGGTGGGCCGGATCGCCGTGTTCGATCTGTATGGTGGCGTGCTCGATGCCGAAGCGATCGTGCAGCTCCGTGCAGGTGCGGGCGAGCAGGGCGTCCCCATCCTGGCCGCCCGGGATCACCAAGTGCGCGGTCAGCGCCGTCTCGGTGGTGCTCATCGCCCAGATGTGCAAGTCATGGACCTCAGTCACGCCGGGCAAGGCTGCCAGACAGGCAGTGACGGCGGCGGTGTCTATCCCCTATGGCACCGCATCGAGCGCCAGGTTGACCGAGTCGCGCAGCAGGCCCCAGGTGCCGATCAGGATGACCGCGACGATCGCCAGGCTCACCACCGGGTCGAGCCACTGCCAGCCGGTGAGGAGGATCGCGATGCCGGCGATCACCACACCGAGCGAGACACCTGCGTCGGCCGTCATGTGGAGGAACGCCCCCCGGATGTTCAGATCGCCCTTGCGGCCCGCCATGAAGAGCAGGGTGGTCGCGGTATTGACGGCGATGCCGATGAGTGCTACCCAGATGACCGTGACCCCGGCGACCGGCTGCGGGTGGGCGAACCGCCCGAGCGCCTCCCAAGCGATCGCCCCGATCGCGATGAGCAGGAAGACGGCGTTGAACAGCGCGGCCAGGATCGAGCTCCGGCGGAGTCCGTAGGTGTGGCGCGGGGTCGGCACGCGGCGGACCAGGACGCTCGCCCCCCAGGCGAAGACGAGGCCCAGCACGTCGCTGAGGTTGTGCCCGGCGTCGGCGACGAGGGCAAGCGAGTGGGACAGGATGCCGAATGTCGCCTCGATGACGACGAAGGCGGCGTTGAGCGCGATACCGATCGCGAACGCCCGACCGAAATTGGTCGGCGTGTGGCTATGCCCGTGATCGCGTGCCACCGTCCATCCCTCCCCGTGTGTGCCTTCATCGCGCGCCGCGAGGAGCGATGCCGCGAGGACATCGACGAGCGGGCCGACGCGCTGTTCACGCACCGCTCGTCGGCCTGGTAGGCGGCTCATCAGCGCCGCGCGCGGAAGCGGAGCAGGCGCAGCGCGTTCAAGGTGACCAGGGCGGTCGCGCCGGTGTCGGAGAGCACCGCCACCCAGAGGTCGGTGAGCCCCAGCAGGGTCGTGACCAGGAACATCGCCTTCAGGCCCAGCGCGAAGGCGATGTTCTGGTGGATATTGCCCATCGTCGCCCGCGAGAGGCGCACGAGGTCGGCCACCCCCGTCACGGCACCGCGCAGCAGCGCCACGTCCGCCGTCTCCAGGGCCACGTCGGTGCCGCCGCCCATCGCGATGCCGACATCCGCCGTGGCGAGCGCGGGGGCGTCGTTGATCCCGTCGCCGACCATCGCCACCGGCCCGCGCGCCTTCAGCGCTGCGACCGCCGCGACCTTGTCCTCGGGCAGCAGCTCGGCCTGGACCGCGATGCCGAGCGCGCCGCCGATCGCCTGGCCGGTGCGCCGATTGTCGCCGGTCAGCATCACGCTGTCGATGCCGAGCGCCCGCAGCGCCGCCACCCCCGCCGCCGCGTCCGGGCGCGGCTCGTCCCGCAGGGCGATCACCCCCAGCGGTCGTGCGCCGTCGAGCAGCACGACCGCCGTCTTCCCCGCCCCTTCCAGTCGGCCCACCGCCTCATCCAACGCTGCCGAGGCCGCGCCGACCTCGGCGGCGTAGCGCGGGCTCCCGACCGCCAGCTCCCGACCGGCGACGAGGCCGGTCACCGCGCGACCGGGCAGGGCTTTCCCCGCCGTCGCCGCCAGCGGGGCCACCCCGCGCCCCTCCGCCTCGGCGACGATCGCCCGCGCGAGCGGGTGCGCGCTCGCGGCCTCGACCGCAGCCGCAAGCGCCAGGACGCGGTCCTCGCTGGACTCATCCCAGGGGATGATGTCGGTCACGCGGGGCTCACCTCGGGTCAGCGTCCCTGTCTTATCGAAGGCGATGGCGCGCACCTTGCCGAGCGCTTCCAGCGCCTCGCCGCCCTTGATCAGAAGGCCCTGCCGCGCCCCCGCGCTGATCGCGCTGGTGATGGCGGCAGGCGTGGAGAGGACCAGTGCGCAGGGACAGCCGATCAGCAGCAGCGCCAGTGCTTTGTAGACCCAGGCGTGCCAAGAGCCGTCGAAGAAGAGCGGCGGCACAACCGCCGTCAGGACCGCCACCAGCAGCACGGCGGGGGTGTAGTAACGCGAGAAGCGGTCGATGAAGCGCGCGGTCGGCGACTTGCCCGCCTCCGCCTCCGTGACGAGGTGGACGATCCGCGCGATGGTCGTGTCGCTCGCTTCCTTCGCTACCTCGACCGTCAGCGCGCCATCGGTGTTGATGCTGCCGGCGTAGACCCCCGCGCCCGGCCCCTTCTGCACCGGCACCGATTCCCCGGTGATCGGGGCCTCATCGACGGATGACTCGCCCGCGACGACCATGCCGTCGGCCGGCACGCGCGCGCCCGGCAACACCCGGACGCGGTCGCCGATCGCGAGGCTGTCGGCCGGCACCTCCCGCGTGTCGGTGTCCCCCACCAGGAGGGCCGTCTTGGGCGTGACGGCGGCCAGCGCCTGGATGGCGTGTCGCGCCCGGCCCGCCGCCACCCCCTCCAGCATCTCGCCCACGGCGAAGAGGAAGACGACCAGCGCCCCCTCCGGGGCTTCGCCGATGACCAGCGCGCCGAGCGCCGCGATCGAAACGAGGGCGTTGATGTCGAACGGGCTCCCCGCCCGCGCTGAACCCCAGGCCTTGCGCACCACCGGGACGGCCGCGATCACCGTCGCGGCGGCGTAGGCCCAGTAGGAGAGTCGCGGTAGGACAAATGAGAGGGCGAAGGCGAGCGCGACGAGCGCCCCGCTGACGAGGACCAGTCGCCCCTTCGCTGTCCGATACCACGGCGTGGGGGCGGCGAGCATGGCTGAGGGGGTGCGCGCGGTATAGCCGAGGGCGCGCACCGCCCGCACGACCTCGCCCGGCGCGGTCAGCCCCTCGTCCAGCGTCAGGCGGAGCCGCCCGGAGCCGACGTTGATCGCCACGTCGCCGACGCCCGGCAGGCGCGCGAGGGCCGTGTCGATCTTGCGGGCGCAGTCGGCGCAATCCATCCCCTCGACCGCCCACTCGTGCCGCCCGGTTGGCGCGCTGGGCGCGAGGGTGGCCGGATGGCCGACCGCGGCGGTCGCGCGCGTCACCGCAGCGGCGTCGAGATCGGCGGCGACCTCGACCAGCAGCACCCCGGTGCTGTAATTCACGCGGCTGCCGCCGACGCCGGGCACCCGCCCGACGGCCTTCTCGATCGTCGCGGCGCAGGAGGGGCAGTCCATCCCCTCGACGTGGAAACGCATCGTCGTACTGGTGTCCGTGGAACGCGCCATGTGCCGATCCTCTTGTCGTTTCGGCCTCGCCGGTCGGTGGGCCGGTCAGGCGACATCCGCCACATCGGCCACGTTGGTGGGACCGCGCGAGGCCGTGCCCGCCGCCTCCCGGATGTGCGCGAGCCCCTGCGCCAGCAGCCCGGTGACGTGCGCGTCGTCGAGGGCGTAGTAGGCCATCCGGCCCTCCTTGCGGAAGCGGACGACGCGGAGCGCGCGGAGCAAGCGCAACTGATGCGAGACGGTGGACTGCCGCAGGCCGAGGACGTTCGCGAGGTCGCAGACGCACAACTCGCGCTCGGCCAGCGCGGCGACGAGGCGCACGCGGGTCGGGTCGGCCAGCACGCTGAAAATCGCCGCGAGATCCTGCGCGTCGTCGTGGGGGAGCAGCGCCGCGCGCGCCGCGCGCACGGCCTCGGGATGCAGGCAGGGGACGTCGCAATTGTCGGGTCCCGAGTGCTTCGTGTTCACGGCAAACCCCATGCTACGAACACATGTATACCTGTTCATATATTATCTTCGGGGTGTCGGGTTGTCAAGCGCCCCACGCAGTCCTGGCAGTCCGGACGGGGAATATCGGCATGTCGGGCCGTCGGGTCGGTCCTGTGGTGGCGAGAAATGCATCCGGCGACCTCACGCGACGCGCTGGTAGGTATGGTGGAGGCCGCCCAGGACCGGTATCACGCGTATCTGCCCCGGCGTATCCGCCTGCTCCTCAAGTGGTGGCTCCGGGAGTGCCTGGCCGAGGCCCTGGTGCGGTCGCGCCCGGTTGAAGTAGGCGACGTACTCGCGGAGTACGCGGCGCAGGTGGCGCTCGCTGAGGATGATGAGGTGATCGAGGCACTCGCGCCGTACGTTGCCGAGGAAGCGCGCGCACACCGCGTTCGCCTGCGGCGCGCGGTAGGGCGCGCGCGGGATCTCGATGCCGCTGGCAGCCGCCACCCGCGCGAAGGTCGGCCCGTACTTACGGTCGTTGTGGCGGATGAGGTAGCGCGGGCGCTGGTCGAAGGGGGTGGCCTCCCGCAGCTGCTGCGCGACCCGGGCGTCGGTCGGGTGCGGCGTCGCGCCCACATGGACCAATCGCCGCGTGGCGAGCTCGACGATGAAGAAGGCGAACAGTGGCCGGAAGAGGAGATCGGTCACGGGCAGGAAGTCGCACGCCCAGGTCGAATGGGCGTGGTTGCGCAGTAAGTCTCGACGATACCCTCTACAGAACAAGCCGGGACGAATAAAGAGCCAACACAGGTGCAGGAGCGGCTGGGACACAGCCAGGTCGGCATCACGCTCAACACCTACAGCCACGTCCTGCCGGGGCTGGGTCGCGAGGCGATCGAGCGCCTCGGGGCGAGCCTCCACGATGGCGACGGCGAGGGAGAGGAGCCGCCGGAGCCGACAGGCGAGTGCGAGGCACCGCCGGATGACAGCGCCCTCGACTGATCCCCGGCACTCGATGATTCTCCCGCGAGCACTGGCCCGCCGACGGCATCGTCGGCGGGCCAGCTTCGTTCGCGCCCTGGCCATTCCGGGCGGTGGCCGGGCCGCCGCGGGAACGTCGCGCGACACGATGCGGGGTGGGCTTTCGGCGGCGCAAATCGGCCCGCGCCGAAATGGCAGTAAGTTGCCCCCCGGCACTGCTGCCGGGGGCGATGCCGGGTCTTTTTTTGTTGCCCTGCCTGGGGAATCGGGGTGGGCACGACTGGGCTCGAACCAGTGACCTCACGGATGTGAACCGTGAGACAACCCTGTCGCCCCCTGTCCCCGCGTGTCGCGAACGGCTTTCTGCTGCGGAAAACGGCGAGGTGCCATGTCGCGGAGGATGGCCCCATGTCCCCCGCTGTCGCCCCAATTGCATTAGTAATTGCCTTACCGCCTGGGGCAACCATGGCGACGCGGCGAGGCGGGGTCGAGGGTTACCAGCGCCTTGCACCGGCCGCTACGGCCGCTGGCGGTGGTCGGTGGTGGCGACCCTTCGCAACGGAACCGGACCTTGCTCGACGCGAGGATAGGTGGACGGTGCGCTTGACTATGCCGCCCTGTGCCGCTGAGGTGACCGCAAGAATGGTCGTCAGCAACCGTCGAAGGCGCGCGATCAGGGGCGCTTATCCTCGTGCTCATTTCCTGGCGCCGCAGCGCCCCCCGTTCTGCCCGCCGCGTGGTCGTCGCCGCTTGCACTCACACCGCGCTAACCGGCATGGCGAGTAGCCCGTTTTCAGCTCCAATCTGACGCGTACGTCTTCGGGAGCCACCTGGGCCACTCGGGGGCCATTCGGTGTTGCTTGCTCCGCCCACGAACACCGCGCTAACACGGCATTCGACGTAGGAGTCGGCGGATCGGCTTTTCGGCCAACACACGACGCTCCATGCCTTCCCAAATCCGGTCGCACCTCGGCTCCATCATGGTCGTCAACATACTCGTCAGCGATCACCAGGAGGTGCAGGTGGGGCAGGATGACTCGTCGGTTCGGCCAGCGGCCGATTCGTCGCCGCCTCAACCTTGCTCGGCGCGGTGCCGAGCGCTTGGTGCCTACAACCTGCCCGCAGCGCGGCGCGCGGTTAACGCGGCGTTCGCTAGCACCACGCTAACACGGGAGGCTTCCTGCCAGCAGCCAAGTTCCGTGTTGGCGGGAGAGGGGGCGTACTCCTGATGACGAAGCCCCACGCCCGGCTATCCGCCTCTGCCGTCGCGACCGTCTGTGCTCAGACGCCGGAACGTTTCCGCCCGGCCCGCTAGCAGCGTCGTCCTATCCGTCTACATTATCCGGCCCAACTTCTGGCACTTCCCGCGATGGTGTGCCAGGATCATGCTGCGGATGGGGTAAACGGCCAGGACAGCGGTCGGCTGGTACAGTTCGGGCTACCGAAACGCAGCACGAGGAATCCGCCGATGACCGCTTTGCTCATCGAAATCGCGCCGGAGTTATACGCGCGCCTGGACGCGGAGGCGCGGCGCCGGGGTACGTCGGCGGAAGGCATCGTCCGGGGGTGGCTTACCGCGCATTTGGTTACGGAACCCGCCGAGCCGACGAAGGCGTCGGGGGCGGAAACGACGGGCGACCGCGGCCGCGCCATCGCGGCGATGCGGGCCGCTGGGTTGTTGACCGCACCCGGCCCGGAGATGAAGCGGCGGGCGGCGCGCTCGCGGGCGACCCTGGAGACGGTGAGTGCGGCGCTCAGTCGGCCCGGGGGCAGGCCGCTCAGTGAGATTATCCTGGAGCAGCGCGGACCGAAGGAGTGAGCGACTCCTACTTCGACTCCAGCGCGTTGGCGAAGCGCTACCTTCAGGAGATTGGCACAGCCTGGGTCAGGACGCTGACCGATCCGACCGCAGGGCACACCATCCTCACGATGGAGATCTCGCAGGTAGAGGTCGCGGCGGCCCTCGCCGCCAGATACCGTGGCGGCGGTATCACGCGCAGGGAACGCGATGACGCGGTCGATCTGCTGGCCGCGCATTGCGACCGGGAGTATCAGCTGGTCCCGACCGCTCGGGCTGTCCTCGCCGCAGCGGTGGAACTGACCCAGCGCCAGCGCCTGCGCGGCTACGACGCGGTGCAACTCGCCACGGCGCTTGTGGCGGCGGCGACGTTGCGGGCCGCCGGGTTGCCTGGGATGACGTTCGTCGCCGCTGACGCCGATCTCGTCGCGGCAGCCCGTGCCGAGGGCTTGGTCGCCGCCGATCCGCATCTCCATCGCTGGCCTGCGCGGCCCTCGGTGCGCCCCCATACGCTGCTCCTCATCTACCCATTCCCGCGGCAGCGCCTGTCTTGGCCGCTTCGCCTGTCCACCAGGGCTACGCGGCTCGCCGATATGCGTGGTGGAGGCCTGTGCTGGCCCATCATCCATCCGGCACGATCTCAGATGGATCATGAGCCAGCACAGCCCCCGGACGGGGAGCGGCCACTGTCAGCACCGCCAGCGCGCACGGACCGCGGTTGAATCACGCGTTTAGGCGGGCGATCACGCTAACATCTGCCGGCATGGGCAGGTCGTGGCAAGCGCCGGGGGTGCTCGCGCGACGCGTACGCTCGTAGGCTAGGGCGTGGGGAAGAGCGTGAGGCTCCGGGGCGAATGCAACCGCCCGTAGAGGTAGCGCAGCAACACGGGCCGCCGCGCGGGTGTGGCCCGTTCCCAGACCGGCGCGACGACCGCCTCGCCGACCCAATATGACCAGATCAGCGCGCAGCGTTGCGGGGCCGCGATGAACTGGAGCCGGTTGGCGATCCAGCCCTCACCACCGACGAGGGTTTGCTCGCGCAACCACGTCGCCACCAGCGCCTCGGGCCAGCCGAGCGCGTGGAGCCGCCAGGCTGCCCCGGTGCCGATGCCTGCGCGATAGCGGGTCATCAACGCCGAGAGGCGGTCGTCGTCCCCCTCGCACCAGTCGATGACGCGCAGGCCGTTGTCGGCGATCCCCTCGAAGACGCTCGAATGGGCGGTGTTGACGACCGAGAGCAGGCCATCCGCCGCCGCCTCGCCGCGCCGGTAGAGGGCCTCGCGCAGCTTGAACTGGACGTAGTGGCCGGGGTAGCACTCGTGGACCGCGAGATATTTCAGCGCCGGGCGGGTCAGGATCGGATCGATATTCAACCGGACGGTGCGGGCGAGGAAGTCGCAGCGGGCGTTGTAGGCGACGCCCGTGACCGGTTCGATCCGCATCCCGTCCGACTTTGGCGCGGGCAGTTCGAGGCGCATCGCGGTGCGATCCCAGGCCTCATCCAGCAACTCGCGCAAGACATCGGGCACCTCATCGGGCGGGACGCGCTGACGCTCCTCCCACGCCGCGCACTGCGCCGCGAGATCGCCGTGGTAGCCGAGATCGTGCAGGATGCGACGCATCTCGCGGCGCAGCGCATCGAGTTCCGCGTCGGAAGCGGGCACGGCGGGGAGGTGCAAGAAGTCGGCGATCTGGCCCGCGAGGGTCACGCCAGCCGTCTGCCAGCGGATCACCGCCATTGCCGAGCGGCAGGTCTCAGCGTAATAACACCGCCGGTCCGGTTCGGGCAATGCCTCGGCCCGGCCCGCGAGCGCCGCGAACCGGTCGCCCGCCGCCGCGTAGTCGGCGAACGGTTCCGGGCGGCGCTCCAGGGCCATGTTGAGGACGACAAGCCCGTCGCCATCGCCCGACTCGGTGCGGTAGAGGGTGTCCAGGCCGAGCAGGGCGTCGGTGAGGTCTTCCCCGAACGCGAGGGTCAGATCGCTCAGGTTGGCGGCGAAGTCAGCGGCGGTCATCGGCGAGCTCCTCGCGCAGCGCGGCGGCGATCAGGGCCATCGGCACCGAGCCGAACGAGAGGACACGATCGTGGAAGCGGCGGAGGTCGAACGCGGCACCGTCGCGCGCGGCGAGGTCGTGCCGCAGCGCGGTGATCAGGTCGGTCCCGAGGAGGTACATCAGCGCCGCACCTGGGAACATGCTGTTCTTCACCGCCTCGGCGTGCGCCGCCGCCTCCGGCATCCCGACCCGCTCGCGATAGAACGCGGCGGCCTCGTCGAGGGTGAACGCGCCACGGTGGAGACGGATGTCGCAGATCGCCCGCGCCGCCATCCGCAGGCGACCGTGCCGCTGGGCATAGCGTTCGAGGGGCGTCATGAACCCGGCCTCGGCCAGCAGATCGGTCGCGTAGCAGGCCCAGCCCTCCGCCAGCGTGCCGCCGCAGAAGAAGGCGATCCGCAAGGCGCAATCGGTGGCGGCGATCTGCCCGATCCGCGACGCCGCGCGGTGGGCGTGCCAGTTCTGGATCTGGTGGCCGATCCCGCCGTGGTGGACGACGTGATTGGCCTTGATCACGCCGTCGTTCACCGTGCGGAGGTGGCGCTCTTGCCGCTCCGGCGACCAGGATGGATCGAGCGGCGGCACCAGATAGTCGACAATCGGCGCGCGATCGAACGGCGCGGGCGCGCGGTAGGGCAGGAAGTAGAGGTGCGGCGCGGCCTCGCGCGCCCAGTCAGGTTGCATGACGTAGCGCAGCGGATAATCCGGCCAGGTGATCAGGTTGTGCGCGATCGCGAAGGCCCTGCTCTCCTCCCGGAGCACCTCGAAGCGCGCCAGATACTCCTCAGCGCGCGGATGGATCTCGGCCAGTTCCGCCAGCGCCTCGGCCGGGGCCGCGACGCCGAGCGCGGCGGCCTCGGCAGCGAGCTCGGTTTCGAGGCGCGCGAATTCCTCGACTGCGCCATGCTCGATCGCCGCCGCGTCGTCGTCCAGGCAGTGCCCCTCGCGCAAGAGGAGTGCGAGGGGCGCGCTGCCGCAGGCATAGGCGTCGGTCGCGCCGGGCAGGAGGGTCGCGCGGAGCCAGCGCCGGAACGCGTCGAATGCCGCCACCGCTCGCTCGCCCGCCGCACGCAGTTCCTCGCCCGCCGTGCCGGCAGCGTCGCCGAGGATGGTGAGCCCGCCGCGACAGAACGCGATCGCGCCATCGCACTCGTCGATCGCGCGGGCGACCCAGGCGGCGGGCGAGTGGCGCAGGTTCCGGGTACCCTGCTCCAGGAAGGCCGGGATCGCGTCGAGCCGGGCGGTCGCCGCCGCGACGCGCGCGTCGAGCGGTGCGAACTCGCGCAAGAAGAGGGCGATGACTCCGAAGATCGCCTCGCCGGTGTACCAGCAGGGGTTGCCGCGCCAGCCGTGGCCAGAATCGCGCTCCCAGCGCTGGATCTGCAGATGGCCGACGGCGAGACGCCGATCGATCGCATCGGGTGAGCGCGGTGGGGGATCCGGCAGCGCCGTCGCCCGGTCGAGCAGCTCCTCCTCTGCCGCCGCGATCGCCGCCAGCCCCGCCGCCGACACATTCGGCAGGCGGTGGTCGTGGTCGTGGATACCGATGAACGTCGCACTGACGGGACGCGACCGGTAGTAGTGCGCGAAAAAGTCGTCGAGCCAATCGGACGACGGATTCGCCCCCGGGTGGCTCCGCGCGCGATCGGGGGCGCTCACCGCGACCTCGCGCCGTCGAGCGGCAGATCGATCCAGCGGCGCTCCTGCACGGAGCGTTCGACGGCGTTGATCGTCTCCTGGACCCAGGCCCCGTCGTCGAAGTTGCCTTGGTTGCGCTCGCCGCCCGCGATGATCTCGTCGATGAAATCTTTGATCAGGTTGGCGTAGAAGAGGCTGCGCCACGACTCGCGCGCGTGCCCGCCGCTCGGGTAGAACCGCTCGGGGATCGCCATCTCCTTGAACTCGACCCCATCCGGCGTGGCGATCTTGATCGTCTCGGCGACGCCGAATTCCTCGACCAGTCGGCAGATGATCGCCCCACGCTCCCCGAAGAGCCGCGCCTCGATCCCCGGATAGTTGCCGACGGTGACGAAGCTCGTCTGGATCGTGCCGATCGCCCCGTTGGCGTATTCCCCCATGAAGATATCGCCGTCGTCGATATTGATCCGCATCATCGTGCCGGTCGCGCGGACCATCCGCTCGGGGACGAAATTCTTCATCATACCGACGACGCGCGTGTAGTCGGCCCCGACCCACCAGTGGCCGATGTCGATGATCGGCGCGCCGTACCCTTCGAGCGACGAGGTCTGGAGTTGCGACTGATCGGCGGTGTGATCGACCTGGCGCAGCGGCTCGCGCGGGTCGAGCCACTGGGAGTTCTGCTCGTAACCGTTGAAGATGAATGGTCGGCCCACGAATCCTTCGTCGATCAGCGACTTCGCGTACTGCACGCCCGGACTGTACCGGAACGTGAAGCCGAGTTTGGTCTTCAGGCCGCGCTCGCGCGCCTGCCGGGCCAGCGCGGCCGTCTGGCGGAAATCGAAGGCGACCGGTTTCTCGCAGAGAACGTGCTTCCCGGCGGCGATCGCGGCGGTGGCCAACGCGTAATGGGTGTGCGACGGCGTGGCGATATCGATCACGTCGATCGTCGGATTGTTCAGCACTACCTGCCAGTCGTCGGTCGCCTCGGGGATATCGAACCGTCGCGCGAAGTCGCGCGCCCGGTCGCCGATCGGGTCGGCGACCGCGACGACTTCGCAGCGCGGGTCGCGCTGCCAGCCGGGGATGTGCGCCGATTCCGCCCATTTCCCCGCGCCGAGCGATCCGATCCGTAGCTTGCTCTCGCGCATCATCCCCTCATTTCGCCGCCGCAGCGGCATTGCCCGCCGCCGGATCGGGACCGCCACAGGCCACACCGCGCGCGACGTGCGCCAGCACGCGAGCCACACGGATTGTACATCACGCCCGATCGCCTTCAGCGCCGCCCCATCGCGGGATGGCCTGACCCTCAGCCGGGTACTGTCGTATGAAGCTTTGACCGAACAGCCTCTCCCCACCCGAGGCTACGTTCGGCCGCTGATCGTGCCTGTGGGCGCTGGATCAGGACCGCTTGCGTCCCGCTTTCCCCACGTTGTCGGCGTTCTCGCCGCCAGAATAGCTTAACTTGACAGTACCCGGGCGCGACATCGATGGCGATGACCTGTGCCCTGTCCTGGCCGAAAAGTCTATCCGGGCGGTCAAGCTGGTACACCGCGCGAGCTTGGCGGCTACCGTCTCCTCCGTCCTGTATTGCGCCATACACGAAGGAGGAGCCGCCCGTGCCGATCCGCCTGCTGCATCGCTTGATCGCGCTCGGCCGCGCCGCCGTGCAGGGATTCCGTCGGCGGCTGCCCGCCGCCACCCGCCCGGCCGTCGCACCCGTGGCGGTCGGCACCCTCGCCGATCT
>JAABUN010002347.1_pt1 | contig 34155 bp, 27 predicted proteins | sample 5559311 | NCBI WGS metagenome assembly JAABUN01 (sample SAMN10711877, study PRJNA513370) | rock metagenome | isolation source: Antarctica rocks | place: Antarctica: Victoria Land, Siegfried Peak sud | reverse complement strand
GCCTCACGTCCACCGGGTCCGCCGTCTCGCTGCTGATCGGAGACACCGCGGACCACTCGACGCGGCTGTTGAGCGACGCGGTGACTGCCGGGGTCGACGGTGTCGTCGTGGTCGGCGGCGACGGAGCGGTACATCTCGCGGTCCAGGTCCTGGCCGGATCGGGGACCGCCCTCGGCGTAGTGCCGTCGGGCACCGGCAACGACTTCGCCCGGTCGATGGGCATCCCCCGGCACGATCCCGACGCGGCGACCTCCCTTGTCGTCGCCGGGCACCGCCGCCGCATCGACCTCGCCCGACTGGACGCAGCCGCGCCCGACGGCGCCGCTGTCGACGATGCGGTGACAGCACCGCGCTGGTTTGCCGAGGTGATGGCCGTGGGCTTCGACAGCCGCGTGAACGCCCGGGCGAACAGGATGCGCCGACCGAGGGGCAGCGCCCGGTACGTGCTCGCCGTGCTCGCGGAACTCACCGACACCGGCCCGCTCGAGCTGACGATCAACGTCGACGGCACCGTCCACCGCCACCGGGCAACGCTGACCGCTGTTGGGAACACCCAGTACTACGGCGGCGGCATCGCGATGTGCGCCGGCGCCGAGCCCGACGACGGGCTGCTCGACGTGATCGTCGTGGACGCGGTGTCGGCGCCGACGCTGCTAGCGCTGTTTCCGCTAGCGGCGCTCGGCCGCCACCTGCGGCTGCCGATCGTGACCCGCTACCGGGGCCGCCGGGTGACGGTGTCGGCGGTCCCTGGAACCAGCCCTGCCGAGGTGCCGACACATGCCGACGGCGAGCCGTTCGCAACTCTCCCCGTTTCGTTGACCTGTGTTCCGGGCGCACTGCAGGTCTATGCCCCGCCGGGCCCGCCGCCGGTAGCCCACGGGTAGCGTCACCGGCGTGTCACGGGTCGAGCACGACCGCGTCGCGACCGGCGGCAACCCCGGACCCGAGGCGGGCAGCGACTCCGGATCCGAGGCGGGCAGCGACCCGGCGGACCAGCTGGGGGACCCGGAGGACGAGTCCCCGGCACAGCGGTACGCGCGGTTCCGGCGAGGGAAGCTGGACCGGCTGACCACGTTCGCGGGCACCCTGCCCTTCCAGCTCGACGCGTTCCAGCGCGATGCTTGCGCCGCACTGCAGGCCGGCTCCAGCGTGCTCGTCGCGGCGCCCACCGGGTCCGGCAAGACCGTCGTCGGAGAGTTCGCCGTCCACCTCGCGCTCGCCGAGGGCAGCAAGTGCTTCTACACCACGCCGATCAAGGCGCTGTCGAACCAGAAGTACGCCGACCTGGTCGACCGGTACGGCAGCGGTGCCGTCGGCCTGCTGACCGGCGACAACTCGGTGAACGGCGACGCCCCGGTCGTGGTGATGACGACCGAGGTGCTGCGCAACATGCTCTACGCGGGTTCGGCCACCCTCGACCGGCTTGGCTACGTGGTGATGGACGAGGTCCACTACCTCGCCGACCGGGCGCGCGGCGTCGTGTGGGAGGAGGTGATCATCCACCTCCCGGACGCGGTGCGGATGGTCGCGCTGTCCGCGACGGTGTCCAACGTCGAGGAGTTCGGCGCCTGGCTGCGTGAGGTCCGCGGCAACACCGACCTGGTCGTGTCCGAGCACCGGCCGGTCCCGCTGCACCAGCACGTCCTGGTCGATGACCACCTGGTCGACCTGTTCGCCCCCGACCGCAGGCCACCCGACGGTGTCGCGGTCGCTGTCGCGGGCGCCCCTGTCGCCGGTGCCGGGGTCGCGGTCTCGGGCGGGCCGGCGGCTCCACTCGCGTTGCGGGCCGCGGTGAACCCACGGCTGGTCCGGTTGGCCGGCGACGAGACCCGCCAGTCGCGGATCGCCGGTTCCGGCCGGGGCCGGGCCGGCGGGCGCGGCAAGCCGGGCCGCGGCGGTCTCGGCGCTCCCGGTGGCGGCGGCGGGCGCGGTGGCGGGCCGCCACGGCGCTCGCACCACACCCCGGACCGGGTGCAGGCCGTCGAGCGGCTGCTGGCCGGCGCCCTGCTGCCCGCGATCGTCTTCGTGTTCAGCCGCGCCGGGTGCGACGCCGCCGTGGAGCAGCTGCGGTCGGCCAACGTCCGGCTCACCACGCCGGCCGAGCGTGAGCAGATCCGCGACTACGCCGAAGAGCGATGCTCTGTCATCCCCGACGAGGACCTGCACGTGCTCGGGTACCACGACTGGCTGTCCGCGCTGGAGAACGGCGTCGCCGCCCATCACGCCGGAGTCCTGCCCACGCTGAAGGAAATCGTCGAGGAGCTGTTCACCCGGGGGCTGGTCAAGGTGGTCTATGCCACCGAGACCCTTGCTCTCGGGATCAACATGCCGGCCCGCAGTGTCGTGCTGGAGCGGTTGGTGAAGTGGAACGGCGAGACGCACGCCGACATCACCCCGGGGGAGTACACACAGCTGACCGGGCGGGCCGGTCGCCGGGGGATCGACGTCGAAGGCCACGCCGTCGTGGTGTGGCAGGGCGGCCTGGACCCGGGCGCCGTTGCCGGGCTGGCCTCGACCCGCACGTACCCGCTGCGATCCAGTTTCCGCCCGTCCTACGGCATGGCGGTCAACCTGGTCCGCCGGTCCGGCCGCCCCCAGGCCCGGGTCCTGCTGGAGAGTTCGTTCGCGCAGTTCCAGGCCGACCGCGACGTGGTCGGGTTGGTCCGCCGAGTCCGGCGCAACGAGGAGGCGCTGACCGGGTACGCGGTGTCGGCGACGTGTCACCTCGGGGACCTGCTGGAGTACGCGGGCCTGCGCCGGCGGCTGGACCGCCTGGAGGCCGAGCACACCCAGCGACGCGGGCAGGCGCGGCGTTCGGCCGTCGCCGACTCCCTCGCCGATCTCGACACCGGGGACGTCGTCGTGCTGCCCGCCGGCCGCCGGGCCGGCCCGGTCGTCGTCCTGGACCCCGGCTTCGACGGATACCTCGGCGGGGGCGCCGACCGCCGCTCGTCGGATCGTCGGCAGGGCCGTGCGGACCCGGTCCTGCGGCCCATCGGCGGGGACCCGATGCCGACGGTGCTCGGCACCGACGGCCGGGTCCGGCGGGTCACCGTGGCGGACTTCCCGGCCGCTGTCGACCCGGCTGCGCGGCTGGCCGTGCCGCGGACCTTCGACGCGCGAGACCCGGTTGCCCGTCGCGAGCTCGCGGCCGCACTGACCGACCTGGCCTCCCGGATCGACGGGCCGGCACCGACCCCGCCCGGTGAGCAGCCGGGGGCCGTCGACGAGGTCGCCGCCGCCCGGCGTGCCGTGGTCACCCACCCCTGCCACGGCTGCGCGGACCGGGACGCGCACCTGCGCTGGGCGGCCCGCTACGAGCGGCTGGAGACCGAGACGGCGGCGCTGCGCAGCCGAGTGTCGTCGCGGACCGGGACGATCGCGCGGATCTTCGACCGGGTGTGCGGGGTCCTCGACGAGCTCGGCTATCTGGCCGGGGACGAGCTCACGGCCGACGGTGAGGTCCTGCGCGCCGTCTACACCGAACTGGACCTGCTGACCGCGCAGTGCCTGCGCCGCGGGGTGTGGGCCGGGCTGGACCCGGCCGAGCTCGCCGCCTGCCTGTCCGCGCTCACCTACGCGGCCCGGCGCGACGACGAACTGCCGCCCCGGGTCCCCGGCGAGGCGGTCCGCGCGGCCCTGCGGGCGACGACGGCGGCCTGGTCGGAGCTGGTCGCGCTCGAGCGGGCGGCGGGGCTGGACACCCAGCGGGAGCCGGACCCGGGGTTCACCCAGGTCACCTGGCGGTGGGCGTCGGGCGCCACGCTGGACGACGTGCTCAGCGAGTCCGGTGTCTCCCCGGGGGACTTCATCCGTCAGGTCAAGCAGGTACTCGACCTCGCCGACCAGGTCGCCGTCGCCGCGACCCGCGCAGGTGACACGGCCCTGGCGGCCACGGCGCGCTCGGCGATGGTCGCCCTGCGGCGCGGTGTGGTCGCCTACGCGACGGCGGTCTGACCACGACCGCCGGCGACCTCACCGACGCCGACGTCGACCTCGACCGGCCCCGTCCGACCCCGACCCCGTGAATCCGCGAACCCCGTGAATCCGCGAACTGCGTCGATCCGCGAACCCGGTCAATCCACCGAGCCCCCGACGGGGACCGGCGACAGCTTCTCCAGTGCGGCGAGGGGTCGGACGACGAAGCTGATCGCCACCGCGAGCAACAGCAGGCCGAACAGCACGTAGCTCCACCGCAGGCCGATCGCGGTCGCGACCACGCCGGCCAGCAGGGCGGCCAGCGGCGACGTCGCGTACGCGAGCATCCGCGAGCCGGCAGCGACCCGTCCGAGCGACCCGGGACTCGCCTCGCGCTGACGCAGCGTGCGCATGAGCACGTTGGCGGCCACGACCCCGAACACCGGGACAGCCGTCCCGACGACGAACAGGGCCAGACCGGCGCCCCGGGTCGTCAGCGGGACGAGGAAGGTGAACGGGAAGGTCACCGCGCCGATCAGCCCGAGGGCCTCGGCAGTGCCCAGCCGTTGGGCGACCTGCGGCGCGATCGCCGCCCCCAGGATCCCCGCGAACCCCTCCCCGACCAGCAACACACCGACGGCGGCCGCAGGCAGGCCGAGGGAGACGATGAGAAACAGCGGGTGCAGGACGGCGAACCCGGTGAGGGCGGTGTTGACGACCGCTCCGGTGAGCGCCAGCCGGCGCAGCAGCCGGTGGGCGAACAGTTCGCGCAGCCCGTCCAAGATCTCGTCCCGCAGCCGGGGCCGGGCCGGACCGGGACTCGCGGCGATTCCCGGCCGCCCGGCCTGCGGGGTGAGCCCGACACAGACCGCCGAGATCACGAACGACAGGGCATTGGCAGTGAGCCCGGTGGCGACGCCGAACAACCGCGTCAGCACGCTGTTGCCGAGCGGCCCGAACAGGTCGGTCGCCGACTCCGCGCCCTGCAGGACCGCGTTCGCCGACTCCAGGTCCTCGTCCGGCACCAGCATCGGCGGCACCACCTGCAGCGCGGCCTGGGAGACGACCTCGCTGGAACCGGCGGCGAGGGCGAGCACCAGCAGGTACCAGATGGTCAACGTGTCGGTGACGATCAGCACCGGAACCGCCGCGTACAGAGCCGCCGACACCAGGTCGGCCACGACGATCAGCTGCCGCGGGGAGTAGCGGTCGGCCCAGGCGCCCGCGGGCAGGCCGATGACCAGCCACGGCGTCCAGACGGCCGCGGACAGCACACCGACCAGTACCGGTGAGGCGTGCAGCATGACCACCGCGACCAGGGGGAGCGCCACGGTGGCGATGGCCGTCCCCGCCAGCGACGTGGTCGTCCCGACGAGGAACCGGGCGAACGGTGGGTTCCGCAGGACCGCCCACCGCCGGGCGTGGCCGTGCCCGGCGATCGATGTCATCGGGTGAGGGTCCGTGACCGGTGGACGGGAGTCCAGTCGACCGACCGATCGAACAAGACGGATCCCGTCGGCCGAGCGGTCCGGACGGCGCCCGCATCGGCGGAAGGGCAGCTCGTCGGCATCTTGTCGGTGCCGCGTGGCACTGTCCTGGCATGCCCGACACCACCAGGCACGTCCCGCGCCCCCTGTCCCCGGCGCGGCACGCGCAGGTCCGCCGGGACTTCGTCCCGCCGTTCCTCCTCCAGCGGGTCGCCGACGCGCCCGACCCCATCCGGTCAGCGCTGACCGACGGGCCGGATCCGGCGCTCGCGGCGCGGGACACGCTCGCCGTCGACCGGGTGCTCCGCGGCGCGCGGGTCGCGGGCCACGTCGTCGGGGCACGCGCGGCCGCCGCGCCGATCGGCGGCCCCCGGCGCACGATCAGCGACGCGGGGGGTCGACCGACCTGCCCGGACGCACGGTGCGCGCCGAGGCGGCTGCGCCGGTCGGTGACGTGTCCGTCAACGAGGCCTACGACGGCCTGGGGGCGACCCACGCCCTCTACGCCGAGGTCTACGGGCGCGACTCCATCGACGGCGCGGGGTCGCCGCTGCTGGCGACGGTCCACTACGGCCGCGCCTACGACAACGCCTTCTGGGACGGCACCCGGATGGTGTTCGGCGACGGTGACGGCCAGGTCTTCGGGCGGTTCACCGACGTGCTGTCGGTCATCGGCCACGAACTGACCCACGGCGTCACGCAGGCCAGCGCCGGCCTGGACTACGCCGGCCAGCCCGGGGCGCTGAACGAGTCGGTGTCCGACGTGTTCGGCGCGCTCGTCGAGCAGCGTGTCCGTGGCCAGGACGCCGCCCACGCGAGCTGGCTGATCGGTGAGGGCCTGTTCCTGCCGTCGGTCCGTGGGGTCGCGCTGCGCTCGATGAAGGCGCCGGGGACAGCCTTCGACGATCCGGTGCTCGGCCGCGACCCGCAGCCGGCCACGATGGCCGGCTATGTGGACACCACGGACGACAACGGCGGCGTGCACATGAACTCGGGGATCCCCAACCACGCCTTCCACCTGGCCGCTGTCGCCATCGGCGGGCCGGCGTGGGAGCTGCCCGGGCACGTCTGGTATCGGACGTTGACCGGTGGTTCGCTGGCGGCGGACAGTGATTTCGCGGCTTTCGCCGCGGCGACGCTCTCGACGGCAACCCAGCTGGCGGGTGCGGGCTCGGCCGGCGCGCAGGCGGTCGGCGACGCCTGGGCGGCGGTCGGGGTAGTCGTGTGACGGTGGCGCGCTCGCCGCTGGCCGTGACTCGCCGCCCGCGAGGGGCTGGCCCCCGCAGTGACCCGGCCCGGCGATGTGCACAGGTGTAGAGGGGGAGGTGTGCGTGCGGATCGAGGTGAAGCGCAGCGGCGGGTTCGCCGGCCTGACCGCACGGGCGGCGGTGGACACCGACCAGCTGCCGGACGGCGCCGACCTCGCCGCACTGGCGGTGGACAGCGGGTGGCGCGACGGCGCCACCCCGGAGCTGCCCGACCCGGCCGACAGCCCGGCACGGGACGCGTTCGTGTGGACGATCAGCGTCGACTCGCGGTCGGCGGTCGTCGTCGACACCGAGCTGACCGGGCCGATCCGCGACCTGGCCGAGCGGACGCTGGCCGAGGGACGCCCGACCGGGTGACGCAGTGGTCGGTCGGCGTGGTCGGCCGGAATGGTCGGTCGGGGTGGTCGGCCGGAATGGTCGGTCGGGGTGGTCGGTCGGGGAGTGCCCGGGTCACTGCCCGGGCGTAGGCCAGGACAGTGCCGCCGCGAGCCGGTCGGCGGAGCCGCGCAGGCCGTGCTCGCTCACCAGTCGCGACCACCACCCGGGATCGGCAGGGACGACCGGCACCGGCCAGCCGTCCGGGGGCACGTCGATCGGGATGTCGGCGACGACGCGCACGACCCGCTTCATCGCCGGTAGCTGGTCCGCCGCGGACAGGATCTTCGTGCGGACCGAGGCGGTCAGGCCCGGGTCGCCGGCCTCGGCGGCCCCGACGACGTCGTCGAGCGTGCCGAACCGGGTGAGCAACTGCGCAGCCGTCCGGTCGCCGACCCCGGGCACCCCGGGCAACCCGTCGCTGGGGTCGCCGCGCAGGGTCGCGAAATCTGCATAGGTGCCCGCGGGGATGCCGTACCGACTGGCGATGGCCGCGTCGTCGAGGATCAGTACCCGGGCGTTGCCGCGGCCCGTGTAGACGACGCGGACCGGCGGCTGCTGTCCACCTCCGGAGTCGGCCAGTTGGAACAGGTCACGGTCACCGGAGACCAGGTCGACCTCGAGACCGCGACGCACCCCGTCGGCGGCCAGGGTCGCCATCACGTCGTCGGCCTCGTAGCCTTCCGCGCCGACCACCGCGATCCCGGCAGCCGCGAGGACGTCCCGGATGAGGCCGACCTGCCCGATCAGCGCGGCGGGGACCTGTTCGGTGCCGGGACCGTCCGGCCCGCCGTCGTCGACGGCCAACCGGTGCGCCTTGTACGACGGGATGAGCGCCACCCGCCACGCCGGCCGCCAGTCGACGTCCCAGCAGCAGACCAGCTCGTCGGGCCGGCGCGTCGCCACGATGTGGGCGAGCACGTCCAGCAGGCCCCGCACCGCGTTCACCGGCCGGCCGTCGGGGGAGGTGACCGTCGCGGGGATCCCGTGGAATGCGCGGAAGTACGCCGAGGCGGCGTCGACCAGGACCAGGCGACCCGACATCAGGCAGCCGTCCCGGCCCGCGTGAGCGCGGCGCGCAGTGAGGTGTCGAGGTCCTCCCACAGGTCCTCGACGTCCTCCAGGCCGGCCGACAGCCGGAGCAGTCCGGGCCGTCCGGGGTCCTCCCCGGCCCATCGGATGCGCAGGTCCAGGGTGGTCTCGACGCCGCCGAAGCTGGTCGCCGCAACGATCAGCCGTAGCGCTGCCAGCACCCGCTCGCCGGCGGCGCGGCCGTCCGCGCCGCCCACCTCGAAGGCGAGGACGGCGCCGGGCCCGTCGGTCTGAGCGGCGAGCCGGTCCGCTGACAGCCCCCCGGCGAGTCCGGGATAGCGGACCCGGTCCACGAGCGGGTGCGCCGACAGCCGCCGGGCCAGCTCGGCCGCGGTGGCCTCCGCGCGGGTGAGCCGGACGTCGAGGGTCCGCAGTCCGCGCAGGGCCAGGTACGCCTCGGACACGCCCGGCACGGCGCCGGTACCGGTCCGCCGCGCCCGCAGCGCGTCCACCCGTTGAGGGTCGGTGGCGACGACCAGGCCCAACAGCAGGTCGGAGTGTCCCCCGATGAACTTGGTCGCGCTGTGCACCACCAGGTCCGCGCCGAGCTCGAGTGGGCGCTGGCGCAGGGGAGTGGCGATGGTGTTGTCCACCACCGTCACCGCGCCCGCCGACCGGGCCGCGGCGCACAGCGCGGGCAGGTCGGCGATCTCCAGCAGCGGGTTCGTCGGCGACTCCAGCCACAGCAGGTCGGCCCGACGGGGGCCGGCAAGTGCGGCGCGGACGGCGTCGGTGTCGGTGACGTCGACGAGTTCGACGTCCAGCGCCCCGCCGGCGGACAGCTCGCCGAGCAGCCCTCGGGTTCCCAGATACCCGACCGCCGGGCCGACCACCCGCGAGCCGACCGGCAACCCCGCCAGCACGGCAGCGGTGGCGGCCTGTCCGCTGCCGAACGCCACCGCGCCCGACCCGCCTTCCAGCGCGGCGATCGAGGTCTCCAGCGCCTGCCAGGTCGGGTTGTCGTGGCGGCCGTAGCCGGTCTCGCCGCCGTCGCGGAACGTGGAGGCGAACACCGGGGGCGTGTTGAGGGTCGCTCCCGGCCCCGGCGGCCTACCAGCCGTCACTGCCGTCGTCGCCCGCTGCATGCCCGCGCCCCGTCCCGCTCACCGCCTCGTCGGCGGACCACCATCTGCGCTCGAACGACCACCACCTGGATCGCATCGGGGGCCTCGGCGCCGGCCCGGCATGTCGGCCGCGCGTCACCCCCGCCCCGCCAGGACCTGGCCGGCTGGTTCGCCTCGATGCGATCCCGGCCCCATCTTCTCGGGTCCGGACCCGTGCTGGGAACGGGGCCGGCGCGGTGTCCGAGGGACCGACGCGGTTCCGGCAGCAGACCGCCGGGACGCGGTCCCCGGGCTGCCTAGGGTGACGCCATGCCGACCGGAAACCCGACCTGTTCCGTCGCCAGCCACGATGCCGCCCGGACCCGGCAGCAGGCGCTCGCCGCCGATCTTCCGGTGCGGCTCACCCAGGCAGTCGCTGGGATGACGGCGGCCGGGATCGACGCGCTCGTGCTGACCCCCGGCACTTCGCTGCGGTACCTCACCGGGTACGACGCGATGCCGAGCGAGCGACTGACCGCCCTGGTACTGCCCGCGGTGGGGGAGCCGTTCCTGCTCGTGCCCGAACTGGAGCGTCTGGGTGCGATGTCCTCGCCCGCGGTCCGAGACGGCCTGGAGCTGGCGACCTGGTCGGAGACCGAAAATGCCGCGGCGGTGGTCGGCGCCCGGCTGTCCGGTCCAGCCGACGGAACCCGCACCGTTGGAATCGACGACACCATGCAGGCCCGCCACCTGCTCCGGCTGGGCGAGGCGATGCCCGGTGTCCGCCAGGTCCTCGCCGGCCGGGTCCTGGACGCACTGCGGCTGGTCAAGCAGCCCGCCGAGCTCGCCGAGCTCCGTGCCGCCGGCGCGGCGATCGACCGGGTGCACGCCCGCGTCGGCCGGTGGCTGCGTCCCGGCCGGACCGAACGCCAGGTCGGCGCCGACCTGGCGGCGGCCATCGCCGAGGAGCACGCGGAAGTCGACTTCGTCATCGTCGGGTCCGGGCCGAACGGCGCCAGCCCCCACCACAGCCTGTCCGATCGCGTCATCGAGTCCGGCGACCCGGTCGTCGTCGACATCGGCGGGGTCCTCGCGTCGGGGTACCGCTCGGACTGCACCCGCACCTACGTGGTCGGGACGCCGCACCCGGAGTTCGTCGCGCTCTACGAGGTCCTGCAGGCGGCGCAGGCCGCCGGGGTCGCCGCCGTGGAGACCGGTGTGACAGCCGGGTCGGTCGATGCCATCACCCGCGCGCCGATCGCTGCCGCCGGCTACGGAGCCGCCTTCCCGCATCGCACCGGCCACGGCATCGGGCTGGACGGACACGAGCCGCCGTGGATCCTCGACGGCAACGGCACCATGCTCGCGCCCGGGATGGCGTTCAGCGTCGAGCCGGGCATCTACCTGGAGGGCCGGTTCGGTGCACGCATCGAGGACATCGTCCTGGTGACCGCCGACGGCGTCGAGCCGGTCAACACCGGCACCCACGACCTGGTGCGCCTGCCGGCCTGACGCTCCCGGGTTCGTCAGGTCGTTGTGGCGGTCCGGTCACGTGGCCGCCGGGTCCTGTCCGAACCGGCTGCCAAGCTGCCGGTCATCATGCGGGGGACGGGAACCGGCCGGTGAGCGGCCGGGACAGCGGCGGCGCACGGGTGGCGTGGGCGGTGGTGGCCGCCGCGGTCGCCGCGGTGACGGCGGTGCTGCTGGCGCTGACCCAGCTCAAGGTCGTCGCGCCGCCGCTCGGTGTCCAGGTGGGTGCGGTCGCCGTCAGCGCGACCCTGGCGTTCCTGAGCACGACGACGTCCGCGGTCGGGGCCTGGCGGCGCCGCCGTGACGCGGCCGTACACGACCGGATCGCATTCGTCCTGCGGTCGCTGGCGTACACCGTGCAGGACCTCACCGACCTGGACACCCGTGAGCTCGGCATCTCCCTCCACCTGCTGCGGTCCGACCGGTGGCCGCCCGGTGCCGCGCTGGCCAATCTGGCCGCGGGACTGTCGCCAGGTCGGCGGGCGGCCCGGCTGCGCCTGGTCCGGGTGGTCCGGGAGCGGGCCTCGCGCCGACCGACGGCCTCCGGCGTGGTCTGGCGGCCGGGCAAGGGCGTCATCGGGTTGTGCGTCGCGACCGGTGAGGTGGTCGGGCAGGACGTCGCCGCGGACACCGGGCCGTGGCTGCGCGTGCCGCTCGCCCGCTGGCCGACCGTGCCCGACGGGGTAAGGGACGGCTTCTCCTGGGCGGAGTTCGCCGCCCTCGCGGGCAAGTACGGTGCGGTGCTGGCCGCACCGCTGATCGACGACTCCGGCCAGAGCTCCCGGGTCGTCGGATGCGTGAGCCTGGACGGCCCGGACGGCAGCTTCGAGCTGTTGTGGAGCGCGGAGGTCCGGTCGGCGCTGGCCCAGGCCGCTGAGACGCTGCGGGTCCTGGTCCTGTGATAGCCGGCGGGGTCTGTGATAGCCGGCGGGGTCTGTGATGGCCGGCCGGGTCCGGAGATGGCCGCCGGTCGTCGGGCTACCGTGGAGCTACCGGCCGGACACTCCGCCGGGCCCCGGGAGGAGACGTCGGTGAGCAGTGTTCCCCTGCCGCTGCGAAAGTCGGCCACCCCGCTGTCGACGTCGCGGCGTCCGGTGTCCGCGGCCAGCACCCGTTTCGCCCGCCCAGACCCGTCCGGCCCGGGTGGCGCAAAGCTGCTGGACAACTTGCGCCGGCTCGGTGCCCTCACCGACGAGGCCGCTACCGACGGGCCAGTCCGCGACGCACCTGCCCGACGGCGTACCCGCTGACCGAGGGGTGCCCCGCACCACCGGGTACCGCCGATAGCGCTCGCCGGCTGCTGTTGCGTGGCGGCCGGGTACACGCCGTCGGCGTACCACACGCGTCCGCGATCCTCGTCGAGCGCGGCGTGATCGCGTGGGTCGGTGACGAGTCCGGTGCCTCGGCCCTTGCGCGCGGTGCCGGTGCCGTCGACGAGACCGTCGCCCTCGACGGGCGGCTGGTCACCCCCGCGTTCGTGGATGCCCACGTTCACCTGACGGCGACCGGCCTCGCTGCGGTCTCGCCCGACCTGTCCGGCATCCGCTCGGCGCGGCAGTTGCTCGACGCCGTCGCCGCCCGGGCGCGGACGCTCCCGGCCGGGGAGGTCGTCCTCGGCCTCGGCTGGGACGACGCCACCTGGGACGAGCCCGGCCGACTGCCGACCCGGTCACAGCTGGCCACCGCGTCGGGTGGCCGCCCGGTGTTCCTCGGCCGGGTCGACGTCCACTCGGCGCTGGTCACCGCCCGGCCGCCCGGCGAGCCCTCCCGTCAGTCGCACCCCGCAGGGGCCGGTGGTGGCGATTCCGGTGCCGGGACGGACGATGCGCTGGTCGCGTGGGAGGACCGGCCGGGCGCGGTGACGCTGCCGCGGCTGCTGTCCGCCCTGCTCTCCCGGCGGGGCCGTCAGGACCTGCTCGTGGGGGCGCTGGACGCGGCGGCCGCCGCCGGCATCGCCTCGCTGCACGAGATGGCCGCCCCGCAGCTGGCGGACATCGACGACCTGGCGCTGCTCGACGAGCTCGGGGCCCTGCTGCGACCGGGCGACCCCGACACCGGCCCGCCGGTATCGGGCCTGGCGGGCGAACGCGCCGGTCCGGCCGACACCGCCCGACCCCTCGTCGTGGCGTGGTGGGGTCAGCACGCCGCTGACGGTGGCATCGAGGCGGCCCTGGCAGCCGGGGCGTCCGGCTGTGGGGGCGATCTGTGCATCGACGGCTCACTCGGGTCCCGGACCGCGGCGCTGCTCGAGCCGTACCGCGACTCCGGCGGCCTCGGCGTTCTCCAGCTCGGTCCCGATGAGATCGCCGAGCACGTCCTGGCGTGCGCCCGCGCCGGGCTCCGGACCGGGTTCCACCTCATCGGGGACGGGGCGGCGACGGCGGTCGCGGACGGGCTCGACCGGGCGGCTGCGGTGATCGGGACCGGGGCCGTCGCGGCTACCGCCCCCCGGCTGGAGCACGCGGAGATGGTGCCCCGGCACCTGATGGCCCCGCTGGCCGCTCTCGGGGCGAACGCCAGCGTGCAACCGGCGTTCGCAACCACCTGGGGGCGGTCCGGCGGGATGTACGAGCAGCGACTGGGCCCGACACGGGCGTCCGGGATGAATGCGTTCGCGGACATGGCGGCTGCCGGGATGCCGATGGCGCTGGGCTCGGACGCACCGGTGACCCCGCTGGCCGGGTGGTCCGCCGTCCGGGACGCGACTGCACATCCTGTGCCACGGCAGGCGCTGGGAGCCCGGGCCGCCTTCGCCGCGGCCACCCGCGGTGGCTGGCGTGCTGCCGGCCGCCCGGCAGCAGGGCGGCTCGCCGTCGGTTCAGCGGCCCACCTGGCGGTCTGGGACGTCGTCGGGGGGTGGGAGGACGCCACGCCGGACACCCGGGTTGCCCGGTGGTCCACCGACCCCGCGTCCGGGGTCTCCCCCCTGCCCGCGCTCGGCGCGGACCTGCCGCTGCCGGTGTGCCGCGGGCTGCTCGTCGGTGGGCGCCGCGCCGGTCGCTGGGCCTGACGGGCCGGCCCGCATCTCCGCGGTGCGCAGCCGCCCAGCGTCCAGCCGACGAGACGGCGCGCCGTCTCGCCGGCGGCGTGTCGCGTCGAACACGCACAACGCAAAGCGAAAGGTCAAATACCTTCCGTGATCAAGGGGGTCCGTCCACCTGCGGTTTCCCCGAGACTTCGCTGGTCAGGCGCCGGTTGACAGTAGCGACCGCCGGTCCGGAACATGACCGTCGACACCCGATGAGCCGCTCCCCGGAGCGAGCCCGGCCGCACCGGTCGGACCGTTCAACGCATGTGGTCCCGCCGGTCGGGAGCGGTCATCGGGCGAGCAGTACGGGCTCGACCCGCGGCACCTGCGGGCCCTTAGACAACGCGTCCACGTCGACAGCCGGTCGACTCGGACGCGGACCGAAGGCCCGCAGGGTCCCGGTCGGCTCGCCCGCAGTCGGTCGGCCCGCGCGTAGTCCGGTCGGCTCGCGCGTAGTCCGGGCGCTGGCCCGCCCCGGTGGGCGGAGGTCGCGCGGCGGTAGGTTCGTCGCCATGTCCGCGCCGACGACCGTTCGCCGGTCGGACCTTCGCCGCCCGGATCTACGGCGGGCACCCGGTCGGCAGCCCGGGCCAGGAGCGGCTCCTGGGGGGGCTGCGGCATCCCGGTCCCGGGCGGCCGCCGCGTGCGATGCAGCCACCGGGCTGCCGGCACGCCTGCTGCTCGCCGGAGCCGGTGGTCTGCTGCTGGTCCTCGCGTTCCCCGGTCACCATCTCTGGGCGGCCGCCGCACCGGCGACCGCGTTGCTGTGCCTGGCGCTGCGTGGCCGGGGGATGCGCGCGGGCGCCCTGATCGGCGGCGCCTTCGGCCTCACGAGCTTCGTCCCGCTGCTGAGCTGGAGCGGGGTGTACGTCGGAGCGGTTCCGTGGCTACTTCTCGCTGCCTCGCAGGCGGTGTTCCTGGCGGTCTTCGGTGCGGCGGCAGCAGCGGCGCTGCGGGTCCCCGGCTGGCCGGTCTGGTATGCGGCGCTGTGGGTCGGTGTCGAGGCCGCCCGCGGACGCATCCCGTTCGGTGGCTTCCCGTGGGCGAGGCTGGCGTTCTCCCAGGCCGAGGCCCCCACCCTCCGCCTGGCCTCGCTCGGTGGGGCACCGGCCGTCAGTTTCGCGGTCGCCCTCGCCGGCGGGTTGATCGCCGCTGGCGTCGTGGCCGCCGTCCGGGCCGACCGAACGGTGCGGATGCGCGCCCTGAGCTCGGTTTGCATCCTGCTGATCGCCGCGGCGGTGACCGCCGGCCCGCTGCTGATCCCGCTGCCGGTCGCGGGCCAACCACGCGCCGGGGCACCTGGATCGACGCGGGTGGCACTCGTGCAGGGCAACGTCGCACGCTCCGGGCTCACCCGGGACAGCCCGGAGCAGGTGCTGCTGAACCACATCGCGGCGACCGACCAGCTCGCCGCGGACGTCGCCGCGGGTCGCCAGCCGCGCCCGGACGTGGTGGTGTGGCCCGAGAACGCCTCCGATATCGACCTACTCGCCGATCCGTCGGCGGGTGCCCTGGTCACCGCCGCGGTCCGCCGGTTGGGCGCGCCGGTGCTCGTCGGAGCGATCCTCGACGGCTCCGGCGATGCCGACACGGTGGATCCGGCCGTGCCCGTCCGCCGCAACGCGATGGTGGTCTGGACGACTGACGGCCCGGTCACCGGGCCGTCCGGTCTGTACGTCAAGCGACTGCCGGTGCCGTTCGGGGAGTACATTCCGCTGCGCTCGCTGGCCCGCAAGGTGTCGTCGGCCGTCGACCTGGTGCCGGTCGACATGACGGCGGGGGATCGGGTCGGCGCGCTTCGTATCGGCCCGGCCCTGGTGGGGCCGGCGATCTGCTTCGAGGTCGCGTTCGACGGGATCCTGCGCGATGACGTCCGGGCGGGCGCGGACCTGCTCGCTGTGCCGACCAACAACTCGACGTTCGGGTTCACCGACGAGTCCGTTCAACAGCTGGCGATGTCACAGCTGCGCGCGGTGGAGCACGGCCGTACGGTCCTGCACACCTCGACCGTCGGGGTCAGTGCGATCGTGACGCCCGACGGGGTCGCCCACGGCGAGACGTCGCTGTTCACCCGTGCGGTCGTCACCGGTGAGGTCCCGCTCCGGACGTCCCTGACCGTCGCCGACCGGATCGGCGCCTGGCCTGAGGCCGTCGTGGCGCTGACCGGTGTTCTCGCCGCGCTGGCCGGCTCCCTGGCTGCCCGCCGCGGACGTCGGCGGATCCAGGTCGGCTGAGCTGTGAACATGACACGTCGACGACGGTGCGGCCCCGGTCGCCGGAGGAGGAGCTGACGTGGCAACGGAGGCCCGGGACGAACCCGGACGCGCACGGCCCGACCCGACAGGGCCTGATCCGGTGGGGCCTGATCCGGTGGGGCCCGATCCGGTGGGCCCCCCGCCGGCCGGCCGGGACGGCGGGACACCGGGCCTCGGCCGGGTCCTGGTGATCGTGCCGACCTACGACGAGCGGGACAACGTCGAACGGATCGTCACCGGCATCCTCGATGCGGCGCCCGAGGTGCACGTGCTGGTGGCCGACGACAACTCCCCGGACGGGACGGGTGAGATCGCCGACCGCCTGGCCCGGGCCGATTCCCGGGTGCACGTGCTGCACCGGACCGGCAAGCAGGGCCTCGGCGCCGCCTACCTCGCCGGTTTCACCTGGGGCGCCGAGCACGACGTGGACGTGCTGGTGGAGATGGACGCCGACGGCTCGCACCGCCCCGCAGACCTGCCGCTGCTGCTCCGCGCGCTCGTGGATGCGGACGTGGTGCTCGGGTCGCGCTGGGTGGCCGGCGGCACGGTTGTCAACTGGCCGCGGTCGCGTGAGGTGCTCTCCCGCGGCGGGAACCTCTACACGCGACTGGCGCTGGGCATCCCGTTGCGCGACGCCACCGGCGGGTTCCGCGCTTACCGGCGGGCGGCGCTGGACAAGATGGACATGGCCGGCGTGCAGTCGCAGGGGTACTGCTTCCAGGTCGACCTGGCGTGGCGTGCGATCCGGGCCGGCGCCCGGGTCGTCGAGGTGCCGATCACCTTCGTCGAGCGCGAACACGGCACCTCGAAGATGAGCCGGGGCATCGTCGCGGAGGCATTGTGGCGGGTCACCGTCTGGGGGGCCGCCGACCGGGCCCGCACGTTCGCCCGGCGACGCGCGGCACGCCGCCGCTGAGACCCACGCCGCTGGGACCCACGCAGCCGAGACCACGCAGCTACGACCACGCCGCCGAGACAGGGAGAGGCCCGGACCGCTGGTGCGGTCCGGGCCGGTCGTTCAGCGCCTCAGCTCCGACGGCCACCGGCCTCGCGACCGGCCGTCCGCGGAGTTCCGCGGTCACCGATCAACGCACCGGACCGGAGCAGGCTCAGGCGCTCGGTCAACAGCTCTTCCAGCTCGTCGACGCTGCGCCGCTCCAGGAGCATGTCCCAGTGGGTGCGGCCCGGCTTGACCGCCTTGGCCGGTGAGCTGTCGCCATCCCGGACCAGGGCGTCGGCCCCGCACTTCGGGCACTGCCACCGCGCGGGGACCTCGGCGTCGTGCGCGAAGGGGATAGTGACGACGTGGCCCTCCGGGCACTCGAACGACACCGACTTCCGCGCCACGAACTCGACGCCGCGGTCGTCCTCGTAACTGGTCGCGCCCAGACGCGACCCACGCAGACTGCGCTCGGCCATGTACCACCTCCACACCGTCCGGACGAACCGGACGCTCGACACTGCCGGGGGTGTCGTACCCGCCCCGGCACGGGTGTCAACACCGGGGTAGCCGAATCGGTTCCCGGCGGTTGCCGGCTCGGTTCAGGGCGGACAGGGCACGGCACCGCCGTCAAGGATGCCACCGCCGGGGGCCGCACCGGCGTCAGCCGTGCCACTGACCCCGACCGACCAGGACCGCCCGCAGGACGTCCGGCCGGTCGGTGATGATCCCGTCGACGCCCGCGTCCAGCAGCGCACCGATCTGCCCGGGATCGTCGACGGTCCAGACGTGCACCTGACGGCCGGAGCGGTGCGCGGCCGCGACGGTGCGCGCGGTGACCACCGCGCGGCCCCTGGCGGTCGGCGGCACCTGGTAGTTCACCGACCTCCGGCGAGCGGACCCCCGCGACGACCGGCCGGCGCCACGGAACCCGGGGGAGGGCACCCGGGCCGCGGCGAGCCAGCCGAGAACCTCCGGCACGGTCGCGGACACCGCGACCGCCGGGCCCAGCGCGCGGCGAAGCCGCCCGGCCCGCCGGATGCCGAACGAGGCGACACCCACCCGCCCGGCAGCCCCCGTCCGGCGCAGTGCCGACAGGAACGGCCCGACCGCGGCGTCCTCCTTCACATCCACGTTGACCCGGGCGTCGGGGAACGCATCGAGCAGCTCGTCGAGGCGGGCGAACGGCTCGGCGCCACCGACCCGCAGCCTCGACAGCTGCGCCCAGGTCCGGCTCCGGACCGCGCCGGTCGCGACGCCGGCGGCGACCCGGTCCACGTCGGGGTCGTGGCACAGCACGGCGACGCCGTCCGCGGTCGAGCGGACATCGGTCTCCAGGTATCGGTAGCCGAGCCCGACGGCGCGGCCGAACGCGGCGAGCGTGTTCTCCACACCTGCGTTGGGCGCCCATCCGGCGCCACCGCGATGGGCGAAAGCCAGCGGCAGCGTCCCGTCGAGGAACACCGACCCGGACCCGTCCCCGCCACGCGGGATCGCTTCGGCAGTCACCGGCCCGACGTTAACGTCGTGCCGGGTTGGTGGTCAGCGGATCGGCGGAGGGGGACCCGGTGGCGGTGCGGCCGATCCGGCTGTTCGGGGACCCGATCCTGCGGACGCCGGCCGAGGTGGTCCGGGTCTTCGACGAGCGGACGGCCGTGCTGGCCGCGGACCTGATGGACACGGTGCTGCTGCCGGGTCGGGCCGGGGTCGCCGCCCAGCAGATCGGTGCCGCGGTGCGCGCCTTCGCCTGGTCGCTGGACGGCGACAGCGGGTACGTGCTGAATCCGGTGCTGTCGGAGCTGACCGGGACCCAGGACGGTGAGGAGGGCTGCCTGTCCCTGCCGGGACAGTGGTTCCCGACGCGACGCGCGCAGACCGCCACGGTCACCGGGGTCGACGCCGCCGGGGCGCCGATGACGGTGAGCGGCTCCGGACTGCTCGCCCGCTGCCTGCAGCACGAGGTCGACCACCTCGACGGACACCTGTTCCTGGACCGCCTCGACCGGGACACGCGGCGGGCGGCGATGCGGGGCCTGCGGTTGGCTGCCGTCGGTGGCCCAGGCACCCCGCCGGGCCTGGCGCGCCGGCAGGCGATTGCCCCGGGAGCGGCACCGGGGCTGACCGCACACCCACAGGTGGGCAGGACGGCCCGGTGAGAACCGCCGCCAAGGACCCGCCGCCGTGAAAAGGGTCCGCACGGCAGTACCGCCCGACCACGCGGCCGGGGACACCGGCGGCACCGCCGACCACGGCCGGGCGCTGCGGACCGCCCGCGGTACCCAGGCGCGCGGGTCGGGGCGACCGGTCACCGGTCGGTCGGGGCCAGCTCGTCCAGGACCCGGTACGTGCGGTTGGCGGCCGCGGCGGCGCGCTGCTCGCGGTTGGTCGAGTCGATGTAACCCTGGCTGGTGGCGATCGAGGCGTGCCCGAGCAGCGTCATGATCTCGCTGGCGGTGGCGCCGTCCTCGGCCAGTCGGGTGGCGAAGGTGTGCCGCAGCGCGTGCACGTTGGCCCCCGTCGGGACGCGGTCGTGCAGGCCCGCCTCGCGGTAGGCGCTGCGGACCAGGTACTGCAGCCCGCCGCGGCGCAGCGGCTGCCCGGCCCGGTCGACCAGCAGTGGGGTGTCCCGGCCCGGTCTCTCGGCGGGCAACCGGTCCCGGCGCGAGGCGAGGTAGCCGTCGAGCACCGCTTCCAGTCCGGGTTCGACCGGCACCGACCGGCTCTTGCCGCCCTTGCCGACCACGTGCACCCGGCGCTCCCCGGGCCGGCCGGCCAGCGAGCCGACGGTCAGCGACAGCAGCTCGGCACTGCGCAGCCCGGTCACCAGCGCCAGGGCGAGCACGGCAACGTCCCGCTCCGGCCAGGGGTCGCGCCGCCCGCCCGCCGCGATCTCCCCGGCGGCGAGCCGGCGGAGCAGCTGCTCCGGGGTGTCCTCGCCACGCAGCGGCTTGGGTTGTCGGGGCGGGCGCCGCGGACGGGCGACCGAGGCCATCGGGTTGCCGGTGGTGAACCCGTCGGCGACGCAGAAGGTGAAGAACTGGTTCCACGCCGACCAGGTCCGCAGCACCGACGCCGCGGCGTGGCCGTCGGCGTGCACGCCGAACGCCGAGCGCAGCGTGTCCCGGTCCAGGTCGGCCAGGCTGAGGTCGGCGACCGCCACGCCCCGCTCGGCCGCGGCGAGTGTGGTGATCGCGGCCAGGTCGAGCCGGTACGCGGCGGTGGTGTGCGAGGACTCCTTGCGCGGCCGGCGGGCGGCGAAGAACGCCTCGACCAACCCGGCCAGCGGCACTGAATCGGACGGCGACTCGGTGGCGCCTGCGGAGGGCCCGGCGCGGTCGGCGGACATCCCCGCAGTCTCGCCGGGCGCGGCCGCTGTCCGCGTCGGACGCGCCGTCACCGCAAGGAGCGTCCCGCTCGACTGGTTCACTACCGGCCGTGACAGACGGTCGGACAACGACGCCGCCGCGGGTGACCCAGGTGCTGCTGACCTACAACAGCGCCCGGTGGCTCGAGCGGACGCTGGAGCACCTGCTCGCGACCGGAATGCCGATCGTCGCGGTCGACAACGGCTCCACCGACGCGACGCCGGACGTGCTCCGTCGCCATGAGGCCGCCGGGCAGCTGGCGCTCATCGCGCTGGCCGGCAACATCGGCGCGGCTGCGCGCAACCGGGGCGTCGAGGCCGCCCACACGCCCTACGTCGCGTTCTGCGACGACGACACCTGGTACGAGCCCGCAGGAATGGAGCACGCCACCGACCTGCTCGACGCCCACCCGCGGCTGGCGTTGATCACCGGGCGGATCCTGGTGGACGACGAGCAGCGGCTGGACCCGATCAGCGTCGAGATGGCCGGAAGCCCGCTGGCCGAGGAGCACGGCATCCCCGGCGCGGTACTGGTCAGCTACATGGGCGGGGCGTCGGTCTGCCGGCGGGAGGCATTCCTGGCCGTCGGCGGCTACGACCCGCGGTTCTTCCTCGGCGGGGAGGAGGAGACGGTCGGCTGGCATCTGCTCCGGGCGGGCTGGCAGCAGCGCTACGTCGACGACGTCGTCGTCCACCACCACCCGAGCCTGGCCAACTTCACCCGGCTGGGCCACTACGGCATCCGGAACACGATCGTGACGGCCTGGCTGCACCGCCCGGCCGGCAGCGCCGCCCGGTGGACCGCCCACGTCGTGCGGCACGCCCACAAGGACGTCACTCTGGTGCGTGGACTGGGGATGGCCGCCGCGGCGGTGCCCTGGATCGTGCGCGAACGCAGCGTCTGGGCGCCGGAGTACGAGGCGCTCGTCCGGCAGCTGCGTTCGGGCAGGCCCAGCGGCGCCCGCCGCTACGGCACGGAGAAGGGCCGGCGAGGGGAGCACGAGATGGCCGATGACAGCGGCGAGAAGGTGCGGCAGGGCGACAAGGTGCAGCAGGGCGACAAGGTGCAGCAGGGCGACGAGCTGCGGAAGGGCGACGAGGTGACGTGGAGCTCGCACGGCACCGAGGTGTCCGGCACGGTCGAGACGAAGATCACCGCCGAGACCGAGGAGGCCGGCCGGAAGGTCAAGGCCGGCCCGGACAACCCGCAGTACGAGGTGAAGAGCGCGAAGTCCGGCAAGGAGGCCGTGCACAAGCCGTCGGCCCTGCACAAGAAGTAGCCGCGTCGCGGACGCAGCCGCCCCGGCGACGGCCGTCAGGACGGGGCGCTCCGGCTGCGGGTGGACCTGTCGGCTGCAGGTCCACCCGCCGGACCGTCAGGCCGAGACGGCAGCCGCGTCGCGTCGAGCCCAGAACCGGTGCTGGGCCAGCGCCGCGACGAGCCCCTTGCCGACGGTCGCCGGGTCGGTGCCCGTCACCACACCCGGCTCGGCGGTGGCGTCCGGAACCGCACCACGCAGCGCGGCCACGACGAACGTCCGCCCGTCACCGCTGGCGGCGATCGGCTTGTAGTGCCGGTACGTCTCCTCTACGAAGTGCAGCGCGTCCCCGCTGGCCTGCATGGCCTTGATGCTCGCCGGGCCGCCGGGCACGTAGACCGCGTCGTAGAGCACCGATCCGGTCGTCAGCAGCGTCACGCCGACGGCCACCGCCGCGCCGGTGCTGGAGCGCACCGACCCCAGATGCGGTCCGACGACGTCGGTGTGGGCACCGGCGGCGGTCAACTGCGCCCGGACCGTCCGGACGGCGTCGCCGTCGACCCCGTCGGCGACGAGCACCGCCACCCGGGTTCCCTTCGCGGAGTCCCTGGCATGCAGTTCCTGGCTCAGTGCCGGCGAGGTGCCGATCCGCGTGTTGGGCTTCCCGGCTGGCACCGGCAGGCCCAGTGCGGCCGCCACCTCCCGCACCAGTCGGGCGTCGATGTTGGCCAGCAGCGTGAGCATCCGGGCCTGCACCGCGCGCACCGTGACCTTGCCCAGCTCGAACTGCAGCGCCGCGACGATGTGCTGCTTCTCGACCTCGGTCACGCTCTGGAAGAACAGCGTGGCCTGGCTGAAGTGGTCGCCGAAGCTTCGGCTGCGCCCGCGGACCTTGCTGCCGTACCCCGATTCCGGGTAGGTGACGAAGCCGCCCTCGGCCGGCGTCGCCTCCTTCGCATTCCCGCCCAGGCTGTTCGGCTCGTAGTTCACGATGCCGGGCCGTGCGGCGTACCGCATCGCGGAGTCCGACTGGTAGTTGTTGACCGGCGCCTTGGGCTGGTTGATCGGCAGCTGTGCGAAGTTGGCGCTGCCGAACCGGTTGATCTGCGTGTCCAGATAGGAGAACAACCGACCCTGCATCAGCGGGTCGTCGGTGAAGTCGATGCCCGACACCAGGTGACCAAGGTGGAAGGCGACCTGTTCGGTCTCGGCGAAGTAGTTGGCCGGGTTGCGGTTCAGGCGCATCGTCCCGACCGGCTGGACCGGCACGATCTCCTCCGGCCACAGCTTCGTCGCGTCCAGGATGTCGAAGCCGACCTTCGCCGTGTCGTTCTCGCCCAGCAGCTGCACACCGAGCTCCCACTCGGGAAAGTCGCCTTCGTCGATCGCGCGCGCGAGGTCGCGACGGTGGAAGTCCGGGTCCAGACCGGCGATCCGCTGCGCCTCGTTCCAGACCAGCGAGTGCACGCCCGCCTTCGGCTTCCAGTGGAACTTCACGTAGGTGGACCTGCCCGCCGCGTCGACCAGACGGAAGGTGTGGACGCCGAACCCCTGCACCGTGCGCAGGCTGCGTGGGATGCCGCGGTCCGACATCACCCACATGATCATGTGCGACGCCTCCGGGGTCAGGGAGATGAAGTCCCAGAAGGTGTCGTGGGCGGTGGCGGCCTGCGGGATCTCGACGTCGGGCTGCGGCTTGCCGGCATGGATCAGGTCGGGAAACTTGATGGCGTCCTGGATGAAGAACACCGGGATGTCGTTGCCGACGAGGTCCCAGATGCCCTGGCCGGTGTAGAACTTCACCGCGAACCCGCGGACGTCGCGCGCGGTGTCGGCGGACCCGCGAAAGCCGAGCACCGTGGAGAACCGGGCGAACACCTCGGTCGTCTTCCCGACCTTGGAAAGCAACGGCGCCTTGGTGTAGCGGGCGAGGGAGTGCTCGAGGGTGAAGGTGCCGTGGGCCCCGGCGCCCCGCGCGTGCACGACGCGCTCCGGGATCCGTTCGTGGTCGAAGTGCATGATCTTCTCGCGGTACTGGTCGTCCTCGAGCAGGCTCGGCCCACGGACGCCGCCCCGCAGCTGGTTCTGGTCGTCGGCGATCCGCAGACCCTGGTTGGTGGTCAGCCGGTCACCCTGGTCCACCGAGGGCGTGCCGGGCGTGGGGACCGTCGGCGCGGCCGGACCGGCCAGCTGTGCGGCGGCCGGTGCCGGCGTTGCCGCGGCCTCGCGGGTCGAGGAGGTTGCGGCGATGACGCCGGCGGTCGCCCCGGCGACCTGCAGCAGCCCCCGCCTGCTCACACCGCCGTGCCCGCGCTGCTCGTGCGTGTCGTCGTCGTGTTCGGCAGTGGTGTCGTCGGTCGAATCGTTCACATCGTCCCCCGGGATGTCGCGTGGGTACCGGTGCCGGTACCCGACCGGGCGCAGCCCGCGTCCGGCAGCTTGAGCATCGAACGGATCACGGGTTCGCGCAACGCAGGGCAGGCTCTCCGTCGTCAATCCCTTGCCGCCAGTGACGATGCTGAAATCGGTGTGTCGGTGGTCGCGTCCTCCGACGGGCCGTCGGAGCGTCTGCTTACTGTTCGACCGTGGCCGAGGCGGTGGGTGGGGTCGTCCGGCGCCGCGTCCACCCCGACGAGGGCCGGTGGTCTCGCCGCGGCCGACTGGCCCTGCCCGCGGTGGTCACGTTCGCCGCGGCCCGGGTGTTCGACCTGCTGCTCGTGGCGGTCGTCGCGCGGCGGCCGAGCAACTACTACCGCCGCGGTGACGTGGCCGGCGCGCTGAGCTCCTGGGACGGCCGGTGGTACCGGCACATCACCGACCTGGGCTACCCCTCGACGCTGTCGTTCGCCCCGGACGGCGTAGTCCGGCACAACGCACTCGCTTTCTTCCCCGTATATCCCGGCGTGGTCGCGACGCTGCGTGCGGTGACCGGACTGGGCTTCGTGCCGACCGCGATGGCGGTGGCGCTGCTGGCCGGCGCGCTCGCCGCGGCCGGTGTCCCGCTGCTGCTGGCGCCCTACCTGGGTCCGGCGGCCGCCGTCCGGGCCGGTGTGCTGTGGGCGTGCTCACCGGTCTCGGCGGTCCTGGTGCTGACCTACTCCGACGGGCTGTTCGCGGCCGAGGCGGTGCTGTTCCTGCTGCTGCTGACCCGTGGGCGACATCGGTGGCTGCTGCTCCTGGTACCGGTCATGGGACTCACCCGCGGTGTGCTCCTGCCGTTCGCCGCCGTTCTCGCGGTGTACTTCTGGCGCCGTCGAGCAGAGCTGGTGTCACCGTCGCGACGGGTGCTCGCAGCACTGGGCGTGCTCGGTGTCGTCGCGAGCAGTGCTCTGTGGCCGGTCGTGGTCGCGGTCCGGATCGGTCGCTGGGACGCCTACCTACGCGTGCAGGAGAGTTGGCAGCAGCACCTGGTCCCCCTGCTCCCATGGGGGGCGGCCGTGCTGCGCCTGGGCGACTACGGCGCCGGGTCGCCGGACCGCGACATCGTGGTCCTCGTCGCGTTCGTGTGCGCTGCACTGGCGCTGGCCTGCCTGACCGTCGGCCTACCCGCGGAACTCAGCGCATTCGCGATCGCCTACCTGATCTATGTCGTCGTCGTGCTGCCGCCGACCCCGTCGTTCCTGCGGTTCACCGTCCCCCTGGTGACCCTGGCCGCGGCACCGGCCGTATGGCTGCGGCGTCGCGCCGCGATGGCGATCGCGCTGCTCGGGTGCCTGCTCGTCCAGGTGTGGTGGGTCCAGGCTCACCTGCCCTACCTGCCGACCCGTCACCTCACCCCCTGACCGGCGGAGCGGCCCCGTCCGGCCGGCGGCAACGATGAACCCGGTGACCGTCGAGCTGCTCGAGGACCCCGCAGAGTTCGCCCGTCGGGCGGGGGACTGGATCCTCGGCGAGCCGCTGAGCGCGAATGTGCTCGCCGTACAGCTCGCCGGCCTGCTGTCCGGCACCAGGTCGGTGATGGCCGGCTCGGTGTGGGCACTGGTCACCGAACCGTCGGGTGTCGTGACCGAACCGGCCGGCGTCGTGACCGGGGCCGCGATGCACACCAGTCCCGTCGGCGTCTTCCTGCCACGGCTGCCCGACGGCGTTGCCGATGCGCTTGCGGCAGCTCTCGCCGACGCAGGCCGGCCGCTCGCGGGGGCCACCGGCGAGATCGCGACCGTCCAGGCCTTCACGTCGGCCTGGCAGCGGCGGACCGGTGCCAGCGTCCGGCAGGTCATGGCCACGCGCCTGCACCGGCTTGTCGAGCTGGTGCCCCCGACCGGCGTGCCCGGGTCGGCGCGGCCGGCCGGCCCCGGCCACGTGGAGCTCGCCGTCGGATGGTTCGCCGGCTTCGCCGCCGACGCCCGAGCCGACGAGCGAGAGGTCGCGTCGGTCGCTGCCACCGCCCGGGGCAGGGTCGCCGCCGGCGAGGTGTGGTTGTGGTCGGTCGCCGGGGAGCCGGTCTCGCTGGCCTCGGTGAGCCCACCGGCAGCCGGGGTCGCCCGGATCGGTCCGGTCTTCACCCCGTTCGGCATGCGCCGACACGGGTACGCCGGGGCCGTCACCGCCGCGGCGGCGGCCGCGGCGCTGGCCGGCGGGGCGGCGGAGGTCGTCCTCTACACGGACCTGGCGAACCCGACAGCCAACGGCATCTACCGCCGTCTCGGCTTCGAGCCGGCGATGGAGTCCACCCGGGTCGTCTTCGAACCGGCCGCCACGGTGGGGGAGCGGCAACGCGCACCGGCCCGGTCGACGGCGCGTAGCGCTACGGCCGGTTCTCCTCCAGGTCCGGGCCGAGCTCCTCGACCTCCAGCAGGGTGAAGCCGTCGATCACCGCGCGCAGCACCTGGCGGGCGATCCGGGGATCCAGGCCCTGTGCGGCCGCCCGCTCGCCGATGGCCGCGAGCATGTCGTCCTCCCGGGCGCGGTCCACCACCCGCATGTGCCGCGCCCGCTTGTAGCGGACGACATCGGCGACGACCCGCGCCCGCTCGGCGAGCACCGACACCAACTGGTCGTCGAGAGCATCGATCCGGCGGCGGGAGATCGCGAGCGCCGGCGGCCCCGCCGCTGCCGCCGTCGGGGCAGCCGTAGCGGTGTCGGTGCCCTCGGGGTCTGCGGGCTTGGACGTGTTCACGCCCGCATTGTCGCGGGCCGCGGCTTCAGGCGGTACCTGTGCCCGGTTCAGCGGTCGACGTCGACCAGCACCTTGCCTACTGCGGCGGCCTCGACGGCGGAGTGGGCCGCCCCCGCCTCCGCGAGCGGGTAGTGGTGCAGCGGCAGCCCCGCGTTCGCCCCGACCCGGACAGCCCCCTCGGCGACGGCCACGGTGACGTCATGGACCGCCCGCGCCTTGGCGACGGCAAGCTCGGTGTAGACGAGGACGAACTGCCAGCGGGCGTTGGGACCCATCAGCGCGCGCACGGGCAGGGACAGCGTCGGCTCGCCGTCGTCGGCGTAGACAGCGACCACCCCGTGGCGGCCGATCACCGCCACGTCGATCACGGCATTCATGGCGGGGGAGACCTCCACGACGGTGTGCACGCCGTGCGGCGCGATCCCGCGGACGATCGCCACCACGTCCTGGGTGCGGTAGTCGATGACGTGGTCGGCACCGGCGGCCCGGGCCAGCCGCGCCTTCTCCGGGGAGCTGACCGTGGTGATGACCGTCGCGTCGGCCCAGTGGGCCAACTGGATGGCGGCGTTGCCGACGGCGCCCGCACCGCCCGCCACCAGCACCACCCGGTCTTGCAGCGATCCGGGACCGAGCTCCAGCGGCCCGTCCTCGTTGACGGTGAGGGCCCGGTGTGCGGTGAGGAAGGGAATCCCCAGGCTGGCGCCGAGGTCGAAGTCGGCCCGCTCCGGGAGTGGAACCGCCTGGTGGGCGGGTACCACCGTCAGCTCCTGAGCGGTGCCGTCGGCACGCTCGAAGGCGGCCTCCCAGATCCACACGCGCTCGCCGACCCGAGCTGCGTCCACCCCCCGGCCGACCGCGTCGACGACGCCGGCGCCGTCCTGGTTGGGCACGGTCATCGGGAACGGGGCCGGGGCGCCGTCCCCGGTGCCGGCGCGGAGTTTCCAGTCCGTCGGGTTGACCCCGGACCGGACGACGCGGACGCGCACCTCACCCGGCCCGGGTTCGGGGACGCTGCGGTCCACCAGCTGCAGGACGTCGGGACCACCGGTTCGGGAGTAGCTGATCGCACGCATGTCGGGTGCAGCGCCGGGGGAGCCCCGCCGCTTCCCCGCCGCTTAGGGAGCGTTGTGCTCGAACTGGTAGGCGAACAGCTCCAGCGCCAGCGCGTCGAACCCGGCGTTCTGCGCGACGGGGTCCTGGCCGGCGGCGCGGCGCCCCGCTCGATGAGTACTTGGATCCGCAGGCCCAGGTCGTCGCGTGCGACCGCCTTCACGTCCCTTTCGCCGGCATTACCCGGACAGGTACAGACGGTCGGCGACTGGAAAGCCGCCCTCTCAGCCCGGTCTTCCCGAGCTTCCGCTACGTCGGCCGGCCCTGGCCCTCGCCTGCGACGGCCCCCATCCCCGCCGCCGTCCATGCGGTGATGCCGCCGGCCAGGTGCGCCACGTCGGTGTGGCCTCGGTCGACCAGGCTGCACACGGCGCGCGCGGAGCGGGCGCCGCTGGCGCAGTGCAGCACCAGGGGCAGCTCGTGAGGGACGCCGGCGAGGCCGCCGCCGTCCAGCAGGTCTCCCAGTGGCACCAGGAGGGCGCCGGGGATGGCGTGCGCGGCGTGCTCGCCGGGCTCGCGGACGTCGACGAGCAGGAAGTCCCGGGCGCCCTCCTCTCGCGCGCGCAACCGGTCCGCGAGCTCGGCCGGGGTGATGACGGGCAGCGCCGGCTCTTCCCGGCGCGGAGCGGGCGGCAGGGGGGTGATCGCGGTCAGGACGGGACGGGTGGGGTCGACCCCCAGCGCCAAGGTGCGCCACGTCGTGCTGAGCGCGTCGAGCACGAGCACCCGCCCCAGCAGGCTGTGCCCGGACCCGGTGACCAGCTTGACGGCCTCGGTCACCATCACCGAGCCGACCATCGCGCAGACCCCGCCCAGCACGCCGGCCTCTCCGCAGGAGGGCACGGTCCCCGGGGCGGGCGGCTGGGGGAACAGGTCGCGGTAGGTCGGCCCGTGCTGGGCCCAGAAGGTGCTCACCTGGCCGTCGAAGCGCAGCACCGCGCCCCACACCCACGGCGTGCCGGCGAGCACGCACGCGTCGTTGACGAGATAGCGGGTGGCGAAGTTGTCCGAGCCGTCCAGGACCAGGTCGTAGGCGGTGACCAGGCGCGCCGCGCTGCCCGCGGTGAACCGCTCGCGGTGGTGCACCACGCGCACCAGCGGGTTGGCGCGCGCGACGGCGTCCGCGGCACTGTCGACCTTGGCCCGGCCGACGTCCTCGGTGCGGTGCGCGACCTGCCGCTGCAAGTTGGACTCCTCCACGACGTCGTCGTCGACGATCCCGATCGTTCCCACCCCGGCGGCCGCCAGGTACAGCAGCGCCGGGGAGCCCAGGCCCCCGGCGCCCACGACGAGCACCCGGGCGGCCTTGAGGCGCCGCTGGCCGAGGACGCCGATCTCAGGCAGCAGCAGGTGGCGGGAGTACCGGCGCGCCTCGGCCGGCGTGAGGTCCTCGCCCGGGTCGACCAGCGCGGGCAGCGCGCCGCTCACGACAGCTCCCCGAGGTCGGCTAGGCCCTGCCAGGTGGAAGACGCCAGCGCCCGCTCCCGCCGCGGGATCCGGCCAGCCAGCCGCGCCGCGCGCCCTGCCTGCACCGCCAGCCGCATGGCGTGACCCATCCGCTCGGGGTCCTGCGCGCGGGTCACGGCGGTGGCCAGCAGGACCGCGTCGCAGCCCAGCTCCATCGCCAGCACCGCGTGCGAGGCCGTGCCGATGCCGGCGTCCAGGACGACCGGGACGCCGGCGCGCTCGACGATCAAAGCGATGTTGTGCGGGTTGAGGATGCCTAGGCCGGTGCCGATCGGAGCGCCCAGCGGCATGACCGCCGCGCACCCGACGTGTTCCAGGCGCAGGGCCAGCACCGGGTCGTCGTTGGTGTAGGCGAGCACGGTGAAGCCGTCGTCGACGAGCTGCTCGGCGCCGTCGAGGAGCTCCACCGGCTCCGGGAGCAGGGTGTCCGCATCCGCGACGACCTCCAGCTTCACCCAGGCGGTGCCCAGCGCCTCGCGGGCCAGGCGAGCGGTCAGCAGCGCCTCGCGGGCGGTGCGGCAGCCGGCGGTGTTCGGCAGCACCTGCACGCCGACCCGGGCCAGCACGTCCAGCAGCGACCCGCGGGCGGCGGGGTCGACCCGCCGCATGGCGACGGTGGTCAGCTCGGTGCCCGAGGCGCGCAGCGCCCGCTCCAGCACCTCGTGGTTGGCGGCTCCGCCGGTCCCGGTGATCAGCCGGGAGCCGAAGGAGCGGCCCGCGATGACCAGCGGGTCCGCGGCCTGCGTCGGCGCGGCAGGAGGCGTCAGCTGCGTGGTCATCCGCCCGCCACCGCTGTCACGACTTCCAGCCGGTCCCCGCCGGCGACGGGTGTGGTCGCCCACCGCCCCGCGGGGACGATGACGTCGGACAGGGCCACGGCCGTGCCGCGGCCGCCGGCCGCGCCGCCGGGCACGCACCGCGCCACGACGTCGGCGACGCTCGACCCGTCCGGCACGTTCGCCGGGTCGCCGTTGACGACCACCTGGATGCTCATGCTCAGACCTCCTCCAACGCCGCTGCGCGCGGCCCGAACCTGAAGGGGCTGCACGCCCCCAGCGCGGGGGGCGGCTCACCCCCTGTGACGACATCGGCCACCGCGTCCGCGGTGACCCCGGACAACAGAACCCCGTTGCGGAAGTGTCCGGTGGCCAGCACGAGCCCGGGCACCTCGCCCTCGCCGATGATCGGGAGGTTGTCCGGGGAGCCCGGGCGGCACCGGGCGAGGACCTCCACCAACTCCAGCTCGGCGAGGGCGGGCACGAGCGCCTGGGCGTCGCGCAGCAGCTCGTACACCGCTCCAGCGGTGACGACCTCATCGCCGAACTCCTCGGTGGTTGCGCCCACCACGAGCTCGCCGTCGCGGCGCGGCACCAAGTACACCTCACGGTCCCGGACGACGCCCCGCACCGTCCGGGACAGGACGTGCTCGTGGGCGGGCATCCGCAAGCGCGCGATCTGCCCCTTCACCGGGCGGACGGGGGCGTGACTGCCCGCGCTCGCGCCGGCGGCCAGGACGACCCGACCGCAGTGCAGCAGCGCGCCGTCGTCCAGGCGCACCCCCGCGGCCCGCGCATCCTCCACGTGCACCTGCCCGCGCGCCGCGACGACGCGGACGCCGGCGCGCGCGGCGGCTGCCTGCAGCGCGCGCAGCAGCCGGCGGGGATCCACCTGGTGGTCCCCGCGCGCCAGGGTGCCGCCGGAGACGCCAGGGTCCAGCAGCGGCTCCAGGCGCCGGCACGCCCGGCCGGTGAGCGCCTCGACGTCCAGTCCGAGGCGCTGCTGGGAGGCGCGGACGTCGACCAGGCGGGCCCGGTCGTCGGCTTCGAGGGCGACCACCAGCGTCCCGCACTCGCGGTACCCGGAATCGGCGCCGGAGGCCGCCTCCACGTCAGCGACGTAGCGGGGGTAGGCCTCGGCGGCGTGCAGACCCAGCCGGAGCAGGGCCTCCTCGCCGTGGTGCAGCTCGCTGACCGGCGCCAGCATGCCCGCGGCTGCGCCGGAAGCCCCCGAGCCGGGGGAAGGGTCGACGAGCACCACCCGCAGACCCCGCTGCGCGGCGCGCCACGCGCAGGCCGTGCCGACGACACCCCCGCCGAGCACGACGACGTCCGCGTCCTCACTGCGGTCGTCGGTGGGTGCCATCAGCCTCCCTTCGCCGGCATGACCCGGAGCAGGTTCGACGGTCGGCGAGAACGCTCACCCTCTCAGCCCGCACCCGGGCTCCCGTGGTGCTCCAGCCTAGGCCCGGCAGCTGGCACGCTCCCCAGGGTGCCGAGCCCCGACCGCCCCAACTCACCTCCCACCTCCCGGCGCGCCACCCTGGCCGGCGCCCGTCTGTACCTGTGCACCGACTCCCGCCGCCGCCAAGGCGACCTCGAGCCTTTCTTGAACGCCGTCCTCGCGGCGGGCGTCGATGTCGTGCAGCTGCGGGAGAAAGGTTTGGAGGCCGCCGAGGAGCTCGAGCTGCTGGCGGTGTTCGGTGCCGCCGCGCACCGGCACGGGCGGCTCGTCGCCGTCAACGACCGCGCGGACGTCGCCGCCCTCGCCGTCCCGGACGTGCTGCACCTCGGCCAGCGGGACCTGCCGCCCGCGGCGGCCCGGAGCCTCCTTGGGAGTGACGTCCTGATCGGGCGCTCCACGCACTCGGCCGAGCAGCTCGACGCGGCGCTGGCCGACCCCGACGTCGACTACGCCTGCGTCGGACCGACCTGGGCCACCCCGACCAAGCCGGGCCGGCCCGCCGCCGGGCTGGAACTGGTGCGCCGCGCCGCGGCGGTCGCCGGGGACCGTCCGTGGTTCGCCATCGGCGGCATCGACCCCACCACGGTGGACGCCGTCGTCGAGGCCGGGGCCAGACGGGTCGTCGTCGTCCGTGCCCTCACCGAGGCCGACGACCCGGCGACGGCGACCGCCGCGCTCCTGCGGCAGCTCCCACCGCTCACTACAGCTCGTGTCCCTCGCCGTTGATTCGTTCGAGAAGTCGGCCGAGTGACGCGAGGGTCTGATCGGCGGTTTTGGTCCAGATGAAGGCATTGGGGCCGGCGTTCCAGTTCTTTGTCCAGGCGCGGACGTCGACTTGGAGGGCTTGGACGGGGCCGGCGTGCGGTGTCGCTCACGGCCGGTCGGTCATCGCCAGGGCGGCGTGCAGGTGCGTGTCGTGCCAGCCATCCAGGTGGAGGCCCTGGTGGCGCATGGTTCCCTCCAGTTCGTAGCCGCCGCGGGCGGCGACCCGGCATGACGCCTCGTTGTGGGTCGAGTGCTCCAGTTCGAGACGGTGCAGGCCCAGATCGTCGAAGGCCCATCGAGTGATCTCTTGCAAGGCGTAAGAGGCGACACCGCGGCCGCGAGCGACGGGCAGGAACCACCGGACTGGACGCGATCGATCGAAAGGTCAGATGTGCTGTGAGTAAACGGGATCCATTCATCGTCGGCGTCGTTGTAATTGCGGTTTCCACCGCAATTATGGGAGCCCTGACATCAAACCTCGGCCTGCTTCCAGCCCTATGCATAGCTGTCGCCGTGGGGCTGGCGGCCGGCGTGGTCATCCGATTAATCGCCGGGCGTCGCTGATCACCCCTTAGTCGAGTTGAATTCTCGAAGCTCGTCGACGGCGCGGGGAACTGAGAGCAATTTCCGCGCCGTTGACGACAAGTAGGGAGGCGGGCCCGTCTCAAGTTCGCGGGCGTACGACATCAAAGCCCGGGCAACAACATGGCCCCGGGGTAAGCCAAGGCAGGAGACCGACCGGCGTTTGGTGGATACGCAGCGTTATGCATTCCGCACGGTTCACTGACCGTCCGGGGGAGGTGTTCGACGCCGCCAGGGCACCGGGCCGGGGCCGCTCGTCGGGGCGGCCGGGCCTGTCCGTTACCGCGAGGCCGCGGATGTACTCGGCGTTCCCGCGCGGGGCGGCGGCGTACCGCTCGATCTCCGGACCGGCGAGATCACCGGCAGGGAAGTCGCGCCCGGGTACGCGGCGGCGGCGCAGGTGGCGGCGACCGTTGCCGGTGGGAGGGGGCGGGCGTGCCGTCGGGGTAACGCCAGTCCCGCATACGGGCCAGCAGCCAGCCGAGCGTCCCGCTGCGCCGTGAGGTCCTGCTCCTCCGTCGAGCACCGGGCGTACCCGCGGTCGCCCGCGGCCGACCTTGTTAAAGGCACCGTTATGCCGCACTTACCAACCACGTCTTCGCCCACTGAGCCTCCCAACTTGCATCCACTGTTGACATATACGGCTCGTCAGCTCACACTCACGGACAACAGTTCCCAGAGCCGCGCGGGCCTCGAGAGGAGCCGAACATGCTGCGTTCACGGGTTGCCAGGGTGACTTGTGCTTATATCGCCGCACTCGTAGCGATCTTCGCCGTGTGGTATTCAACCGACCCAGCGGCGGCCGCGCAGCGCTCGCAAAGAGCGTCGTCCATAGACACCGGCGGCTTACAAGTGGTCGTCTCCATCGTTCAGGGGAACCCAGAGCTCTTTGGTGGACTGTGGGTCGATGAGAACACGTCTCAAGTGCACGTTGCTACGGCGGCGCCGGGCGCAGCGCAACTACTGGCTGGCTCAAATCTTAAGATTATTTTCGACAGCGTCGACCGTTCCACGCAACAGCTCGAGTCGGTACGGTCCGATTTGACGGCCGCCCTCGATACTGACCAAACTTTCAGGGACCTTTACCAATACGACGTCGTCGACGTCAAGACCAATGTAGTAACCATCGGCTTGCGTCAACTGGTTCCAACCGAAATCGACAAGCTTAAAGGTCAGTTCGGCGAGTCAATTTCTATCGTTGAGGCGGCCGATACACCGAAGGCGGCGGGGGCCACTCGCCTCTCGGACACCAATCCATTCATCGCCGGCGACCGCGTTAACAACCGGAACAATGGGCTAGTCTGTACCCTTG
>JAABUN010002345.1_pt1 | contig 34188 bp, 30 predicted proteins | sample 5559311 | NCBI WGS metagenome assembly JAABUN01 (sample SAMN10711877, study PRJNA513370) | rock metagenome | isolation source: Antarctica rocks | place: Antarctica: Victoria Land, Siegfried Peak sud | reverse complement strand
TTTGAGCAAGGATTACGAGGAAACGAGCACGAGCAGCGCGGCGTGGATACGGATCGCCATGATTCACATCATGGTACGAAGGCTGGCGTAGAACCACTTGAAAACACTTTGTCCACACACTCTAAGTAACACACGGGCAACAAGCAAATGGCGGAACTTAGTTACAACTGGAAACGGTTTTGGTGCCGGCGAACGGGACGTCTGAACTTGGCGGACGGCGGATACCTGTACGACCCAGACGCAGAGTACGGGCACATTTACAACCCGGATGTCGTGCCGGCCGAGAAACTAGCGCCGGTTCGCTGCTTGGCACTCCTCGGCGAACCGGGCATCGGCAAATCGCGGACGGCAAAGGCGCAAGGTTCCATTCTGGTTCAGCCGGTTGTCGAAACTGACGGGCAAGTGCTGTCTCTTGATCTGAAGAATTTTGGGGACGAGGATCGCTTAGAGCGCAAACTGTTAGACAGCAAGGAAGTGGCTGCTTGGCGCGAAGGTAATAGCCTGCTGGCCTTGTCGCTGGACAGCCTGGATGAATGCCGTATGCGGATAAGCAATCTGACAGCATTCCTGATTGAAGTGTTTGAGCAACTTCCGGTCGAGCGGTTGTACCTGCGAATTGCTTGCCGTACGGCGGATTGGCCGAACAGTTTCGAGTCAGCCTTGAAACGGCTTTGGAAAGATGAAGAGGAAGCGGTGCAAGCTTTTGAACTAGCTCCGCTTCGCCGTGTGGACGTAATCGAGGCGGCTACTGTCAACGGCGTGGACGCTGCCGCGTTTCTCTACGAAGTTGATCGGATGAGCGTCGTTCCTCTCGCCATCAAGCCGATCACACTCAACTTCCTGTTAAAGCAGTACCAGCGCTCCGGCTCTTTTCCGGCGACTCAGTCGGAACTTTACCTACAAGGCTGTCAGTTGCTTTGCGAAGAGCCTGCGGAGCACCGCCGCGAGGCAGGTTTGACTGGAACTTTTTCCGCCGAACAGCGGCTGGCGGTTGCCTCGCGTACCGCGGCAGTGACCGTGTTCACCAATCGTTCCGCTGTTTGGAATAATCTGGAGCACGGCGAAGAATTGTCAGACGACGTGACCCTGCGGGCGCTAAGCGGGGGCAGTGAGTTTGCAGAAGGAAGAAGTTTCGAGGTGGACAAAGCGGCCATCGCAGAAACGTTGAGCAGCGGGCTTTTCTCGTCGCGTGGCCCGAACCGGATGGGCTGGGCGCACCAGACATATGCCGAGTTTTTGGCGGCGCGCTACGTTACGCAGCATAGGATGGCGTTGCCGCAAGCCATGAGCCTGATTGTGCATCCGACAGACCCGAACAAGAAATTGGTGCCGCAGTTGCACGAGGCCGCTGCTTGCCTTGCCGGAGCGCGCCCGGACGTGTTCCGCGAAATCATCAACGTAGACCCACAGGTTCTGCTTCGGAGCGACATAGCGACCACGGACGAGAAGGACCGAGCCACCCTTGCCGCCGCCCTGCTGCAACTTTTTGATGAAGAGCGGCTGTCGGACCGGGACGGCGTGCATGGTTTGTACGGCAAACTTGCACATCCGGGTTTGGCGGAACAGGTGCGGCCCTACATCGGCGACAAAAGCAAGGGGTTCCTGGTGCGGCGCGTCGCGGCCGACATTGCTGAGGCATGCGAGTTGCGCAAATTGCTCGACGACCTTGTCACGGTCGCACTCGACACGACGGACGCACCGCACACGCGGGCGAACGCCGCTCACGCCATTGTGCGCCTTGGTGACGCTGCCTCCAAAGCCTGGCTCAAGCCGCTGGCCGAAGGAACCGCCGGAGACGATCCCGACGACGAGTTAAAAGGGTGCGGGCTTCGTGCTTTATGGCCGGAACTGATACGACTCGATCAGATGCTCCCGCTGTTGACGCCGCCCAAAAATGCGCGTCTTTACGGAGCCTACAAAGGCTTCTTGTTGAACGACTTCACGGAACATCTGAAGCCCCATGACATCCCAACAATGCTGTCCTGGTTGGACTCGGCCCCCATGTCCCAGTTGTGTCAAGAACCTTTCGAGGATGTTGCCAACCACGTTGTGAGGATGGCATGGGAGCATGTGGAGACATCCGAAACATTGCACGGCCTTGTGCGCTTTCTGCATGGCCTGCTTCATAAGGAACGTGACGCGCTCATCCATGGCGGCAAATTGGAGATTGGCGAAGTCGCGGAAAGCAGCGACGCGCGGCGCCGCCTTGTCGTTACGCACCTGGTCCCGCTGCTTAGCGTTGACAGCGAACATCAGTACTACTGGAAACTGAGCAGTAGACAAAACGCGTTGATCAGGCATAGTGACTTCGAGTGGCTGATTGATCAAACACTCAATCAAACGGACCTGGTTGAGCAGCGCAAGTACCTCATTTTGGCAGGCGACACATACGACTGGGCCAGTCCCGAACATACCCTGACGCTCTTCAACGCCGTCAACCGCAGTTCCCTTTTTGAGGAGCAGTTCGGCCACCAGTTCCGGGCTGTTACTTTGGACTCGCCTGAAGCCGAGCAGCAGCGACGCTACCATGTGGAAACGGAAGAACGCCGCGAGGAACGAACGCGCCAATTGACCGTCCCTGATCCGCCGCCATCAGAACGTGTCGCAGCCAAGTTAGCCCAGTTTGGGGCCGGCGACCTCGACGCTTGGTGGCACCTTATCCGAGAAATGACTATCGAGGTAGACAGCACCCACTATCGGGAGGGGTTCGAGCCGGATTTGACGAAGTTCCCCGGCTGGCTGGATGCTGACCAGAGCACCAGACAACGCATTGTAGCGGCGGCAGAAAAGTACGTCGTGGAGCAGGAGCCGCAGACTGACCGCTGGCTTGGAACAAACGAGTGCTATTTTGCTGATTTAGCCGCATTTCGCGCGCTCCGGCTTCTCGCTCAAGAAGCGCCGCGCACCTTTGCTGAATTACCAGGGCCAGTCTGGACGAGGTGGGCATCTGTAATTGTCGGCTACCCGGTTCCCGGCGACACGCAGGATAAAGAGGCGCATGGTGCGCTGTTCACTGCTGCCTACACGCACGCTCCACAGGAGACCTTGAGCGCACTCAACATTCTTATTGACCGCAACAACGAGCGCGGCGACTGGTTGGCGTCTTCCCTCATCAGGAAGATGGAACACTGCTGGGACGACTGGTTGAAGCAGGCGCTACTGACAAAGGCACAAGACCCCAAGATTCAATCCAGTTTCGTCGGCAGCCTCCTGAGCGAACTGATAGCGCGCGACATGCCTGAGTCAAAAGCCTTCGCCGAGTCTCTGGTACCAGTTCCGATACCGACGGAGGAGCCTGACCGAAGTCGAGCACAGGCCGCCGCTTGCGCCCTTCTGGGTTTCGCCAGTGACGGCGGCTGGTCCACAGTTTGGGCGGCAATCACGCAGGACACCGATTTTGGCCGTGACATCGTGACCCACATCGCCGTCAGCACCGACCGACATGGCGGCGTAGACTGCGGACAACGTTTGACGGATGACCAACTTGCTGATCTTTACATCTGGATCGTGCGTCACTTTCCCAGTGGCGATTTGCCGTACGAACCGAACGGTTTCGTCAGCGCGGATGAGCAGGTTCTTGATTTCCGCGACCGCATAATTGGAGGATTGAGACAGCGCGGTTCGTGCGACGCGCTTCGACGGCTCGTCCAAGAACTACCAGAGCGTGCTTGGCTCAAGTGGTCGTTGCTGGAAGCCGAAAACGTCGCGCGCCGCCACACATGGGTACCGCCCAAACCCGAAAACATCATCAAATTAGGTGCAGATCGCCAGCGGCGCTTCGTCGAGAACGGCGACCAACTGTTAGAAGCAATCACCGAGTCATTGCAACGGTTGGAGGCTAAACTGCAAGGAGAAACACCCGCCGCCTTCGAGCTGTGGAACGAAGAAGTCAAGCAACGCAAAAAGCGGGTTTGGCCCAAAGACGAGAACCGCTTTTCGGACAAGGTCAAAGTTCATCTGGCCGAAGACCTGAACGAGCGAGGCATTATCCTCGGTCGTGAGGTGGTCATCCGTGACAGCACCGGCGGCGCACCTGGCGAGCGTGTGGACATCCACGTTGACGCAGTAGTCCAACCTTCCACCGGCGGAATAGTTGATGTAATCACGGCCATCATCGAAGTGAAGGGCTGCTGGAATCCCGAACTCAACAAGGCGATGGAAACGCAACTTGTAAACCGGTACTTAAAGGAGAGTGGCTGTGAACACGGCCTTTATCTCGTAGGCTGGTTCAACTGCGCTCAGTGGGACAGCGGGCGACAGGCTCCCAGCATGGCTTTGGATGGAGCACGAGCACAGTTCGATACACAAGCAGCGACGCTGTCTCAAGGTGGCAGAACCGTTAAAGCCTTCGTTATGAACACTGCCCTTCGGTGACGGTGATCCTGTGATGGCAACCTTTTTTCGAGAAATGGGAGTATCTCGCTTGCGAACGGCGGAACGCGTTTGGTGCCAGTACAGGAGAGCGTCGTCGGACGAACAAAGGACCGATCATCTGATTTTGACTGACAATTTACAAACTGGTCGAGTTTTCCAACTAAAGCCATTCACTTTTGCTGTGGCTAGCATTGCTGGTAAGGTAGCCATAACTGACACTGGACGCTGAAGATTTGGGTCATGGCTACCGAAAACGGGGGTGGCGCAGGCAAAAACCTCGTCGGCTCTGCGGTTGGCCGGAATGGGCCAGCGCAAAATCCTTTGCCGACAGCGCGCCGCAAGGAGTTTGCTGGACATGGCGACACGAATCGTGGTGGATTATGACCGGGCGTTCGGCGACGGCAGCGTGAACGCGATCATCGGGCGCACCGCGCTGACGCTGAGCGTATTGGCGCAACTCGGCCCGAACTATCAAACCCTGCCCGGCTACGCGGCGGCGGACTACCAGGCGCAGGCGGACGCGCTCAAGGCCAACGTGGACGCGCTTCAAGTCCATATGGACGCGATTTTGCCCCTGCTCAAAAGCATTGACGCGGACGCGGGCGCGCTGGACGGCAAGAACAAGGGGCTACTGCGCACCTTGCAGGGGCTGCTCAAGGGACAGGCGCAGACCGCTCTGCTCGACCAGATCACCGGACCGACGCCGCGCCGCAAGGCTGTGAACGGCGCGCTACCTGCCGTGACGGCGCCCAAGGTGTGATTGTCTGTACAGGCCGAGGCTGCGGACGCAACCTGACCTTAAAGTTTAAGGGCGCCGCAACGCATTCGTCGCGGCGGCCTTTCTTTTGGGGCTGGGGAGCGCGCGAGGGTTATAGCGAGGCACCATGACGGAACCGCAGGGCAACGCGATTTTTACCCGTGCATGCGAAGTCGGCAACGCTCACGAATTGCTCGCCGCCGCGCGCGGGTGCGCTTTGTCGTAGGCGGCCTTCATGCGCGCGGTGGTGACGTGGGTGTACATCTGCGTGGTTCCCAGGTCCGCGTGGCCGAGCAGTTCCTGGACGACGCGCAAATCGGCCCCATGATCCAAAAGGTGCGTGGCGAACGTGTGCCGCAGCGTGTGCGGCGTGATCTTGTGGGTCGCGGCCACGGTTTCGCAGTACTTGTCGAACAGGCGGCGCACGCCCCGGTCGGACAAGCGCGTCCCCAGTTTGTTCAGGAACAGGGCCGAACTCAGGCGGCGGCCCCGCGCCGCTCCGACCTGGGCCTGAAGGGGGCGGCCGTGCGCGAGATAGTCGCCCAACGCGGTCACGGCCGCTCGGCCCAGCAAAGCGATACGCTCCTTGTTGTTCTTGCCCCGCCGGATTTGCAGCGTTCCCTCGCCGGTGGGGGCGTCCCAAACGAAGTCGCCCGTGTCGAGGGCGACGAGTTCGCCCGCCCGCGCGCCCGACGCGTACAAAACTTCGAGAATAGCCCGGTCGCGCAGGCCGTCGGAGCGGCGAACGTCGGGGGCGCACAGCAGGGCTGTCATTTGCTCTTCGGGCAGGAAGTGGGGCAGCGTGGCGGCGGCGCGTGGCGTGGCCAGGGCCACGGCCGGGTTTTTCGCCGCCACGCCCTTGCGCACCAGAAACCGGAACCAGGCGCGCACGGCCGCCGTTTTGCGCGCAATCGTCGTTCGGGCCAGATTGCGGCCCATAGACAGTTCGGCCACAAAGCCGCGCACGAGAGCCATGTCCGCGTCGGCCGGGTTTGTCACGCCGCGCCCGGCCGCGAACCGCGCGAACTGCGACAGGTCCTCGGCATACGCTTTGACGGTGTGCGGACTCGCCCCCCGAACGTGTTCCAGGTGGGCGATAAATGCCTCAACGTGCGCGTCCATGCGTGATCCTCGACAAAAAATAAGAGGCGTCCCACGCTTTTCGCGCGGAACGCCCCGTTCGCCGGTTCGACGACATTACTGGCTCAGGCCCGCCCCAACGTCCGTAAAGACGGGCAGATAATCGCGCCAAATCTCGTGCTTCGTTCCGGCAACGTACTTGTTCAGCGAAATGTAGGGCGTGTAGCGGGGACGGCGCGGCGCGCGCATCAGCTTCATGCCCGCCTTTTCCGGCGTTTTATCGCCTTTTTTGGTGTTGCAGCGGCGGCAGCAGGCGACGAGGTTTTCCCAGTGCATCCCGCCGCCGTGACGCTTGGGAACAACGTGGTCAATCGTCAGCTCCTTGCTGGTCATGCCGCAGTACTGGCACGTAAAGTTGTCGCGGGCGAACACGGAGCGGCGCGACAGTTTCAGTTCGGGCAGCGGCCGTTTGACGTGGTGGCGCAATTTGACGACGGACGGCGCGGGCAACACGTCGCCTTCCACCGAGCGCATGGCGGCGACCGTGGTTCCGTTCGTCGTCGCGCGGAGTTCCCCCTGCGCGTGCAGCACGTCGGCTTTGCCCAGGTAAATCAGCACGATTGCCCGGCGCAGGTTACACACGTTCAGCGGTTCGTAATCGCTGTTCAGTACCAGTACCTCTTGGCTCATCCCTTTCGGGCGCTCCTTTCACGTTACTTTTCAACCCTCACCCACCGCATGTGCGCGCGGGACACAACGCTTGAGGGTGCGATTCAAACAAAAACGCCCGCGGCTCACTCAAAGTGGCGCGGGCGTTCTCCTTCCGGCAGGCGGCGTGACGCAGGGTGCGTTGCGCGCGCGTCAACAGGACGTGCCGATGCAGGCACAGTCCGTCCTCCCCCTGCCGCAGCGCCCGCTCACGCCCGGCACGATCCGTTCTTTCCGCCCGCAAAGCGGAGCCGGCAAGCCGGCGGCAAGGCACGGCCCACGAAAAATGGTCCGGCCACGCTTGGCGGTTGGCGGCGCGTTGTGTCGGGAGGAAAGGCATTGTCAGGATAATAGGCGGTTTCTGAAGCCGCGCGATGGATACGGCAGTATACCATGCCGTGGCTGCCTTTTTCAATCCGAACGCTCAGGCACTTCCCACGCCACTGGCAAGCCGCTCACGCGCAACTGCCTTGACACACCTCCTTTGTACGGCTAAAATTAGCGCGTCGTGACGGTGGAACCCGGAAAAATCCGCGTCCTTCCCTGTGACCGTTTGATCGTTCACTTCGCGCGATTTCCACTTCCCTATTATTTGGGGCGCGCATCTTCAACCCGCCCCAAACCCTCGCCCTTTGCCCTTCTGGCCCCGCCCCCGTGACTATTCCCCCGTCACCCGCCTTCGGCGATGCCGCCGCCCCGGAACCTGCCGCCGCGCCGCGCCGCGCCGCCGAAGGCGATGCGGGCCGGCTGACGCTCGCCGTGCTCCATGAGGTGCTGCTTTCGCTCGCCCACGGCGCCCCGCGCGAGGCCACGCTCGCCCTGTTGGCGGAAAAAGCCTGTCTTCTGGCGGACTGCGCCTCGGCCGCGATTTTGCTCCACGATTCAGGTGAGGACGCGCCTCCTCAGCAGCGCGGAAGCGTTCTGCCGCCACCCAGCAGTGGCGAGCGTGAGGACACGCTCCTGTTCGCCGCGGTTTCGGGCGAAGACAGCGGCGAACTGTTGGGAACGCGGGTGCGCGCGAGCGACACCATCGCCGGCAACACGGCGCGCACCGGGGAGCCGTATCTCGCGTTCAGCCCGGCCGCTCAAACCGGCGGCGGCGGGGCGCGCGGGGCGGCCGTCGTGCCCCTTTTTGACAACGGCCGGCCGGTGGGCGCGCTCGCCGCGCAGGGTAAGGCAGGCGAACGGCCATTCGGCGGCGACGATCTGCTCGCTTTGTCTCTGCTCGCCGCAGTGGGCGCAACCACGCTGGCCTACCACCGGCTTCAGGAAGATGGGCGGCGGCAAAGCCGCGAGTTGTCCACGCTTTACGAGGCGGTGCGCAGCGTCGCCGGTCAGTTGTCCGCTCAGGAAGTGCTCGACGCCGTTTTGGAGCAGGCCGCCGCCCACGTCGAGAACAGCGCGGTCGCCGTGTTCCTGCTCAACGACGAACGCACGCACTTCTACGTCGCCGCCGACCACAATCTTTCCGACGATCAGCGCGAGGTGACGCTGCCCACCGATCAGGGTTTGGGAGCCACGCTTCTGCACGCAACCCGGCCGCAGTTCCTTGCCTTCGCCGCTTCCGCCGCCGGGGCGCAAACAGGTCAGGCAGGTGAGGAGGAGGCGTCCTACCTGCCGGCCTTTCCCACTGCCGCCGCGCCGGGTCTGCTCGACTCGCCGTTCCCCGGTCTGCCCGCGCGCTCCGGCATCGCGGCCCCGATCCGGGCAGGCGACGTAACGCACGGCCTGGTTCTGGCCGTGTCCGGCCAGCCGTCGGGAACGTACCGCCTGGCCGACGCCAATTTGCTGTCCGCGCTTGCCGCGCAGGCCGCCGCCGCGATGGAAAACGCGTACCTGTACGAGGACGCTACCCGGCGCGCGGAAGAGGCCGGCGCGCTGTATGAACTGTCGCAAACCATCACCTCGACGCTGCGCCTGGAAGCCGTACTGAACCTGGTCGCCGACTCGACGCGCGGCCTGCTGGGCGTGGACCGATTCGCCCTGTTTTTGCGCGACCGACCTGGCGCGGCTTTAACCGGCGCCGCCCTGCCCGCCGACCGGCTGCGCCTGGTCGTCGAGCGCGGGCTGCCGCCAGGCGCGGCCGGCCGGCTCCAGCCGCTTGTCGGTCAGGGCATTCCCGGCTGGGTCGTCGAATTTGAAACGCCCACTGCCGTTCAGGACGTGGCCGCCGACCACCGGAATCGTTCGGCCCCGCTGCACGACGAGGGCGTCGTTTCCCTGTGCGCGATGCCCCTTCAGGTCGGTGCGAGCACCATCGGCGTGCTGTGCGCGCTGTCCACTCGCCGCCGTTTGTTCACGGTCGCCGAGGTGGAACTGATGTACACCATCGCCAACCAAGCGGCCATCGCCATCGAAAACGCGCGCGTTTACGCCGAAGTGCGCCAAAAAGCCCAGGAGCTGCGGCGCTATTTTCACCGCGTCGGCCGCGCCCTCGGCGCGCAAGGTTCGCCCGGTGAGGTGCCCCAATTGATCGCCTCGCTCACGGTCGAGGTGATGGGCGCGGACCGCTGCGCCTTGTACGTGCTGGACGACGCCGCCGCGCCGCCCCACTTGCGCATCGAGGCGGCGGTAAACTTCCGACCCGCCGCCGCCGGCCCTGAAGACGACGGGCTGCGCGAGGATAATCCGGCCGGCTACGTGGCCCGCCGCGCCCGCGCACTGACGGTCGAGGATTTAACCGACGACGAGCGTTTCGCCGCCTGGCTCGCCGGGCAGCGCGGGGGGCGGCTGGGTTCGTATTTGGGCGTGCCGCTCAAAGCCGGCAAGCGGGTCGTGGGCGTGCTCGAAGTGTACACGCGCGCGCCGCGTCAGTGGCGCGGCGACGAGGTGCGGCTGCTGCTTACCTTTGCTTCTCAGGCCGCCGTCGCTTTTCAAAACGCGCGCCTCGCCGCGCAAAGCGGCCGCGCGGCCCGCGACGCCGGCCTGCTGCGTGACCTGCTCGCGCTCGCCACCGCCCCCGCCCCCCCCACGCCGCAAGTTCTCGTTCAAACCGTGGCCGATGCTTTGGGCGGCGGGCAGGTAGTTTTTCTGAGGCAAACCGCCGAAGAAAAGGGTGAGCGGGCCGATTGGCAGGTGCGCGCCGCGACCGGCGACGGCGGCGACGGCGGCGACGGCGGCGACGGCGGCGACGGCGGCGACGGCGGCGACGGCGGCGACGGCGGCGACGGCGGCGACGGCGGCGACGGCGGCCCGCCCCCAAACCTGCGCGAACGGCTTGCGGCCGCAGCGGCAAGCCGCGCGCCGGACGACGAAGGCGGCGACGCGAACGATGGTCTTATTTTGGTGCGCTCCCAGCGCTTTTCCGCCGCGCTCGCGTGGCTGCCGAACACAAAAGAAACAGCCGCGAACACGGCAGTGACCGGTTCGGAAATACGTGACCTGCTGCGCCAGGCCGTGGAAGTTTTCACGCGGGAACCGGCGGATGCGGCGGGAACGTTCCGATAAAGGAAACGTCCAAAATTTGGGGACAATGCTTGGGCGCCGCGTGCGGGTGGCACGAATGTTGCAAATCGCGGCGGCAAGAACCGTCCGAACAAGATTTTGATTTGGACAGGGTGATGGTCCAATGGTGACAAAGATGAGAGACAACGAGATCGTCCGGCTCCAGATTCCGGGCGAGATGCGCTACGTCAGCGTCGCGCGCCAGGCCGTGGAGGCTGTTACCGAACAGCTGCAGCTGCCCGGCGACGTTCGCATGGCGGTCAAACTCGCCGTCGGCGAGGCGTGCAACAACGCCGTTCAGCACGCCAAACGGGATGCGCGCCGCGACGGCTCGGTTTTGATCGCCTGCCGCGCCTTGCCCGACGCGCTTGAAATTGACGTGACCAACCAGGGCAACGGCTTTCATCCGTCCATTCTCGCCGCCATGCCGGAAAGCGCCGACCTGCTCGAACACGGCCGGGGCATGGCCTTGATGGAAATGATGATGGATTCGGTCGAGTACCTGAGCGAAAACGGCGACACGACCGTGCGAATGCGCAAGCGCCGCCCCGCCGAAGCGGAAGCCGCGGCCGCGTAGGCAAATACGCCGAGCGAAAATCGCCGCAAAAACAACGAAGGCCCGGAGTCCAATCAGACTCCGGGCCTTTTTTCGGCGCGCGTGTTAAACGCCGCGCGCGGCAAGCGTCGGCTGTGCGGCGGCGTCGGCCACGCAAACGGCGTTCCGGCCGCCGCGCTTGGCGCGATACAGCGCCGCGTCCGCCCGCTCGATCAGGGCAGCGTCACCGGCCGCGTGGTCGGGCAGGGTGGCGACGCCCAGCGAAACCGTCAGGCGAACGTTCGCGTCGGGAACGTCGGGCAGGGCGAAGCGGCTTTCCTCGACCGCGCGGCGGATGCGCTCGGCGAGCATCGCGGCGTCGACCGCGCTCGTTTCGGGCAAAATAACCGCCATCTCCTCGCCGCCGTAGCGCGCGGGCACGTCGAAGCTGCGGACGCTGCGCCGCAATAGTGCGCCGATCTGGCGTAGAATCGCATCACCGCCCAGGTGGCCGTAGGTGTCGTTCGTATGCTTGAAGTGGTCAATGTCGAGCAGGAGCAACGAGATCGGGTGTCCGTAACGGTAGGCGCGGCGCACCTCCTCATCCAGGCGCATCCGGAAGCGGCGGTGGTTTTCCAAGCCCGTCATCACGTCGGTGAAGGCTTGCGCGCGAAGGCGCTTTTGCTGGATGGGATAAACCATCCGGCGCGCGATCTGGTCCAGGCGTTCCCGATCCCGCTCGGTCAGCGCGTGATCGCCGCCTTTGCGCTCGGCGACGTAGATCAGGCCGATGAAGTCGTCCGACGCGAACGAGGGCAGCAAGGCGGTCGCGTCATCAACGAGGCCCGGAGCGCGCGGCGGGAACGTGCGCAGGGGCGCGACCAGAACCGAACGCGCGTGGGAGTCGAGGCCGCGCAGCGCGCCCGGAATTTCGCACCCGGCGGCGGCGCCGAAAAGCCGCGCGGCATCTAGATGCTGCCAGTCGCTGCCCGCTTCCGGCCCAGCCACGGGAAGGCTGCGTACCGTGACCTGCTCGCCGGGCATGCCGGACAGCAAAGCGAGTTGCAGATGCCGGCCGTCCGGTTGCGGGTCGCGCAGGAAGATAGCGTAGGTGTGTGCGGGAACGAGGTCGGAAAGGCGCAGCAGAGCGACCGCGAGCGTGCTTTCCAGGTCCTCCATCGCCTCCATCATCGAGGCGGTTTCGAGGAACGACTCGTTTTCCAGAGCGCGTTCGTGCTCGGATCGGGCAAAGGCTTCGGAGCGGCGAGCATGTTCCACGGACGCGCGGGCGAGATGCGCGGACTCGTCGGCGGCGCGTTTGAGGCTTTCGGCGAACGAACCGACCGCGACCGCGACCAGGTTGAAGATCACGATGGGCAGAAGAACGGGGGCGACGAACGGACTTTGCGCATTCTGCCCCGAAGCCGCCGCGACCAGAAGCGGGCCGTCGGTAAGGGCCATGCCGACCAGGCCGAGCGAAACCAGCACGCCCATCCAGATGCCGCCCGCCATTCCGTAGGCGAGCGTGGAAAGTAGAATCGGCAAGAACAACAGACTGCGGAAGTCCGACGTGACGCCCCCGGTTGCGGAAATCAGGCCCGTGACGACCGCGAAGCACAAAACCAGCGCGATTGCCCGAAGACGCCGCCACGCGGCCGCGCTGCCATCCAAATCTTCGCCGCCGCTCTGCGCTCGCAGAGCCGCCTGGAACGTGTGGGTCATGACGAGGAACAAGCCAGTCACCAGAACGAGCGCCGCGCCCGCCGGCACCGGCTTCAGGCCGCTCAGATAGATGCCCGTCCCGCCCAGAAGCAGGAAGGCCGCAGTGGTGACCTGTGCTAAACGTCGCTCGTTCATACCCCACCCTGTTGCCGGTGCGCGCGCGCGCGCGCGGTGCCGCCGTTTCTAACGGCGGCGGGTTCAAGGATAGCCCGCGCGCGGCCGATCTGCTCCCCAACCGCTTGCCGACCGGTCCCGCCCCGGCTGATTCGCGCGTCGGCGGATGCGCGAGGCGTGACGGCTTCCAGGGCCGCTGAGGAAAAGCGCGCGTCTTGCGCTTGAAGGTCGGCCAGCGTCAAATCTTCCAGCCCGACTTTGCGCTCGATGCACGTTCGGACGAGCCGCCCGACAACTTCGTGCGCCTCGCGGAACGGCACGCCGGACGCGGCAAGCGCGTCGGCCAGATCGGTCGCGGTGGAAAAGTCGCCCTTCATGGCCGCGCTCATCCGGTCGGGCCGGAAGGCGGCGCTTTGGAGCATCCGCGTCATCAAGGTCGTGCAGGCGCGCGCTGTGTCGCACGCATCGAACAGCGGTTCCTTGTCCTCCTGCATGTCCTTATTATAGGCAAGAACCAGTCCTTTCATCAGGGTAAGCAGACTAACTAAATCGCCGTAAACGCGGCCGGTCTTGCCCCGAATCAGTTCGGCCACGTCCGGGTTCTTCTTTTGCGGCATGATGGACGAGCCGGTCGTGACCGCGTCGGCAAGTTCGATGAAGCCGAATTCGGGCGCGGACCACAACACGATTTCCTCGGCCAAGCGCGACAGGTGCATCATGAGTAGCGCGGCCGACGAACAAAACTCGACGGCGAAATCGCGGTCCGCCACGGCATCGAGCGAGTTCTCGCAAACGGAGTCGAAGCCGAGTTCGCGCGCCACCCATTCACGGTCAATCGGGAACGGCGTGCCGGCAAGCGCGCCCGCGCCCAGCGGCAGCACGTTGGTGCGCCCGGCCACTCCCGCGAACCTCTCGTCGTCACGCGTCAGCATCCAGAAATAGGCCAGCAGGTGATGGCCCAGGCGGATCGGCTGGGCGTGCTGGTGGTGCGTTCGGCCCGGCAAAATCACGTCCCGGTTCGCCTCGGCAAGGTCCACGAGCAGCGTTCGCAAAGCCGTCAGGTCGCCGCGTAGACCGGCGATCTCGTCGCGCAGCCAAAGCCGAACGTCGGTCGCCACCTGATCGTTACGCGAGCGGGCGGTGTGCAGTTTGCCCGCGACCGCCGCCCCGACCCGCTCGCGCAGCATCTGCTCGACGGCCGAATGGATATCCTCGGCGTCCGGCGGCAGTTCGGCATGTCCGTTCGCCAAATCGTCGTGAAGGGTTTGCAGCCCTTCGACAAGCGCGCGGCCGTCGTCCTTGCCGATAATTTCCTGCCGCGCGAGCATTGTGGCGTGCGCGATGCTGCCCTGGATGTCGGCCGACCAGAGCCGCTTATCGAACGGCAGCGACTGATTGAACCGCCAAACCAGCGCGTCGGTCTCGCCCTCAAACCGCCCGCCCCAAAGCGCCATCGGCTACTCGCCTCCGGGCGCGGGCAGGGCAGGCTTTTCCTGAATGGCTTCGAGAAGGTGGCCGGTCTGGCCGCCGGGCAGCACGCCGGCCTGGGCGTAAACGGCAATCTTTTCGCGCGAATCGAGGATGTCCAGGTTACGCATCGCCAGTTGCCCGATGCGGTCGAGCGGCGAAAAGGCTTCTTCCTCGACGCGCTCCATCGAAAGACGTTCGGGCTGGTAGGTGAAGTGGGGGCCGGCGGTGTCGAGAAGGGTGTAGTCGTCGCCGCGCCGCAGTTCGAGCGTGACGGTGCCGGAAACGGCCCGCCCGACCCAGCGTTGGAGCGTGTCGCGCAGCATGAGCGACTGCGGGTCGAACCAGCGGCCTTCGTAAAGCAGACGGCCTAAGCGACGGCCAAGCATGCGGTAATTGTCAATCGTGCCTTCGTTGTGAATAGCGGAAACGAGGCGTTCGTAGGCAATAAACAAAAGCGCCATGCCGGGCGCCTCGTACACGCCCCGGCTTTTGGCCTCGATGATCCGGTTCTCGATCTGGTCAGACACGCCCAGCCCGTGCCGCCCGCCCACTTTGTTCGCCTCCTCGACGAGCGCGACGGCGTCCTCGAACGTTTGGCCGTTGATGGCCGTCGGCAGCCCTTCCGTGAACGTGACCGAAACTTCCTCGGCGGCGATTTCGACGGCCGGGTCCCAGAACTTGGCGCACATGATCGGCTCGACGATCCGCAGGCCGGTGTTCAGGTTTTCCAGGTCCTTTGCCTCGTGGGTCGCGCCCCAGATGTTCGCATCCGTGGAATACGCCTTTTCCGCGCTCGCCCGGAACGCAAAACCGTGATCAGTAAGCCACGCGCTCATTTCGGCCCGGCCGCCTAATTCGTTCACGAACGCCTGGTCGAGCCAGGGCTTGTAAACGCGCAGGTTCGGGTTAGTCAGCAGGCCGTAGCGATAAAACCGCTCGATGTCGTTGCCCTTGTAGGTCGAGCCGTCGCCCCAAATGTCCACGCCGTCCTCGCGCATGGCCTGCACGAGCACGGTTCCGGTCACGGCCCGGCCGAGCGGCGTGGTGTTGAAATACGCCTTGCCGGCCGTGCTGATGTGGAACGCGCCGCACATCAGCGCGACCAGTCCCTCCTGAACGAGCGGATCGCGGCAGTCCACCAAGCGCGCCTTTTCCGCCCCGTACTCGACGGCCCGGCGCGTGATGCTGTCGTAGTCCGTTTCGTCCGGCTGACCCAGGTTGGCTGTGTAGGTATACGGAACCGCGCCGTGGTGGCGCATCCAGGCGATGGCCGCGCTCGTGTCCAGCCCGCCGGAAAACGCGATGCCCACGTTCTCGCCGACCGGCAGCGCGAGAAGAATTTTCCCCATCATGTGCGCAGGCTACCGCCGCCGCTCGCGCTGGCCGGCGAACCAGCCGACGCCGATGAGGATCAGGCCGCCGATCACGGCGAGCGAGGCAATGGGGCGCAGCAGGCCGCCCAGCGCGAGCGCGAGCAGCACGCCGCCGCCGAGCAGCACGAGCGCGGTGCCGATTTCCATCAGGCGGGCCGAAGAGTGTTTACGGTTCATGGTTTTGTTCCTTTGATCGTTTTTACAAAACGGCGGCGAGCAGGGCCATCTGGACGTGAAGGCGGTTCTCGGCCTGATCGAACACGCCCGATTGCGGCCCTTCCAGGACCGTTCCAGTGATTTCGTGGCCACGGTGAGCGGGCAGGCAGTGCAGAACGAGAACGTCTTCCTTTGCTTCGCGGACCAATTCGTCGTTGATCTGGAAGGCGGCGAAGGCGAGCATCCGTTTTTCGGATTCTTGTTCCTGGCCCATCGAAGTCCACACGTCGGTGTACAAAACGTCGGCATCGTCGGCGGCTTCCAGGGGATCGGAAACCAGGTCGAAGCGGGTGTTGTTGGCGAGTGCCATCGCGCGCGCTTCCTCGATGATTTCCGGCTTCGGCTCATAACCGGGCGGACACGCGAGCGTTAAATGCGTTCCCAGGCGCGGCGCGAGCAGCATCAGGCTGGCGGCGACGTTGTTGCCCGCGTCGCCGACGTAGACCAGTTTCATGCCCTCGGTTTCGCTTTTGTGTTCGAGAATCGTGTAAAAGTCGGCCAGGGCCTGGCACGGGTGTTCGCGGTCGGTCAGGCCGTTGATGACAGGAATGGTGGCCGCGTGGGCAAAGTCGGCCACGGTTTCGTGGCGGAACGTTCGGGCGGCGATGGCGTCCACCCAGCGTTCCAAGCAGCGGGCCACGTCGGGCACGGCTTCGCGCGTGCCCATGCCGATGTCGGTCGGGGACAGGTACACGGCCTGCCCGCCCAGGCGCGTCATGGCGACGGAAAAGGTGACGCGGGTGCGCAGGCTGGGCTTCTCGAAGACGAGAGCGAGCGACTTCCCCTGCCCGTTTTCGGGCCGGAAGCCGTTTTTCACCTCGCGCGTCAACTCGAACAGGGCGCGGATTTCGTCCACGCGCAGGTCGGCGATGCCAAGCAGGTCTCGCCCCTTCAGAAAACCCGGCTTGGGGTGCGGTGTCGCGTCGCGTACCGGCTCGGCTGGCGAAGCGTGCAAGGTTTCGGCGGGAACGGTGCCGAGCAGCGGCCGGACTTTGTCGTAGGTGACGCCCAGTTCGTTCAGCGCGTCGCAGACCGCGCCCGGCCCGCAATGGCGCACGAGCGCGAGCAGCAAGTGTTCGGTCCCGACGATGTCACGGCCGGTTGTTTCCGTTTCGGCGTGCGCGTGGTCCACGATGCGCTTGGTGTCCGGACCCAATTGCGCGGTGCGGGCGAGTTCGCCGCCGCCGGTCGGGCCGAGGTGCTTGCCCAGCGTGGCCGCCACCTGAGCCGTGGAAAGGCCGAGCCGGTCGAGCAGCCGGACCGCGCCGTTGTCGCTCGCGTGGAGCAGGCCGAGCAGCAGATGGTGCGGACCAACGTCGGCCTGCCCGCCGCGCATCGCCTCCTCCTGCGCCCAGAGCAGCGCGTGCTTCGCGTTTTGCGTGAACGAAATCGCCATAAAGTTTTCTCCCGTTTTTCTACGCGGTTGTGCTACCGACAGTGGCGGCGGCGGGCCGCAAGGCCCGTACGTCCCAGAGCAACAGTTCGCCGCCCGAATCGCCTGTTATCAATGTGTCCCCATCCGGGTCAAAAGTGGGGTGCGTGTAGCGCCCGCTGCCGGATTTGGCGAGCAACTTGCCGGTTTGCGCGCTCCAAAAACGAAGGTCGTTCTGATTGCCTCCGGTAAACAGTTCGTGCTTTCCATTGTTGCCGGTTGTTGCGAGCAAACGGCCGTCGGGCGAAAATGCGATGCCGTGGGTCCCTTCCTCGTGGCCGGGCAGGATGTGCCGCAGCGTTCCCGTTTCCAGATCGAAAAGGCGAATCTTGCCGTCCCCGTCGCCGCGCGCCGCCTGCGTGCCGTCCGGAGAAAAGGCAACGGGGTAAAACATCCCCCGTGCCGACACGTCGTTTGCGGGCGGGGCGGCGATGTCGCCGAGCGGCTGGCCGGCGGGCACGCTCCATCGTCGAACGTTTCCGGCGCGGTCACTCGCGCTGACGGTTCCGCTGTTTGGCGAAAAGGCGAGTCCCTGCACCTGATACGGCAGGGGCGGCAGCGCGCGAATCAGCCGACCCGTTCGCGCGTCCCACAGCCGAACGGTTTTATCGTCCGCGCCGCTTGCAATGATGTGACCGTTCGGCGTGAAGGCAACGGTATTGACAGTTTCGGTGTGCCCCACGAGCGTGCGCCGAAGCGCGCCGGTTTTCACGTCCCAAAGCGTCACGGTTTTGTCGTAGCCTGCCGCCGCAAGCGTGTTACTGTCGGGCGAAAACACAACCGAAAGTACGTCGTTGTCGAGGCCGCCGGGCCGCAGCGTGAGGAGTTTGCGGCCCGTTCGTCGTTCCCAGAGTTCAAGGGGCGCGAGGAAGGTAGTCAACGCGAGCGTTTGCCCATCCGGCGACACCTGAATGCTTTCAACGGCCCCACCGCTTCTGACGCCTTCCGCGGACAGGGTTTTCGGCGCGGGCAACCGCACTGTTGCACCGTTCGCAAGCAGCGCCACAAGGCTTCCGGCGACGATAAGTCCGACAGCCGCAAGACCGGCGCAGAAAGGCCACGGAACCCGGCTGGGCGAAGCCGATTTTTGAGAATTCGCACGGACGATGCGGACGAGCCGTGGCACTTCGTTCATTGTTGCCTGCCGATTTGTGACGTTTCAGGCGGTGGCCGCGATGGCTTTACCCAGTATGGCGACGGCCGCGTCCGCGTCCTGCCTGGTGATGACGAGCGGCGGCAGCAGCCGGATCGTGTCGTCGCCGACGGCGTTGACGATCAGGCCGTTTTGCAGGCAGTGCGTCAAAACCTGCTTGGCGACGGGGCGGAGCAGTTCGAGGCCGAGCATCAGGCCCAAGCCGCGCACGCCGCCGACTGTTTGCGGGAAGCGTGCGCGCAGGTCGTCCAGGCGTGACGTTAAATGCGCCCCGACGGTTTGCGCGTTTTGGGCCAGTTTTTCGTCTTCGAGGATGTCGAGCACGGCGTTGGCGGCGGCGGCGGCGAGCGGGTTTGCGGCGAACGTCGAGCCGTGGTCGCCGGGCACGAGCGTTTCGGCGCACGTCCCGCGCGCCAGGCACGCGCCGATGGGGAAGCCGCCGCCCAGCCCCTTTGCGCTGGTCAGCACGTCGGGCCGGACGTTGTAGCGCTGCCAGGCCCACATATCGCCCGTGCGGCCCATGCCGGTCTGGACCTCGTCAAAGATCAAAAGCGCGCCGTGGCGGTCGCACAGTTCGCGCGCGGTTTGAAGGAAAGATGGCGTGGCCGGGCGGATGCCGCCCTCGCCCAGGATCGGTTCGAGCAGAACGGCGGCCGTGTCGTGGTTGACCGCCTGACGCAGCGCATCCTCGTCGTTGAACGGCACGTACGAGAATCCGCCCGGCAGCGGCGCGAAGTCCTTTTGGTACTTGGGCTGGCCGGTCGCCGTGATGGTTGCAATCGTGCGGCCGTGGAACGAGCCAAGCGCGCTCACGATCCCAACCTTGTTTTCGCCGCCGACCTGCCGGCCGCGCTTGCGGGCAAGTTTCAGGGCCGCCTCGTTCGCCTCCGCTCCCGAGTTGGTGAAAAACACGCGGTCCATGTCGGACAGCGCGGTCAGCCGGTTTGCCAAGCGTGCCTGCCCTTCGGTCAAAAACAGGTTCGAGACGTGCATGAGCCGCGCGGCCTGCTCCTGGATAGCGGCAACCAGGCGTGGGTGGCAGTGCCCCACGCCGCAGACCGCGATACCGGCCAGAAAGTCAAGGTACTCGCGCCCGCCGGCGTCCCACAAACGCGGCCCGCTTCCGCGCACGAACGTCACGTTCTGGCGCGCGTAGGTCTTCATGACGTGGGAAGCGTCCCAGTCACGCGCCCGCGCTTCGTCTACATCGGTTGACGGGAACGCGGGCGCGGTGGGCTGTGCCTCGTCGGGTGGCGCGCTGTCGTCCGAGACCCGGCTCAGGTCGGGCATGGGGATCAGGTCGGTTTGGGCGGCGGTTCTCATAGATTTTCTTCGTGGCAGAGCGGTTCGCGGCAGATCATCGTGCCGATGCCGGCGTCGGTGAAGATTTCGATCAAAAGCGCGTGCGGGCGGCGGCCGTCAATGACGTGGGCGCGATCCACGCCCGCGTCGAGAGCGGACAAACAGGCTTCGAGTTTGGGGATCATGCCCTTGTCGGCCGCGCCGGAGTCAAGCATCTCCTGCGCCTCGTCCAGGGTGATTTGGGACACGAGCGAGGCCGGGTCTTTGGGATCGCGGCGCACGCCCTCCACGTCGGTCATCAGGATGAGTTTGGTGGCCCCGAGCGCGCCCGCGAGTTCGCCCGCCACGGTATCCGCGTTGACGTTGTAGGACGCGCCGTCGGTCCCGACTGCGACCGAGGAAATCACGGGAATGTAGCCGCCGTCGGTGAGCGTGTGGATGATGTCCGGGTTGACCTGGATGATGCGGCCCACGAAGCCGATGTCGCCGCGCCGGGTTTCCTTCACCGCGACCAGCAGGTTCGCGTCCTTGCCCGACAAACCGACCGCGCGCCCGCCCTCCTGGTTCAGGTGCGAAACGATGTTCTTGTTCGTCTTGCCGGCCAGCACCATCTCGACGATTTCCATCGTTTCCGCGTCGGTCACGCGCAGGCCGTCCACGAACGACGCTTCCTTGCCCATGCGGGCCATCGCCTCGCTCACCTCCGGCCCGCCGCCGTGGACCAAAATCGGGTTGATGCCCACGTAGCGCATCAGGACGAGGTCGGTCATCACCGCCCGCTTGAGCGTTTCGTCAATCATCGCGTTGCCGCCGTATTTGACCACGATAGTCTTGCCGGCGAACTCGCGCAGGTAGGGCAGCGCCTGGATGAGAATTTCGGCCTTCTGGTCCGGCGTGGTTGTCGTCATGGTTCTGTTCGATTCGTTCACTCGCCGCACCGAAAGTCGAGGGTGCGCTGTAGCGATGCCGGGCTGGTTTGTCCGGTGATTCGGGCCGACAGGTGGATCGGCTCGCAGCCGGTGCCGTACAGCCAGAAGGCGGCGTACCATTTGCCTTTCGCGTTCAAAATGCCCGTCGTCAGGGTTCGCCGTACCAGAACGTCTTTTGCCGACCGGCCGCGCGCTCTTTTGACAGCGGCAACGAACTCTACTTTACGCCGCGGCTGATACGCGCCCGACGCGCCGGAGACTTCAACGAGGACGAACGTCGCGTTGGACGCCCCTTCCGCGGAACCCCCTCCGATAATCACGTTCCATAATGCAAAATCTTTGTCCGCCAGAACGTCGCCCGAAAAGGTGCCCTTGTTTTCATAGAACAGGCGCGCCTGGATCGCGCTGATCTTGTACGCTGACGAATGCTGCCGCGCCTGGGCGTTCGGCAGGCCGACGCGGAACGCCAGCAGGGACAGGATCATGCAGGCCGCGACGGTTCCGGCAAAGTAGCAGCGGCGCGCAATCCGTCCTTGTCGTGTCGTCATTCCATAAGGTCCCGTCGGTCAGATCGAAGGCGGATCAGGTGTGGTACTCGGCGTTGATGCGCACGTAGTCATAGGAAAAGTCGCAGGTGTAGAAAGTGGCCTCGCCGGTCCCGCCCGTGGCGAGGTCGAAAACGATTTCGACGTCGCGCGCGCGCATTTTTTGGGAAACGTGATGGGCGTCAAAGAGCGTGGGCGTGCCGCGCTCGAAGATGGTGGTCCCGGCGAGCGACGCGCTGACCTTGTCGGGGTCGAAGCGCACGCCGGCGCGGCCCGCCGCCATCAGCAGGCGGCCCCAGTTCGGGTCATTGCCAAACAGCGCGGTTTTCACGAGCGGCGATTCGGCGACGGTTTTGGCTACCTTGCGTGCGTCGTCCTCGGTCGCCGCGCCGACCACGCGCACGGTGACGAGTTTGGTCGCGCCTTCGCCGTCGCGGGCGACGGATTTGGCGAGGTGAACGCAAACGTGGGTGAGGGCGCGCACGAAAACGGCGTAATCGGCAACGGCTTCGCTGTCGATGATCGGGTTGCCGGCCGCGCCGGACGCGAAGGCGAGGCACATGTCGTTGGTGCTGGTGTCGCCGTCCACGGTCAGGCTGTTGAAGGAGACATGGACGGCCTGCCGGAGCGCGCGGTCGAGCAACGGGGCGGAGATGGCGGCGTCGGTGGTCACGAAAGCGAGCATGGTCGCCATGTTGGGCGCGATCATGCCTGACCCCTTCGCCATGCCGCCGACGTGGGCGACGCGCCCGCCGAGCGAAAAGCGGACGGCGTGTTCTTTGGTCACCAGGTCGGTGGTGATGATGGCGCGCGCGGCGGACGCGGCGGCTTCGGGCGTGTCGCCAAGCGCGGTTTGGGCGGCCTGCACCCCTTCGCGCAGTCGGTCCAAGGGCATCGGGGCGCCGATGATGCCCGTCGAGGCGGTGAGGACGTGGGCGGGATCGGGCAGGCCGAGGGCGTCGGCGGCCACGCGCGCCATTTCTTCGTTGTCGTTTTTTCCCCGCTCGCCGTTGCCCGCATTCGCGTTGCCCGCGTTCACGACCACGGCTCGGACGCCGGCCGCGTTCGCGCGCAAAATCTGCTCGTTGCGGCCGACACATGGGGCGCGCACGACGTTGGTAGTGAACGTGCCCGCGACGACGGAGGCATCGCCGGTTTCACAAAGCAGCAGGGCCACGTCGGGGCCGGCGCTTTTCAGGCCGCCGCGCCCGCCGCCGGCCCGAAAGCCGCGCGCGGCGCAGACTCCGCCCGGCGCCTCGGTCAGGTCGTCTACGGCCATGTCGGGGGCGCCTCCAGGCCGAGCGTTTCGGGCAGATCGAGCATCAGGTTCATGTTTTGAATCGCCTGCCCGGCCGCGCCCTTGACCAGGTTGTCAATCGCGCTCACGACTGTGACGACGCCGGTGCGCGCGTCCGCCTTCGCCCCGATGTGGCAGAAATTTGACCCCTGAACGTTTTTCGTGGACGGGTACTCGTCCGCGTCCCGGACAATGACAAAAGGGGCATCCGCGTAGGCGGCGCGCAGCGTGTCCAGAACTTGCTCGGTCGTCGTGTTCGGGTTCGTCAGGCGGCCGTAGCAGGTGGCGAGCAGGCCGCGCGTCATCGGGACCAGGTGCGGCGAAAAGGTGAGGGAAACGTTGGCGGGCGCGGCGTGAACGGACAACTCCTGCTCGATTTCGGGAACGTGGCGGTGCGACCCGCCCAGGTTGTACGCCTTGACCGCCTCGTTCGCCTCGGCGTAATGGTAATCCAGCCCAAATCTCGAGCGGCCCGCGCCGGAGATGCCCGACTTGGCATCCACGACGATGTTCTTCGTCTCGATCAAACCAGCCGCTAAGAGGGGCGCGAGCGCGAGGATGGTTGCCGTCGGGTAGCAGCCCGGATTGGCGACCAGATACGCGCCCTGAACAAAGACGCGGTTCGTTTCGGGCAGGCCGTACGCGACCCGGCCCTCGTCCAGTAACTGCGCCCCCAGGTGCTCGATCTGGTACGTTTTCTCGTAAACGTTCACGTCGCGCAGCCGGAAGTCGGCGGACAGATCAATCACGCGCTTTTTGAGGTCCAGCAGTTCCGGGGCGGCCCGCATGGCCGCGCCGCTTTCCTGGGCCAAAAACAGCACGTCGGCGGCCTGGGCCGCGCGGCCCACGTCGAACGTTTCGCACGCGAGCGCGCCGGCCGGCGTTCCGGCAAGGCCCGGAAGCGCGCGTGACAGCGGCTGCCCGGCATTCGAGCCGGACACGACGTAATTGATTTTCACCTGAGGGTGCCGGCTGAGCAGGCGCACCAATTCGCCGCCCGCGTAGCCGCTCGCCCCCACCACACCAACCGTAATCATCCTGTTTTTCCGTTCGCCCCAAAAACAACAAAGCCGCCCGGTTCAAAACCGTGGCGGCCCGCTTGCTTGCTCGTTTCCGCGTCGAAGTGTCGTCTTCGTCGTTTCCGACCTTGTTGTCGCCGGTGCGCGCGCGCTGCTCGCTACCGGCGGCAGGCGCCGCCCTCCCCCGTGGTCCAATTATCTATGGAACGACGGAGTCGGCGGTCGGCCGCGAGTCGGGTTCGGCTGTTCGGCAGTTGCTGCATAGCGTTACGGTCAGTATAGCGGCCCGCTCGCGCCTCTGTCAACCGTGGCCGGCGACCTTTCCTGCTCTGAAAAATACGCTAATTCTATTTGGTGCCGCCGCGTCCAAACAGGGCACAACGTTGGTACGACCTCGACGCTGGAGACGCTGATAATGACGACCGAGCCACCCGTTTTTTCTTCGCCCACGAAGCCGCCGAGCGCCGCCCGACGCCTGAGCAAGTCCGTTCTTTTGGCTGCCGTCTGGCTTACCGTGGCCGCCGGCCTGGGCCTGTACGTGTATCCCGACCAGCCCGCCCTGATCTGGTTTCTGCTCGCGCTGTGCTGGGCCTGCTACCGGCTGCGGATGCGGGCGGTCGCCATGTTCGGCAAATCGCCGGGCGCTCTGCCCACCCGGCGGTAGATCAGGCCGGGAAACAAAAACGGGCCGGGGCCGTCCGAAAGTGCGATGGCTTTCTCCCCCCGCAAAACCGCCGCCGGGCGTGCCCGCGCACTGATAATCGTCGCGGCGAAAACGCCCACACACGGCCGCGTCAAAACGCGCCTGCTCGACCCGGACGCGCCCGGCCTGACGCCCGAAGTGGCCGTCCGGCTCGCCCAAGCGTTCCTTGCCGATACGCTCGCCAGCGTCGCCGGGCCGATTTTGCGCAGCGTCGCCGACCGATGGCTTGCCCTTGACGGCGACCCGGCCGACCTGCCGCCCGACATCTTCCCCGCTGCCGCTTCCTTTTCTCTTGTCGCGCAAACGGGGAACTCGCTGGGCGAACGATTGGTAAACTTATCGGAGGCCGGCTTCGCGGCCGGCTACGGCCGCGTATGCATCGTCGGAAGCGACGCGCCGCATCTTCCCCCGGCCTTTTTGCTTGAAGCATTCGGACGGCTCGCCCCGGCTCCGGGCCACGCGCCCGAAAACGAGGCCGACGTGGTTCTTGGTCCGGCCGACGATGGCGGCTATTACCTGGTCGCGCTGCGAAAGCCGGCATCCGCGCTTTTCACCAACGTTCCTTGGAGCGGGCCGGACGTGTTTTCCGTCACACAGGCACGGGCAAGCGCGGCCGGCCTGACCGTGGCCGTGCTGCCGCCGTGGTACGATGTGGACGTTTTAGCCGACCTGCGCCGTTTGCGAACCGACCTCACGCGCGGTGTCGTGCACGCCCCCACAACCCAAGAACTACTTTCCACCCTGACACTCACACTGCCATGAAATCCCTGCGAACCTTCGCTGCCCTGTTTGCCACCGCCGCCGCCACACTCGCACTGCCCAGTGCAATCCTGATTCCGCTCGGATTGCTGCCGCCCACTGCGGCGCGCGCCGCCGCGCCCGACCCGGACCAGGTGGCGACCAATAAAATCCGCGACCTGTCCGGCGTTCTCAAGGTGGTTCAGGCCGACTTCGACGAACTCGCCAAGATCGGGCGCGACTTCCGCACGACGTACCGCTTCAAGGAGATGTCGCTCGCCTACAAGAACCCGAACAAGACCCGTCTCGAAGCCCGCATCCTGGGCGCGGCGATTGTCCTGGTCTTCAACGGCGACACCAAGATGGTCAAGGCGCCGTTCCGCAAGGAAGTGCGCAACATCTTCGGCCAAGCAGGCCAAAAGAAGAACCTGCTGGACCTGGGCGTCTTCGCCCGTGACTATCTGACCACAGACTGGAAGGCCACGTACCAGCGCGCCGACGGCACCCTCCAGGTGTACCGCCTGACCCAGCGCAATACGGACAGTCGCGCCTTCGAGATCGTGTGGGTCAACCCACGCACGGCCGTAACCGAGAAGCGGCAGTCGTTCAGCGGCACGGGCCACCTGCGGATGGAACTGCGCTACAAGAATGCCGTCCAGGCCGCGCCCGGCGTCTTCATTCCCACGCGCATCGAGGTGTACAACCAGGAAGGCAAACTGGGCGGCGTCCAGGAAATGCGCAGCCTGAAGGTGAACGCGGGCGTGTCCGACGACAAGTTCGCCACATCTTAGCGAGCACGAACCGTTTCGTGGAAAAAGCAGAACCGCGCTCCGCCGCCTCGGCGGGCCGCGCGGTTCTGCTTTTTTTATGCGTCCTGACCCTGCTTCGGCTCGTTTACGCTGCCCGTCTGGGTTTGGCTGAGGACGAGGCGTATTACTGGCAGTGGTCACGCCACCCGGACCTGTCGTACTACGATCAGGGACCGCTCATCGCCTGGGTCATCCGGGCGGGCACGCTGCTGCTGGGCCACACGCCGCTGGGCGTTCGGCTGTTCGTGGTGCTGCCGGCCGGTCTGACCGGCTGGCTCATTTTTCTTACCGCCCGCGCTTGGCTGGGCGAACGAGCGGCGGTTTGGGCGGTCGGGCTGACCAGCATCGCGCCTCTTTTTGCCGTCGGAAGCGTGCTCGCCACCTACGACGCGCCGCAGGTTTTTTTGTGGACGCTCGCCCTCTACGCGTTCACACGAACAATTCAGGAAAACCAAACAAGCGGCTGGTACGTCGTGGGCCTGCTGGTCGGCCTGGGAACGCTCGCCAAGCTGCCCATGCTGGGCTTCGCGCCAAGCGTGCTGCTTTTTTTGCTGCTGTCCCCGGCGAACCGCCGCTGGCTGGCGACGCCGCATCCGTACCTTGCCTTCGTTTTCGCGCTCGCCGTGTGCGCTCCCCCATTGCTAATCTGGAACGCGCGCCACGACTGGCTGGGCTTTTTGCATCTGTTCGCGGTGGGCAACCGCACGGGCGTGACCGGGCACGCGGCTATCACCACCGCCAACCGGCTGCGCTGGTTCGGCGACTTTTGGGGCGGTCAGGTAATTGCCCTTTCGCCCCTTCTGTTTTTCGCCGAGATCGCGGCCCTGCTGCGGCGGCGCGGCCGTGACGACAAGGGCGACGACGCACACTGTTTCCTTTTCGCCTTCACCGTTCCGCTGCTCGCGGTCTGCCTGGTGATCGCGCTGCGCTCGCGGCAGGAAATTAACTGGCCGGTCAGCGCGCACGTTTCGGGCTTGATGGCGGTCGCCGCCGTGTTCGCGCGCACGTGGGACGGGGGCCGCGCGGCGAGCCGGGCGGGCGTCGCGTTCGCCGTTCTGCTCGCGCTGGCGATGACGACCATCGTCATTTTTCCGCAGGTTTTGCCCACCGTGGGGCTGCGCGTAAGCGCGGACGCGGCCCAAAAGTTGAACCAAACCTACGGATGGCCCGAAGTGGCCGCGCGGGTGCAGGCGGTCCGGCGCGCGCTGGAAGCCGAGGGCCGGCCCGTTTTCGTGGCTGGCGTGAGTTACCGGGTAAATTCCGTGCTCGCTTTTTACCTGCCCGACCAGCCTGAAGTGCGTGGTTTGTATCCGGGCACGCGCCGCGATCAGTACTTTTTGTGGACCGACCCCGCCCGGCTTGTCGGCCAGAACGCCGTCGTGTGTTTGGAGACCAATGATCCCGCCATCGAGGCGCGTGCGGCGCGCGTTCGCCGTTGGTTCGGCGCGGTCATGGAGGCCGGACCGCCTATCGTCATGACGCGGCCGGGCTTCGTTGGGCCGGTACGCATCTGGCGCGTGTTCGCCTGCCGCGACTTCCGGGGCTACGACCCGAACGAGACGGCGGAGGGCTTTTAACGGCTGCCCGCCCAATAAAGAAAAAAGGGTCAGGCAAATGCCTGACCCTTTTTTGAACGACCGTAAAGTGCGCGCGCGCGCACGCGCGGCTACTTGCCTCCCGGCCCGCCGCCGGGCATCGTCTCCTTGTCCGGGACGTTAGCCGGCGCGGCGGTGGCTCCAGGCACTGCGGCGGCCTGTTTCTTGGCGCAACCACCGCTGCCAGTGAGCAGGGCGAAAACGCCCGTAAGCAGGAGCAAACCGGGGATGCAAGCGCGGCGGCGTTGTTCCGTTTTCCTCGGCTCCTCAACCCACCGGTTCGCGCCTACGGCCATTTCATGTCACCGTCAATGTCCCATAATGTGCCGGACTCGGTCAGCTTGCTCACCGAAACGGCCTTGACGTGGCCGTCGGCGAACACGACCATGTTGATGCCGTTGCGGTCCGGCGGAATGTTGCGGGCGGTTTTCTTGGTCGTCGCCTGATGCTTGGCGTCGAGCGAGCCGGCCGCGCCGTTCAGGCCCGACAGCGCGTCGAAGTAGCTGAGCGCGAGCGGCGAGCCGACTGATTTGAAGCGGTAGGTCAAACTGGGCGCCCAGTCGGCGGTTTCGGCGAGCAGCACGCAGTTGGCCGGTTGGGTGACGGCCGCCATGCCGCGCGGCGCGTACGACTGTTGGATGCCGCTGGGCGCCCACCAGTCCACGATGTCGTCACTGATGCCATACGACGAATACGTTCCGAAGCCGTTCTTTTTCTCGGTTTCCGGGTCGTAGATGGCGTCGGGGCAGCGGAACACCGGGGACAGGTCTTTGGAAAGCGCCTGGCCGCCGGCCGTGCTGCCGTTGGCTTTCTGAATGTAGGGCGAAACCAGCTGCGGCCAGTACTGGCTGGGCGCGCTGTACGTGCCCGTCGAGGGCGTGTAGCCGCTGAAGTAGGGCGGATACGTTTCGTCGTAGTCCTGCACGTACATCATGATGCCCGTGCCGATCTGGCGGCAGTTGGAAAGACAGGCAGCCTGCCGGGCCTTTTCGCGCGCCTGGGCGAAGACCGGGAACAGGATCGCGGCCAGAATGGCGATGATCGCAATGACGACCAGCAGCTCGATCAGCGTGAAGCCCGAAGCGTTCAAGCGGCGGCGGGAAAACAGAGCGAAGCGGGGTGACATAAAACCTCCACGTAGAAATTAAGAAGGAGGAAGCACGCGCGCGCGGGCAGTCGAAACCCGCGAATGGCGAACGGCGTCACAGCCGCGTACGGCCCGCCGGACAGGGGCGGGCGGGATGCCGCATGATAACACGGGTGGCCGTCGCCGGCAAACAAGCGGCGCGCGCGACGTAAATATACCGGGCAGGCAGCAAGCAGACAGGGCCGGGCAACGGCCCCGACCCTGTTTGCTTTGGTCTTCGTTTGGGCGGCGGACGTACCTACCAGTCGCGCGCCCAGCCGGCATTGCCGGCCGGCGTCGCATCGCCCAACGCTTTGCCGCTCCAGGAACCATTTTCCATGACGCAGTCCTTCGAGATCAGGTTCTGGGTCTGCATGGCCTTGACGTGGCTATCGGTGAAGGCAACAGTTGTTAGTTTGCCCGTCAGGAACCGATTGATGGCGGTACTGGAGCTCGCCCCCGCCGACGGTGCAATGGTGCCGGAACCAGCCTGGTGTGAACCCCACACGCCGTTGGCGTTGGCGCTGCGGCCGTTCGCTTTGTAGGCGACGGGCGGGCGACACAGTTGGCCGCCTTCCATAACCATGTACGTTTCTGAAGGACGGCCCAGCGAGGCGAGCGTTGCCGGATAAGCGTACGTGGAACCGTTGAACGGCGTGTACGCCGCGGACAAACCCGCGCCGGTGCAGTTGGAGGTTCCACCGAGGGCGTAATAGTTGTACGCATACGTGTTGCTGAAACTCGACAGTGAGGCTTTGGCGGTCGGGCAGGCCCACACGCCTTTAAGGTCGCCGCCGGTCGCGCTAGTCTGCTCCGCACCATTCTTGATGTAGGGATCAACCAGTTTCGGGAACAGGTACTGGAACGCGAACGCGCCGCCCGGCGAAGTGCCGCACGCGTTGCTGGTCCACGGCGGCATGGTCTCGTCGTAGTCCTGAACGTACATGGCGAAGCCCGTCCCGATTTGCTTTAAGTTCGAGAGACAGGCTGTTTGCCGGGCCTTTTCGCGGGCCTGCGCGAACACGGGAAACAGGATGGCGGCGAGGATGGCGATGATGGCGATAACCACGAGCAGTTCGATCAGTGTGAACGCGGCGACGGCGCGCTTTTGTCGGTTCAGCAGGAAAGCGGGAGGCATGATGAGGGCACCTTTCTCGCGGGAAACGCGAAAACGGAAGATGCCGAATTATAACGCCCCGCCTGCGCTAAGTCAAATCGGCCCTTTCCAAGCGGGCACTATCCCCGGAGCGTGCTTTCGCCAGCCGCGATGCGTTCCCGTAGCGTACGGATCGTGCGCGCGAGGCGGCGCTGATCGAACGAGTCACGGGTCAGAGCGCGGGCGCGGGCGAAGTACGGCAGGGCTTCAGCCGGGCGACCCAGGCGCGCGGCGTAGACCATGCCGGCGGCCTCCTGCAAGTCGGGGTCTTCGGGGTTGTTGCGGATACCTTCGGCGAGCAGAACGAGCGCGGGACCGGGCTGGTTGTTCTTCGCCAGCAAAAAGCCGTGAACGCCGTACGCTTCGGCGAAGTGCGGGTCCAGAAAGGTGATTGCCCGTAGCAGGGGCAGCAGGTCGGCGTTTTTGGTCCAATCCCGGCCGCGCTCTTCCCACTCGTGGTGGTACGCGTCCACCTTGAGCCACAACGCGTTCGCGCCGACCGTACGAAACGAGCCGGCGATCTGCGCGAGCGCGGGCGAACCGTTCGCTTGACGCTCGGTGAACCATACCGACGTACGCGCGGCCCGGCTCAGCGGGTTTTCCCACGCGAACACGGCCAGCCACAAAAGCAGAACCGGCAGGAGGGGGGCGCGGGCGAAGCGCGGCGTTTTCATCGGGCGGCCCTTGCGGCCCGGTTCGCGCGGCGGCGTCGGGCGGCGAGGCCGAAAACGACCATGCCGCCGAGCGCGGCGGCGAGAGCGACGGTATCGGTTTGCACCGAGCGGGTCACGGCCGGATTTTCCCACGGCTCGCCGCTTTTCTCATGCGGGTCATGGGCGGCGGCAGGCGGCACGCCCAGAACGAGCAAAAAGACAAGCAGCACAAAACGTTGCTTCACAGTTCACGGCTCCCAAACTTCCAGCACCCGACGGACAGCGTGGCCGCCGCGTACAGCAGGGCGTACACGGCGACCTGAACGAAGTAGGCCGGCGGCACGGCCGCTCCGTGAACGAGCGCGTCGCGGAAATCGAATGCTTCCAGGTTCGGCAGCGGGCGCGTCAGCACGGCGAACAGCAGATGAGCCGGCCCGCTCAGTTTCGCCCCCAGGCTCACGCCGTAGCCCAGTTTGACCGACCCGGCGAAAAACACGAAAAACGTCAGAACGGCGGCGAGCGGCGGCGGGAAAAACACGCCCAGCTTCGTGCCGACGGCGGCGATCACGGCGACCTCGGCGGCGACGAAAACAAGCACGAGCGCGAACGCCCCTCCGACGCCGTTCAGCCCTTCTAATGTTAAAAGTGCGGCGGCGAACGCAGCCGCCATGATGCCCAGCGCGACGCCAACCGTCGCCAGCGTACCCAGGTACCGCCCGACCAGGTACTCGCCGCGCCGGATGGGACGAGCCAGAACCGGCAAAATGGTGCGCGCCTCGATTTCCGGCCCGACCGACACGGCCGACAAAACAATGGCAAGCACGCCGCCGAAAAACAACAGGCTGGCCGTGGCAAGGTCCTTGAGTATCTTGGTGTGCGCCTCGCCGCCCAGAAGCGACATGCCGACCGCGAAGCCAATCGCGCCCAAACTGAGCAGCACGACGACGTGGAGCAAGTGGCGGCGGGCGTGTTCGCGCGCGGCGCACCCGGCTAAAATAAAAACGGCGGACAGGTTCACGTTACGCGGCCTCCTCCTTCAAAGCGTTTTCATCGTTCCCGGCGAGGCGGAAAAACGCTGCTTCCAGCGTTTCGCGCGCGGGCGTGACCGATTAGGAGCGTCGCTCGCGCCGATTGGAGCGCGGACACGACCGGATACACGCGCTCCTGCGGCACGAGCAGGCGCAGCAGCGGTTCGGCGTCCGCGCCGTCGCCGGGAACGCTCTCCACGTCCGGCCCGAAGACGGCGAGCGTCGCGTGGGCCGCGTTTCCCTCCCGGTCGCGGGCGGTGACGAGCGCGCGGCCGTTGTTTTGGCGCGCGATTTCGGATGGTGCGCCCAGCGCGACGAGTTTGCCGTCGCGCAAAATGGCGACGTGACGGCACAAATTTTCGACCTCGGAAAGAAAGTGCGAGGACAAAAAGATCGTTTTTCCCTCGGCCGCCAGAGCGCGCAGCACGGCGATCATGTCGCGCCGGCCCAGCGGGTCCAAACCCGACGCGGGTTCGTCCAGGATCAGCAGATCGGGGTCGCCGACCAGAGTGGCGGCGAGCGCGACGCGCTGCGTCATGCCTTTGGACAGTTTGGCGAGCGGCGTGCGTTCGTGGGCGATCATGCCGACGCGCTCCAAACACGCGCGCGCCGAGGCGGCGGCCGTCGTTCGGTTCAGCCCCGCCAGGCGCGCGTGCATCCGCACCGTTTCGCCGGCCGACAGGAAGCGCGGAAAATACGGCTGTTCGGGCAAATAGCCGACGCGCCGCCGGGCGCGCGGCTCGCTGATGGGCACGCCGAACAAAGCCGCGCGCCCGGCCGAAGCCGCGTGGAAGCCGAGCAGCATTTTGACGGTCGTTGTCTTGCCCGCGCCGTTCGCGCCCAGAAAGCCGAACACGTCGCCGCGCCGCACGCAAAGCGACAAATCGTCCACGGCCGCGCGCGGCGGCGCGGCGTTCCGGCGGGGCGCGCTGCGGTACGTCTTGGTCAGATGAACGGTTTCGATGGCGAAATCGCCGGTGTCGAGCGGGAACGGTGCAGCCGAACGGTTCATGAAAATCTCCCGGCGCGCGCGCGTACGCACGCGCTTTCAGGCATATTTTCGGCGGCCGTTACCGGGTTTTGCAGGGGCGCAAAACACAACGCCGGCCGCGTGCCCCTTGCAAGGCGCGCGGCCGGCGTTTGTTCGCCCGGCGAAAAGTCGAAAAGCAGCGTCAGGGGCGGTCCAGGGCTTTTTGCGCCCGCTCCACCACCGCGCCCCGGCCCAATTTGACCGCCTTTTCGTAGGCCGCGCGCGCTTCATCGGACAAGCCGCCGTTTACCACGCGCAGCGTTTCGCCCAGGTAGAAGTAGGCCAGGGCGAAATCCGGCTTCGCGGCAATCGCCTTGCGGTACTCGGCGAGCGCGACCGCGTTCGCCTTGACCCCCTCCGGGTCGGTGCGGAACATGCGCGCTTCCAGCCCAAGACAGGTATGCACGGCCGCGTCGAACAGGACCTTGTTAAAGGCTTTGGGGAAAAACGCCAGGTCAACGCGCGGTCCGCCGTAAAGGTTTGACACTTTGGCCTCGCCTTCGTGGTAGGCCGCGATGGCCTCCTCGTACTGCCCCATCTTCGCCAGCAGCAGGGCGAAGTGCAGAAGCGTGTCGGGGTTCTGGTTGCCGGACGAGTTTATCTTTCGGCCCGGCTTGGGATACACGTACTCACGGAAGGTTGCGAGCGCCTCAGCGTCGCGGCGCGCGAGCAGCAGGGCGTCAATGAGCATTTCGTAGGTTTCGGGAAGGGGCCGCAGGTCCACGGCCGCGCGCAACGCTTCGACCGCCCCGTTCAAGTTCCCCTGCTTGAGGCGGCTCTGGCCCAGCCGTTCCTGTGCGTCGGCGGCGGCTTGTTTGGCAATGTAGCCGCTAATATCTCCGATGGCCTGACGGTTGTAGGCGAACGGCGGCGGTGCGGGGGCCGGCGGCCCCAGCGCTTCTTCTGCCGAAACAGTAGGCCCCTCTTTCAAAGGCTCCTGAGCGTGGGCCGGCCGCGATGTCGTACACACAATCCCTGCCGCACACACGGCCATGCTGAAAGCGTTGAGTCGTTTCATGAATATCGCTCCTCCTCGAAGCAAAGTAACCTTAATTGGACAACGAGCGCCGAGGTCAGGGTACCAAGACCCAACTACCATCACGAACCATCGAGTAGCGCCATGTTGGATGGGTTATAGCATTGGACGGCGGCGAAATGCCTGGTCCAGTTGGGACGATGTTGTGCTTCCACTTCCATTCTGCCCACAATTGGTCGAAGTACAGTACCGCGTCCCCACTCCAAGCCCATGTCACCTTTTCAAGCGGCACGTAACAACTCCCCGAACCATCCGGTAGGAACATAATGTAGGTAACGAAACTGTCATTGGCTTGGTATCGTGATTTGCCGAGCAGAGTGTCTTGCGGCGAGTCGCCGAACCCCTTTTCACCCACGTTAGGTAATGATCCAGCGGCTTCACCAACCCGAAAGGTACGACCGGAATTGATGAATCTTTCATCAAGGGTCGTTTTGTTGTTAACGGATAGCACGAACGTGCGTGGATTACTGCCACTTTCTCGATATGATTGGTTCGGCGTGACGAACTGAGTGAAGTTCCAATTACCGCTCCCTGCGTCGGTATCTAGAAGCGTCACCAGGGTGCCATTTCCCCGATTTGCCCCAGTAACTGGGTCGTAGTTCCCGCCCCACTCCACGCCGCGTATGGAATCGGCGTCCCACAGCAGTCCAAATATATCGCGCCCATATGGGTCCCGACCGAAATCAACCGTTCCTTCCCCTTTGTACCATCGCACCATCGGGGGGATGACAGTCAAAGTGCACTGTACGGACGAACTGATTTTCGCTGCGGATTATGCCGGGTAGCCGGCAGGTCATCCTGAGGCTATCTTGAAGTCGCCAAACACCAAGAAGGAGCGACTCAG
>JAABUN010002344.1_pt1 | contig 34232 bp, 19 predicted proteins | sample 5559311 | NCBI WGS metagenome assembly JAABUN01 (sample SAMN10711877, study PRJNA513370) | rock metagenome | isolation source: Antarctica rocks | place: Antarctica: Victoria Land, Siegfried Peak sud | reverse complement strand
GTTTAATAATAGGTATAAGTCTATTAATAGATTAGGTAGTAGGCCTATTATAATAGTAGAACTAATCTCTAAGGAATTTAGAAGAAGAATAGGGGATAGCTAGGTAGATATATATCTACTAAGTATAGGCGTAGTCTAGGCCTCCCGTTACTAGGACGTTACCCCGCATTTCTAAGGAAGGTTACCTGAAGCAGGCTATAAGGTAGCGTATAAGGCGTATATATACCTAAGCCTAATAGTAAGGCGTTTATAGGTATAAGTATACCCTAGGTGTCCTATCTTATTATAAGCTAGTTAGAAAACTTCCTTCTTTAAAGCTAAAGGTATATATAGCCTTAGGCCTTTATTATTATTATTAAAATAGATTACCCTATTAATAATATAGTAAGGTAGCTTAGTAGTATTATTATCTAATATATTATTTACCTTAACTATAAAGATAATACGCGCCTAGCGGGGTTTATTAAGGCCCTTAATAAGATATTCCTAAAACTCTAGACTTATCTCTACTAGGCTAACTATAAATACCTTTATTATTAGGGCGTCTAGACTAGATTTATTAGATAGGTAATATTTATAGCTAGTAAGACGGGATAGGGCGTTAGGTACTATATTAGATTTATTAAGCTTATAGTAGATATCTAATTAAAAATATTATAGGTGTTTAGATATATAGATAAGATAGAGGTTTAGTTTTTTTATTAAGGTAGTATTTAAACTTATTTAACGGGCTATTAATACTACCGTAGAGTAATTAGTATATATAATAGTTATAAGTTTAGTTACCTTAATTATATACCTAATCTTCTTTACTACCTATATTATACTAGTAACTTCTAGCTTAATTAGCTAATAGCGTATCTTAGTATCTATTAAAAGACGGCTAAGGAATAAAATAGGCTATTAAGACTTATACCTAGGAGGGCTATCTCCTACGGAAGCCTCTAGTAAGATATAGTAGATATATACCCTAAAACTAAACTCCTTACTTATATTAAGGTCTATAAATAGTTACCTTAGTTTATTAAAATAATATAATAGTATTAGTAAGGTAAATAGCTTTTATAGCTAATAGAAAGTATTAAGTTCTTTAGGTATTAGTCTACCTAGGTAAGTATAACGGGCTAGCCTCTTACGTATATTACCCTAAATACTATTAGTATTAGGGCCCTAAAGTATCTTATTAAGGTACGTCTTACGTAGTTATAAGGGTTTAATAATTATAGCGTAGTAGGTAATATATTACTTAAGATACCCTATTAACCTAAGGTATTTCTTAAGAAGACTAAGAGTCTTAGGGAATATAAGGTTAGTAATAGCTATAAGCTTTTCTACCGCGGTAGCTAGGCCTAAAGTATTAACTCTCTAACCTAGTAAATATATAAAGGGGTACCTTAGGAATAACTTTTTAGGTAAAAGGTATATATTTATTTCTAATAGAGTTTAAAAGACCTTATTAAGGTAAGCTAAGTATTCCTCTAGGGAATTAGAGAAAATAATAATATTATTAATATATATATAGTAGAAATATTAAAATAGCCGTAGGATTCTATTAATTATTCTCTATATATACGCTAGCGAACTTTAGTATCTTATAACTAGGACGTTAAATAACTCTTACTTATAGTAGCTTACTACTATTAATTAGTACCGGTAGTCTTAATTAACCTACTATTAATAGAAGAAGCTTATAGTATTTATTATAATAATATAACTTACTCCTTTAAGAGTAGTAAGGACTTTAGATTAGGATAGTACTAGATATATATCTAGTATAGTAATTTTATTTAATACTCTAATATCTACTATTATATAACCCTTTCTACCTACCTCGCTATTTTTTAGATAATAAAATATAGGAAAGAGAATAGGATTACCTCGCTTATCTATTCTATACGGCCTTAGTTATAAAGTTTATTAAATACCTTATTAATAACTTCTTTATCCGCTTTTCTAAGCGGGTAAACTTAGGCCTAGCCTAGTTTATAGAGCTCCTACTAGTTATTAACTAATAGGATATCTATCTATTATAACTTAGGTATATACTTAATATTCCCTATATCCTACTATAAGCTAGGGTATTTATCTACTACTATACCTAATAAGGCCCTTAATTAGGGGGTACTATAAATTATTACTCTAGTAGGGTAGATAGCCTCAGCTTCTATAAGGTAATAAGGTAGTACTATAAAGGCGGTAGTAGCTACTACTAATTATTATAGATTTACCTTAACCTAATTAGTAGATTTTTTAAGTAGTTAGGTAGTAAGGTTACTATGAAAGGCTTCTATTAGAAAGTATTCTATAACCTTATACTTAGTAACTTAGCTTAGTTTAATATTTTATAGAAGCTTAACTTTATTTTTAGTATTATTATAAATAATAATATAAGATATATTATAATCTATAATATAAGCGTAGATAGAAAGCTTACTAAGTTTCTTAGGTTTAAATATAAATTTATAGTCCTAAGGTAAGGCTAGGGACTAGTAATAACATCGGCAAGTTGGGAAACCTGCAAAATATAAAAATATGCGCATTATGCGTACATGACTGATGCGCTCATGTGTCAGCCCTGGAGCTCGAAATAATACCGTGAGTTGTAAAATGCGCATTTAGCTGGATTTAGCAACTTTTAGAAATACTAGGTAATAGGACTAATAGGGGATAAGTCCTACTAATTAGCTATAATATAACTATATTAGGCTAGTACTAACTAGGTAATTATAATAAGGTATTAAGTCTTATTAATAATTAGTACTACTAGTACTTAGTAAGAGAATTAATCGCAGGCGTAATATAGGGATAGGATACCGGGCTAGGGTAAAGGGGGTTACTCTACGCATATATAAATTACGTGAATCGACTGTATTTAAAACCTATATAGGGATAGGATACCGGGCTAGGGTAAAGGGGGTTACTCTACGCATATATAAATTACGTGAATCGACTGTATTTAAAACCTATATTACGCTAGCGTTGATAACGTAGCCGCTATAGCTCTAGCAAGCTTCCTGTTTCTTCCCGGCGCTAGAGGAAAATCACGGATTTAAGGCCTTAAATCCGGATTTTCTATATTTAGGGTTTTTAGGCTAGAATAAAAAAACCCTAAAATTTTCCTATTTATTACCTGTATTTTGCCTGAAAAATACGCTTTTAGCGGAATTAGCAGTTTCATTTATTTTACGCGGGTTCCTAGTTTACCGATAAAGGTCTAGAGATTAGGACTTATCTATTTATATAAGGGGTAATAACTATTACCTTCTAACTATAAATAGTAGTATTTATCCGACTTCCCTTACTAGAGATATTAATTAGGATAATTAGGCCTTAGTATAATTAGATTATTAGGGTATTTTAATTAAGATTAATTACTATACCCTTAAGCTTAAGGATATTAACTCTAATAAGCGTATTAGCTAATAAATTATTAATATTATATAACTCTCTCTTAACTAATACTATACTATCCTAGCTAGGGAAATATATTTTAATTTAGGTATATTTACTAGTATTATATCTTCTATCTCTAATTCCTTTAATATTAATAGGCGTAGGTATTCTAACTACTTTTACCTCTAGGGTATACTTTAGTAGGAATTTATAATTAATTAGACTTATTATATATCTAGTATTAGTATATAGCTTATAATATTAACCTTCTACTATAAGGCTAACTAAGACTATTATAAAATAGTAGCCTTAGAAGGTATAACCTTTAGAATAAGTATTAGTAGATATACTCCTAATAATTTTACCTACTTATAGAAGGCTTCCTTCCTAGGCGATATTAGATAATATTAAGGCTATTAAAGCCCTTATTTTAGTATAGCTCTAACGCACGTGCTTATATAAGGAATTATTTAAGGTAAATTTAGAATAGTAGTAGTAATATCTAAAGCTTTTTATAGGTACTACCTTTAGGGTAGCTAGGAAATATACCTTTATTATATCCTTACCTTCTTAGCTATTATAGTTATTTACCTAATCTAGGTTTTAAAACCTAGTATCCTCCTAGCTTTCTTAATAACCTCCTTAATCCTCCTACCTTATCTATTCCGCCTAGTAGAAGGCTTCCTTATATACCTTATACTTAGCCTATTTATTATATCCCTTAGGCTCTACCCTAGCTTAGTAGGCCTACGGCTATTATTAATAGGCGTTTTAATTATTACCTAAAGTATTTAAAAATAGGCGTCTTAGGTTTTAAGTCTAGTATTAACTCTACCTAGGTAACCCGCTTATATTTCTACTACTAATTTATAGTAGCTAATATAGACTAGGGATTTAGGGCTAGCTAAATACTTATACTTATTAATTCTATTATAGATTATTATTAATATTACTTTAGTAGTTATTATAAGGTATAAATAGCTAGGTATAATTTAGGTTACTATAGTACTATCTCTAACTAGTACTACTAAAACTAAAGCTATTACTATAAGATAAACTAGAAGTATACTAACCTAATTAAGGGTCTTAATTATAATAATTATTATAGTAAGATTTTAGTTATTTTACCTTATAAAGGCCCTTATTCCTATAGATATTAAACTAGATATTTTTCTTATATCTTAACTCCTCTAGTAAGGTGGGAATTATAAATAAACTTATTAGAACTAAAAGATTATAATATAACTAGCTATTAAGGTATTTATATATAAAGAGAACTTAGGCTAATTTAGTTATAGCTATATTTATATTTTTACTATTTAAGATAATACTAGATATATAGTCTATTAGATCCTATTAATTACGGGTATTTTTAATAGTATAGTAAATTACCTTAAGGAGTCTAAGCGACCTACCTAGTAAGTCTTAGAAATACTTCTAAAGTATATTATACTACTTAGTAACGCTATTTAAGTTATTCCGTACGCTAACCTAGCTAATATAGGTTAGTTAGTTAGTAAACTAATTATCTACCTTTCTTAAGAGGTATAAGTTAAGGTTCTATTATAAGATAGTAGTATCTATAATTATAACCTTTACCTAGAGGTAGTTAGTAAAACTAAATATATTATAATAGATATTATAATTATCTTTAACTTTAACTAGTAGTATATTAGGATTTAGATTAAAATACTTAATATCTCTTAGGTAAAACTAAGGGTTACTACTAGTTATACCGCCTTTTATAATAGGTTATAAAGTAGGTATTAGTCCGCCTACTCTATTAATTAGTATCTAGAAGAGATTTAATATTATATTAAGTTATTTAGCTATAAAGCCTCCTATAAGCTAGGCTATAAGCTAGGTATTTTTAGTATTTCAGCCTCTATTATTTACTATTCCTAAAGTATTTAGTAACTAGGGTCTAATTAGCTAATTATAGATTACCTCCTTAGCTAAGGTTACCCTATTATAGTATTATCCTTACTAGTAGAGTTAGAGGGGGTAATTATAAACTCTAGTAGAGGTATACCTATTAATAAAGAAGATCGGGACTAATCTTTATAAGGCGTAGGAGGTTATTATAAAAGCCACCTTAAATCCCCAATCTAATAGTACTAATAGAACTTAGTAAGTAAGGTATAAAACGAGGAATAGTTAATTACCTAGTTTAAAGGGTATAATAGTTTAAGCTCCCCTAGACTAATAGAATTAATAGACGTAGACCTAGAATATATATATTCTTAAGGCTAACTAGTTAGCCTAGGTAGCCTTAAGTTTCTTAATATAATTAGGGAGATAAGATACATCGGCAATTCGGGGACTGCAGCTCAACAGCCCTGGCAGCTCCAGCAGCCCGTGTGAAGGGACATGTGCTCAGACCAGCTCGTGCTAGCCCTAATAGGAAATTTATGAATATTACGTCATATATTACTAATAGAATAACTAAATAGGCTAGATTTAAAGTTTGAGCTAAAACGGACTAAAACTCGCTAAGCTACTAGCTCCCGAAGTCGAAAATTTTTAAAATCGAGAAAAAAAAACTTTCAACTTCGGGAGCTAGTAGCTTAGCGAGTTTTGGTCCGTTTTAGCTCAAACTTTAAATCTAGCCTATTTAGCTGTTTTATTAGTAATACATAGCATAACATTTATAAATTTCCTATTAGGGCTAGCACGAGCTGGTCTGAGCACATGTCCCTCCCTACGGGCTGCTAGAGCTGCCAGGGCCGGGTTCCCGAATTGCCGATGTAATAATTAATATTATTAATAGTACTAGCGTACGTATACCTAGTAGTAGAGAAATTAGAGAGCTAGAAAGTAAGGATAATTATATCCCTATTAATAAAAGCTAGTTTAATAACTATTTATAAGGTAGGCTAGATAATAAACGGCTAAATATAATAGATAGTAGGCTAGAGTATTACTCTAATAAGATAATTATAAAATCTAAGGGGAATTTACTAGGAAATAGGTAGTAAGGTAATATAGTTATACCTACCTTCTCTAACCTATTTCTTAGCGGAGGTAAATTATTAAGAAATCTATTAAGACTACCTCTATAAACGAGAATTAATATAATACTAAAGAGGTAGACTTAGTAAAGAGCTATATTAAGGTCCTTATTCTATATAACTAGAGGTTATTATCTAAATAGGCTAGGCGAGGTAAGTTAGTATAAGGTAAAGCGGAAGCGGGGGTAGAGGATTATTAGACTAGTACTACTAGCGGCTAGTAGTAATATAAACTACGCCTAGTATACCTAATCTAGCCTATTAAGTAATTAATAGTATTTAATAGAGGCTAATATAGTATTACTACTATTTATAGCGAATACTTCGTAATATAGTAGAAAGATAGATTAGTAGAGAGGCGGAGAGCCTCCCTATAAACTACTACACTAAGCCTAATATAGTATAGCTAGTACGAAGGCATCTATAAGAGCCTTTAGTAAGGTAACTATAATACTAAACTTAAGCTATATTAGAGTTAGTAGAATATATAAAAAGAGAACTTACTAATTTTAAGCTAGTTATAATAAAGACGGGGTTAGAGCTAGTAGAGGCTATATAGGTAGTATAGACCCTAGTAGCCTATATTAGAGAAAATATAGTTACTCTAGATACTAAAGAGGGAATATATCCTATTAAGTCTAAACTCTAAGATATATCTTAGGCTCTTAATAAGGGTATAATTATACCTAAGTATACTTACCTAATATTAGATCTAGACGACTTATTAGATCTTAATACCTAAGTAACTTCTAATAATATTCTTAACGCCCTAGTATCTTAAGTAGCTATTCTAAATATTAATACTTAAATATCTCTAATATCTCTAATATCTCTAATATCTCTAATATCCTAAATCTCTCTAGTATCTCTAGTACCCCCCCGCCGGCCCTAGTAGGGGATTAGAAAGGCTAATATTATCGGCTATAACTTCCTAGTACCTCTAGTACCTCTAGTACCCCTAGTACTCCTAATAATTTTCTTTTATATATTATATAAAAGTAAATACTATATTTATTAATATTATAATTATAAACCTAAGGTTAAGGAGGTTATAAGATAAGATACCCTAAAAATACTAAAAGAAGAATAAGTCTAAGTAATTAAAAAAGATATAATATAAGATATTAGATTAAAATCCCTAAAGATTAATAAAGAATATATTATTATAGATACTATTAAGAGAGTTAAGTAGGAGATAATTACTTAAGCGTAGATAGAAGTAGGAAAGAAGGAATAGGATAATCTTAAGGATTTACTTAGGATAGAAATTTAGATATAAATAGAATTAACCTTATAAATTTTTTTTAGCTTAGAACTTAAGGTAAAATACCTAAAAAAGATATAAGAGTTAGATAGGATTATAGATAATAAGTAAATCTAGCCTATTTATAGTTAGACCCCCCCCTTACTACGCCGGCCCTACTATTAGAGATTAGAAAGGCTAATATTATTAGCTAAGACTTCTTAGTATCTACCCCCCTAATACGCTAGTAACCCCTAATATGCTAGTAACCCTTAGCACCCCTAGTACCCCTAATACCCCTAGTATCTCTAGTATACTAGTAATAATAGCTAGTAATTACCTTTATAAACCCTAGTAAGCCTAGGGGTCTAGGCTTTTTCTAAACTAGGGGAGACCTATTAGGGTAATAAGTTAGCGCTAAGGAATCTAGATAGAAATCGCTCCTCCTTCCGTAGAAAATATAAGCATCTGTATCCACCTGAAAATTAGGCATTATTACTCCCTAGTGTTTGTAGGCCTTTCATCGTGCGGCCGCTGTTGACATAGACCAGACCTGCTCAACCGACCATTCGTTTCAACAGACACAGCTCATCTGGTCTTTGAGTCACGCGACAATCGATGACCTGCGAGACGGTCTCCATGATGGAAGGTTCAGTAGCCTCGATCTTGTTGAGGTGAAAAGGCTCTCTAGCGAAAACGGCGTGAGCTAACGGAACTAGACATACCTCGCACGAATATCGCAAATTGATGGTATGCTACATGCAGTCATCGAAATCAACCCGGATGCAATTGATATCGCTCGTAAGTCAGACGAGGAAAGAAATAATGGCGAGATACGTGGGTCAGTAGAGGCCAAGATGCCAGGAGCCCATAACTAATATCTGAAGGCCCTTTCACGGCATGCCATTCCTGGTCAAAGACATGTTCTGTACTTTGGATAAAATGAAGACTTCTGGTAAGCTTCTCAAACTTGGGCGGTCGTGATGTAGCTAATCTCGCTGCTCTGCACTCAGCAGGTTCCTATGCTCTAGCTAATACCCGCCCCTATCGCGAATCAACCATTGTCACTAAACTTCGAGACGGCGGTGCCATATTGTTGGGAAAGACAAATTTGAGCGAATGGGCTAATCTACGAGCGCATGATACTCCGGACGGATGGTCTCCAATAGGTGGCCAGTCATATGCACCTTATCATTTCCAACAAGACCCCACAGGAAGCTCCAGTGGCAGTGCTATTGCTACAGCCACTGGAATGTGTGCTTTTGCTCTGGGAATAGAAGTAAGAGCCGGCCCTCGTGTACACGTCGAACGGGATGGCTAAGCTTTGGAAGACCAGCGGGAGTATTGTTGAGCCTGCTGGTCGCTGTGCAGTTGTCGGCCTGAAGCCAACAGTAGGGCTGACTTCCCGTGCCGGTCTGATACCTTGCAACGAATTTCAGGACACAGTGGGGACGCTGACAAGGGGGGTTCTTGATGCTGCCCATGTGCTTGATTTGATTTCAGGTCAGCTGCGCGATGACAGTATGCTCATGGATGTGCTCACATGTTGATTCTGCAGGGAAAGATCCCCTCGACCGGTACACTGAGGCAGCACCACCATCTTCCGACTCGAGCTACACATCAGCATGCAGAACAGATGGCCTCGCAGGTGTCCGCGTCGGCGTCCCTTGGAAGATTATCCGAGAATCGGTAGACGATGCTCATATTCTACGGGACTTCGAGGATTCGTTGCTACTGATGGAAAAGCTAGGAGCGGAAATAGTGCAGGATGCCAACTTTCCGGCTTTTGAGCACGGCTGGACTCAGAAAAACCGACTTTGTTCATACTCAATTATCAAGCATATGACTTCGATTTACTTGGCATCTCTCGCGTACAATCCAGACAACCTTCGCAGCTTAGATGATGTCGTTCGCTACATCGAGTCCCACGAAAACGAAGACTTCCCCAAATATAGTGTTGATACATTTAGGAAAATGGCAGCCTCACCCTACACAGTAGACTCAAAGGAGTACAGTGATGCTCTTCAGACTCGTCTCTACATGGGGGCCGAAGGTGGCGTGCTGGGCGCATTGGAAGAACACAATTGTGATGTTCTCGTGCTTCCCACAGACTCCGACAACCCAACAGATCTTTCCGGCTATCCGTCGATCAACGTCCCTCTCGGCTTTGGGCCTGCAGACATCTCAGCAGAATACGCAACTCCCAATTTAGTTGATCGCGGCCCAAATGTTCCGTGAGTATTCCATGGTATAGGTCTCCATTGTCGTACGGCTGACGTGATTGAGCCAGCTACGGTCTTCTGTTCACTGCTAGAAAGTGGCACGAAGCGCGACTCCTTCAAGTCGCCTATGCGTACGAACAAGCCAGCAAGACACGAGATAAAGTCGCCTTGATGGTAGACTCCAACATCGAGCTTCGTCATACAATAGCGGCCAAGAAGAAATTGCGGCAATCGGAATCATGACTCCTAGCTCTGCGACAGGACTAGTGAGTGCTACACTTGATGGCCATGGTGGCCCATGGTCTACTTGCGTCATGCTTATGATCTCTCTATGAATTACGTCTCTATTCCCTCCAATAAACCAAATGCATTGCTGTGCCTCGACTTGCAGCCAAGGTGTAAGCGGCCGCTTGTACTCCGAAGCTCTGGAATTGTTCTTGCAGGTAGACCCTAGGCATAAAATGAACACCCCTCATCTGACATAGAACATTTGCTCGAGCTCCAATTTCGACCACAAACATCTTTCAAAGTCCAAGCAAGTGGTTTCACTTTCGCAATATCATGCCATCATCTGCCCTAGAAGCTCAGCTCCATTACCTCGCACCCCTTCCCATCTATGACCATGTCAAGCCATACGGACTTCATGTTCCACCACCGCCTAGTCAACCAAGAACGAACATTCAAACTTGCCCTTACAATGGCATAGTTATCACGGACCTGAGACGATGCGAAACAGAGATGAGCTTGGATACTGGGGAGTTTGAGAAGGCCACCAGAATTCTTGGCTTGAATTTTCCAACTTTTCTGCGACCCGCGTGCCGGTCAAGACGTTTCACCATCGTGTGCTGTCCTCGTTGACACATAGAACAGTTAAACATAACGATGAAGATTCTAACAAGAGAAAGTGCTAAGTAGAGCGTGGGCGCGTTGAACCGAAGTGCGTTGCCGAAATTCCAAAGGTACAACATATAGGTATTATGCGAAAAGGCCGTCTTTCCGGCTACTTTATGCCTGTGAGAGGCTTCGCTTCTCCATAAATCAATCATACAATCACAATCAGTCCTGCAGGCAATTGCTGCCATGACAGCGACCTACTTACTCGTCTGAGGTACTAAGTATGGTGAATCAGGAACAGAAGAGCTTACTAAGCCATTTGAAAATGTTCTAGAACCAGCCAATCAGTTGTTGAATAGTATGATGTCAATGAGTCATCTGCACGTGATTTGGGTGTAGTGCAATAGTATTATAATAACTAATGGATGGATATAGCTATATAGAATAGAATAACTATTACGAGAAATCTCTACTAGTCTACTAAGGCCCCCTAACTAGTCCTAGTTAGTAACTACTAAGGTTAACCTAGCCTAATTTCTAATACTCCCTCTTAGATTAGTAGTAACGAGGTAGTCTACCTATTACTAACTATTATATCTAAATGCCCTTATACTTTACTCGGAGCTAGTCCTAATTATTATCTAGCTAGGCCGAAGTTAATAGGGTTAATAGGTTTTATTAGTAGATTAGTATATTAGCCTTTAGTATTAACCTATTAAAGATAGATTTCTTTAGTTTTAGAAATAAGTTAACGTATTAAATAATATCTTATTTAAATATATTTTATAGTAGTATAATTAATTAGGTTAGTAGCTAATTTTATAGCTACCTAGTTATTAATACTTAGGAGTACTAGTACTACTCCGTTATTATACCCTAGCTCTTTAAGTATAAGGCCTAGATATAGAGCTTCTTTATATACCTCTACTATAGTAATATATTTAGACTCGTATATAGATATTACTACTAGCTTTTATAATTTAGATTATTAGGTAATAGGGCTATTAAATAGTTTATAGACGTACGCCCTAGTAGAATAAGACGTCTTATAGTTGTTATAGTATAACGCGTTAATAAAACCTTCTAGGCTATTATTATTACCTAGTTAATAGATAAGGCTATTATTAACTATTCCTAATAGATAACGTAGTACCCTTTTCGCTATATTTATATATTACGGAGTAGGGTTATTAAGTAAATGACTTAGGTTACTAATAGCGTATATAATATCTAGCCTAGTTATAATACTTAGCTAATTAAGTACTCTTATAAGGGACTAATAAGTATCCCTTTTAGATAAGGAGGCTATATAACTATTAGGAGTAATAGTAATATTAGCCTATTTTATAAGCGACTTAGCTAGTAAATATTTTTTTATACCTAGTTATTTTAATAATTAGTTAATATATTTTATTTAGTTAACTTAAATAGAATAGTTATCTAGATTTCTAATAATATTTATTCTTAAATAGTCTTTTAGGTCTCCTATATATTTAAAGTTAAACCTCTTATTAAGTTCCTTCTTTATCTAGGTGATTAGGTCCCGATTATATATTATAAATAGTAAGTATCGACGTATATTATAATAATAACTTTTATAATAGTATTAATAAATACGTAATAATTATACTTAAGGCGCTTAAAACCTAGAGACTTAAGTACCTTATAAAGGGTTTTATACTATTTATAAGAAGCTTATTTAAGGCTATATAAAGCTTTATTTAGTTTATAAGCGTGTCTTTATTTACCGTTAGTAAAATAGTAAGGTTACTCTACCTAGATTTCTTCCTAAACGAGCGATTCTAAGAAGGCCGTAATAATATTTAAATACTCGACGACTAGCCTATATTTAGCTATTAGGGCTAGGAGGAGTTATTATAATAATACCTTTAGGGTTAATAAGAATATCTTATTAAAATTAATCCCCTTAATTTAATAGAAGCCTTTAACTACCTACCGTACTTTATATTAGCTAATTTCGCCTATTAGCCTATATTTATAAGATAAGACCTACCTACCTAGTAAGATATATACTTTATAAGGTAGTTAATATAATTCTTATTATATTATCTACTTGTTATAATTAGCTAATTCTTCTTTAGCGGTAGCGAGCTATTTATCTTTATTAGATTTACTAAGAGCCACGTCTATTAATATTAGGTAGGGACGCTCCTTAGTACTAGCGACGACGCGGGTAAGTATAGCTCTAAACCTATTAGGGTTATTGGAAGATTTTATACCCCTCTTATTTATCTAGTTATAATTAATCCGGGGTTTATTATAAACGGAACGACGTAATATATTAGGAATAATTATTTATTAACGATAGCTAATAGTATTATAGTAGTAATTTAGCGTATTAAACTATCCTAACTATTCTAATATTAATTAGTTAGTAATTCTAACTCCGCTTAGCTATTTTTAGTAGTCTAATTATTTAACTTATTCTAATTTAATTTAGGTAGATTATCCTAATTACGTCTATTTAGACTAGTAGGCCTACTTATATTATTAGTTAGGCCTAATATTAATTAGCTAGATAGAAAAGTTATTACTAATCTATTACTAGTATTACTAATATTTTTAGTATTTTTAGTATTATCTAATACTCCCTTAACACCTTATTAATTAGGGGTAGTTACTCCCTCTAAGGCCTAATTACCGCTATCTAATTAGTTAGTTTAGAGCTAGCTTAGGAGGTCTATTATATTATTATCGTCGCTAGAGTCTCCCTTTATTAGGAGCTTATTATTATCTATTAATAATATGGCGGCCCTCTTATTAAATACTATATATATTAATTAAGTAATATATTATCCCTTAATATCTTATACGCGGTAGATACTCTTATTATTATAGCTAAGGAAGCGGCATTTAATAGCCTTATTATCTAGTTTCTTCTTATTCGGCGATATATTAAATAAGTAGTACTAATTTCTAAATAGCTTTAAGTATATTAATTAAGGTTTATAGCTATACTATTTCTTAAAGGGGGACTTCCTATCCTTACTAGGAATAAGGTTCTTAATATAATTAATATAGTAGATAGCCTTACCTTAGAACTCTTATAATAGTCTAGCGTTAATAAGAACTATTCTAACTTTATTAAATAGTATCTAGTTCTTCTATTTAGCGATCCTATTTTAATAAGGGTTATAAGGAGCTAATAGAGTAATAAATATCCTATATTCCTAGAAGAGTTATTAATATTTACGGCCCTAGACTAGTTTATTATCGCTTTAAATAAAGGCCGTTTTATACCCCTAATTATTTTAATATTTTATTCGGAACTTGAGTTTTTATAGTAACTCCGCCTAACTAGTTATATAATCTATTTAGGTAAACCCTATTACTTTATATATAAATACTATTACGTTAGTATACCCCCTAAGGGTAGTTATATAGCTTACTAACGCTAGGTTAATATACTAGTATTAGCTAGGGATAGTAACTCTAGGTATTAGTAACCGTAAGGGTATTCGGGTAATTTTCCCTAATACGTAACTCTTATATAGTTCCTATTTCTTATACTATTATAGGCGATTAGCGGCCTTATAATTAATATTAGTAGCATATATTATAGCCTTTATAACCTTTATATTAACGTATCTATATCTCTTATACTATTAGGTCTAAGACGTATTATTCTTAGCTAGGATTATTAATTTAAGGCGGAATACCCTTATCTAGTTAATTTATATAGTATCTAGCTAGTATATACGGTTATATAGGAAGGCTTATAACACCTCCTCGCCTTATTTATTATAGAATATATTCTTCCCTCCGCTACCGGTATATATATAGCCTTATAGGTCTAGTTATATAATAGATAGGAGGTTATACTTAATATTTAGTACGTAGCGAATATTAGTTAGTAAGAATTCGCTAATCTTATTATTAATAATTACCGGGATTAGTACTATTCTAATCCCTTTAATAGTTACTAGTTTACCCCTAGTTAGTCCTAATATAGTGTAATTCTAGACTAGTAAATAGTTAGTAAACTTAGATTAGTCCTAGAAGATATACTCTTAGTCCCCTAAGTTAATAATAATCTTATAGGACTTATTATTTTATTATAAGCTATACTTAAAGCGAGTGGTATAAGATTTATTCTATTTTTATTTATCTAGGTTTTATCTACTTTATTAGCGACTAGGACCTCTATTTTAATAGTATTATTTATTCTGTACTTCTAGATCTTTCTTTATTTTAGGAATAAATCCTTCTAGTCCTAGCTTTAAATTAATATATTAGTAGTCTTTTATATTATATTAGTAGCTATAAAACGTATATTTATTATTACTATTACTCTAGCTCTTATTACTAGGCTTATTTTAATATTAGCCTTATTTTAGCTATTTACTAAAATTACTAGTATATACCTTAGATTCTTTAGTCTTTAACGGTATAAACCTATTAACTAATAATATAGTAATATACTTAAAATCTTATAACTTACCCCTAGATCGAGCGATCTTAGTAAGGGTATAAACCGCTTCCTTTATCTCTTCTAATAAGCCCCTCTTAAAGACCGCTATTTAGAAATCTATTTATAGCGGACTATTTATTTATAGAAGCTTATTTATATACTCCTTAAATTTAGCGAGGTAGGCGTAAAGGTCTTTAAATTAATTTAAGCGAAGCTTATATAAGGCGAAGTATATTACTTTCTTAGTAGTATAGGAATCCGTCTTATATAATGACTTTAATTTAGCCTATACTTCTTTTACTATTATTAGAGTTTTAATTATACTATAGGCTAACGGCGATATAGTAAGATAAATAGCGGTAAGTACTCGCTCCTCTAGATTAATATACTTTTCCTATTTATTCTTATCCGCCTCCTTAATAGGTAGTTTTACTCTTTTCCTAATAGGTAAGTTAGGGTTAGTTAGCAGTTTATATTCTAGTCTAATAACCCTATATACGCCGTTAATTATAAGTAATACGCGTATAATAATTTCCTATAGTTTATAGTTCTTAATACCTTTTAGCTTCTAAATTTAATAATAGTTAGATATAATAGTACCTATTATAAATAGTTCTAGGAATATTTCTTCTAAAGTAATACTAAGTCTTAGTAAAAAGCTTACTATATAATTTATATAGTTCCTAGGTTACGTAGAACCCAGGCTTATAACCTATTAAATAGTATAATATTAATAAGTTATTTATACGTGATTTAGGTATAATATAATAGTATTATAATAACTAATAGATGGATATAGCTATATAGAATGGAATAACCATCACGAGAAATCTCTACTAGTCTGCCAAGGCCCCCTGACTAGTCCTAGTTAGTAGCTACCGAGGTTGACCCGGCCTGATTTCCAACATCAGTGCACGTTCCACACTGTACCGCCCGCGACTGTTTTGTTCCAAATAACAGAACAGTCTGAAACCCCCTATTGAATGCGCTGCGGTGATTGAATCTTTGGAAGGATCGGTGAATTTGAAGTCTTCGTTCTCATGTGATGCAGGGGGGGTGAGTTCCGGGTGGAAAGATGTTACAACACTAAGCCATTCGGTCCTTCGATCCTTCAACGTGATGCGTCTTACAACATTTTGCAATGATTGCCGGAGCAGAGCAGTTCCCTTTTGAGATCTCAAGAACCGAAACCGAAACCGAGACCGCTCCTCGCCTCGAAATCTTCACTCAAACAAACGAATCTTCATTGAGCTTCTCACATGGCGCATCAGGAGAAGGATACGCCACTTTTGGAAGAGGATAAAGAAGACTACACGAAGTGAGTCTCGTCATAGATTGCCTTTCCCTGACCAACGTTGAGCTTTGACTGGGCAGCTTCTTATACAACCTTTAATATCCGACTCTGACAAGTTTGTTTTTGATAGGCTGAAACAGGCCATAGAAGCACATCTCTCAGTCACAATTGCGGGCTCGAATATCTTTCAGCTTGGCGAAGAGCAGACCTACGGCCTGACGGCGACGCTACGCTACCATGGCTTAGAAGAATTATCAAGTCCCTCGGGAGCGCTACCTCCAGTAACCAATGAGTTACCGCCCCTCACCTTCAAACAGGACTGGAGTCCTATCTCCAAACTTTCCTCTTTGACAGGCCTATACCGCATCTATTCAGTCTCACCGCCCGACGCCGAAGCCATCGATTTCCACGGAGCTAACTTCGAATTGTTGGACGAGCCCAAAGCAGTGAATACTGAGAACGGCTTCATATGTCTCCATCCTAACGAGAGTGTAATAAGAGAAGTGGTTCTAGTGCCCGCCTGCTTCGACGCAAGGCCAGCTACTCGATACAAAATCAAAATGATACTCGGGCGAATCGAGTGGTGGGGCATTGGGGAAATAGAAGAATTCAGAGATGTGAAGGTCAGAAGTACTGAGCTAAGCAAGGATGGAGGCTTATACATAAAATCAAGTAACGGGATTGAAGTACTCGCGGTGGAAGAGACATATAGTGCCTCCTAGCCTAATTATATACTTTCTCTAAGACCTCCCCGTTTATTAGAATCCGGCTTAATCTGTCCTATGTCGCCTAAAGCTGGCAGTAATTCCAGGGTATGCTGGGTAGGAGGTTGGAATTAATTTTGGTATCTGTGAGTCAGACTGAGTTTATAGCACTTCTTTATGACAAGATTTCGAAGGATATACCTTTACTTATTCAAATAAAAGACTATACTATTATATAGAAGAAAAAACTTATTTAGATAAAACTTATTATCTTATCCTTAAAGTTTTCTTCTTATCTTTCTTAATACTCTTAACTTCTTTCTTTCCTACACTAACCGAACACTAATCTTTCCCTTCTCCCCACAGTCGTTATGCCCCCCCAAAATTCCTGCCATGGAACCAATCTCGCACATACGCTAGATTCGTGGCCTCCTCCCTGACATCATCCCACGTCCCGCGCTCGCTCACTATACTAATCATCAGGCCAACTCTTACGATACAAGAGCCTATGGATTTGAAGACGGGCAGACTGAATGAGTCTACGCTATCGTGCTGGTGGAACATGCCTTTTGCGAGATTAGACATAGCGTTGCTAATTTGAATTGTCTACCTTGTGCTGATGCAGGACCGGAGTCGGATAAACGGAAACATAATGATTCAGGGAAGATTACATACCAAATTTTCTGTTCGAGAGGAGCTCGGCGGTGGCGAAGCTGCATTCGTTGAAGCGGGGTAGTTCAAGGGACGAGACGCCGGCACCACAGTACGTCCTTCTATCTTGTATTGATGTATTGTTCTGTTCTTGCCGTGCTAGTGGCGAAGGGTCTGCTATTGGGACGGTGAGTGCAAGCGGCACAGGCGAGAAGGAGAATGTGATCAAGAGGACGAGGAAAAGTTGTGGGACTACAACCATGCTGGGTACTGGGGTCCAAAAAGAAAGCTTCTTTGGCATCGATCGTTAACCTCGTTGTTAAAAGCTTGCATGCCAGATGATCCGCAAAGTCGGCTCGAGGTTCGCACATGGTGGTCTGCGCCGTATGCTTTGCTTGCGGCTACGGCTACGCTTGATCCTTATGGCTGGCTTACTTATGGCGCGCCTTGAGGGTTTGCATGACGGGTGAAAAGCCGCATTGCGGAGTATACACAGAGCGAGAGCGCGCGAGAGAGAGAGGAGCAATAACGTGGTACTCTAGCAAACAACTTGCTCTCAGTAAGTTCAGTCGTCCGCGAACACCGCTTCAAAGCAAGTCCGTGATGATGATGATGATGTTAATGATAGCCCTTGAGCATGCGTAAGTGAAGGAGAGCTATTAGTTCCGCGAGCTATCTGTCTGCATGTCGCCTCTGTTTTGCTGTGGTTTTGTCAATTCGGCCTTCGGCAGAGCTAGTAACGTGCTGTATACACGGGGTGACGATGGTTGAGTTACTTTCAAGCCATGGCTCTTGCGACGTGCTAGAAAAATTGCGGTTCTGGACAAGCCTTGACTTAGCAACCTACTCTCTCGGCGCTCCAGGTTTCTAGTCCATAAGGACGTCATCGACCGCTTTCTACAAGTGCTGAAAGTTGTTCTAAGCTTGGCGGTTCAGTGAAGTTGATTCTTTGGAGGTGTGCCCCTCTATCTAGATGTTTGGTGCTTCCTATGGCTTGTAAAACCTTAATTGTATCCCTCTTTCCGTAGCTATCAAGCCGACGATTCGCCTAGAAACACAGAACTTCTCTTGGGCAAAGATGATATATAAATTTGTATACAGATGACTCGTATAGTTCGAAAATCAATGCGGTTGCAGTGTTCCACTTACAAACACCACTAAAACAGCAGCATAGGCAGCGGTCGCTGCCATAACCTCTGCATTCCTAGCATCGCTCACAAGCGCAATGACTGCTGAGAATAAAACCGAGAAAACGATAATCAGTCCGATGTTAATGTTCGTCGATTGCACGAAATGGAGTATGACGATGGATAAAATTGGCAGAGTGGACGACATCACAACTGCGACTACTCTAGTGATTCGGCGGATACGGTGGTCTGGGAAAACACCTAGGACTTTCCGTCTTTCTCTACTCGATAAGAAAAGAAAGCCAAATTTGTTGACAAGGAAGCGCGAAAATACTTCTTTGTTATGATCTGGTACGATTTTGATGAGGTCCTCCGAGTAATTTGGCGCGAGATACTCCACATCAATTTCTGAGATGCTGGTCTGTACATCATGGTCCAAGCGCAAGGCTAACCTCATATTATCGGGTGTATGCTTATTCGGTCCTTCAAGTGATTGGAGCCAAGCTTGAGCTTGGAGCGCTTTGTCTAGTACAATGTGAGACTTGACAGGAGCTTGACTTCAATGTCAAGAGCTCACTGTATTCTTTCAAAACCCTCCTTATCTTCAGCATCAGATTCCAAGAATCGCGAGGGTCCACGCTCTCGTGTACGTTTGGACCGACGTCCTTGCTCTCCTGAAACGAGATCCCAGCATCGCGCATCCGCCGCCAGCTACGCGGAATTGCCCAGATATCGTTGTCAGTGTCTGCGCTATCAGCCTTGGCATCGAGTCGTTGTAGTTGTTGCTCCAGATCAGCCAGCTCCGACTGGAGGTAGAGGATGTTCCGTGTGTTCAAGACTCCGAACTTTCTATAGACACTGAGGGAAGTATCGCGCACAATGTGTGAGGCATACAGGTGAGTGCCGATGGGCGCCATGGCTGTATGACAGATCCTTTATCTGGCGGTACGGCGGTAATTATAAATTGAATTCTTCAGGTCCGAGGGGTTGGGGACAAAAGTCGTTGCCGACCTTTTCCCGGAATTAGGCTTAGAAAGTCGGCAACGGAAAAAGACTTGGCGCGCCGAGTATGATTATGTAATTAGGGTCTTGGCGCTTCTCGTTGCAGAAGTCTTTCATAGCATCGCCCTGCAGGCATATCAGAAGGTCGTCCCAAAGTGTACGACTGTCCCTACAGAACAGTACTTTAGCCACTTGTTGACTGACCCCCTTTTCTATGAACGAGCTGCTGAGGTCATCATTTCAGCTGGATACCCCGCCACCTCGGCCTTGTAAGAAGCCCATTCACCAGCAAGGCGTAAATAGGCAATATGATAGACAGTGCCGGCTTTTCAGCCGCTCCTCCCGCCCTGATCACCAAAGCCTGAGCCTTTTTCACATATCGTCTCAATGGATTCCTCATTAAACACGAGACCTCGGCATGGAGAGCATCTAGCAGTAAGCACCGCTGAATCTACCTCTATTCGGATTCGGGAGCTTCTATATGGAGAAATCGGATACCATGCGGCTTAGAGGGGGGGGCAGAGGTGCCTACGACACCACAGGTGTTCCGAAACTCAAGCCACCACCGAAACCGGATGGCGCTCGAGTTCCGAAGCAGACACAATGGGAAGAGATGAACCGCCGCCAGAGGATACATGAACACTTCAACAATGCAACACCACAAACAGATCATGAAATAGAGGCTCTCAACAGAGCAATATCGAACGAAGAGCAGAGAAGGCTGCGATGGGACAACAATCGGAAAGTACGACACTCGGCTACTTCTATGGCCGACGACAGGGATGCAGCTTTGCCTGCACTTTCAGCCCTCACTATTAGCGCAGAACCGACAGTACTCAAAGCCTCGAACACTCCCAAGTCTAAAACCAAGCGCGCTCTCACCGGATTACGAGGCTCTCTCAAGAAACTATGGACGAAGCCAACAGAATCTGTCGAGACCGAAGAATGCAAGGCCAAGCGGGATAAGAAAGAAAAGAAGAAAGTACTGGGAAAGAAAAAGAGAGAGAAGAAGGAGCAGGAAGCAAAGGAAAAGAAAGAGAAAGAAGGGAAAAGGGAAAAAGAACGGAAAGAACCAGAGGAATAGTAGGAGGAGCACATAGCACTATCAACCTCGACCAACCACATAACCCACTCTCAGCCAGCCAGAGTGACGTATAGCTAGGTTATTAGATTTTCAAGATTAAAGCACACGTCACAACATAATTCTTAGACCTGCCAATCCCTCAGCGCGAACCTCCCTAACAAAACGCCCTTAGAAAGCTCATAACCCTCGACAAAGATAGAGCTCTCAGTGCTCCATAACACCTAGAGAAGCATTACCATTTAGAATCCAGCGCCTTCTCAGATACATCTCCTTCTGAAGACCCTACGAAATCCCATATTTATAGCAATGTGCTTTCACTCTCTGCTGCTATTGCTCCATGCGCTTACCTAAAGACTTTGGATTTGGAGCAGGCGTCTTGGCCGTTGACATGAGTTGTCGAATACAAACATGGTAGATAATCTAGTAAAGTGGTAGCCTCTGATGGGAAGCTAGGTTCTGCTGACAAAAGCAAGTGCAGGGCAAATCCGCTAAGGCATCACTCAATGTGTACGAAGACGCTGGGTTCACCTAAAATGTCCAGAGAAGAACCAGAAGTGGCTATTACTCTTACAGCTCACCTCCTGCAATCAAGTTCGTACTTGAATGAATAGTCGTCCCTGATAAATCAACATATCCTACTACTACGATCATTTCAAAGCTTTGGACCTCTCTTTTACACAGATCTGTGATATTTACTAGCATTGAGAGTACGACTGCCGGATAAAGTTCTGGTATGCTGTGTACATATTAGTGGAAGTGCGTTGTGTCTCTGGCGGTGGGAATGATTGAGAAATGATATTGATCGATGGTTCCCTGGCAATGGAATACGTGCTCACTTTCTTGTGCACTTGAAGGAAATCGATCTGGTCGAGGCTACGATAGTCTGACAGGCTTCCGTGGAGAATGAAGACCCGTAGATCTGCCCTTTTTCGTCTCTCATCGCAGAATTTCAGTCATCTCAGAGCCACGTCGAGCGTGCTTCTGAAAACATTGTTCCCCATATTCCATATTCTCAGGTTTCCCTCGAGAACTTCACGTTGTTCCTCAAACTCGAAAAACACAACGGGTTCAGTCAGCTAGCCTTCTTTTATGAAGCTTTCATTGATCCTTACACGGTCGTCGCACACTATAATACTAACCAGTTCACATTTGTGGTGGGCGGCAAATCAGTCCTCTCAGGTGTGACGAAGGTCTTAACTTTCACCAAGCGTTGGGTTGAGAACCAGGACTTACGGTAGCCTTGCAAGATCAGACCATGTTGCCACCCAGGATCCCGCCAAAGGCTGATAGCGTACGTAACCACCTCTTTGGGGAAGCCCTTCACCCAGTCATCAAATCGTACTGCTTGCGGTCTAGGACTTGCGTCATAGTTGAAATCGATCGTCATTGGCAGCTCGCTGGGATCTGCCGGAGTTTTTGAGGACGCCAGTATGCCTGCTCGCTTCATAGCTACACTACCATCCTGCATAATCGTCCAGGTTGCTACAGCTGGATGATCCTCCGGGGTATGTCTATATTCAGGTAGAGCTCCAGGGACCTTTGAGAACCAACCGCTAGCGGCTGAGAAAGGCATCATGGAACCTTTGTCTGGATAGTTGAATTTGTCCCAGTGGCTCGGCAATCTCTGTTTTATTGCCACAGACCAGTAAAAAACTGCACCCAGCTTGGCTGCAGCCTCCTTGACGAATATTATAGGATAACAGTTGAGGACTAAGTCATTTGGAGCCTTTATGTCAGACTTGTACCAATCCGTTATTCCCAAAGCAGACATGATAGCAGGTGCTCTACTGCCCGTACTTTGACGAGAATTGGCCAAAATTAGCAGCCCGATCCGAGATGGCCATTCTAAAACACTATCTATCCTCGTGACCAGGCGAAGGTCCAGTAGCTGGCGTGGACCCTCAGGATATCCCAGGCCCAACTCTATTGCTTTCTTGGAGATTTTGTATCGGGAAAAGGTGGTTATAGGACCTGCTGTGAACGGCACGTATGGCGTATCGCCATGCCACATATTTTCTACTATATCTATAAAAGTGAACAGTGCGTCGAGAGGTATGGATGTTCCCGATCTATCTTTCAATGGTATCCAGTCTCGGGTAACAAAACTCAAATCTGGACAAAGCATTGCTTCTTGGAGAGTCCACAACGATGAGAACCAGCATGCAGGTTCACCAAGACTTTCGGAGTTGATAGCTAGTATTGGGGGTCGACCAGAAGGACTCCGTAGACTACTCACATACTGTTTAGTCTTTTGAGCAAGATCATCTGGTGACGTGAAAAACTCGCTAGGAGCATCGACTTCTGGAACTAATGATTTCAGTAATGTTTCTGTCTCGTAAATTCCAGGATGCGTAGTACTGTGTAAGTAAGCAACTCCAAGCCAATCCAGAGCCTTCGAAGTATTGTCCCATCGCTCAACGTCATTGATCCAGGCTACGCAACGAACAGAACTCTGGAATATCAGCGCCTGACGGTTTATCTCATCATCTGCTTTTGGGGATCCATCCTGGGGAATGCAAAATAGATCGATCCAAACGTAACGTACCCTTGGTCGAAGCTGTAGCAGGTGGTCAGGGAGAATTGCGACATCAAATCTTTCGTTCTGAGGCACGAGCCAAGGGACCCCAGGTATCCTCACAGCATCTTTTCGCCATCGGCCCCAAGTATGACTTACGCAGTAATAATTAGGCCTGATTCCCAACTCACTTACAACCTTGGTGCAATTTTGTTCGACATCCCAGAGAAAGTAAGGCATCTCTGCTAGATCTTTCTCTCTATCAAGCCAAGGGCAGGGTCCATCCATGGAGCTCGTGTAGGAATCGCTTATGTATATGCTGGAACCTTGCATACTCATGTAGGACGTATAAGCTAGTCTCTGGGCTGTCGCATGTTGCAAAGCCTTCTTTCTCATTTGGCGAACGCTACTAAAGCTGAGTTCCTTAAAATATGGCTCCCAACCATATGGGATGAATTCAATATTGAAAAGAGCGAGCATCATTGAGTTGTAAACAGATTTACGACCATGTATGAAGGCCTCTTTGTCAGCATATGGCTCGCCGAAGAAGTAGGTCATGGGTATTGGAGAAGAGCCAGCGGCTTCTAGGGACGCAATGGCGGCCTTGGATAACCTTAAATCTTGGTAGGCGCTTGACCACCAGTGCGTCAAGATGGTGTATGAGCTCTCTTGGGAGACCGATAAGGTGGCCCGGAATTTCGATCCCTCCGTAATCACCTCACGGAATTTTCGCCATCTTCCAAGTGCTGAAGTCGCCTCCCTGCTCCCACTCCGGACATGAATGCCAAGATATTTCTGAAGTATCATTGCCAAAGGGACTTGTGACCAATCATGAGTTGTCAAGAAAATGGACTTAGACTTGTTTCTCCTCATATGTTCGAGCCGTTCTCGATATTTGTCAAAAGGATCTTGCCAAGATTGCTTCTGAAACCCTTGTTCAATCCTCATCTGTTCCAGAGCATCATATTCAGTCCACGCTAAAATCCATATTTTCTCCCAGGCCGGAGAGCAGTAAGTTTCATTGTCCAACTGCGGCGTCGTCGTATTGCCAAACCTGAATCTCCAATCTGCGAGCCGAGACTGTAATCTGCCTTCATCTGTAGAAGAATTCCCCTGAGCCGGCGAAGTCAAGAACCCTGCCATACCATTCCACCTGTCAAGACGCCTCGCCTAGGTCAGGATGATGGTTAATCCGAAGTCTGCGGGTGAAAAGGGATCTCGGACTTCCCCAGTTCCCAGTCCTCAAGTCTGATAACATTTGTGTTTTCGAGGTGAGGAAATCAATATTACAATTACAATATAGTTCAAGACAATCCTGACGTCACGCAACTTAATTGAAATGTCACGTGCAGATATGGCTTGGCACCACGCAGTCTTGGCATGCAAACAATACTGCATGCTTCCACTACCATGTTATCACCATCCTCGATCGGTACCATTACACCAGTTTGCCTTTTGCTTTATCCTCAAGACAGCCAACGCGCTCGCGCTTACTGGTGTAGAGAAATAGATAATCTAAGACAAATTTGGGTCGCTACCCACGGCACACCAGGGCGGAAAACCATTTTGATTGGCAACCTTTGGCTTAGACTTCATGCCCGTTGCTACTCGCTCTGCGGACGTGACTTTTAAGGGACAATATATCTTGCGAGGTTTGCTTACAATTTACATTCAAATGCACACCTTGAAGGATACCTGCACACAGATACATCACAAATCGCAGCGTCCGTCAAGCGTGCATATGACATCTGTCCATGGCTTCCTTCATGTGGGTACATCAGCAAAGACGTAAATCAATTGCCATACTACCTCTGGGATACGAGAAAAAAAAACACTGTGAATGTCAAGGAGCTTCGAGGTAGAGGTTTTGATATACAATACACGTGCATCAGTCATACTTGGGGGCGATGGGAAAAACACTCTTCCCCAGTGCACGTTATGGGAGTGAATGAGTGGATGGTGCCTGAGAATACTATATTCGAAGTCAAAGATCTCCCACAAATTTTGAGCAAAGCCCCCATACCGACGCGGTTTATTTGGTTTGATCTCCTCTGTATTCCTCAAGACAAGTCCCAAAAGCTGTATCTTGTCGAAGTATCACGACAAGCCATCATGTTTCAGCATGCATCTTCATGTATAGCCTGGCTGAACACGATCCATTCCTGGACACATACAGAAGCCCCAGCCCATTGGCTTTGTTTGAATTATCTACACCGTCGCAGCCAAAACAGTTTTTATAACACAGACGAACTTCTATCGCGAACTGCTGAACAGGCTAATAACAACATCGAGCTGGTGGTGGACTCTGGAAATTTCATACCATGGTTGTCTTCCCTTCGGACCTTGCAAGAGGCCTGTCTGTACCCTGACATGATACTTTGCAATAGCGACTGGCAGCCAGTTTCTATTCCTCAAAGTACCACTCTTTCACTCAATCATCTCTTGACTCTCTACAGCCTCAACAGAGAAGCATATTTTTGAGAACCTCTCCCGCCGAACGCTTGGCCTCGGGGTGTAAGGCAGCTTTTCACCATCGAGCAGGTTCTTCTTGGAGGCACGGAAAGCCCCCGCCGGATACTGGCCTTGTGCTTGGTACCTATCCCTTGGCCTTTGTGCGAGAAGCAGCTGAGAAGATGGGATCGTTGTTCTACATGTTATTAAAATGGTCGGCTCGTACTGTACCATTGAAAAAGGTCTCAGGCTCTATGATGCTTTGGAAGCGATGAAGTGGTCTTTGAGTCGGGAACCACCGAGCAAGACTGGTATGGGGATAAGCTTGATCATCCTTCATTGTCTCGGTGGGAGATCAGGTCTGATGTCAGTGTTAAGATTTGAGAGGCCGGAACCTTGCGATCCAGTGAGCGACCGAAGGACCATCCACTCAAAGTGGTCTTGGATGTTGCGCGTGAGGGCGGCGGTAATGAGGTCTTCAGCACGGAGCTCCAGGCCTGGTGGATGTTGGTGCCTGATGGGATGATCCGCGTGGCGGTATCGCTTTGTATAATGGCGTATGCTCAGAGCGGCCTGATTCTCGAAGGTGTACGCTAGGTTGGCTTGAATCAGACCCTCCTGCGAAATATCGGCGAATGGGATACAACAGAGAAGATCGACTTCCCGCCCACAGAGACGGTTTACTCCATTGTTCTCTAGAGCCGTAATAAGTTCAACACCGTCTCTTAGACTCACTCACCAGTGCCTTAATCCGGATATCGATAGTGATCTCGTCAGCGGCATTCGAATGAATATCCCTTCACTTATAATGTAATCTCACCAGCCCACCGAAGAGGTGCAACGCTGACAGAGCTTGAGAAGAAGACAGGGATTCCGAATGGTTTATTAGAGCGTGATACTTACTTTAATCGCCCTGGAAGGAACAACTTCTTCAAAGGAGCCAAGCAGGGTATGATCATGGACCATAATGATCGTTATGATTACACAGCCATGTCCCTGGAATGGCCTCCAGACACCGCCTTCCTTGACGACGATTCAGATGCCATCATCGAGAACAGGGTTCCCGAATTGATGGAGGCAGCAGCAAGACAAGAACACATCTTAGCAGACATAGCCGCGCAGAGCGCCAATAGAATGACCAAGCTACTGTATCTAGGGCGCACTAAGCATGTTGAATCCATGGAAGTTACCTTGCTCCTTCAGCGTGAGGGGAGTACCCGGGAAGGTCTCATGATGAAAAAAGTACCGATTTGGAGACGCCTTGGAATTTGTTTCTGGCATGTCGAGGGCGGTGAAGACTATGGCTTAGCGGAGACTTTTAAACCAATGACGGGGAAATTTGGATGAGAGTTCTTGGACGTGTGAGAACGAAAGTAGCGTCCTCTCTATTCGTCAAGCTGGGCTGCTTGAGCATGTACAATTGTTTGCAAAGCGGTTGACCCGACACTAGTGGGCCGCAAATCTGAAATGAAGCCGTGAATCATCCTGTATGCATGATCCATAGTGTTTTAGCCCCTGACCAGTTACCCTACTATCGCCGCCCCTATAGTTACCCCCGGTGTGGCCTCATTGTGGGCCCTGTAGACCCTGTGGCCGCTGCTGCTATCATGCTGTAGGCCCTGCTGTTGTCTTGCTGTAGGCCCTGTTTTGCTGAGCTCGAGGAGCAGATATGTAGAACCAAATCTTGAAGGAGAAAGTAACCAACCAGTGATGAAAGTGACATTAGAGAAGACCGAGTGAAGTCGAGAATATCTACTGCCTGCTGACAATGATGCCCCTGGGGAAAGACTAGTAAGTACCGCCATCATCTCTCGATTACAAATCTTATCCATCGATTTTCCACTGTCAAATCATCGTCAACGCATTCGATGTGGAACCCATTCCTCATTGACCAAGGAATTTGTGGTTGTAGAGTAGCTCGAAATGTAAGCATGTTTTAGCATATCTAACTTCATAGTTACTTCAAATGGTAGATCCTCGAGTAATTCATGGATAATTGTTGATTCTTACTTCTTAATGACTTGAGTAATCTTACAGTTATCACCCAAGTAATATGCGATTAGAATTCAATAACGAGTACCCTTGATATCCATTGCTCATGTCTGTTCACCGTTATCAAAAGAATGACTAGATGTTGTAAGGTATTGTATCTCTTTAAGAGAAAAAGGCATATGAAGCGAGGGTGTGAGAAGATCCATGGATGAGCGTATCAATCGGTGAGTGTACAAAGTCCTCGGTGATCCTGATTATCAAAGAGTTTCTGTTTTGAGAGCTCTGTGAAGAAGGTTGGGTGAGCGTGGGGAGGCAGTACCGAAGGTCTAGTGATGAATTATTCTACTGAATGCGTCCGACCGACGATAGCATCTGGGGCCAGATAATTTTTATGGGGTGATGGCACCATCGTCTAATGTCATACTAGCTTTCGTATGATGTCGCTGATCGTGGACGAGTCAAAGGTGATGCCAGAGTTGATTGTGCGCAATGTGTGGAATTAATGAAATAATTGGTTTTGAAAGGACTTTAAACCTTGGCCTCGATTTGGATATGCTGTGAATATCAGCTAGTCTTGCTTAAGTGGAGAGATTATGCCTTGAATCTCCATTCGAAAAGTGGGGAGGACTCTAGCTGTCAATAGTCTATATGGCAGCTGAAAATTCGTCTGGCTTCAGCGTGTCCGGAAACATCTTGTGATGTGAAGAAAATCTTGACTTCGAACAGAAAGTCGACTTGGAAGGATGTCGTAGGTTCTCGTTACTATCGATTGCTACGTTGGTCGATTCTGAGGTCGAGGAGTATCGCAACATTAGGTAGGAGATACGGAGGCGAGAGCGCTTGATCATAAGGATATGGTGGAGTCACCCAATCGGCCTCCGGTATCGTGAAACCAAGAGTTCCATTGATACCTCGAGATGCTCCAGTATATTTTGTCCAATATCGGCACAGCAGACATGAGTCTGATCTCAGTAAGAGGAGTACCGAATTCAGGACTTATCTGTGCTTGGGTCATTTGGTTTCTGTATACAAATGGGATATCATGGGCGACACTCTAGATCGCTGACATCGAGCACCGTCCGTTCAGGCCCCAAATCGTCTCGAGGAAGCACTACATTTTTATGTTCCTCTTGCACCACAAACATCTGATATTGCCGTCCACAGGGGCTCTAATTCGACATGGACACCAGTACTGCAACAAACGTCACTTGATAACCCCTCTAGCATTTTTGCAGGTGTCACGTGCACAGAGCTTACCTGTCTGTAGGCCAGAACACCAGGAAGGTCCAGACCATCAGGAAGAGTCATGCCGTCCCAATCCCAGTCATCGTTCGAACACATACGCTTCGTGCAATGCTTCTGGTACCAATTCTTCTCATTGTCTTCTCGGACGCGGCAAGAACGACAGATCCATCTCGTACATTCATTGCACCCACATATCCCCTCACCAAGGCGGCCTTCAACGGCCTGATCACAATCGTGGCAATAGCAAACGATGTTGCCCCGCTCATACATCTTGGGATAGTGTAGCTTGCGGAGGGGTCCGTACCATTCAATTCCGTATCTCGGATGAATACAACATGCCTCGCAGACACTGACGCCGCACTTGAGGCAAGGTAGCCCACCTGTCTCGTCGCATGTGGTATTTCGGATTGCTTCGCGCTCACGTTCTCCTTCGTATTGAAATACATATTCTCGTCGCGCTCTCAACCCGGACCCGTCACAGAGTGTCACTTTTCTCAGTTGTTCGAATCCTTTGGCAGACCCTAGTACGATGTCGTATAACGCTGAACAAGTGAGCGCTGTGTGGTAAAGGTCCATGGAGCTCAAATGCTGGGCAAGGAGCTTCAGTATCTCATACTGGGAGCAGATATGTATGAGGCCGAACATGATGGCCATGAGCAGCTGTTCAATAGTTGATATGATAGATGCACTCTATGTCTTGCGGCTCTAGCCTACAACTCATCGTTGCGCGGACAATTTACCATTTGTTCACTACTGTCTGCGAGCCTTGCAGATATGTTACAATCCGCAATGAAAACGCCCTCAGTATCAATGCCGAATTCTCGGATTGAGGTTGACGTTCGGCTAAAATGTGAAACCACCACACCACGTGACCACCAAGATTAAACTTTTTCAGGCGTTGGTAAATCGAGGACACATGATTGTCCTTAGCCTAGAATATTAATATTCTACTTAGACGCCTGAGGTAGAATGGTAGAATAGACTTGTCTACACGATGCCCATTCGAATGTCTACCATTCTTATATACAGTGGGGTCAATGAGACCCAAAGTTGAAAAGCAGGCACAGCTACTAGAGCGATGGTAAGCTGCCTTGGTGCCTTCGATCGCGTCAGCATGTCTGGGGCCTAGGCTGCACAGTCTCGCGACGGACCTAGCCTTTCTGGATATATGAGCACTGCATGTATGTAACACTGGACCGACACTCTGTGCTTCCCTATCCAAGTCAGAAACCCCATCTGTAACATCGGCTGACTATCAACAGCAATGACGGTACATGATAGCATTAAATGGACACTTTACTGCATACGTTCCCCCTTTGTATGGTGTTGGCTAGGCACCAAAGGTCATCGCACCTGCGCAAATCCCCGCAAGTGGAACCCCAATTCGGATTTCGCCGGTGCCGATGGAACAAGGGAAGGACGTCTTGCAGATGGAGAGGCACGTCTTGCATGTAAAGAGTACCGTCGGAAGGACACCCCTGTTGCGATTCCCACCCAAAGACTGCGAGCGCTCACTGCGTCTTTGCCGTCATCACCAGAGCTCTCGTCCGAGCCCTCTCGCAGCCTGGATATGTGGTCCACTGAACATGGGTCGTCCAGCAGTCGATGGATGTGTGCGCAAGAGCTATCGCCATTCTTTGAGAAATTCCCACCAGAGATCAGGCATCAGATCTACCTTCTGGTTTTCCAAGGCGATGCGCCCATCGTTCGCATCGTCCGCAGAAGAGACCACCGACGTCTGGGCCACGTGCGCTGTCAAGACAGTAGCGCTGGACCTGACGGGTCTGACAGGTGGTGCGGTACCTGCACGGGCGACAGAGCAGACGAATTGTCCCGTACCTTTCACCGTACCTGTACCGATGGTAGTGTCTTGCCTCTGCTGAGAAGCTGTCGCAAGCTCTACGTCGAAGCAATAGACACCCTATATCAGAGCCAGACTTTCGAAATGGTAAACCCCGAGACCTTGATCCTTTTCTGCATGACGGTCCTGCCACAGAGATTGAATGTTGTGAGGAGGTTACAACTGACTTACAACATGGAGCGTCGTGAGGTCCGAGAACACCCGGGATTTTTCTCCGAATGGAATAGAGCCTGCGGCTTCTTATCGAAAATGCGTGCGCTGGAGGAGCTGGAGGTTTATATCAATGATCTATACACATATATATTCACAAGTGTGCCCAACGAAGAAATTTTGGGGCCGCTTACTGCTGTGACAGCCGTCAAGAAATTTCTAGTGAGGATCAGCTGGAAATTGCCCGACACTCTAAGCTTAATGGAAGATGGCCTACCCTTTTGGCTAGTGGAGTGGGATCCCATTGGAGGTACAGAACGGGTTCGATAGTGAAGCTTACAGAAGGATTATGAATTGCGAGTATCCAGGAGCATGTGCCAATATGGGAGTGAATATCTTTTGGCTGACTTACTTCATTTCCAACTCAATCCATCTCTATACAAGACTTAGCCCAGATTTTACAAGCTTCCTCGACCCTCTACATGCTTCAATGCAGGGACCGCTGCCATGATCAGACGGCGAAGGACTCGTCTTCTCTGTAACTCCATACTCGCCGTTCATATCCACCTCTCAAAGCCGTGTTCCAAGATTCACTTGACATCCATTTTATAATCATGCAGCCGATAACCCAAGGACAATGAGCGGAGAGAACCCCAACAGCTCGCACCATAGACCCCTTCCGATACGCCGACAGTTTCTTGGGTCTGTCCCATATCTACCCACTATATCTACTTATCAGAAGTCTCGATCCAAGTCCGAATGCAATGCCTACATATATACGAGCCACGAACATAGCTCCTTATAATCGATAAGCCTAAGAACCTATACCGACAACTCTATCAATTTACAACTACTATCCTATCAACCCCTAGCTCCAACCTAATGGAACAATTTCATAAGTCCTTACTACACCCCTCATACTTCTCCTAATTACCCTCCTAATCAGCTATCAAGAACCTATACTATATCTTATATATATATATAATATATACACCTTAAACTCCGCTTCTATATCATTCATAATTATCCTCTTCAACCATATCCTCTGACACAATCAACCTCTATCAAACTTTCCTCTTTTCCTTCTTACTTTCTCACTAACACATTACAACACTGATCTTTGTCCGAGATGTCCAAGTCCATTTCGGCTAAGGCTACCGTCCCAACAAGGTAGATTGTCGAAAGTCTCTCCCAAATCACTCGGCACCAAAATCCGCTTGCCAAATCGCACGTCATGCTCGATGCAATTCTTAATTCCAAGAAGGGAAACATTGTACGTCATCACCATTCCCCCTTAATTCATCTTGCGAGAACTAACCGGCTCACAGCTAGCTGCCACCGAAGCCACAACTGAAAACCTCGCGGTACTTTATCAACATCTCTTTCGAATTGAGCCGGATGGGAGCGAAACCATGGAAATTGCAAAGCGAACAGTATGAAATGCCGCAGTGACTGCCTACCAGCCACATTCAATTTGCCATATCTGTCCATAAACTTACATACCGCCTTCTTTTAACAATCCCTAGAGGACAACCTCCGCGCCCTGACAAAAGTGTCATACAATGACGCTACCTACGCCACGGACCCGTTTTTCCATCGCCATAATACTACAATAATAGCCTGCAAACTACATACCACGAAACCTCAACCTATTCTACTCATCCTTCGCCAAAGAAACATAAGATCGCGTCTTGCCCCGGAGGCACCCCGCAAAATTCCGAAACTCTCGAAACGCTCAGGCTTTATTTATCCAGAAGTAGAATAGAAGCGGCTGTTCGAAATCGCGGACCCAAATACGAATGAGAAAGTCCGCGTTACCTACCGGCCGTGCAGATTGGACCTTTCTTTGGCTGTCCCTATCCTAACATACATCCGAAACGATGCCGCCTACATCCCATTCATCCCTCGTCGCAATACAACATAGTAACAAAGCGGCGCGCTCGAGATCTCTACCACCTCCTCACCTCCTCACCTCCTCACCTCCTCACCTACTTATCCCGCGAAAGATAGTACCCAAGATTACATCCTCAAGTTTCCCAAATTTAGATCAGGTCTAGATATCTATCAGAGCTGGGAAAGTATAGATGCGGTTATAGGAGGATTTTTTTCGATATGGATGGATACGATACTGGTACCGATAGATACTGCTTCATGGAGGGCCATTAAGAAATAACTGACGGGCACGTTGAGATCATCCGTGCCATGGAATATATCGTACGATGCTATGAGATTCCGACTGAAGGCGGGAAAATTATTAATTATCTTTAGTTTCATCATTCGTCACGATTTATTCTATCCTAAAACCCTCCAGCTATCGCACACGCTACCTCCGAATGCGACACACCCATGTAGATAAAGCCGCCGAGGAGCGCGATACACCAACGAGAGCGGTAGTCTCCACTGCTGGAGGAGGAAAGTAGCCGCCTAAAGGGCGTGCTGAAACCCCCATCCGGAGAGAATGACACTCGAGGATGTGAAGCATCATCCACAGGGAAGTCTACGGCAGGCGGAAAATGCCGGCTCTGAAGATCGTTGGGAAAGGGGGTGATGGTGAAGAATTAGGATTGTAGAGACTGGATCGGTTGTGAAGAGGTTTTTCCCACTGCACTAGTATATGATAATATGGACTACATTATTTCAAGGACGGGATTTGGGGATTGCGGTGGAGTTTTTAAACAGGACTGAGGATGGTTGAGGGTTTATGTACTGTATCTCTCTCTCGTCACCGTATCTCGTCTCCGTATCTCTTATCATCATCTCATCTCTCATCACCACTACTAGAACTAGAACTCCACCACCACTTTCAACGCCTCTCCTCGCATAAAAACCCATCCCCTCATATTCTATCCATTCCTACAATAACGATACAATATATATTATATCTATAAGTACACCATAGTGGGGTCCCGATCATCCCTACCTCCTTGGGGGGTTTTTTATTATAGGATATAGGATATGGATCTGGATCTGGAATCGCGGATAACGGGTTTGAGCCTTTTTTGAGGGGAGGGGGGGGAATTG
>JAABUN010002343.1_pt1 | contig 34233 bp, 28 predicted proteins | sample 5559311 | NCBI WGS metagenome assembly JAABUN01 (sample SAMN10711877, study PRJNA513370) | rock metagenome | isolation source: Antarctica rocks | place: Antarctica: Victoria Land, Siegfried Peak sud | reverse complement strand
CACGGAGGTCGCGACCAAGCAGTTGAATGCCCGCGCCAAGCCCTGGGTCTGGGGGCGGCCCCAGCGCCCGCCGCGCGTCCGGCGCCATTCCTTTGTCTACCGTATCTGAGGAACGGCGCACTAGTGCTGGGATGCGCGCCGGACGGCACTGTCAGGGTAACTTTCCAGCCTCGCAGGCGGCGGGGTGTGCGATAGTCGGCGCATGAAAGAACAGCCCTCCGCCCCCACCTACAAACGCCAGCGGTTCCCGCCAGCGATCATCGGTCACGCCGCGTGGCTGTACTCCCGTTTTGCCCCGAACTGCCGCGACGTGGGGGAGCTACTGGCCGAGCGGGGGGTGATCCTGACCTGCGAGACGGTGCGCCAGTGGTGCCACAAGTTCGGGCAGATCTACGCGAATACCTTGCGCCGTCGGCGGCCCAAGCCGGGCGATAAGTGGCACCTTGGCGGGGTCTCCATCTCGATCGATGGCGTGCATCACCATCTCTGGCGGGCGGTCGACCAGGACAGGAATGTGCTCGATATCCTCGTGCAGGCCCGGCGCGACAAGCGGGTCGCCACGAAACTCCTGCGCAAGTCGCTCAAAGGTCGCGCCTGGTGCGGCGGTTGATGATCGGCGCGAGCGGGAGATCAGGCCGAGGGGTCGAAGCCCCGCGCCCGCACGGCGGTCGCCGCGCGCAGGCGCTCCGTCTCCTGCGCGCGGCCTGCGCGCAGCCAGCCGCCGACCGTCGCGAGCCGCTGGCCGAGGTCGCGCGCCTCGGACGCCTCCTCTTCCGACAGCCCCCGGTGGCCCTCCGGTCCGGTGATCGCCGTCGCGCCGTAGGGGGCCGCGCCCTGCTCGAGGATCGGGCCGCGCTGGCCGGGGGTGACCGCGAGCATCCCGAGGTGCATCATCATGGTCAGCAGCGCGTGGAGGGCCTGCTCGTTGCCGCCGTGCGGCGTGGCCGAGCTGACGAAGGCCGCGCCCGGCTTGTCGCGGAAGAGGTAGTGGTGCCAGGGGCGGGAGCGGTCGAGGGTGGCGCTGCTGGCGACGGCGAGGTCCTCGAAGAAGCGCTTCAGCGCGGAAGCAGGGCCGCCGAAGTAGGCCGGGCCGCCGATGGCGAGGGCGTCGGCGCGGGCCACGCGGTCCAGCAGGGCGGTGCGCCGGTCGCGCGCCGCCTCGTCGGTCGCGCCGCCTTGCAGTTCGGGGCAGGGCGCGTCGCCGACCTCCAGGAGATCGATCGCGGTGCCCGGCACGCGCATGGCCCCTTCGCCCACCTGCCCGGCCAGCTCGCGGATCGTGCCGAACCGGCTGTAGAAGACGATCAGCACGCGCAGCGGCTCCGGCGCGCGGTCGGTCGCGGCGGCCTGCTGCGTCTCGTCCAGCGGTCGCGTCTCATCCATCGGACGGACCCTCCTTCCCAACGGGATCGCGTGTACTGACACAACGCGCGAACACTCGCGGCACACGGCCCCACCCCAGATTAGCGCCCGACGCGCCGGTGGACGCCGCCGCCGATGGTTCCGGCGCTCACGAGGCACCGGCGCGGACAACGATAACGGGGCAGGGGGCTTGATCGAGGACATACTCGGCGGTACTCCCGAGCGCCCAGCGCAGCACCCCGCCACGCCCGTGGCTCGCCGTGACGGCCAGTCCGGTCGGCCGCGCCGCCAGGTAGGCCGCGATGCACTCCCCGGCGTGCGCGGTCGTGCCGCGCTCCCAGTGGGTCAGCACGGTGCGGCCCGGCGTGCGCAGGGGCGCGGCGACCGTTTCGAGGTAGCTGGCGATCGCGCGCTCCTCGTCGCGCTCCATCGCCGGGTTCGGGGGGTAGTAGCTGACGTAGCCGGTGCCCCACGCGGAGGTGCCGAGGCCGGGGAGGCTCGGGATGACCTGGAGCAGCGTCAGCGGCACCGCGAGCCCGTCGGCCAGCCGCGCGGCGAGCGGCAGCGCCTCCTCCGCCAGCGGCGAGCCGTCGAGCGTGACGGTGACCGCCGTGATCATCGCCGTGTCCGCGACGGCTGCCCCCTGTTGCGGGCGCACGACCATAGTAGGCATGCCGCCGTGCCGTATCACATGCTGGGCGACGCTCCCCAGGCGCAGGCGCGCGAGGCCCGTGCGCCCGTGCGTGCTCATGATCACCAGCGCGGCCTCCTCGGCCTCGGCCGCGCGCAGGATCTCGACCGCCGGGTTGCCGTGGCGGATCGCCGTCCTGACGACCAGATCGGGCGCGCGCAGGGCCGTCGCGACGGATTCCAGGTAGGCGGTGCCGGTGGCGACACGGCGCTCGTCGCCCTCCGTGGCCTGATCGCTCGGCATACCGGATCGGCCCGGGAAGGGCTCGACCACGGCGAGGAGGGCGATCGAGGCGTCGAACGCGCGGGCCAGGGTCGTCGCGTACGGGAGAGCGGCGGCGGCGAGCTGCGAGCCGTCCAACGGGACCAGGATATGGCGGACCATGCTGTACTCCTTCTGCGCGATACCCATCGGCGCGCGCGTTCTCTGACGGAGGATCAGGCAGCGCCCGGCTTTCTCTTCGGCGGTGGAAGTCATGTGTCAGACCATACCGGATGTATCATGTGTGCGCCAGTCATCGGGTGCGATTCACGACTGTACAACCTTGCACGGGTAATTGGGCAAGGGTGGCAGGCGGGTAGGGTGGCAGGCGGTTGAGGCCCCGCTACGCGCTGCCACCACCGCGCCTCGGGGCCTGTGGGCCACGAAACCCATCTGCATGGGTTAGGCCCGTCGCCGATGGGTTGCCTCCTCACCCGCGCAGGCGGGTTTCGTGGTGCCGCCGCACCCCGAGGCGCGGTGGTGGCAGCGCGCAGCGGGGCCTCAACCGCCTGCCAGCGGTGGCAGCACCCCTACTACGGCGCAGGGTAGGCCTCGGCCGAAGGCTGCGGGCATTGTCGCCCCTGCGGTCGTCCTGGTACGCTGATACGGGACACCTTTAGCGAACGCGCGTGTGGTTCGGGCCTCTCCTCGGGGCGATCGGCACGTCGGGCGTCCCACAGACCACAGACGCATAGCCCCCAGACGCATAGCATGGAGAAGGAGCGCGCGATGTCCTCACCACTCGGCGGATTGGATCTGCGGATCGCCTTCCTGTATGGCGCGGAGATGAATATCTACGGCGACCGGGGGAATATCATCGCCCTGAGTCAGCGGGCGCGCTGGCGCGGGATCGCGGTGGAGGTCGAGCAGGTCGGGATCGGCGAGCGGCTGGAACCGGGGCGACACGACCTTTATTTCTTCGGGGGCGGCCAGGACCAGGAACAGATCGCTGTCGCGGCCGACCTGGCGCGAGTGGATAACGGCGACAAGGGGGCCACGATCCGCGAGGCGATCGAGGCGGGCGCGGTGGCGCTGACCATTTGCGGCGGCTACCAGCTCTTCGGCCACCACTATCGGCCTCACAACGGCCCCGAACTCCCCGGTATCGGTGTCCTCGATGTGACCAGCGAGGCCGGGCCGTCCCGTTTCATCGGCAACAGCGTCCTCGCCACCCCCGACGGCGACCTCGTCGGCTTCGAGAACCACAGCGCCCTGACATTCGTCGGGCCGGGGGCCGCGCCGTTCGGCACGGTGACGGTCGGGGCCGGGAACAACGGGCGGGATGGCAGCGGCGGGGCCCGTTACAAGGCGGCCTACGGGTGCTATCTTCACGGGTCGTTGCTGCCGAAGAATCCGTGGTTCGCCGATCTGCTGCTCACGCAGGCCCTCGCGCGACGGCACGGGCCGGTCGAACTGCCGCCCTTGCCGGACGATCTCGAACAGGCCGCGCACGCGAGCGCGGTGCGGCGGGCGCACGCGACGCGTTAGGGGGGGGGACCTCTCCCCGCCGCCTGTTGGCGGCGACCCTCCCCGACGCGGGGAGGGTGGGGCTGCTCACCGCTCCTCGGGGGATAGGTGCTTTCTAGCTGGACCTCTTTCCGCCTCCGGCTGATTTCGCCTTCGACAGGAGTGCCATTGCGAGCAGTGCCGACAATAGGCTCGACAAGGACAGTACTGTTCTGATCAAGAACCGATCGGGGAGCACAAAGCCAAGCACACCCAGGAAGATCGCCGCATTAATCAATCGGGCTGATGCTGGCCGCGTCGAACGTCGCCGTCTGTATGCGACTTCCTGCCAGAGAGTCGATGCAGCCACGAGGACCAACACCAGCGCCATAGGGAAACGAAGATATTCGCTCATCGCATCGTGCCCCCTCCTTATAACTGAACCCGTAGCTGAATCCACGCTGGCTCTCGTTCTAGACTTTTATGCCACCGAGAATGCAGTTGTGGCTGCTGAATGAGTGTATCGCACAGCCAAGGCGCTTGGCGGGGTCGGTGTAACGCCGCAGGTTGTTGAACACCAAGATGTAGCGGTTGAGCGTCCACGGGTCCCCAGGCCCCGATCCGACCCTCGTCCACCGCCAATCCTGATCGCGTAACCCTGTCGTCATGGTGAAGTAGGCGCGGCTGCCGTTGGCGCGCTCGCGGTGTCCAAACTTTGGACAGTGCCATGCCCCATTTTATGATCGGCAGTCGGGTGGTTCTTTATCCGCTCCTCGGGTTGGCCGCGCCGGTCGCGCCGGCCTATACCCGAGCCGTTCGCTCCCGCGCTCGGCTCACCGGGCACACGGTTGATAGACCTCACCTGAGCCTGCGGCGTGTTCGCTCGCGAAGCCGCCCACGACCACGATCCGATCATCCGCCGCGCGCGTCGCCGTGAATCCGCTCCGCTCCGTGGCCAGGTCGCGCAACGGCTGCCACAGGTTCCTGCCCGGATCGTAGCGTTCGACCGAGTGGACCGGGAGCGGCCCGCGCCCGCCGAGCACCAGGACGCTCCCGTCGCCCAGGAGGACCGCCTGGTGTCCCTGACGCCCTTCCCGCATGGCGGCGGCACCGATCCAGGAGTCCGTGCCGACGTCGTACAGGTCTGCAGCCCGCGCGTCGAACAGCCCGCCGGTCAGGAGGACCCGCCCGTCGCGGAGCACGATGGCGGCACCGCGCGCGTGCGACGCGGGGGCTGCCGCCGTGGCCCGCCACCGATCCTGCACCGGGTCGTACACCTCCGTATCGCCGACGGGGCGCGGCACGTCGGCACCGCCCGCGCCGAGCCCGCCGGACACGAACACGCGACCGTCGTCGAGGCGGAGGAGGGCGAGATAGCCGACGGTCCGCTTCGGGGTCGTGGCGGTCCAGGTATCCACGACCGGGTCGTAACGCGCGGCGGCGCGCGGTGGCCACCAGCACCCGACCGTCCAGCAGGAGGACCGCGCGGAGATCCGCGCCCGCGATGGCCTCGGGGAGCGGCGCGGCGCGGGCGATCGCCCCGGTCAGCGGGTCGTAGCGGGCGACATCCGGCGACCACCCGCCCACGAGCAGCACGCCGCCATCGAGCAGGGGCGTTGCGGTGAACGTGCGCCCGAGCGACCGGGGTAGGCCCGCCACCGGCGTCCAGGTGTCGGATAGGGGGTCGTAGATCTCCGCCGTCGGGGGGCCGTCGAGATCCCCCCCGGCGACCAGGATCCGGCCGTCCCGCAGCGGGGTGGCGCTGTGCTCGCCGCGACGATCGTGCAGCGGGGCGGTGGCCGTCGGCTCCCGCCGACCATCCGGCGCGCAATCCTGCGCCGACCCGTCACGGCCACCCCTCGGGCTTGTCGGCACCGCCGCTGTGGCGGTGGCGGATCGCCTGACTGTGACTGAACCTCCGGCGGTCCCCGGCAACGTCGGGTCCGTCCCGCCCCCCGCCGCGAGGGCGGGCGTCCTGGCGACCCCTGGGGCGTTGCAGGCCGCGAGCGGCAGCAAGGCCAGCAGGACGAGCGGGATCCAGCGTCGCGGTGCCATGTTCAGCCCTCCTCAACGACGCCCCCGATCGCCCCATCGTGACAGTCGGGGGCGATCCGTGCGATAGTGCTGCGGTGCCGGGAGCAGCCGGGGGACGGGGGTAGCGTCGGCACCCGCCTCGCGATAGCGGAGCAACGCGGGCGACGCGCGGAAGTTCCATCCACCCCTGGCTGGGCTGGTTTCGGCCCGACGCCGTCTCCATGGGAACAAAACAGGCTTTGCGTAACGAGAGCCCTTCCCGCTCCGCCGGGCTACTTCCGGGTCTCGCCGGGTACGCGCCCATGGCCCTCCCACCCAGCGCTTCACAATAGCTGTAGCGGTTGCGCGTCTGCGGCTGGGCTTGCCCCGGCGGAGTGGTATCCGCACTGGTAAATCCGGCGAGGCTGCTGTTGGCGCGCGCCCACTGTCCAAACTTTGGACAGTGCCCCGTCGCGTTTCGCGCCCGACTGTTGTGGGCGGTTCCCTCTCATCGGAGGGGCGGGGTGCCCTTGTACGGTGGAGTGGCGAGCAGCGCGACATCGGCGATGCGGGTGTCCGGTCGCCGCGCTTCTCTCTTCCGGCCCTGGTGCTACAATCTGGCAGCGGCGAGGGGAGCGAGGAGCACGCGGGATACGGAGGGGGGCGGGCGATGTCCTTGGCATTGGTGCTCGGCGGTGGCGGCGTGACCGGCATCGCCTGGGAGACCGGGCTACTGGTCGGGCTGCGCGATCATGGGGTCGATCTCACGGCGGCGGCGCTGATCGTGGGCACGTCCGCCGGGTCGGTCGTCGGCGCACAGATAGCCACCGGCGTCGCGCTGGACGAGCTGTATGCGCGACAGACCAGCCCCCCGGACCCGGTGCTGGAGCGGGCACCCGCCGTGGATCTCGCCGCGCTCGCCCGGATGCTCGGCGGGGGACCACCGCCGACCGCCCCGCTGTCGCCTGAGCTATGCGCCCGCATCGGTCGGGCGGCGCTGGCGGCGGCGACCGTGCCGGAGGCGGAGCGCATCGCGGTGATCGGGGCCAGGCTGCCCCACCACGCCTGGCCGGAGCGCCCGCTGCTGATCACCGCCATCGACGCCGCCGATGGTCGCTTCGTCACCTGGGACAAAGATGCGGGGGTGCCGCTGACCCTGGCGGTCGCCTCCAGTTGCGCCGTCCCACTCGTCTACCCGCCCATCACGATCGACGGTCGCCGCTACATCGATGGCGGGGTACGCTCGGCCACGAACGCCGATCTCGCCGTGGGATATGCGCTGGTCGTGGTCATCGCGCCGCTGGCCGGGCTGTCGGCGGGGGGCGGCGTCCTCGCCACGGAAGCGGCCGACCTCCGCGCGGGCGGTAGCGTGGTCGAATTGCTGTGGCCCGACGACGCCGCGCGCGCAGCGCTGGGCGCGAATCCGCTCGATCCCGCGCGCCGAGTCGCCGCCGCTGAGGCCGGTCGCGCGCAGGCTGCTACGGTCGCCGAGCGCGTGCGGGGCGCTCTCGGGTCGAAGGTGTGAAAGTCGAAGGTCGCATGGCCTTCAACCCCGACCGAGTGGCTACCCGCACGGGTCGAGATACCTGCGACCTGCGACCTGCAAACCCTTAACCCCGATAGGAGCTTCCATGCCTGAACGGCCTGAACGACAAATCGTCGCCCTCGGTGGCGGCGGGGTGATGCAAGACCCGGACAATCCGCTGCTGCTCGACTATCTCGTGGGGCTGGTCGGCAAGCCCCGACCGCGCGTCTGCCTCATCCCGACGGCCAGCGGCGACCGCGAAGCGGGCCTGGTCGCGGGCTATCGCGCCTTCTCACGGCGTGGGTGCGAGGTCGCGCACTTGGCCTTCTTCCCGCGCACGATCGAGGATCTGCGCGGCTTCATCCTGGCGCAGGATCTCATCCATGTCGGCGGCGGCAACACGGCCAACATGCTGGCGATCTGGCGCATCCATGGCCTCGACGCTATCCTGCGCGAAGCCTGGGACGCCGGGATCGTCCTGTGCGGCGTCAGCGCGGGGGCGATCTGCTGGTTCGAGGCGGGGATCACCGACTCGTTCGGCCCCACGCTCCAAGCGATGCCCGACGGTCTCGGCTTCCTGCCGGGGAGTTGCTGCCCGCATTACGACGGCGAGGTCCAGCGCCGCCCGGTCTACCGGGGCGCGGTCGGGGCGGGGTTCGCGGCCGGCCTGGCCGCCGACGATGGCTGCGCGCTCCATTATCGGGGGACGACATTTGTCGAGGCGATCACGGCCCTGCCGCAGGCGCGCGCCTACCGGGTCGAGCGCGCGGCGGACGGCACCACCGCGACCGAGACGCCGATCGCGGCGCGCTATCTCGGCGCGTGACGGCGACGAACGGCCCCGTGTGGCGGGCGCGGCGCGCGGGCTACCGCGCCGCGAAGCGCCTCAGGGCATCGCCGATGAGGGGGAGCAGGGTGTCGCCGCCCCCATGCCCCGCATCGTCCATGACGTGCAGCTCGCTGTCGGCCCAGCGTTGGGCGAGCTGCCAAGCGGTCTCCAAGGGGCTGCTGACGTCGTAGCGACCGTGGATCAGCACGCCGGGGATGCCGTTCAGCGTCGCCGCGTCGCGGAGCAGTTGGTCCTCGCCCAGGAACGCGGCGTGCCGCCAGTAGTGCGTGACCAGGCGCGCGAACCGCAGGCGGAACTCCGGGTCGTCGTAGCGCGGGTTCGGTTGGTGGCCGGGCGCGAGGGAGACGTGGGCGTCTTCCCAGGCGCACCACTCCCGCGCCGCGCGTTCGCGGACTGCCGGGTCGGCGTCGAAGAGCAGCGTGGCGTAGGCATCGACCAGCGGCAGGTTCCCCAGCGCTGCGGGCACGGCGGCGGCGAAGCGGTCCCACTCCTGCGGGAAGATGCGCCCGACGTCGCGGGTGATCCACTCGACCTCGCGACGGGAGGTGGTGGTGACAAGCGCCAGCACCAGGGCGGCGACCCGTTGCGGGTGCGCCTGGGCGTAGGCGAGGCCGAGGGTCGTCCCCCAGGAGAGGCCCAGTATGGCCGTCCAGCGCTCGACGCCGTGCAGCAGACGCAGCGCCTCGATGTCGGCGATGAGGTGCGCGGTGGTGTTGGTGCGCAGGTCGGCATCGGGCGCGCTCGCCAGCGGACGACTGCGCCCCGACCCGCGCTGGTCGAACAGCACGACCCGGTAGGTCGCCGGGTCGAAGAAGCGGCGCTGGCTCGGCGTGCAGCCCGAACCCGGCCCGCCGTGGAGGTAAAGCGCGGGCTGGCCATCGGGATTGCCGCAGCACTCCCAATAGATTCGGTGCCCGTCGCCCACGTCGAGCATTCCGCTGGCATAGGGCTCGATCGCCGGGAACCTGTCCTGCATCCAGCACCCCTTCGCTGCGTGCCCGTTACCTGCCCGAGCTAATGCCCCGCCCCATCCCCCTGCAACGCCCGCTGCAACAGGGCCGTCGCGTAGAATTCGTAGGAGGCCGCCTTGTCCGGCACGTCGACGACCTGGACGGTGAAGCGGCAGGGGACGCCGTTGTCGGGCAGGTGTGTGGCGAAGTAGTCGCGATACGCCTGAGCGTAGGCCAGGCGCAGGCGCTCCTGCTCGACGGCGTAGCCGGTCGGGTCGGTCAGCGGGTTCGGCGACTTCGGCTGGCAACCGAAGGCGTGGACCTCGATGAAGTCGATGTCGCGCAGCGAGTCGCAGATCCCCGCCTCGCGCAGCCACAACTCCCAGCAGGTGAAGACGAGCGGGATCTCGCGGTGCGGGTCCATCGTCACCAGCTCCTCGCGCTGCAGGACGGCCTGAGCCGAGTAGCCGCCGGTCAGCCCGGCGAACGAAATCTTCAGGTCGCCATCGGGCAACGCCTCCGTGACCAGCGCGGAGAGTACCGGGCGCTCGCCCTGCGAGTAGTAGGTCAGCTTGCCGCGTTTCTTCACATTGAAGGCCATCGCGTCCCTCCTTCGGTCGTAGCGGTTCATGCTCGGCGTATGATGCCGCCTGAGGATGTCGGGCGCAAGCTGGTTTGTGGGGCGGGGAGTGCCGTTGAGGCGGGGGGCCGTTGGACCGAGGTGGGGGCGGTTGTACGGCGCGGGGGTGCCGTTGGACTAAAGTCCCGGCTGAAGGCTGCGGCCACGAAGTCCCCCTCCGGGGACTGGGGGGCTGAGGTGTGGGGTGCTATGATGGTCGTAGGTCGGTCCATGCGGTGGCATCCGGGCGCTGCGCCGTACTGCGCCCCTCACTGACTACCGACTACCGACTACCGACGACTGAAAGGAGTCCCCCCATGCAGTTCGGCTTGCAGATCAACCCGTATTTCGATGGCCCGACCGGCAATCCGTGGGATGCCGTGGAGCGCGTGGCGCGCGTGGTGGACGGAAGCGCGTTCGATTCGCTCTGGGTCTACGATCATTTCCTCTATGAGGGGGGCTATTCCGGCCACCCGGACTCCGAGCCGGTGATGGAGTGCTTCACGACGCTCGGCGCGCTCGCCGCGATCACGCGGCGGGTGCGGCTCGGCCAGTTGGTGCTCGGCGTGCCGTACCGCAACCCGGCGATGATGGCGAAGATGGCGACAACGCTCGACCTGATCAGTCACGGTCGCTCGATTCTCGGACTCGGTGCCGGTTGGCACAAGCGCGAGTACGAGGCGTATGGCTGGGGCGAGTTCGAGGCCGCCGGGGTCCGCATGAAGCGGCTGGAAGAGGCGTTGCAGGTCGTGGCGTCGATCTGGACCGAGCGGCCCGCGCACTTCACGGGGACCTACTATCGCCTCGATCAGGCGCAGGAGAATCCCGCGCCGATCCAGCGGCCCCACCCGCCGATCATGATCGGCGGCAGCGGCGAGAAGGTGACGTTGCGCCTGGTGGCGCAGTACGCGCAGTTCTGCAACGTCGCGGGCGACCCGGCGACGGTCGAGCGCCTGTTCGACAGCCTGCGCGAGCATTGCGCGCGCCTCGATCGGCCCTACGGGGCGATCACCAAGTCGATCTACACCACCGTGATCATCGGCAAGGATGCTGCGGAGGTCGCGGCCAAGCGCGAGCGCCTGGCCGCCTTCATCCCGGAGAAAGGCGCGCTGATCGGCACGCCGGAGCAACTCATCGAGGCGTTCCAGGAGTATGCCAGGGTCGGCTGCGAGTATGTCGTGTTCCGCACGCCGGATTGGGTCGATCTGGAGCCGGTGCAACTCTTCGCGGAGCGGGTACTTCCGGCGCTGGCGTAGGGCGACGGAGTGCGATCACGCAATGATCGCGGCAGTGGAGTCGATGACGGGGAGGGTTCGCTGCAAGCACGAGCAGAAGCGGTCCGCTCATATTCGCGATCGTTGCGCGAATGCCCTTTAGCGGAAGATCGTGCCGACGCGAATGACGATGGCGGGCAGGATGGTCGAGGCCAACTCCTGCCCGCCGCTCGCGACGGTCACCTGGCGATAGCGCCCATCGCGCGGCTCGCTGTGGCGCTCGATGCGGCGGGCGGTCACGTCGAAAATCCAGGTCTCGGGGATGCCCGTCGCCGCGTAGCGCGGCAGTTTGCGATTGCGGTCGAAGTCGAGCGACGAGTCGGCGACCTCGATCACCAGCAGCGCGTCGGCGGCGGAGGGGACCATGCCGGCATAGTCCCGGTCGCGGATGACCGCGAGATCGGGCTGCGGCATGTTGTTGTCGTTCAGGCGCAACGGGTTCTGGACATCCACGATGAGGCCGGTTTCCACTTGTGTAACCACCAGCCGAGTGAGTTGCCTGACTATGCTGGCATGATCCGCGCCGATCGCCGCCATCTCGATGATCTCTCCGTCGAGCAGTTCGGTCCGAGCTTCCTCATGGAAGAAGCCGAGCTTCCCCAGATGCTCGTATTCGTCCACGGTGAAGCGCTTGGGGGTTGGCACCGCGACCATCGGCCCGCTCCTTCGCTATTCGATAGTGATTGGAAATGGTTGGCTGGCAGTGCAAGCGGGCGAGCCAGGGCGCGCATTTGCCCGCAGCGTCATCTGCTCGCTACACTCTCACTCGGCCCGGTGCGCCGGATTGTGCCAGGAACCGTCTTCGGCGACGTGGACGACGGTGCCGTCATCGCCGTGGAAATCGCCCGCAGGAGCCACCGTGACCGCGAGGACGTTGACGATCCGCCCGAGGTGCTCGGCCCGGTGGTGGGGCATCTCGACCAGCGTCTCGAACAATGGCCCGGCTTCATGATCGGTGATGCCGCGCGAGGCGATCAGTTCGTTGGTGTTGACAGCCAGTTCGCCGCGATGGCTCACCAGATAGAGCGGCAAGGGCTCGGATTTTTCCATGTCTCGGATCTCCTTCGCGCGACTTCAACGGCCACGTCCCATCGGCCCCTCGGCCACGGAGAGTGTAGCGCAGGGTGGGCGGTTGGGCGTAGGCGCGCGTTCCAGAGATTTCAATCCCCGGCGAGGGGCTGCGGCTACGAAGTCGACGGCAGAGCGCAGCGGGGCAGAGGCAGAGCGCAGCGGGGCAGAGGCAGAGCGCAGCGGGGCAGAGGCAGAGTGCAGCGGGGCAGAGGCAGAGCGCAGCGGGGCCTACGACAGAGTGTTGGGTGGTGCATCTGCGCGGACTCGGAAGCGGCGTAGTGATGGGTTCATGACCCTGGCGCTTTATGTGGGGGCCGTTTCTGTATCGTTTACGCGGGGGGCACGGCGCACAGCGGCGGAGGCGGTCGTCGCCACGGCCAGGATAAGAGACGGGAGCAGCATGAGCCATGCGGCGGTGACAGCCCCGCAACGCTGGATCAGCACACCCATCAGCGCGTAGCCCGCCGCTTGGCCCCCATATGTGAGGAGGCGGGCGACGCCGATCACGCGCCCTTGCATGGCGTCGGGGGTGTGGACGAGCCGATAGACCAATCCGGCACCGTTGTAGAGCGCCGCCAGGGCGAGCCCACCGGCGAGGGTGACCGCCAGGGCGAGTGGGTTGGGCGCGAGCGCGTAGGGCACCCAGGCGAGCGCGAAGATCCAGACGCTGGCCGTCATGATCCCTCCCACGGTGCGGCGGCGCAACACTGCCGGGGTGAGCGCGGCCCCGAGCGCGGTGCCCAGACCCCCCAGTGTGAAGATGAGGCCGATCGCCGCCGCGTCCGCACCCCGGCGTTGCGCCAGGGCGATGACGAGGAGTGGGAGGCCGCCGTAAACGAAATTCACTGCACCATTGACGAGGGTCAGGGCCAGCAGGGTCGGCTGGCGACGCAGCCAGGCGACACCAGCCATAATCTCGCGCCCGAGGTGCGGCTCGCGCGCCGTGCGGGCCGCCGCGAGCGGCGTGCGGATAGCGAGTATCGCCGCGACCGACAGGGCATACGAGATCGCGTCCGCGATGAACGGCAACGGGCGCGAGACGGCGAAGAGCGCCCCGCCGAGAGCCGGCCCGATCGTGCGGGCGACCGAGTCCAGGGACTGCGACTGCGCCAGGGCGGTCGGCAACTGCACCCTTGGCACGACACGGGGGGCGCTCGCCGTGTGTGCCAGGCCGAAGGCGATGAAGCCGACCCCCTCGATCGCCACCACCACGAAGAGCTGCTGCGGGGTGAGCCATCCGCCGAGCAGCGCGAGCGGGATGCTGGCGAACGCGAGCGCGCGGAGCGCGTCGGCCAGCACCATCACCGTGCGGCGATTCCAACGATCGATCAGCGCACCGGCGGGCAGGCCGAACAGGAGGTAGGCCCCGCCGCGCATCGCGCCGAGGAGCCCGACCTGTGCGGGCGATCCGGTGATGGCGAGGGCAAGGAGCGGGAGGGCCAGTTGCGACGCCTGGGAACCGAGGGCGGAGATCGCGTCGCCGGACCATAGCAGGAGAAAGTCGCGATTGCGCCACAACGACGGCGGGTCTGGGGTATCGCCCGATGATGATCCTGGTGGCTTTGCCATCTTCCTTGCCCGGTTCCTTCCGCACAAACACGCACGACGAATGACACGACGACACAACCGTGGGTCGCCTGACCGGGCAGGTCGTCGCCGTCGTTATCCGTGCAGGGGGCGGAAATGGGCGGACTCCGGCCGGGTCACGCGGGGAGCGCGACGTGTATCAGGAGCCGTATAGTCCGTGCGGTGTGCGGGGGGCGGCACATGCGCGACCTCGTGGATAGAGGGGCGACCTCGTCAACCTCATCAACCCCATCGATGGAATAGGTAGCCTCTGCGGAGGATACGAGGTCGCCCGCATGGTGTCAACTGCGGCGCAACCATCAACTATCCCGCTCGCTTATCCCGCTCGCTCGGCGTCGCTTGCCGAACACGGTAGGTGAAGACGTTTTCGGTGCGTGCGGGCGCTGTTCGGGCGGTGCGGCGCTCGACGAACGAGTAGGGCGCGGGGCTACCCATCCGCCCGATGCGCGATGGGCGGGCGGGCGGTACGCTAACGAGGTGTTCCTGGCGGTATGGGCTGGGGGCGCGTAAGGCGCGGTGGTTGCGGCGCGGTATTTCGTGGGTGGGGGCATGGACAGGAGTGGTTTCTACTGGTTGCTCGATGGGGCGCTGGCCGGTTGCGGGCGACCTGGCCGGTGGTCGCGGCGGGACGGTGAGGGCGCGGACGAGGCCGCCGCGACCGCCGCGCTGGACGACGACCTGAGTTGGCTGCGTGCGCGGGGCATCGACGCGGTGCTGACGCTGACCGAGACGCCGCTGTTGCCCGGTGCGCTGGCGCGGCACGGCCTGGCCGAGTTGCATTTGCCGGTGGACGACCTGACCCCGCCCACGCCGGGGCAACTCGACGCCGCGCTCGATTTCATCGATCAGCAGCGGGTGCGCGGTCGGCGCGTGGCGGTCCATTGCCTCGTCGGGCAGGGGCGCACCGGCACCGTGCTGGCCGCCTACCTCATTCGTGGCGGCCTCTCGCCGGAAGCGGCGTTGAGCGAGGTGCGCGCCGTCTGCCCCGAGGCGGTCGGGAGTCCGTCGCAGGAAGTCGCGTTGCGCGATTTCGCGGCGCGGCGGGCGTGGCTGGTGTGAGGGGGTGGGGGACGTGAGGCGTGAGACGTGAGGCGGGCGGACCTCTCCCCCGGCCCCTCCCCGACGCGGGGAGGGGTGACTCGTTGGAACGCTGTTTACCTGTCAAATGGCCGGTGAGCCGCTGTTGAGTCACCCCTCCCCGCGTCGGGGAGGGGCCGGGGGAGAGGTCCGCCCGCCCCATCGCCAACCGACGACCGACGCTGGACACCGGGCCGCGCCTGTGCTGTACTCAGGCCAGATGATGAGGTGGACGGGCGTGTCGGTATCCGGGATGTGGGAGGGGAGCAGCGATGTCTACCGCGCAGGAACGCCAGCCCGTTGTGGACGAGTTCGCGGCGATGGAGTACGACCCGCAACTCTATCGCAACGACCATGTCGCGGAGTACGTCGAGACGCTGTCGGCGATCACGGCGGCCGATCTCGACCGCTACCGCGCGCAGGGCTATCTGGCGGTGCGGCAGGCGTTCACCCCGGCGGAGATAGCCGACGGGGTGGCCGGGCTGCTGCATCTGATCGATGGCGGCAACCCCGACTTCACCGGCGTGCAATTCGAGCGCGATGCCCCGGAGCGGTTGGCGACCCTGCGATCCGAGGAGAAGCAGGATGTCGTGCGGAAGCTGATGTGGTTTGTGGAGTACGACGCGCGCTTGAAGGCGCTCTCGTCCAATCCCGCGCTGCTCGACGTGCTGCGCCGCGTGATCGGCGGCGAGCCGACGATGTTCCAGGATATGGCGCTGCTGAAGCCGCCCGGCGTCGGGCGCGAGAAGCCGTGGCACCAGGACAAGGCATTCTTCACGATCAGCCTCGCCGCGCCGGTTGTCGGGGTCTGGATCGCGCTCGACGCGGCGACGCCCGAGAATGGCTGTATGCATGTCATCCCTGGTTCCCAGCAAGAGGGGCCGGTCCTCCATTTCCGCCGCCGCGATTGGCAGATCTGCGACTCCGAGGTGCAGGGTGCCCGCGACGTGCTGGTGCCGCTGCCGCCCGGTGGCCTGCTGCTCTTCGACGGCCTGATCCATCACGGCACGCCCGCCAACCGGACCGCGTCGCGGCGTCGGGCGGTGCAGTTCCACTACACCTCGCCCGACGCCGCCTGGAACGACGAGGGCTACCGGATGCGCCACTTCGGCAGCGAGGGGAAGGGCGTGACCTGCTGACGCTGCGCGGCTGACCGGCAGGCCGTTGGTCGGACGTGCCACCGTGGGGGGCCGTTCCTAGGGGGTGTCGTCGTTCGGGGCGGCTTGCGTCGTTGGCAGGAAGCAGGAGAGTATCCCGGCGAGGACGAGGGTGGCGATGACGCAGCCGACGGCCCCGACGAAGGCGTCGGCGTAGAGGCGCGCGTTCGCGATGGTGAGCGCGCGGGCCAGGGGGGCGGCGCGGGCCGGGTCGGTCGTCGCGAGAGTGGGGCGGGCACAGGCGGGGGGGGCGGTCGCGATGTCGCGTTCCTCGGCGCGCGCCTGGACGCAGGCGCGGAAGTCGGCCAGCGTGGCGTCGAGTGTGTCCGGGGCGAGGGCGCTGACGGCGGCGAGTTCCTGGCGTAGGGGGAGAACAAGCGCCCGCCCGACGCCGTCCGCCTGACGGGCCAGCAGGCTGAAGAAGAGGAGGCCGATCAGCGCCACACCGAGCGCGCCGGATACCTGCTGCACCGTCGAGAGGACGCCCGCCGCCGCCCCGGCATCGGCGCTGCGGATACCGCGCAGGATGAAGGCGATCAGCGGCGCGGCGAGGCAGCCGGAGCCGAAGCCCTGGATGAAGAGGCCGGGCATCAGGTGCGCGCTCTGGGCGTCCGCGCCGAGGCGGTGGGCCACCGCGATCAGGATCAGCAGGCCGATAGCGCGGCAGGTGACGCCCAACAGGAGGATACGGCTGCCGATTTTCGGCACGAGCCGGGCCGAGAGGGTGGCGGCGATGAAGAAGCCGATCGCGTCCGGCACGAAGGTGATGCCCGCTTGGAGGGGGCTGAAGCGCAGGCCGAGCTGGAGATAGAGGGCCAGGGTCAGGAAGTAGCCCGCGTTCCCCAGGTTCTGCAGCGAGGCGATCAGCAGGCCGATAACGAAGGTACGGCTGCGAAAGAGGCCCAGATCGAGCAGCGGTGCGCCGTCGCGCGCGGCGAGCCTGCGCTCGAAAACGATGAAGATGGCCAATGTCGGCGGCGCGGCGAGCAGGCAGACGAGCGACCACGCGGGCCAGCCCGCGTCGCGCCCGATGACCAGCGGCCCGACCAGCAGGAAAAGCCCGAGCGAGACGAGCGTGACCCCGCCGAGGTCGAGTCGCCGCGCGACGGGCGGGCGCGACTCGCGCAGCAGGAAGGCGGCGGCGACCACGGCGACCAGGCCGACCGGCAGGTTGATCAGGAAGATCGGTCGCCAGGAGAGGCCGAAGAGGTTGGCGCGGATCAGCAGCCCGCCCACAACCTGGCCGAGGATCCCGGCGAGGCCGAGGACCGCGCCGTAGATGGCGAAGGCGGCGCTCTGCTCGCGACCGGGGAAGGTGACGCGGATGAGCGCGAGGGCTTGCGGCGTCATCAGCGCCGCCGCGCACCCCTGCGCGACGCGCGCGGCGATCAGGAACTCGGGGCTGGGGGCGAGGCCGCAGAGGGCCGAGGCCAGCGTGAAGCCGCCGAGGCCGAGCATGAAGCAGCGCTTGCGTCCCCAGAGGTCGCCGAGCCGCCCGCCGGTGATCAGCAGCACCGCGAAGGCGAGCGCGTAGCCCGCGATGACGAGTTGGATCTGCCCGAACGAGGCGCGCAAATCGCGCTGCATCGTGGCGATGGCGACGTTGACGACAAATTGGTCGAAGATCGCCAGGAGCGGCGCGGCCAGCACGATTGTCAGGATGAGCCAGCGGCGGGGGTCGGGCGGTCGTTCCGCCGACAGTGCGCTCGGGATCGGTCGTGCCTGCGCCATGGGCGGCGTTGCTCCCGGGGTTGCGGCTGGTGCCGACGCAGTGGTGTTTCGGTGCGGCGTTCGCTGCTGCGGTGTGCTTGGCGGCGTGGGGGTGGAGTGTAGCACTATTGGGTTCACGCCCCTGGTTTGGTGCGAGGCGTGAGCACGGGGCGGGTGCTGCGCGGCGGCTCAGGTTGACATATCCGCTGCAGATGGCCGGCCGCGTGGGTGGCTGTCATGCCGAACCACCGTGCGGCACCCGCCCCCTGGCGTACCCAGTACGGTAGAATTGGCGGATAATCCGTCATGGCGCGACCTTGCGGATGACGATTCGTGGTCGTGAGAGCCGCCGAGCGTGCGGCGTGCCGCGAAGGAGGAGCACGATGGCGACGACCCTGCGACCCTCGACCGGGGCGGGGCCGGATCCGCACGACGCGCGGGCCGGGTTCTCGCTGGATGATAAGTATGAGCGCGAGTCCGGGCTGATCTATCTGAGCGGGATCCAGGCGCTGGTGCGTCTGCCGCTCGATCAGCACCGCGCGGATCGACGCGCGGGTTTGCATACCGGCACGTTCATCTCCGGCTATCGTGGCTCGCCGCTCGGCGGGTTCGATGCCGAGTTGGACCGCAACCGTGCGCGCCTCGCCGCGCATCATGTCGTCCATCAGCCCGGCCTCAACGAGGAATTGGCGGCGACGGCGGTCTTCGGTAGCCAGTTGGCGAACAGCGTGCCGGGCGCGCGCTACGACGGTGTCGTGGGGATGTGGTACGGCAAGGGGCCGGGCGTGGACCGCACCGGCGACGCCTTCAAGCACGCGAATCTCGCGGGCGTCGGGCGCACCGGCGGCGTGCTGGCGCTGGCGGGCGACGACCCGAGCTGCAAATCCTCGACGGTGGCCTCCTCCTCCGAGGCGGCGTTGTACGACGCGCTGATGCCGACGATCTCCCCCGGCAACGTGCAAGAGGTCCTGGATCTGGGGCTGCACGGCTTCGCGCTGTCGCGCGCCTCGGGCCTGTGGGTGGGGATGAAGATCGCCACCAACATGGCCGACTCGACCGGCGTGGCCGAGGTGGGGCCGGGACGGATCGCGCCCATCACGCCGACCATCGAGTTGGATGGCAAGCCCTACGTGCCGCACGTCGATAGCAATCTGCTACCGCCGAACAGCGTCGAGTTGGAGCGGACGATCCACTACGCGCGCCTCGAACTCGCCCGGCGCTACGCCTGGGAGAACGGGCTGAACAAGATCGTCGTCCCGACCGCCGACGCCTGGCTCGGGATCCTGACCAGCGGGAGGACCTACCACGATGTGCGGCAGGCGTTGGTCGAGTTGGGGCTGGACGACGCGGCGCTGGCGCATCATGGTATCCGGATCCTCAACATGGGGATGATCTTCCCGATGGAGCCACGGATCGTCCGCGAGTTCGCGCGCGGCCTGCGCGAGATCCTGGTGGTCGAGGAGAAGCGCGCCTTCCTCGAACTTTTCGCGCGCGACATCCTCTACAGCGCGCCCGACCGCCCCACGATCGTCGGCAAATGGGACGAGGAGGGCCGCCCGCTGCTGAACGGGCACGGCGAACTCGATCCCGACAAGGTCGCCCACGCCATCGCCGCGCGCCTGTCGCGTACGCTGGCGATCCCGTCGGTGACGGCGAGGATGGCGGTCGGCAGTCGGCAGTCGGTAGTCGGTAGTGGGGCGGGGGGAGTCGTCGGTCGGCAGTCGTCGGTCATCAGTGGCAGGTCGGTGCCGATGCTCGGTGCCTCAGCTGCTCCCGTCTCGCCCCCTCTCACAACTCACGACTCACGACCCACGACTCCCCCCGCCCCCCTCCCCACCCGTACCGCCTACTTCTGCTCGGGCTGCCCGCACAATCGCTCGACGCAGGTGCCGCAGGGGCTGGATAGCCTGGTGGGGGCGGGGATCGGCTGCCACTCGATGTCGATCTGGATGGACCCTGCGGTGTACGGCACGACGTCCGGGATCACGCAGATGGGCGGCGAGGGCGCGCAATGGGTCGGGATGGCCCCGTTCACGACCGCGCCGCACCTCTTCCAGAACATCGGCGACGGCACTTACTTCCACTCCGGCACGCTGGCGGTCCACTTCGCGATCGCGTCGGGGGTGAACATCACCTACAAGCTCCTCTATAACGCCGCCGTCGCGATGACCGGCGGCCAGGACGCGGTCGGGATGCTGCCGATCCCGGCCCTCACCCACCGCCTCGCGCTCGATGGGGTGCGGCGGACGATCATCACCAGCGACAACCCCGAGCAGTATCGGGGCGTCGCGCTGCCCTCGAATACGGCGGTCTGGCACCGCGACCGGCTGGACGAGGCGCACGAGACGCTGGCGCGGGTGCCGGGCGTGACGGTGCTGCTGCACGATGGCCAGTGCGCGACCGAGAAGCGGCGGCTCCGCAAGCGCGGCAAGCTCGCCGACCCGCAGACGCGCGTCGTCATCAACGAGCGGGTCTGCGAGGGGTGCGGCGATTGCGGCAAGAAGTCCAATTGCCTCTCCGTGATCCCGGTCGAGACGGAGTTCGGGCGCAAGACGCAGATCCACCAGTCGTCGTGCAACAAGGATTACTCCTGCCTGCTCGGCGATTGTCCCTCCTTCCTGACGGTGGAGGTGCCCGCGACGCGGCAGGAGGGGCGGGCGGCCCCGCCGCCGCTCGTCGCGCCGCCCGCCGACGCGCTGCCCGAGCCGACGCCGCTCTTCTCGCCCGACGGCTACGCCGTGCGGATGCTCGGCATCGGCGGCACCGGGGTCGTCACCACCAGCCAGATCCTCGGCACGGCGGCGATGCTCGACGGCCTCTACGTCTGGACGCTCGACCAGACTGGCCTCGCGCAGAAGGGCGGGGCGGTCGTCTCCGACATCAAGTTCGGGCGCGCGCCGCTGACAGTCGGCAAGATCGCGGCGGGCGGCGCGGCCCTTTACCTCGGCTTCGATCTGCTGGTGGCGAATGACAGCGCCCACCTCGCGACGGCCGACCCCGCGCGAACGGTCGCGGTCGTGTCGGTCAGCAAGGTGCCGACCGGCAAGATGGTGACCGATACCGCCCTCAGCTTCCCGAGTCCGCGCGTCATCCTGGCGAAGATCGAGCGCGCGACGCGTCGCGAGCGCAATGTCTACCTCGACGCCGAGGCGACGGCGCGCGCCCTGTTCGGCGACCACATGCCAGCGAATCTCCTGCTGGTCGGGGCGGCGTACCAGGCGGGCGCGTTGCCCCTCTTGGTGGGGGCGATCGAGCGCGCGATCGAGCTGAATGGCACGGCGGTGGCGACGAACCTCGCCGCCTTCCGCTGGGGCCGCGTCGCCGTTGCCGACCCCGGCCAACTCGACGCGGCGGTCCATGCCGCCGCCGAGGCGCAGCATCCCACGGTGGCCCCTGCGCCCCTCGGCGACGAGGCCCGCCGCCTGATCGACGCGACCGGCGCGACCGGGGAATTGCGACGCCTGCTCGAAAGCCGCGTCCCCGAGCTGATCGCCTACCAGGACGCGGCGTATGCGGCCCGCTACGTCGGCTTCGTGAAGCTCGTCGCCCAGGCGGAGGCGCGATCGGCACCGGGGCGGTCGGGGCTGGCCGAGGCGGTGGCGCACCATCTGCACAAGCTGCTGGCCTACAAGGACGAGTACGAGGTCGCGCGGCTGCACCTCGACCCGGCACAGGCGGCGGCGATCCGCGAGGAATTCGGGGCGGGGGCGCGGGTCGCGTTACAGCTCCACCCGCCGATTCTGCGCGAACTTGGCCTGGAGCGGAAGCTGTCGCTCGGGTCGTGGTTCAATCCCGGCCTGAAGGCGTTGCGCGGCCTGAAGGGGCTGCGCGGCACGGCGCTCGACCCGTTCGGACGCGCCGAAGTCCGCCAAATCGAGCGCGCGCTGCCCGGCGAGTATCGCGCGGCGATCCGGGCCGCGCTGGCGACGTTGCAACCGGACAATCACGCCCTGGTCGTCTCGCTGGCGGCGCTGCCGGACATGGTGCGCGGGTACGAGCGGATCAAGCTGGACAACGTGCGCCGGTATCGCGAGGCGTTGGGGCAGTTGCTCGCGCGGTTGGGGTGATGGCGGTGGGGTAGGAAGTCGCTATACTGGGTCGGGTATGGCGAGACAGACCAATGCGGGGCAGGGTGATCGATGGCGACCTCACCGCGAGAATACCGCCGCGTCGTCCTGGAATTGCTGCCCGAGCAGGGCGATCTGCGCGAGGAAGATTACCTCTGGCTCACCGATCATGCCCGTCGCCCGATCGAGTTCGTCGATGGGTCGATCGCGGTGCTGCCGAGGCCGACCCGCAGCTATCAGTTGCTTCTGAAAGCCCTGCTACGCTCGTTCGAGCAGATGATCGAAGGGCACGGCGGGATCGTCCTCTTCGCGCCGATGCGGCTCCGCTTGCGACCCGGCAAATTTCGTGAACCGGACCTCTTGCTCCTCCTCGACGCCGCCGACCCGCGCAATGGCGAGCGCTTCTGGACCGGGGCCGACCTCGTACTCGAGAGCGTCAGCCCCGACAACCCGGAGCGCGATCTGGTCGAGAAGCGCCGCGAATATGCCGAGGCCGGGATCCCAGAATACTGGATCGTCGAGCCGCGCGACCGCAGCGTGACCATCCTGACCCTCGATGGCGGGGCCTATCGCGAATACGGTCGCTTCGCCAGCGGCACCACGGCCACCTCCGCGCTCGTCCCGCAACTCGCGGTCGGCGTCGGCGCGCTCTTCGCCTCGTGATGTGGCGAAGGCACCGGGTATCGGGTCGCGCCCGTGCGCATACGCTGTGAAGTCGGCGCTGTCACCCCGCGTCAGCGCTGTTCCCGCTGGCGCATCGGCATACTGTCGATCGTGGCGAAGACGCGCTCGGCGCTGAGCGGTCGGTCGGCGCGCAGTTTCACGCCGCCGTCTTTGCCGATCAGCAGCATTTGGAAGGCCCCGTCGGGCACGTCGAGTTGTCGGCGCAGCGCGGCGCTGGCGGCGGGTGCGACCTGCTGCCCGGCGAAGTCGCCCGCGCCGGTGGCGGCGAAGTGGCCGATCAGCAGATCGCGGTCGGCGATCTCCGCCTCGCGGCCCGCGAACGCCGCCGCCTGCTCGCGATAGTTGGCGTCCGCGTCGTCGGGGCCGAAGATCAGGATGAGCCGGTTCTGCCATTGGTAGGAGCCGAGATCCACCGCCGTGAGTGGTGTTGTCCCCGCCACCGCGCCACCTCCATTTGTCGTCGTTGTCGTCGGAGCGCCGCCTATCGTGGCCGCCACGATCAGCCAGATCGCGAGTGCCCCGGCGGCCGGTCCTGTCACTACCATCGCGTTGCCCCCGTCTGTCCTGCCCGCTCCCCGACGTATCCCGCGCTGTCGGTCGATGTCACTTTGTCGTGAGCGATGCCCGCCGTGGGGCTGCCATGTGGCCTGATTACGCACGCCGCGAGCCAGCGGGGTTCGCTCCATGGCCGGTCCTTGCGGGCGATCGTGCTACTATGCGACGGTGGCTGGGCATTTTGTGAATAAAGGGGAGGGGCGTACGATGAAGCTGGTGCATTTCGACGATTTCCGGCTGGGGGTGCTGGCGGGTGCGGGCGATGAGCGGGTGGTGGATATCTCCGACATCGTCGGGGTGGGAACGAGCGGGCCGCAGGCGCGACTGGAGGCGTTAATCGCCAACTGGCAGGAACTCGCCCCCGCCGTTCGCGCGGCGAGCGAGCGCGAGGGTGTGCCGCTGGACAGCGTGCGGCTCCGCCCGTCGGTGCCCAGGCCCGGCCAATTGGTCTGCGCCGCAGTGAACTACCTGGAACCCGACCACCCCGAGCCGGGTCCGTTCAACGCCTTCCTGAAATCTCCGAACTCGATCGTCGGACACGGCGACACAGTGGAGTTGCCGGACGCGGCGGCCAGCGTCTTTCATTTTGAGCCGGAGCTGGCGCTCGTGATCGGGAAGCGCGCGTCCCATCTCGCGCCGGAGGAGGCGCTGGCCCACGTCTTCGGGTATACGCCCTTCATCGACGCCTCGGCGCGCGGTTTGCCGGGCGGTTTCTTCCTCGGCAAGAGCTGGCATACCTTCGCCCCGCTCGGCCCGGCGCTCGTCACCGCCGATGAAGTGCCGGACCCGAACGATCTCGCGGTGACATTCGCGGTGAACGGCGCGGTGCGGCAGACCTACGCCACCCGCGACATGGCGCGTCATGTGCCGCAACTGCTGGCGGCGATCACCGCCGTGATCGCGCTGGAGCCGGGCGACGTGGTGGCGACGGGCGTGCATCACGCCGCGCTCTCGCCCATCCAGGGCGGCGATCGGGTGCGCGTCACCGTTGAACGCCTTGGCCCGTCGCTGGAAGTGATGGTGCGCGATCCGCTGAACCGCACCTGGGAGTAAGGCCAGTGCCGCCCCGACTCGCCGATGGGGGTGGGTCGGGGCGGGGGCGGGTGGCTGGGGGGCGTGGGGTGGCGCGGGCGCGGGGATCCGATGGCGGGGGATGGCAACGGCGCGGGGGGTGCCGGTGGGGCGGGGGGCGGCGTGACGGCGCGGGGAGGCCGTTGGGCTGAAGCCCCGGCTGAAGGCGTGGCCACGAAGTCCACCTTCGTGGACTGGAATCGCTCTCGGGCGTGGTCGGCTTGATGCTGGCGGCGCGAGAGAACGCTATGGCGCGGGTAGGCCGGATTTCGCCGTTTCGGCAGGGCTGGCGTGGTATGCTAGGGCGGCAGTTTATCGTTTAGTCGAAGCGCGAGGAGACAGACATGTACGCCCGACACAGCTTGCAACATATATCCGATGAGATTGTCTCGCTCGCCAGTCAGATTATCGGCATGTCGCAGCGTTTGAAGAATCGGGCATTGTCCGAGTTCGTGCGTGGCACGCCGCAGCGGCGCGCGGCAATCGCCGAGGCGCTTGGCCTCACCGATGATCAGGTGCAGGGGTTGATCGCGGCGGAGCCGGAGCCGGGCGCGCTCGGCGCGGCGGCGGAAGCGGCGAAGCAACCTCAGCTCTGGGACTACGACACGAAAACAGCCACGCTTGAGGACCTGACGCGACGACGGAATCTGCTACGGAATCGGCTGAGTGTCCTGGAGTACCTTCGCGCCCATTAGTGGCGGGGCGGGGGGTGACCTCTCCCCGCCGCCTGTGGGCGGCGACCCTCCCCGACGCGGGGAGGGTGGGGACGGGGCGTGGGGTGGGCCGAGATGGGGAGATGGCCCCTCCCCGCCGCCACCAGTCGCGGCCACCAGTCGCGGTGATCCAGAGATGCTCCAGAGACCTGCGGGCGGCGACCCTCCCCTGAAAGGGAGGGTGAGACGCGATACGGGGGCGGGGCCTGGCGAGGCAGCCCCTTCCGGTGGCCCCGGCGCTCCGCTCGGGGCGCCGGGGTCTCGGTGCTTGGCGGGTCAGCCGTTGTTGCGGGCGGCGATGGCCTGGGAGTAGGGGAAGTGCAATTGGCCGATGTGGTACGCCTCATGGCGCATCAGGAACAGGAGCCATTCGCCGCCGGTCATCGAGAACGCCCCCCGCTCGATCGTTTCGGCGGCGCGCTCGGGCGCGAGTTGGGGCAGGGCCGCGATGAGACGATCCTGGGCGACCTCGATGGCCCGCAAGAGTTCGGTCAGTTGGCCGATGCCGGGCTCGTCGCCGAGTACCGGGGCGGAATTCGGCGCGTAGCGTTCGGCGAGGGTCGGGTCCAGCGTCGTCTCCTCGCCGACCAATTCGAGCATACGATTACGGAAGGCGGCGATGTGGCCGACGGTCCAGTTGAGGCTGTTTTGCCCCGGCACGGGTGCCTGGAGCAGCGACTCGGCGTGGGTGAGGTCGGCGGTCTTCTCGCGCAGGAAGACCATGTTGCGCCCGAGATTGAACAGGATCCCGTCGGTCATCATCATGGCGGGGTGCTCCTCACATAGCGGATACGGCGGTTCGGGATGGGGCGTGGCGTAGGGTAGCACGTCCCGGCGAGGGCTTGCTGCGGCCTGCGAGGCCCGGAGGAGGCGGTGAGGGGGTGAGGAGCGGGGGACGTTCGCCCGCGTAGGTGTGCGGTATAGTTTGTTTGGACGAGCGCGACGCGGTGCCTAGCCGCGCGACGACGCGCGGACGCGGAGAACCGAGGGGACGGTGTGCGCGCGGGCTTTCCCTTACCGCGTTTCGCAGGGTGATGTCGCGGATGTTCAAGCGACAATGCGTGGTGACGTGCTGATGAATCCGTCGATCGGGACCATGACACTGCCCTGCACAACGCTGTATGGGCGGGAAGAAGCGCGATGACGTATCGGTGAGGGTGACATGCTGCGGCGGTTCTTCGCGTATTATCGGCCCTATCGAGGGCTTTTCATCCTCGATTTCTCCTGCGCGGTGCTGGCGGGGCTGCTGGAACTCGGCTTCCCGATGGCGGTACGGGCGTTCGTCGATCAGTTGCTGCCGGGGCGCAACCTGGGCCTGATCACCTTCGCGGCGGCGGTGTTGCTGGGGATCTATTTGCTCAATACCGGGCTGATGGCGATCGTGACCTATTGGGGCCACATGCTCGGGATCAATATGGAAACCGAGATGCGGCGCAAGAGCTTCGATCACCTGCAGAAGCTCTCGTTCCGCTTCTACGATAACCAGAAGACCGGCCACCTCGTGGCGCGCGTGACGAAGGATCTGGAGGAGATTGGCGAGGTGGCTCATCACGGGCCGGAAGACCTGTTCATCGCGATTATGACGTTTCTCGGGGCGTTCATCCTGATGTTCGTGGTGAACAGGCCGCTGGCGCTGGTCACCGCCCTGCTGGTGCCGATCATCGTCTGGCTCTCCAGCAAGTATGGCCGGAAGATGACGCGCACCTGGGGCGCGCTGTTCGGTCGCGTGGGCGAGTTCAACGCGCGGATCGAGGAGAATGTCGGCGGTATCCGCGTGGTGCAGGCGTTCGCGAATGAGGAGCACGAACGGCAACTGTTCGCGCTGGATAACGCGCGCTATCGCGACACGAAGCTGGATGCGTATCGGCTGATGTCCGCCAGCACCTCGTTGAGCTACCTGAGTATGCGGTTGACCCAGCTCGTGGTGATGCTGGCGGGCTCGTACTTCGTCTTGCAGGGGACGCTGACCAACGGCGGCTTCGTCGGCTTCCTGCTGCTGGTGGGGATTTTCTTCCGCCCGGTCGAGAAGATCAATGCGGTGCTGGAAACCTATCCGAAGGGGGTCGCGGGGTTCAAGCGCTACACCGAACTGCTGGACACGGAGCCGGACATCGCCGATGCGCCGGGCGCGGTGGCGGTGGCGGGCCTGCGCGGCGCGATCCGCTACGAAGGGGTCAGCTTCGGCTACACCCCCTGGCAAACGGTGTTGCGCGACATCGATCTGGCGATCCGACCGGGCGAGACGGTCGCGTTCGTCGGGCCGTCGGGCGCGGGCAAGACGACGATCTGCTCGCTGCTGCCGCGCTTCTACGAGGTGGAGGCGGGGCGGATCACGATCGACGGGATGGACATCCGCGCGATGACGCTGGCCTCGCTGCGGCGGCAGATCGGTATTGTGCAGCAGGATGTGTTCCTGTTCGCGGGCACGATCCGGGAGAATATCGCCTACGGTCGGCTCGACGCGACCGAGGCCGACATCCTGGAAGCGGCGCGGCGCGCGCGGCTCGGGGGCCTGATCGAGGACTTGCCGGGCGGGCTGGATACGGTGATCGGCGAGCGTGGCGTGAAGCTCTCGGGCGGGCAGAAGCAGCGCCTCGCCATCGCGCGGATGTTCCTGAAGAACCCCCCGATCCTCATCCTCGACGAGGCGACGTCCGCGCTCGACACCGAGACGGAGCGCGCGATCCAGGCCTCGCTGGCGGAGTTGTCGGAGGGGCGCACGACGCTGATCATCGCGCACCGGCTGGCGACGATCCGGGATGCCGATCGGATCGTGGTGGTGGACGAGACCGGGATCTCGGAGCAGGGGCGACACGACGAACTGCTCGCCGCCGGGCGCACCTACACTCGCCTGCACGAGGCGCAGTATGGCACGCCGGTGAGGTGAATGGGGTGGGCGGGGGATGGACCTCTCCCCGGCCCCGCTTCGCTCTGCCCCTGCCGCCTGTTGGCGGCGACCCTCCCCGACGCGGGGAGGGTGGGGACGGGGGTGGAGCACGCGGAGCGGTCGTGAGTGGGCGGCGGTCAACTTCTGGGCGCTGTGGGCTGTGCGAGCGTCGGTGCGGAACGATGTTGCATCGCCACCGATCGATACTGCCACACCGTCGACAACGCCCGGATTAATCCCCCGACAGCGCCCGCGCCTCTGTCGGGGTGGGCGCGTTCGTCGCCGCCGCGCCCGGTGCGTCCCGCGCCAGCGTGCCGGTGAAGAGCGCGCCGCCGCGTGGCCCGTTGGCGGCGACGAGATCGCCGCCGTGCGCTAGCAGGATGCGCCGCGCGATCGTCAGGCCGAGGCCCGCCCCGCCGGTGCGCCGGTTGCGGGAGGTTTCGCCCCGGTAGAGGGGCGTGAAGAGGTGCGGCAGATCCTGCGGCGCGATTCCCGGGCCGGTGTCGGCGACGGTGAAGACCGCGCGCGTCGACTCCGGACGCCAGGCGACCTCGACGCTGCCGCCGGTGGGCGTGTGGCGCAGCGCGTTGTCCAGCAAGTTCTCCACGGCCCGCGACAGCAGGTGCGGATCGCCCGCCACCGGGCCACCGCTCGCGGTGGTCGCGCCCGTCCCGGCGGTCAGCGTCAGTGTCACGCCCTTGACCGCCGCCTGCGGTTGCAGGCCGTCGACCAGACGCCGTAGCAGGGCGTCCAGGTCCAGCGGCTCGTGGCGCGGCGCCTGCTCCAGGTATTCGAGCCGGGTGTACTCGAAGAGGTCGGCGATCAGCCGTTCGAGCGTCGCGGCCTTCTCCCGCGCGATCTCGATGTAGCGCGCGGTCTTCTCCGGCGTGTTCGCCAACCCCTGCGCCATGCCGTCCAGGTAGCCGCGCAGGGCGAAGAGGGGCGTGCGCAGATCGTGGACGACCGCGCCGATCAGCAAGCGCCGCTCCTGCTCGATCGCCGATTGGTGTTCCAGGGAGTCGCGCAGCGCCGTGCTCATCCCGGCGAAGGCCGCGTTCACCTCGGCCACCTCGCGCACGGGCGAGGTCGGCAGCGCGACGGCGAGATCGCCGCCGGCGATCTGCCGCGCCGCTCGGCTCGTCGCCGCCAGCGGCAGCAGCACCGAGCGGTTGAGGAACAGACCGACCGCCCCGATGGTCAGCAGCAGGACGGCGAGGAGGATCACGGGGAAGAACCGGGCCTCCTGTGGCCGGTCGGTGGGGAAGTAGAGGTAGGCCGTCCCGAGGGTACGTGTGTCGGGGCCGGGGACGAACACCCGGCGCACCCCCAGGATCCCATTCTTGTCGCCGCCGCCGAACGGATCGGCGGCGCTGCGATAGATCTCCCGCCCGTCGGCGGCGACCAAGACGAAGACCACGCCGCGCGCCGACCACCTGTCCCGCGCCTCGGCCTGCCAGGCGGGTTCGGCCCAGCGCGCGACGTCGGCCCGGAGCGCGCGCTCGACCTCGGCGGCAGAATCGCCCGGCACGTCGTACCAGATGACCGCGCCGCCCACCACCAGTGCGGGGACGATGAAGATCGCCACCAGGGCCAGCGCCAGCCAGCGGCGGATCGGGAGCGTCATCGCCGACCTCCCGTCACGTCGCCGCCACGGCCATGGTCGCGGGCGTCCGGTTGTCCCCCCTCGAAGCGGTAGCCGACGCCCCAGACGGTGACGATATGGCGCGGGTGGGCCGGGTTCTCCTCGATCTTCTCGCGGATGCGCCCCACATGGACCGTGAGGCTGTGGCGGTCGCCGAACTCGCCCCAGAAGCGCTCGAAGAGTTGTTCGCGCGTGAAGACCTGGCGTGGGTGTTCGGCGAGGAGTTGCAGCAGATCGAACTCGCGCGCGGTCAGGGCGACCGCTTGCCCCGCGACCCGCACCTCGCGCGCGCGGGGGTCGATCACGAGTCGGTCGAAGTCGAGCAGCGTCTGTGGCGGCGGCTCGCCCCGCCCGGCCCGCCGCAGCACCGCCTTGACCCGCGCCACCACCTCGGCGGGCGAGGCGGACTTGACGATGTAGTCGTCCGCGCCCAGGCCCAGGCCGCGAATCTTGTCGCTGTCCTCCTGGCGGGCGCTGAGGAAGAGGACCGGCAGCGCCGACCGCTCGCGGATGCGCCGCAGCGTCTCGAAGCCGGATAGTCCCGGCATCATCACGTCCAGTAGCACGCAGTCGGGCGACGTGCGGTCGAGCGCGGCGAGCGCGGCGGGACCATCCGGCGCGGTCAGGACCGCGTAGCCCTCGGCCTCCAGGAAATCGCGCATCAGTTCCGCGATGTCCTCGTCGTCGTCCACGACGAGGATCGTCGCCTGCCGCTCCATCGCCCGCCCCCTCCCGACCCTGCCACTTTCGCCCCGCCCCCCCATTATTCACCATGGCGCGTGGCGCGCGCCATGCCCCGGCGACCTGCGCAGGAAGTGTTGCCGAAGTGTTGCGCCTTTGTTGAGGTTTGCCCGCACCAACCGTTGAGGCCCCGGCCCTATTCTAGATGCTGTCGAGGGTGGCACACGGGGTCACCGGACAATGAATGATGGGGGCGTTGCGGCGCTCGACGGAAAGGGACGGCACATGCGACGGGAACAAGTCATCCGCGCCGACGACCTGACGAAGGTCTACGGCGCGGGCGAGAGTCGGGTCGAGGCCCTGCGGGGCGTGAACTTCACGATCGAGGCGGGCGAGTGGATCGCCATCGTCGGCCCGTCGGGCAGCGGCAAGAGCACGCTGCTGAACCTGCTCGGCCTGCTGGATCTGCCGACGGCCGGTCGCTACGAATTGGCGGGCCGCGATGTCTCCGCGCTGCGCGGCGCCGAACTGGCGCGGGCGCGGGGTCAACTGATCGGCTTCGTCTTCCAGAGTTTCAATCTGCTGCCGCGCGAGACCGCCCGCGCCAACGTGGAACTGCCGCTGGTCTACGCCGGGGTGTCGGGGGCGGAGCGCAAGCGGCGGGCGCTGGAGACGCTCGATCGCGTGGGCCTGGCGGACCGGGTGGACCACCGCCCGCCGCAACTCTCCGGCGGGCAGAAGCAGCGGGTGGCGATCGCCCGCGCGCTGGTCAGCCGCCCGGCGATCCTGCTGGCGGACGAGCCGACCGGCAACCTCGACAGCGTGTCCGGCGCGGGGATCCTCGACCTCTTCGAGGAACTCCACGCCGGGGGCGTCACGCTGATCGTCGTCACGCACGACCCGAACGTCGCCGCTCGCGCCGGGCGGACGATTGAGATTCGCGATGGCCGCGCCCATGAGGGCCGTGCCGACCTTGCGGTGTCCCATGCGAACGGGGTGTCGCGCCAGCTGGTAGGAGTCGCATCATGACCAGGATAATGCAGACCTTGCGCATGGCCTTCGACGCGCTGCTCAGTAACCCCTTCCGCACCGCGCTCACCACCCTCGGCATCGTGATCGGCATCGCCTCGGTGATCTTGCTGACCGCGCTGGGCAGCGGTGTCCAGCAGCGGATCACCGGCCAGATCGACAGTCTCGGCACCAACACCTTCCAGATCAACCCCGGCTCCGACGCCGCCGACGGCCCGCGCGGCGTGGCGGCGGTCTCCACCCTGACGCTGGCCGATACCCGCGCCGTGGCCGGGTTGCCCGCGATCGATGCGGCATCGCCCGTGGTCGCGCTCGCCGTGCCGGTCGCCGGCCGGACGGTCCAATTCTCCGGGGTGGACCCGGTCTACGCGCGGATCCGCACCGTCACGCTCGATGCGGGGCGCTTCCTGGAGCGGCCGGGCGAGGTCGTCCTGGCCGCCGACCTCGCGCAAGCGTTGCTGGGTGTCGCGCCCGCCGAGGCGCTCGGTCGCACCGTCGAACTGCGCGGCGCGACGTATACCGTGGTCGGCATCGTCGGCACGACGGCGGGCGGTTTCGGCCCGGCGCAGGCCGCCGCCGCCTACCTGCACACCGAGGACGCGTTGCGGGCGAGTGGCGGCACGACGGTCGGGCAGATCGTTGCCCGCGCCCGCGACTCGGCCGCGGTCGATGGGGCGGTGACCGACACCCGCGCGCTGCTGACGGCCAGCCATGGCGGGGCGGAGGACTTCCAGATCCAGACCCAGGCGGCGCTGCTCGCCTCCTTCACGACGATCACGAACCTGCTGACCTATCTGCTCTCCGGCATCGCGGGGATCTCGCTGGTGGTCGGCGGCATCGGCATCATGAACATCATGCTCGTCTCGGTCGCGGAGCGGACGCGCGAGATCGGCCTGCGCAAGGCGCTCGGGGCGACCGACGGCGATGTGCTGTGGCAGTTCCTCTTCGAGGCGGTGCTGCTCTCCCTGCTCGGCGGCTTGGTTGGGGTGGGCGCGGGCGTGGGGCTGGCGACGCTGGCCTCGACCATCTCCACGAGCCTCCCGACGGTCGTGACCGCGACATCGGTCGGCACGGCGTTCGGGGTGGCCGCCGCCATCGGTATCGTCTTCGGCGTCCTCCCGGCCTACCGCTCGGCCCGCTTGCAGCCGGTGGAGGCCCTGCGCCGGGAATAAGGGTTTGATACGCGCCACGCGCGGCCTCGCAGGTGATCCGGTGCGATCATCTGCGGGGTCGCCGCGTGTCCGGACTGCCACCGCCGGGCGTGCCCCGCCCTGGGACTTTGCGGCGACTTTCGCTATACTTTTCCTGGAGTACAGAATCAGGGAGTCGTCAGGAACAGGAGGGACAGCAGGAGAAAGCGGATCCCGAGGCCAAGGCAAGAATCGCGAATACCGCATGGGGATACCGAAAGCACCGGCCGACCTAGCTCAATTGGCAGAGCAGCTGTTTTGTAAACAGCAACAAGTCGCGTAGCGATTCCCACCCCGTCACGATGCGAAAAGCGCATTGGGACGGGGTTTTTCGTGCCCCCGCGACAGGGGGCAAACATGCCGAACAGTCGCTCCCCGAACGCACGATCACCCGACGCCCGGTACACCCCCCGTGTACGCAACGTGCTCGCTCGGGCATCGGCGGGTGGACGGGGGCACGACGCCGCTCGCCAGATCTCCCCGCCACCGCTTTACTAGGGTATCGACGCCGACCACGTTATCTGGAGGAAACGATGAACCCGCAACTCTCCGCGCTGATCGAGGAGTTCCTGCACGACTGCCGGGCACGCCGGTTGGCCCCCAAGACCGTTCGGGGCTACGAATCCTCCCTCGGCTACTTCGCCGCGTTCCTGCTCGCATCCGCAACCCCGGACACCCTCGCCAGTTTCACGCTCGCCAATGGCCGCCGCTACTCCTATTCGCTGACCGACCGTGTGGCGCAGCGCGGCACCTTCGTCGCCGGCGACGGGATCCGCGGCATCTACGCCGCGGTGCCGAGCGGGGACCTGCTGAAGCCGAACACCCTCTTCGGCTATCTGCGCCCGCTGAAGACCTTCTCCCGCTGGCTCGCCGACGAGAATCAGGCCTATCTCGCCACGGATGTGCTGCGCAACCTGAAGCTGCCGCGGCGGCCCAAAGGCTACGAGGAGCCGCTCACCGAGGTGGAGATGGGGCAGCTCGTCGCGGGCTACAATCTCCGCCGCCCGATCGACGCCCGCGACTTCGCCATCTGCCTCACCTTCCTCGGGACCGGCCTCCGCGCCACCGAGCTGACCGATCTGCTCGACGCGGATGTCCACCTCGACGAGGCGTACCTGCGCGTGCAAAATGGCAAGGGCGGCAAGAGCCGCGCCATCGTCCTCGTCCCCGAGATCGTCGCCGCGCTCTTCCGCTATCGCCAGCACCATCGCCCAGCATCGGCCGACCCCCACTTCTTCACCAACCGTTACGGGCGGCCGCTGACGTACAACGCGGCGTACCAGGTGCTACGCCGCGCCGGGCGCCTCAGCGCGATCGAGCGCGCGCACCCGCACCTCCTGCGCCGCAGCTTCGGGGTGGCCGCCCTCACGAACGGGATGGATCTATTCACGCTCAAAGAGACGATGGGCCACGACAGCATCCGGACGACGGAGATCTACCTGAAGATGAGCGAGGAACGCCTGAAACAGCAACAGCGGAAGACGAATCCGCTCGCGAACGTCATCCTGCCACGCACGGTCCGGAGGAGCCCACGCCCGGAACAATGATGTAATAGTGTGGCGCGGCCACCGTGGCGACCACATGAGGCGGAAGACGAGATTCGGCGGCGGGGCGATGTGTACCATCGCCCCGCCGCGTTTTCCTTGGATTGGCGCGCAAGTCCAGTGGTCATGCCGACGTGTAGCGCGGGTGAGAGCGCCTGTCGCCGCCTCCGCGTTTGCAGCGCGTTTGCAAATCCGTGACCCGATTCCCGGTGCGCCAAGTGCCGACGAGCGGCTATGACCCTGCAATTCTCACCCTTTCAGACAAGTACATCACGGGCACAAAGAGCGGGAGTCGAACCTACAACCCACTGATTAAGAGTTTCCGCCGATGGCGTTCGACCGCTGACGACTAATGCCGTTTTTTCAGCTAAAGTGCGGAAAACCCGGATCGCCCATGTTGCCCGATGCCGCCGAAAAGCGCCTCGTGACGGCGGCTTGACTGTTTCCTTAACTACCGTGATTGCTAGTGGGCGTTGGTGATAGTGGCGGCGAGGAGCGAGGCATGGAGCTTGAGCAGGAGGCCGGGGTTGGCGCGGGCGCGCAGGCGCTGCACGCCCATCGCCTCCAGCTGGCTGAA
>JAABUN010002342.1_pt1 | contig 34254 bp, 28 predicted proteins | sample 5559311 | NCBI WGS metagenome assembly JAABUN01 (sample SAMN10711877, study PRJNA513370) | rock metagenome | isolation source: Antarctica rocks | place: Antarctica: Victoria Land, Siegfried Peak sud | reverse complement strand
GGCAATCTCGGCGTCGCTCAGGCCGGCGTCATGGGCGCGAAGCAGCCGTTCACGGAGATCGCGGGAGTACGCGGCGAGCATACCACCAGTCTCTGCCACCCTGTCAACCCCTGTGAGAACCGCTCTAAAGGGCGAGGTTGTCGACCCGTCTCGGCGCAGAGCATCTTCGCCAGAGTCCCAAGCCAGTTGAGTCAGGACCGCCACCCGGCCCGGCGCGGTACACTGCCGCGTGCGAAGCTGGCCAGTCCCTGACCGCCAACCAGTGCAACATCGCACGATCCCCGGCGGTGACGTGACCGGGCCAGCTGACGGTGTGTCTCGGGCGCCTGCCCGGCCACCACCCTGCACTGATCTCCATGCGAGAGGACCGACAGACGATGGCCAGCACTCGGGCGGGAACGTCCGCCACTGACGTGGACACCACCGACCAGCCGACCGCCACCAACGGGCAGCACGACACGCAGGAACTGCTCGACGCGGCGCCCGAGTCGGACCACTCTGAGATCGTGGACAGCTCTGAGATCGCGGACAGCTCTGAGATCGTGGACAGCTCTGAGATCGCGGACGCACCGGACCTGAGCATGGCCGATGTCCCGGTCGTGGCGGACGGCCCGAGCGAGCCGGACGAGTCAGCGATAACGGCGGATACCGACGCCCCATCGGCGATCCGGATTCCGACCCACCTGCTGGAGATGCCCGGTCCGGCCAACCCCTCGCCATCCGGCAGCGATGCGGCCCACTTCCAGCGCAATGCCGCGGACGGCTGGGATCTCGTCTTCTGCCCACTCGATGGCTCCCCGGCCGAGATCATCGAGTTGCCGGTCACGCTCAAGCCGTCGGTCAGTTCCGACGGCGATCTGTCCGCCAGCACCGGCCCGGTCTGGTCCCCGAACGGCCACTTCCTCGCGCTGACCTGCGTCCACCCGGACACCGGCCGCGACGCGATCTGGATCCTCGACCTCCAGACCGGGCTGTTCCGGCCGCTGGTCGACCACGCCGCCGACGACCGCTCGCCGCGCTGGTCGCCGGACAACCGTGTCGTCGCCTTCACCAGTACCGTCAACGGCCGCGACCGGGTCGCGATCGCCGAGGCGTCCCCGCCGGAGGGCATCCTGCCGTACGCGATCTATCTGACCGACGGCCTGCAGGACGACCGCGACCCTGCCTGGTTGCGCGAGGGTCTGGAGATCGTCTTCCGCCGCCGGCTGGCCGACGTCAACACCGACAACCTCTACATCGTCTCGATCATCACCGGCGAACTCCGCCAGGTGACGGGCCGCGAGGGCCGGGTCGGACTCGGCTCGCAGCCCGCCTACCGGCACTCGCCGGTCACCTCGCCGGACAAGCCGCAGGTCGCCTACGCCACCAACGAGAAGGACTGGGACCTGATCGCGATCGCCAACAGCGAGAACGGGACGGGCTGGACTCTCGCCGGGGAGGCGGGCGACAAGGCTGACCCGCAGTGGTCTCCGGACGGCAAGAAGGTCGCCTACACCCGGACGATCGGGACGGTGACCAATGTCTGCACCAAGGGCACGGCGGCGGCCGTGACCGACATCCTCGACCCCGGCACCGGCGTCGCCCGTCACCCACGCTGGCTCGCCGACGGCCGGATCATCTACTGGTACATGGACAGCGTCCGGGCACCGCGGCTGATCCTGCAGGCGGCTGGCCCGAAGCTGCCGCGCACCGTCCTTGGTGGCCCGGCGACCCTGGCCGATCCGGACGCCCACAGACCAGAAGCCGTCGGGCAGGATGCGCTGACCGCCTTCAACGATTCCGACACCGATGCGTCCACGGCGACGTCGGCGGACGCGATCGCTACGCCCGGCGATGCAGCGGCCGCTGAAATGACCGCTCCAGAGTCCGCGAAGCCCGACACGAAGGCCGAGACCGGCGAACCGCTGAAGCCGAATACGGCGGCCGCGACCGCCCCCGGCACCGCCGTGGTGAAGTCCACCGACAGCGAGTTGGAGGTGACCGGCGAGCAGGTCCGGGCCAGTATCGTCCCGATCTCCCCCGACTTCGTCACCCCGACGATCGTCGAGGTCGCCACACCGGACAAGCTCAAGATCCCCGGTCTGCTCTACCGGCCGGCCAGCAATGTCGAGAGCATCGGGGTGCTCTCCGTCGGGCAGGGACCGCCGCACCGGATCGCCCAGGAGCCGGATCTTGCCGTCCAGGCGCTGGTCGTCGGCGGCTTCCCGGTCTTCCTCGCCAACCTCCGCGGAACGCCAGGTCTGGGTCGCGGCATCCTGACTGGGCTGGCCGACCTGGCCGACTTCGAGGCCGAGACCGACGACATCGCGACCAGCCTCCGGGTCTTGCGTGAGCATGAGGCCGGACTACCAGACCACGTCGCGATCATGGGCACCGGCTTCGGCGGCTCACTGGCACTGACTGCGGCTGGCGGCCGGCCAGGACAGTTCACGGCCGTGATCGCGATCGACCCGATCACCGACTGGGACCGCGCCTTCGACGAGTTCTCCGCGACCGAGCGAGCCTGGTATCAGCGGACCTTCGGGCTCCCGATCGTCGAGGGGGGCCGGTACGCCCTCCGGACGCCATCGACCTTCGCCGGCGTGGTCGATGTCCCGATCCTGCTCATCACGACCTCGGACGCCGCCACCGCCAACCTCACCCCGCTGACCGACACCCTCGCCGATCTGAACGTCGGCTACGAGCACCGCAACCTCAGCGGACATGAGTCTGACAGCGAGATCGGCGAAGCGATCGCCGCCTTCCTCCAGGAGGTCGGTCGGGAATAGGCAGTTAGTGAAGCAAGAGAGAATGCCCAGGAAGACGGTTTTATTTCCTGCCAATGCTGGCGGTGACTGGGACCGTCTCTCCATGACACCTGGATCACATCACCGATTCAGTCTTCTCCTGGACCCTTCAGTGCTGGGCCAAGGATCGCGATCTTCCCCGCGACAATCGCCCGACCTGACCGAACGCGCAGACAATGAAAGGACGAACGATGACATGGGACTGGGACCTGCTGGCGGGGCCGGACACGATCACCGAGGGGCCAGTCTGGGACGGCACCGGGTTGCTCTATACAGCGATCGACCACGACGAGATCCGGCGCTACGACCCTGAGACCGGGTCAATCACGACCGTCGTCCGGGACACGCACGGCGCCAATGGCCTCCAGATGCGACCGGACGGTAGCCTCTACGCCTGCGAGGGCGATGGCCGGGCAATCGTCCGCTACGGCCCGGACGGCAGCCGGGAAATCCTCGCCGACCGGTTCGAGGGGCGACGCCTCAACAGCCCGAACGATCTCGCCATCGATGACGCTGGCCGGATCTGGTTTACCGACCCACGCTACGGTGCCGACCAGGGGCCACGGGAACTGGACCACGACTCCGTCTACCGGCTCGACCCACCCCGGCCGGACGCCACCGAGGCGGTCTGGACGACCACCCGCGTGACGTTCGACACCACCCGGCCCAACGGCATCCTGCTCTCGGCCGATGGCGGGACGCTCTACGTCGCCCAGAGCGACTACGACGCCGGGTCGGTCCGGCAGCTGCGGTCCTATCCGATCCAGCCCGACGGCTCCCTCGGCGTGATGCAGGTACTCCACGACTTCGGCGAGGCTCGCGGGATCGACGGGATGTGCCTGGACGCGGACGGCAACATCGTCGCGACCTGCGGCTGGGAGGTCAGCGGTCCCGGCTCCCTGATCGCCGTCTTCGCGCCGGATGGGACGGTGCTGGAGGAGCACTCGCTCCCGGACGGGCGACCGTCGAACTGCGCCTTTGGAGGGGAGAACCTGGACGATCTCTACGTGACGACGCTTTCAGGCCACCTCTACCGGACGTTCCCGGGCCGGACGGGCTACCGGCTCGGCTTCCCAGGATGACCATTGCCGCTGACCGTGCAGTAAAGCGTTTCATTTCACGTCCAGTAGGTAGAACTCGCTGACGTCGGCCAGCGAGCGAGTCCGGCGTGGGTCCACTCGCGGTTGACCCTGGCCCAAGTCTGTCCCGAGATGCATTCCCACCGAGGCTTGCCTTCGAGTCCGTAGCCGAGCGACACGGCACCATGCCACGATCCGCCCTCGATCTGGTATCCGGTGCCCTCGTTGTGGCCGCGGTGGCGCCCGGCGGGTTCGGCTGTACTGCCTGCATCCGTCGATCACGGCACCACTTGCCGGAATCGGTCGGGGGGATCATCGTCGCGATCTCTATCGCCGTCTCGCGTGATCGTCACTGGTTGTCTCATAATCGGCTGAGATCGTGGTCGGCGCTGACCGCGGAACGCTCGCGCCCCCTGCACGCGGCGTGCTCGTCCCTCGGCGACGCCGTTGGCAGCATTCAACGCGTCTCCAACCCTCGCAAGCTCATGGCGGAGGAGCTCGATCTCTGTTCGGAGGCCCACGTCCGCCTCCGGACTCGAGGAAATCGGGTCGGTCGTCTTCTCGCTGCCGATCAGATAGCTCGCGATCGAGGCAGTAACGAAGCCAAAGACGCTCACGGCGAAGAGGCGGAGGAGGAGCGCGATCACACGGGCCTCAGAACTCACGACGTACTTCTCGTTGTTGATGGTGGTTACCATCGCGGCCGCCCACCAGAGCGCGTCTCCGAGGGTCTGGATCGGGGCGTTCTCGTGCCCCCGGTCGAAATAGAGCGCTCCCACAGCACCGGCCAGTGTCACCAGGACCGTCAAGCCGCCGACATAGGCAAACTGCTGTCCGCGAGCGACTTTCCGCAGGACCCGGATGCCCCGATTGATTCCCCCAAGGAACCGCACCAAGCTCAGCGACCGGATTGCCCGAGCCGCCCGGAACACGCGGAGCGGGCGCAGGAACGGGAGAGCCAACGAGAGAACCCCGAGCCAGTTCTGGCGCAGGAAGTGCCATTTGGCAGGCGCAATGACGAATCGCACGGCGAAATCCAGGAGAAAGATGACCCAGATGATCTGCAGCGCAAGGCTGATTCGCGCCTGGTTCGCGGCACCCGGACCTGTGGGCATGTAGTCCAGGAGAAGAAGGGCGAGGAAACAGAAGCCAAGGACGGCCATGACCGGCTCGAGGAACGCCTGGACATGCTCCAGAAGCTCGATTCGTTCGCCACGCTCCTCTTGCCGCGTCACCTTCTTGGTTGGTCGGAACACGGCAGCAAGCCTTTCCATAGGGGCCATGGAATCACTAGGGATGCCTTCGATGCCCACCATATACATACCAGAAGGGGTAGGGCTGGTATGGCATCTCTATGGACGGCACCGTGCGAGTCGACGTTTCTGATCGTCGAAATACGTCCCTCCGTCGGTTGCGAATCCTCCATAGAGATGCGTCGTCATTACCCTCGCAAGGGGCCCGTCTCTCGCGTTCAACAATGCGTGAACCAGCTCGTCAAGGACCACGACGGCTGCTACATCAAAGGGCCAGGTCGCACAGGCCAGGAACTCACCCACATCAAGCCGAATCTCCGTGCTGTCCGCATTGCAGAAGGGGTCCTGGGTAACATCAGGTATGGACACGTCCCAATCGGTGCCAACAAAGCGAACATCGTCGGGAAACCGCTCTTGGTAATCTTTCGGAACAGTTCGATCGTGGCGCCGCCCACACTTGTTCCAGCGCTTCCCGCTGCGGCTTCACTCATCCTGGCGAGGGCTCGCATGCCCCATGAGTCCGTCCAGTCGCGGGAGAGAGTTCCCATTGCGGCGATCTGTTTCGTCGCTTCAGCCTCGAGCTCTTTCGACCGATTCCTTAGGCACCTGGAGTTGGCGGCAAGCGGCCAGGACCGAGATGACGTGGCCCCGAGTCACCCGCTGGACTGGAGACGTGGCCCGAGGCGGCGATCACCCTTGCCTGGTTCCGCACGCAGGACAGTGGGATGACCATCGTGCCAACGGTCTTCAGCGCGGCCGGGCGCCTGCCGGGGGTCAACCCCGGGACGGAAGTCGCGGCAGTCTCCGCGATGGGCTGGGCGGACTTCATGTTTGGTCCGGTCGCGATCGGGCAGATCAGCGAGGTGATCTCGCTGCCGGTCGCGCTGACCCTGCTCCCGATCCTCGTCGGTGCCGTCACCATCCTGACCCGCCGGACGACCGTCCTCGACGAACCCGCGCCAGCGTCATCCGCGCCGATCCAGACCGCGCAGTTCTGACCTCGCCACGCTTTCGGCAGGTCATGACAGGTGAGCTCAGACCGGGAACAGCTCGGTGCTGCGCTCGTCGAGAACACCGGCCTCGACGTTGCGCTCGATGAAGTCCGTCACGGTCGCGAGCATCTGGTCGCAGTGCGGGGCGCTATTGGAGACGCAGACGACGGTCAGCGTCGCGTACCGCATGTCGTCGAGATCTTCGGTCTCGGCGATAGCGACATTGAAGGTGTTGCGGACCCGGTCAGTCAGGGAGCGGACGACATGACGCTTGTCCTTGAGCGACATGCTCCCCTCCAGCCGCAGACCGATGTGCGCCACCCCAACCGTCGTCGCCATCGTCATCCTCCTCTATCATCCCGTAGTCGCATCCACCACGCGCGATGGATCGACCGTTCCGTAGGGGCGACCCTTGTGGTCGTCCGGCCATCGCCCCGCGGGGCGATGGCCGGCATCTTGGGTTCATCCCTGTTCGCGGAGTTCGTTCACATACCGATGGTACCCATCCCGATCGACCCCTATGGTGGGAGAGGCCCGACGAAGGCGAAGTCAGTTAAACCCTGAACACCGCCGCGCCTGGCGGCGAAGGCGCCTGCGGGCGCCGGTCAGGGCCAGCGAAGCGAGAGCCCATGACCCTACGACGACGCGTCACTACCCGATAAGCCCGCAATCGGGGTTCGGATCAGCCGACGTCCATGTCGTACGTGATCCAGGCTGTCCGCTTCGCCACCCGATCGTAGACGGACCGCGCCCGGTAGTTGTCGTCGGCGGTGATCCAGCGGACGACACCCCAGCCGTTCTGCCGGGCGATGCTCCTGACGCCGGCCAGTAGGGCGTGGACGCCACCGCCGCCGCGATGCTCGGGGTCAATGAAGAGGTCGTCGAGGAAGCAGCCGGTGCTGGCGGCGAGTGGCCGGGCGAACGGTCGGTAGTGGGCGAAGCCGACCGGCTGCCCGTCGTCACCGGTCAGGATCAGGGCGTTGACCTCGTGGTCCGCGTCGTGGACCCAGCGCCAGACCGCCGCCCGATCCTCCGGCGTCTGCGCCACCTCGTAGAACGCCGCGTAGCCGGCGTAGAGGCGATCCCAGGCACCGTGGTCCGCGGTGATCGCGGGTCGGACCCTGCCGAACGGCAATGGTGGCGATGTCATGGCGGAACCTCCACTTCGAGCATCGGGGCAGGTCGTCGAGCCCTCCCCGGGATCTCCTCAGATCACCAGCGGCTGGCTGCCCGGACTGGTGCTGGCGGTGTCGTCGGCGCGGACCTTGATCTGGACGTCGTCACCGTCGCTCTGCCACTCCCAGACGAGACCGCGCATCGCGGCGATCTCCCGGGTCGCGTTGAGGTAATTGAGCGCATCGTCGCGGCTCGTCCCGAACAGCAGGCACTGATCCTCGTCGAACAGGTTCGAGAGCGTCGCCGAGGCGACGGTCGGGTCATCGAGGTCGGCCCACTCGACGACGGCCCCGAGCGAGCGGAGGTTGGTCAGCATCGCGTCGAGGAACTCGCCGGCTGCCCAGGGCTCCGGTGCCCCCCAGGCCGCCGTGAAGCGGCGGCCGATCCCGGCCGACCAGTCGTCCAGCGAGACGCCGCGCTCCTGCAGGTAGGCAACGGTCGCGATGATGACGGCCTGTGCATTGGCCTGCCCTTGTTCGAGAAGTTCGGCGTCGTCGTACTCGTCGTGGGTCGGGGTGAAATGGTCGTGATCCTGGTCATGATCGGTCATGGGTATCCCTTGCTCAGCACGTGCCGGGGCCGGTCAGGCGTCCGGGTCCTGATCACGGTACCGCGTGGGACGCCGGTTGACGACCGAGACAGCGGCGCTGACCATGTTCAACGACGTTCGCTTTGGTGACCGATGTCGTAGGGACATGGCTCTCGCGTCGCGAGCCGCCAGGCGTGGCCGTCACGGTTGCTGGATGTGAACGCCTCCGTCGCGAACACTGCTACCGCTCCAGGGGCGAGGGCCGCTGCGGCGGCCGGGCTCGCAAGCGTCGCCCCTGCGACGTACCATCGGCAACCCCGGTCGGCAATGGCGGACGCTCTACCCAGGAAGGCGAAGCCGACTCGCGAAGCCCCTCTCCATCCGCAGATGGGGAGGGATTGGGGTGGGGCAAGACCTCAGCCGACGATCGCCGTCAGACCGTCGACCAGCCGGTCGAGGTCGGTCTGGGTGGTGTACCCCTGGACGGAGATCCGGACGAGGCCGACGCCCTCCGGCATCGACGTGTGGTGATGAACCGGGATCTCGACCCTGTAGTCCTCCCAGAGGCGGCGCTGGATCGCCGGGGCGTCGTCGGTCCGAATCGGCACCGCGACGAGCTGCGCGTACCACTGCGGGTCGTCGGTCGCGAGCGGGGCGAGATCGCCGCCGCTCAAGGCCAGAATGCGGGTCTGCGTCTCACCGGCGAGACGGTGGCAGCGAGCCCGGACGGCCTCCCAGTGATGACTGGCCTGAAAATCGATCGCGTGCGGAACGGTCAGGAACGACGAGCAGTCCCGCGTTCCCGCCCACTGGTTGCGCCGGACGAACTGGGGGTAGGTGTGGCCGGTCTCCCGCATCCCCCAGCTCTCGGCCCAGCCCCAGCTCACCGTCGTCGCCTCGACCCACGGCTGATGCTCTGGGCGAACGTAGAGGAACGCCGACCCCTTCGGCGTGCAGAGCCACTTGTGGTTGTTGCTGGAGTAGACATCCGGCCCCATCGCCTCCAGGTCCAGCGGCCGCTGCCCGACGACGTGAGCGCCGTCCACCATCGTGAAGATGCCGAGCGCCCGGGCCCGGGCGCAGATCAGCTCGGCCGGCAGCGTCAGAGCGGTCGGCGAGGTGATGTGGGAGAAGAAGATCGCCTTCGTCCGCTCGGTCACGCCGGCGAACAGGGCGTCGACCAGCGCCTCCGGGTCGGTCCATGGCAGCGGCAGCGTCTGCTTCACGAGCCGGGCGCCGGCCCTCTCGCAGTAGTGCTCCCACGTCAGCGTCAGGGCGCCGTACTCGTGGTCGGTCGTCAGGATCTCGTCGCCGGGCTGAAGATCCATCGACCGGATGACGATGTTGAGCCCGATGGTCGCGTTGGTGACGAAGACGAGGTCGTCGGCCGGCGCGTTGACCAGTTCGCTTAGCTTGACCCGGGCAGCGTCGAGCAGCGTGTCGAGCCGCTTCTGGATGAACTGGACCGGCTCGCGCTCCAGCTCGCGTTGAAAGGCGATGCTGGCGTCGAAGACCGTCCGCGGCGTCGCGCCGAACGAGCCATGGTTGAGGAACGCGACTTCCGGGTCCAGCAGGAACAGCGGCCGGAGCGACTCGGCCGAGGGGGCGAGCGCCTTGATCCCGCCCTGCTCCCCGTCGCCTTCGACGCCTCCCGCTTCAACGACCTGACTCGCGACAACGGCCATGATCACCCTCCGGTCCGCGGCATGGCGCGGCCTACCCCTGCGATACCTGACTACGGAAACCAGACATGTCGCGGTAGTGTATCGGTCAGCCTCACCGTCCGCTGACCGCTCGTCCAGCCTGGGTCATTGCCGCAGCGACTGCTGCGACGTTGCCAGGCGCGACCATCGGGGGCAGTCGCGAGATCGTCGATCTTCGATGCCGACCGTGACCTATCGCTGGCGCCGGTGTTTACGTAGGTGGATGCGCATCCTCGTCCGACGGAACCGGCCGATCGTCCGGGACCGTCACGTCGCCCCTTGACTCATCGCGGACGCGGCAGAGGAGGAACCATGCGGTGGCGACGACGATACCGGACTGGATCGGCCCACCCCGGCACCCACACGGGTGGCCTGGGTGGTGTCCGAACCCGGTCCGGCCAATCCGACGCTCACTCCTCCTGCACCACCCGGTCCCTCCGGGAACTGCTCGCCGCGGTCAGCGAGCGTCCGGCGCCCTGGGCCAGCCAGTCCCAGTCATGGTCGCCGGCGCTCGCGATGGCCAGCCGGTCGGGCGTCTGGGCCTCGTCGGGCCGGACGCCGGGCAACCCGCCGCCCGAGATCGGCCCGCGAACTCGGCCAGCCAACCGATCGTCATCAACCCCGTCCGGGTCCACCAGGACGGCCTCCGCCGCAACCCAGCCGCCAGCCAGAGCATCGGCATCGGGGAGCGACGGCGAGCTGCTCCGGGCGGCGCAGGCCGATCCAGCTGCCTTTGCCACCCTCTACGAACGCTACGTCGACGCGATCTACCGCTACTGCGTCACCCGCGTCAGCACCCCGGCCGACGCCGAGGATGCGACCAGCCTGACCTTTGCCCGGGCGTTTGGGGCGCTGCCGAACTACCGGCCGCGCCCCGAACTGGCCGGCGAGGGGGTTCGGTCATGGCTGTTCACCATCGCCCACAACGTGGTGGTGAGCGGCTACCGCAGCCGGCGCCCGACCAGCCCACTCATCGACGCCGACCTGCTCGTCGATCCGGACCCACCACCGGACGAACAGGCGATCACCGCCGAGCGGCGTGAAGCGTTGCTCGGCTCGGTCGCCCGGCTGTCCGACGATCAGCGCCGCGTCGTCGAGCTGCGGCTGGCCGGGCTGAGCGGCCCGGAGATCGCCGCGGTCCTCGGCCGCAGCCACGGCGCGATCAAGATGCTGCAGTTCCGCGCCATCGACCGGCTGCGAACACTGCTCGCCGACCGGCTCGGGTCGGAGACAGCCACGGAGGCGTCCCATGACCAGCGATGAGCTGCGCGCCGTCTCCCGGCCAGGCGCCGATCCGACCAACGGCGCGACCGACCCCATGATCAACGATTCCGCCAATGGCCTCACCAACGGCGTGACCGACCCGGACCGGCTCGACCTGCTGGACCGGTATTGGGACGCCACGACCGGCAATAGTTTCCAGCCGGCTCAATCGATCGCCCTCGACCCAGCCCACGCCCGGATGGTCGACCTTATCCAGACCCTCGCCAACAACCAGACCGCCGGGATCCCGGCCGACGCCCGAGCCCGCATCTGGCGGGTGACGGCGGAGCGGGCCAGCATCCCCACGCGACAGGAGTCCCCAGTGACCACCTTCACAATCCCCGGGAGTGGCGCCGCCACCCCCGGCCTGACCCTCCCGGCCAGCAACCCGCCCCAGGGACGCCGATCGACGCCACCGAGTGGTCCGGTCTCCCCGGGCGGCCGCTGGTCCGTCCCCGGCTGTAGCGGCCCGTCCCAGCCGACCGGCCCGACGTGGTGGCCCCGCCTCCAGTTCGCCGTCGCGGCCACCCTGATCCTCGGCCTGTTCGCGACGATCCTCGCCCCGATGGACGACGGCCGCGTCGGCCTGTTCGGCGGCATCAGCGGTGATGCCACCCCGACGGCTCAGACCAGTGGGGGATCGGTGGATGTCTTCCTGCCCGCCACTAACCGCGCCCACACGATCACGTTCGACCGGCTAACGATAGCCGCGGGTCAACGACTGGTCATCGAACCTGGCCCTTTCTCGATCGCAACGGTCGAGAGCGGCTCGATTTCGATCGCGGAATTCGGATCTGGCCTGGCCTATACCGACGTTGGCGGAATGATCCCAATCAATCTCTACGGCGGTCATATCACAGCCGTGAATGATAATTCCGCCGTGATTCAACTGGTCACCATTTCGGCCATGGGCGATCCCGAACCGTCGATTCAGGAAGGCATCGTGCGGGAACGCCTGGGAAGCTTCGATACCAGCACATTCGTCGGACAGGACCGGGCGGAAGGCTGGATGATGATCGCCGAGGCACCGCGGCAGGCGGAAACCATCGTTCCCCTGTGGGTCGAGGGAACCCATCCTTTCCGGGCCCCCTCCACCGAGGCGTTCGTCTATGCCGATCAAGGCACTACACGCATCATCTCTCCGGACCAGCAAGCCCGGCTCGTGCCGTCCGGCACTGGTTCGCCGACTGACTTCGCAATTGAGCTTCCTCTACCAGCGGGGGACGCTGCCATCATTGGCAACGCAAGCCTCGCTACCATTCAGAGCGGCGAGTCAGCCGAACTGGCCATCTACTCCACACTCGTCCTGGCCCCAAATGAAGAACCAACGACCGGCCTTCCAACGACGCCATTCGTCGATGCCGATCTCGGCCGGGCTGGTTCGGTGTCCCTGCCAAACCCATCGGAGACGACGATCACCGGCGTTGCCTTAGAACTCGTTACGATCCAGGACGGTGCTACCTGGGTGATACCGGGCGACACTGCGATCCTTGTCCTCTGGATCGGAGGCAGCGCCGAAGTATCGACGGATGATGGAGTCACTCGTCCGGAGACGGATCCACTCCGTTACCCGGAGGTTGTCACCCTTGAGCCCGGCACGGCCCTACTGGCATTGGGACCGGCACCGGCCAGCTTCCAGCAGGTCGCGCTCTACGAAGGCTTGGCACCAGGTTCACGCCTCATCGCTGATGGCGTGCAAATCGATCAGCTTGCGCAGGAGGGCGTGCCGAACGCGGCCAATGCCAACGGCATTGACCTCACGATCCGAATGGATTTTGCATCACCGGAGTTGGAGAACCCGTTCTACCGACCGGACGAGACCCAACAAGAGGGACAGACCGGGCTGATCTATGCCAACCAGGGGACGCTGACCGTCAACGCCCTCTACCAGTCGTTTCAGACTGCGATGTCCGGAATCAGCAACATGGCCGATCTCGCCGCCGGCCAATCAGGCACAACGTTCGATACCACGAACATCACCGTAGCCAGCCCGGAACTGCCTCCCGCTACCAGCTTCACATCCGTCCTGATCACCCCACGCTTCGAGACGGCTGCACCGGTCGATGGCAGCGCCGTAACCCCAGCTGCCGAGATCCCGTCGATCCAGTTCGAAACCACGGTTGATGCCGCAACCCAGGACTTCAACTTCTCTTTGGAGCAACACGTCATGGGACCGGGCTCCGACTTCATGTTCTTCCTCGACGACACACCCGGAGGGACTGTCGTAACCTACATCTCCGAGGGGAGCGCCACACTGACGATCGCCGGCCAGGAACCCGTGGAGGTGTCAGCGGCAACCCCCGACCAGGCCGTTGCCGAACTGGCGGGCACCGATGACCTGACCATCGTCCCCGGTTCGGACGGAGCGACGCTCTACCATGCGCTCATTGGCTTCCCACAGGCGCCCGGTAATTCGCCGGGATCACAGGGCAACGGCGATCTCGCCGTGAACTACCTTGGCTTCTATGGTGATCGGCCCTACGAGGCGTCGTCTCTCATCCCCGGTGGTGGGACGGAACCCATCCGAATCTCGCTCAGCGTCGACGGTCTCGACGTCAACTCAGAGTCGTTCGACAGCGACGCCACCGCAACCATGCTTACCCCCATTCAGGGGACGCTTCGGGTCATCCCGGAGACGGGCGAACTGCTTGTCAACCGGAATATTCAGACGATCTCCCCGGAGACCAGCCAGACCGAACCAACGACCTTTACTCCGGGCCAGGGCCTAAGTGCCCAGCCGGGAAGTACTTTCTCCATCGAAGCTGGGGAGCGTTCGACATCGTACCTGACGCTGGAAGTCGGTCCGGCCACTCCCCCGGACGCAACGCCGGTCGCTGGGGCGCCCGTGCCCGCGCTGGTCTACGGCGAGACTCTGGCCAGTCAGCCAGTGGATGCGGCGCTCGGAGTGGAGCTGCACCAGGTCACTATTCAACCCGGCGACACCGTCACCTATGACGCCAGCGCGACTCAGAATGGCGGAACGGTACTGGCTCTGGCCGACTTCGGAGCCGCAACGCTCTCGACAGCGGGGCAGGAGCCGATTGCACTGACGGCGGGTGGCGACGCTCCCACGGGAAGCGTCGTTCTCACCAGCGGCTCGGTCGAACTGACGACGGATCAGATCGGCACGCGGGTCTATCTCCTCATCCTTGGTGAGGGAATCGAAGCCGCCGGAACGGGGACAGCCCAGATCATCCCTCTGGCCATGAACCCAGAGGCAGCGCCCCTGAGCTCGTTTGTGGCCTCAGATGATGGGTTGGCCGACATCCATCTCAGCCTGTCGATCCTGTCCAGCTTCGGCCAGTCGATGGGTGATGGTTATATGGGCAACTCCCCACTGATCTTCGTCTCCCCGCTCAGCGAGGGTGGTCAACTCACGCCTGGTACCGGTGACGTCTACATCATGGGTGGTGACCCGTCCGGAAATCTGATTGCCCCCTCCGTCACTGGCCCGCTCGTGCAGGCAACAGCGCTCCCGATCGGTTCGACGGTAGTCGGTTCCCCGGGCAGCACCTTCCAGGTTGACTTATCGGTTGAGCGATCATCGGGTCCGGTCGTCGTTGCTGAGGTGACGGTACTAAGCAGCTCAAGCAATGCGCCGCCAGCCACGGTTAACCCGGTAGCCATATTCTCAACTCCTGGCACGGACATTCCCGAACCGGAGGGAGTCAACTATATCGGTTACGACGTGGACCTTCCGGCAAATGACGAGTTCCTGGCAGGTCTTGATCGCTATACGATGGAACCCGGCGCGACCCTGACTCGATTCTTCTCCGATATTTCTCTCACCACGGTGGCGAGCTTCGTCGCCGAAGGGAGTGTAGCGCTCATCTTTCAGGGCGCCGCGCCGCTCGAACTGGTTGGTGGGTCGGATGCGGCCTTCGGGTCCATGACTGGGACCGGGATTCTCAGCGTCGCCCCTGGGCCCGATGGGGCTGTGCTCTACCAAGCTGCGCCCGGTTCAAACATCTCCGAGAGTTTTAAAAGCGGTGTGTCGGTCCGTGGCGGCGTTACCATTCAGAACCTCGGTTCCTTCGTTGACGCGTTGTCCCTCGAAGAGTCAGTCCTGTTCGGAACCGGATCAGGTTCGGCCAGCGTCTCGTTCGGACTGGACCGGATTCAGGACGGAAGGAGTCAGCCCTTCGGAAATCCAACATCGGTCACCATGGTGACCCCCATCGATGGACCCCTCAGCATCGTTCCCGGAACGGGGCAGTTGCTGCGCTCGAAAAACACGGTCAACGTTCCCCCTACTGATCCGGAGATCGTCGAGCGAGAGACGATCGATGTTGGGTCCGGTGTCACGATCCAGCCGGGCGGACAGTTCCGGGTGGAATGAACTGGACAGCCAGTGCGCAACCTAATCCTTACGATCAGCGCCGTTAATGAGGGAACCGCCACGCCCGTTGACGGGATGCCGGCCGCCGCGACGCCGATCGCGGGGACGCCCGTCACCGCGGTCGGCACCACCATGACCTGCGACATCGCGCCGCGGACGATCGAGGAGTTACTCACGCTCTACGACGAGGGGACCGCCAGCCCGGTCGATCCGTTCACCCTCGGGCACCGTGACGACGTCGGGACCGGCACGCCGGCTGACGACGAGACTGCTACCGGTATCACGTCCACGCTCCTGCGGCTCGCGGCCTGTCAGAGCACAGCCGACCAGCTTCAGAGCTACGCCCTGTACTCGGACGACGCGCTCCGGGCGGTGCTGCCGCTCACTTTTCAGAATCGAGACGAGCTTGCCCGGCTGCCGGAGCAGACACCTGGCCAGTCGACGGCTGGCGGGCCGTCTCGCGAGGTGTCCGTCTCCGATGCCGAGCTGTTCGCCGACGGTCGGGTCGGTGCCCAGGTTGCGTTCGGCAGCGAGTTCGCCTACGTCACCTTCGTCCAGGCTCCGGACGGCACATGGCTGATCGACCTGTTCGACGACAGTGAGCGGGCCGGCGCCTGACCCTTCAGACCGCGGACTGTCAACCTCAGGACGACCGGCAAACCGAACGACTTTGGGGGCGACCCCGAAGTCGTTCCGCTTTGCCTTGCGATGGGTCCCAGTGTCAGTCTCGGTCGTGAACCGCCAGGACCTCGCCAGGCTCCACCCGCTCCCGTGACGTCTTGACCTGGCGCAGGACGAGGCGGCGGCGAAGAGCTGGGCCTACGGGGACCTGCCGGAACCGACAGGTCCGGTTTTCGAGATCTTCGACATAGACTGACTCCGGGGCCAAACGATCTGCGGCATCTGCCGATACGACCGGCGACGGAAGCGACACTCTCCGGACGCTGACCGACAGGGGGGCATGACGAACGCCTCAGCGACCGCGACGAACGTCTCCGGCAGCATCCCGCGCTGGGTCCTGATCGCGACCATCCTCGGTTCGAGCATGGTCTTCATCGACAGCTCCGTCGTCAACGTCGCCCTGCCCACCTTGCAGGAAGACCTCGGCGCGACCTCCGCCGCGACGCAGTGGGTCGTCGAGTCGTACGCCCTGTTCCTCGCCGCCTTGATCCTCGTTGGCGGGGCGCTGGGGGACAAGTTCGGCCGGCGGCGGCTGTTCGTGATCGGGACGGTCATCTTCACCGTCACCTCGGTCTGGTGCGCCATTGCCCCGGACATCGGCAACCTGATCGTCGCCCGGGCCGCGCAGGGCATCGGCGGGGCGCTGCTGACCCCGGCCAGCCTGGCCCTCATCAGCGCGACCTTCGAGGATGACACCGAGCGCGGCCGGGCGATCGGGACGTGGTCCGGCTTCACCTCGATCACCGCGGCCGGCGGCCCGGTCCTCGGCGGCTTCCTCGTCGAGCAGGCGTCCTGGCGCTGGATCTTCCTGATCAACGTCCCGCTAGCCGCCGTCGTCCTGCTGATCACCCTGCGCTACTTGCCCGAGAGCCGCGACCCGCGGGCCGGGCGACTGGACTGGCCGGCGGCGGTCCTCGCGACGCTGGGGCTCGGCGGCGTGGTCTTCGGGCTGATCGAGGCGTCGGCGGTCGGCTGGACAGACCCGCGGGTCGTCCTGGCGCTCACGGTCGGCGTCGCGGCGCTGGCGGCGTTCGTCGTCACCGAGGCCCGGACTCGCGAGCCGATGATGCCGCTCGGCCTGTTCCGCAACCGGACGTTCAGCGGGACGAACCTGCTGACACTGCTGCTCTACGCCGCCCTGGGCGGGGCGCTCTACTTCTTCCCGTTCCTGCTGATCCAGGTCCAGGGTTACAGCTCGACCGAGGCCGGCGCCGCACTGCTCCCGTTCGTGCTGCTCCTGTTCGTGCTCTCGCGCTGGGCCGGTGGGCTGATCGGCCGGTTCGGGGCGAAGCTGCCGCTGATCATCGGACCCGTCATTGCCGCGGCCGGGTTCGCGCTGTTCGCCGTCCCAGGGATCGGCGGGTCGTACTGGACGACCTACTTCCCGGCCGTCGTCGTGCTCGGACTCGGCATGGCCGTCACGGTCGCGCCGCTGACGACCGCGGTGATGGGCGCCGTCTCCGCCAGCCGGACGGGGATCGCCTCCGGGATCAACAACGCTGTCGCCCGGACGGCCTCGCTGCTCGCGATCGCCGTCTTCGGGATCATCGTCGCCAGCGTCTTTACCTCGGATCTCGAAATCCATCTGACCGACATTCCACTGTCCCCGGAAGCTCGGGCCGCCGTTGACGCCCGGGCGGACGAGCTCTCGGCGGCGCAGGCCCCGGCCGACCTTGACGAGTCCACCCGCGCCTCGGTCGATGACGCGATCGACCGGTCGTTTCTGCGCTCGTTCCGGGTTGCGATGCTGATCGCGGCCGGGATGGCGATCGCCAGCGCCCTCGCCGCCGCGTGGCTGGTCGAGGGTCGCCATCTGTCAAATCGGGACACGGCCGGAAAGGACCCCAGGGGCCAGCGACCATGACGTGATCCTTATGGATCCTCAGGGAATGACCGCCACGACGGGTTGGGCGGCAACTGGCCCCGGTTGTGGCCACCCTGACCTGCTCAGGCATGATCACCTCGATCGGGGTCAGGATCGCCGCCGCGACCGTGAGGAGGAACGCTGTCAGCGCATCGTCCGCACTCATAATCGCGTCGCTGCCTAGACTATTCTCCAAGCAGACCAGGAGGATCACCCAGCCGAACGGGGCGAAATGGATCACCATAGCCTCGACCGGCAGGAGCCGAAACCAATATGCCGCGACGATTCCTGGGGCGAACCATGTATCGACGCGGACCGATCTGGCCCACGCGAGTCCATCCTTGGCTGACGGAAAGCGTCAGACCGCCATCGGGACCAGACTCGGTGATCCCCGGTAGGGTCGGAGAACCAGTTCCCGCGTCGGCCCACGGGTTCGCAAGCCAATACTCCAGGATGTGAACGCCCTGGAGTGTTGGCCCCTCGACCAGCAGCGCCGGATTCCTAGACCTGTGCCACCATCGGACGGACTGGGATCGCGAATGGGAATGGGAACGACATCGGGCGATCAGCCAGATCGTGACGGTATGGAATCGTTCTCAGGATGAGTACCCATGTGCGCTTATGAAGCCGGCCACGCCATGGGCGGTGATTGTCTGGTACGCCGTCCCAACCGCGTCGACCACCGCATCGAAGGTCCAGGCTCCCGCTCGCCGAAACCGCTGCCCGTGCCTGCCGAACGTCTGTTCGATCGGGTTGCAGTCGGGTAAGTACCGCGGCAGGAACCACTGCTCGCACCCCACCACCGCCCACCGGGCTCCGGCCCACGTACTTCGGTGTACACGCAGGTTGTCCAGCACCACGATCTACCCCGTTACCGGCGTCGGAGGGAGCATCATCTCGATGAACTGGTAGGAGGTCAGCCAGTCGACCGCACCGGAAACGACCACAGAAGTCCTCATCCCTTCGACGGTACGTGTCGCCAGCAGTGAGATGGTGTCCCAGCGACCTCGGGGCTCGGTCCCGATCACCCGCTCGCCCTGAGGGCTACACCCCCCCCCCCGCAGCGGCACCAGCCGGGTCGAGACGCCGCACTCGTCCTGCCAGTGATGATGCGACAGAGCGATCGATTTCATCACCGTTTGACATTTTGTGATCATTGCGAATGTTGCACATGTACCGTATGCTGCGGCACCGAACGGATGCAACCCAGCCAGACCGGTGGTTGGGCGGAGATCCAACGGGCAATAGGTGGTTCCGAGGTCGAAGCGCTGCTCGACGCGCGATCGGCTGCGTCGGGACCAGGAGGAATGGTCGATGGTGTCGTCGCGAAATCCCTGGATGATCTGTCTTGCAATGGGTGCGCTCGTCCTGACGCTCGTCGCCGCGCCATGGCTGGTCCCCGCCAATGGCAAGGCGCAGGGGTACGCCTGCTCCGACTATCTCTACCGCGAGGATGCCCAGAACGGATTCCAGGACTATGAGGCCTGTCCCGAACTGCCATCGCTGGACACCGCACCGACGTGTAGCGACTTCGCCACGCAGGCCGCGGCGCAAGCTGTCTTCGATCAGGATCCGTATCGGTACTGGACGCTGACTGACTACGCCCACGGTGGGACAGACATGTTCATCGCCTGCCCGGAGCTCGCTGGCGTCGCGCCGGTCGTCACACCGCCAGTTCCGGTCGCACCGGTTGCCGTTCCTGACACTGACGACGTTCCGGTTAGCCAGGTGATCGCGCCCCCGGCACGAAGGAATGAAGCATCCACCTCGGACTCGTTGCCGACGGACGCATCTGCGGGTGGGGGTCCGCTGGATGTGGTGCCGACGGATGCAGGCATAGCCGACGAGGCCGGAGGGAGCGAGGCCATCATCGCGGCCGGCACCTGCGCCACCGATACGTTCGGCGATCCGGTGGCGGAGCTGACCGATGTGGTGTCTCCAGTGGGCGAGGCAACAGGCGCCGATGCGTTCAGCACCGTCGCCACATCGTTCAGCACGGTTGATCTGACCCTTGACGCCCTGCTGGCCGACGAGCATGTCCTCGTGGTCTTCGACGAGATCCAGACCGAGCGCGCACTGGCCTGCGGCTCGGTAGGTGGGGTGGTTGCCGACGACGGCTCGCTGTCGATCGGGCTCCGGGAGACTCCCGGTGCTGGCTGGTCCGGCGTCGCGTATTTCTCACCGGACACCAGCGGAACCAGCGTCACGATCTTCCTGGCCGACGGCCTCGCCGCGGCGGGTGAGACGTCGGAGGAGGAATAACGACCGATGGGGTGAAACGATACCGACCCTCCGCTCCTGAGATCATGAGGATCAGGAGCATCGGCGAGATCGGTTTGGGGCAGGGGGTCCGCTACGCTGCGGTCCGCGCGCATTAAAACAGCATCGCCTTGGAAAGTTCCATGAGGGCAAAGGCCATGATGACGATGTCACGGATCAACGACCCTCAGCCGCTCGTGTTCATCCCGGACTTCAGGTTTGGTGAGGCGGACGGGAAGCCGTTCCTGCTGGACCTGTTCGCGTCAAGGGCCATGGGGCGGCAAGCCGCGTCAGGCCATGATCTGTCTCCATGACTATGGCTGGTTCGCGGGAACGCGTCGGGACAACCTCGGGATCGCCATGGCTACCCTGCTGGCCTTGGCGGGTTTCGTAACGGTCAGCACCGAATACTGGCTCAGTAGCGAAGCCGCCATTCCCGCCCCGATCCATGACGTCAAGGCCGCCATCCGGTGGATGAGGGCGAGTACTGCGACGTATGGGATCGACCGTGATCACATCGGCACCGCGGGGGCGTCGGCTGGCGATGGACTGGCGGCGCTGGCGGGACTCACTGGCGATCTACCAGAGCTAGAGGGGCGTTCCGGTTCCCGGGCTACTCCAGCCGCCTACAGGCAGTCGCGGTCGCGAGTTCACTAGCCGACCTCCTTCGGCTAGGCCGCGAGATGCGCAACGAAATCGACGGGCCGGTGAGCTGGTTGTTCGGCGGTACCGTTACCGGGAAGCGCAGCCTCATGGAGCTGGCAAGCCCGATCACTCATGTGAGCCAGGCTGCCCCACCGTTCCTCATCGCCCACGGAACACCTGATGAGACCGTTCCGTTCGATCAGGGCAGGCGGTTGTATGAGGCGCTGCTCGACGTGGGCGCGACCGCGGAGTTCTGTCCGATGGAGCGCCTCTATCACAACTGGATGGCGCAGGTAGCGAGCGAGATTCCCGGCCGCGAGGATACGAGGATGCGTCGAAGCTGGGGCCGATGGCCCTGCCGTTCCTGCGCCGACACCTCGATCCATGACCCTTCCGTGGACAGGAACGGTATGACTCCGGGCCTCATGAAGCTAGTTCCCGCCGGTCGGTTCGCTATCACCGCTACGGGCGTCGATTGGTCCGTTATCACCCCTGCGTGACGGTCGACGACTGCGGCGAGATGGGCCACGCCGCTCCAGCCAGAGCATCACCGCCAGACCAGCCGTCATGATCAGCGCCACGGTGCCCAGGTAATAGAGGGCCCGGGCATCAGTCGTGTTCACGATCGAGCGGTTGGGATCGAAGGTCTGGGTGTTGCCCATTACGACGAGCACATAGGCCAGCGTCACGAGCTGGACCGCGATCGTCAGGGCCAGGAACAGGCTGCGTAGATGCCCCACGGGGTTCCTCCGGTCGATACTGATGTACACGCTCGTGGAGATGCCGCCAGGACTGGTCGCGTCGATTGCGATCCGGCGACCAGCCGAGACATATGCCGCCCATTGTTTCGTTCGGCCGCCACCTCGACAAGTCCCTACCCTGTCCGGACGACTGTGCCGTCGCCGATCAGACACGGCACGAATGGCCCGGCGACGCGCCACAGCAGATGCGGGACAATGCCGGGCGTGATCCGCGCGCGTCCGCACCGTCCGCGGCGCCCCAGCCAGGAACGAGAGACCGCGATGACCGACCGCTACGCCCCGACCCCGCAGGACAAGTTCAGCTTCGGCCTCTGGACCGTCGGCCAGCAGGGCCGCGACCCGTTCGGCGACCCTGTCCGTCCGGCGATGGACCCCGTCTACGCCGTCCACCGGCTCGCCGAACTCGGCGCCTGGGGGATCAGCCTCCATGACAACGACCTCGTCCCCTTCGACGCGACGACGGCCGAGCGCGACCGGCTCGTCCGCGGGCTGAAGGACGCGCTGGATGAGACCGGGCTGGTCCTCGGGATGGCGACGACCAACCTGTTCACCAACCCCGTCTTCAAGGACGGGGCGTTCACATCGTCCGACGCGACCGTCCGGGCCTTCGCCCTGCAGAAGGCGATGCGCTCGATCGACATCGGCGCCGAACTAGGCACGAAGATCTACGACTTCTGGGGTGGCCGCGAGGGCGCGGAGACGGACGTCTACCGCGGGCCAGTCGAGGCGCTGCGCTACATGCGGGAGGCGTTCAACTTCCTCACCCGGTACGTGAAGGACCAGGGCTACGACATGCGGTTCGTGATCGAGCCCAAGCCGAACGAGCCTCGCGGCCACATCTACCTGCCGACAGTTGGCCACGCCCTCCACTTCATCACGACGCTGGATGATGCCGAGATGGTCGGGGTCAACCCGGAGTTCGCTCACGACACCATGGCCGGGCTGAACTTCACCCACGCCGTCGGCCAGGCGATCGATGCCGGCAAGCTGTTCCACATCGACCTGAATGACCAGGTTCCCGGTCGCTACGACCAGGACTTCCGGTTCGCGTCGGACAGCCTCAAGCCGGCCTTCTACCTGGTCAAGCTGCTCGAGGAGAGCGGCTACGACGGCCCACGCCACTTCGACGCCCACCCATATCGGACCGAGGACGAGGCCGGCGTCTGGCACTTCGCCCGGGGGTGCATGAGGAGCTACGCCATCCTGAAGGACAAGGCGAAGCGGTTCGCGGCGGACGCCGAGATCCAGGGCGTGATTGCCGAACTCCGGGCGGGCGACGCGTTCGACGGCCCGTCCGCAGCGGGTGGCTACCGCGCCGAGACGGTCACCGCCCTGAAGGGCTACACCTTCGACACAGCAACAATGGCCGCCAAGGGTCGTCGCTACGAGGAGCTGGATCAGCTCGTCAACGAACTGATCCTCGGCGTTCGCTAACCATTGGGCTACCCGCGAGACCGATACGCCCCGAGCGGTACGCCAATAGTCCGGGCGTGTTGATCCCAGACCACGTCGCGGGTCGCGGGGCACGAGCGAACGTCTGTCGATGGGGAAACATGGTGCGTTCCTTTAGGCTGGTTCATTGTTTCGGAGTGCATGACATTCCGATATTCGGGACTGTCTGGTGTGCGCTGTGCATCGTGTCTCGCGAGACGACACGCGACCCCGTCCGGCTAACCAGTCGAACGGACGCGTCGCCAAGGACCCCTGCACGTTGGATCTCATCCGACCGCCTCTCGTCCGGACGGGTGGCAGGCAATAGACCAGGCGCTGTCGGATACCCCGCGGGAGAGCACTGCGTGACCCAGGATTTCACCGGTCACTTCATGTCCCGCATGGCCGCTGAGCGGCCTAGCATCCTCAGCCGCCGCAACCTGCTTGGCAAGTCGGCCGTCGTCGGTGGCGCCGCTGCCCTCGCCGTCGTCAGCGCTCCGACCTTCCGCGCCGCCGCCCAAGACGCCACGCCGGCCGCCGGTGGCGTAGACCCGATGTTCATGACTGACGTCGACGTCCTCAACTACGCCCTGACTCTCGAGCACCTCGAGACGGTCCTCTACCGTGATGCCCTCACGACCTATACGGCCGAGGACATGGGTGGCCAGGACGTCTATGACCGCGTCACTGAGATCGGCGGCCACGAGGCTGCCCACGTCACGGCCTTGACCGAGGCTATCACGAGTCTGGGCCGCACCCCGGTCGCCGAGGGCACGTACGACTTTGGGTACACCGATGTCGCGACCTTCCTCGCCACCGCCGCCGCGATCGAGAACGTCGGTGTCTCGGCCTATGCCGGTGCTGCCCCTTCGCTCGTCGCCCTGACCATGACCCCGGCGCTCGTGACGGCCGCCCTCGGCATCCATAGCGTCGAGGCCCGCCACGCCGCCTACGTCACCGAGCTGGTCGGCGACCCGACGATGAGCCCGTTCCCGGACGCGGTCGACGCCCCGCGGACCCCGGCCGAGGTCCTCGAGATCGCTACCCCGTTCATCACCGGCTAATCATCCCGAGCTTCGGGTCGCTTGCCGCCAAAGGGCAGTGAGGGATTCGGAATCGGCACACGTCCTGCCACGGCCGTCCCGGACACAAGGTTCCTGGGCGGCCTTGGCGTTTCCGTTGGTCGCGGTACCAGTGCAGTTACATCAGCCTGGCTCACAGGCGTTGGAAGTGGCGAATCCCCCGCTCCATCCGGTCCGGGCAGGGTCGCCAGCAGGCGACGGAGCCGGAGTGAGATGGGACGGGTGGGGGTTGGGGCTTACCGCTCGCCAACGACACGATGCATGAGCACCGCTCATGACGTCCGTGGGATAGGGGCGCTGGCCATGACGAAGCCCCCTCCCTGTCTCATCTGCCGGACGGGCAGCGGCGAGACAGGGAGGGGGCTTGTCCGTGCGGTCTAGCCGTTGGACTCGTTGACGTCGACGAAGATGAAGGTCAGAGTAGAGTCGCCGTCGACGGGCTCCAGCACCTGACCATCGTTGTTCGGGGCGACGCCAGTCGGGGCACCGAAGGCGTAGGTGGCCGTGACCGATGAGCCGGGTTCGGCGGAGAACGTGACGAAGCCATTGGCGTCGGTCGTGAAGCCCGTCTCTGTCGAGGCCGTCTCCGTGCCTCGCGTGACGGAGAACGTCGCGTTCGGCATCGCCACGCAGCCTTCCAGCGTCACGAGGTCGCCTGCACGGCAGTCGAGCGCCTGAATCGTCAACACGCCGGGAACACCCGTCGTGTCGCCGGTCGTCGGCTCACCACCCGCGACCGGAGTGCCGCCGGTGCCGTCAGTGACGGGCTCTTCGGTGGCAGGTGGCTTGATGACCGGCTCCTCGGCCGGGGCATCGAAGACGATCGGGATGATGGTGTCGCCCTCGAAGGCCGGGATCGCGAATGGCACATTGAGGAGGTCGAGTCCCTCCGGGCCACCGGTGACGCTATTGACGGAGACCGGAGCACCGACCGCAACCTGGACCGGAGCGAACTGGCCGCTGGCATCCGTGACGCCACTAGTCTCGGCACCGGCCACGACGACGGAGACGTTCACGCCAGCCAGTGGTGCGCAGGTCGTGGTGTCGAGCAGCGTCCCAGCCGAGCAGTCCAGCACCCCGACGGCAAGCGTCCCGGAACCCGTGGCGTCGCCACCGGCCGAGTCTTCGCCCCCGTTGGCACCGTTCTCATCGATGCCGTCGCCGCTCTCGCCACCGGCAACCGGGGTGCCGGCCGCGCTTGCGGTTGGGGTCGCAGCCACGCCCGGGGTCGCTGTCGCTGTCGGGGACGTGGTCGTGGTCTCAAGGACCGGCACCTCGGCGCTGATCGTGCCAACGACGAGCGTGCCGCCGTCCGTAGAGGCGATAGTAAGCTCACCGTCCAGCACTGCCGCCGAATCGGCCACGAGGGTGATCATGTCGCCGCCGCCGAAGGTCACGTCGACGGAGCCGTCCGTTACGAAGACAAGGGACGGGGTCTGGCTGTCGAGGGCGGGGCTCGTCACGGTCTGGCCCGGGGCGAGAACGGCGCGGGAGAGGTCGAGCGCCCGGTTCCCGGTCGGGACGGCGAAGCCTTCCCCGGCGAGAAGCAACTCACCACTGCCGGCGTCGCTGGCCTGGTCCGCCGGGACGAGGGCGATCCGGTCGTAGGCGGTCGGACCGTCGATTCCCGAGCGGGTCTCAACCGTGCCGTCGGCGACGAAGGCGGCTGAACCTGGCAGGAGCAGGTCCTGCGCACCGGTGGCCGGAGTCTCGACGAGAAGCGTGCCGTCCGTCGCGAGTGTGAAGCCGAGCGCCTGCTCGGACGGGGTCTCACTGTCGCGGTCCCCGGCCTGATCGGTGATGACACGCCAGGCGAGCGGACCAGCCGGCAGCGCCACCGCGCCGTGGGCGATCGACTGGAGGGAACCGTCGGTGGCACCGTCCTGCGCGACGCCGTGGGACGGTGCCGCGAGCACCGCGGCGACGAGCAGGGCGGTGATCAGACTCAGACAGGCGCCAAGGCGCAACAACCGGTTCATGGGACTCCTCTGACTGGAACGAAGCGATGGCCGCCGGCGCTCGCTGAGGGGTGTTGCGAGACCGGCCCGGACCGCACGGGACGTGAACACACAGCATAGACGATCATGGAGTCAGCCTCCGACCCAGACGAACGCACAAGATGGGCGCCGCGGTCCGTCATGCGACCGGGGCTCGATTGCGAGTCTGGCCGGATATCGGACGGGGGGAACCGTCGCCTGACCTCCGGTGGTCGGATTCGGCCAATGTTGCGGGTACCGAAACCGTTTCAAACAGACACTCAGTTCGCAATGCTCAACAGGACTCACCCAGATGATGTTCTGGAGCGCGAGGGCCACCGGCCCGGCTACCCAGCGTGAACAACCCGGATGCTGGACGTGTTTCACGTCACCATCTCTGCCAGACGGCGGGCGAGGAAGCGGCGTTCACTGTCCGTTGGGGCAAGCGCAAGGGCGGCGCGGTAGGTGGCGGCAGCCTCGGCGTGATGACCCAGACGGCGGAGCAGGTCGGCACGAGTCGCCGGCAGGAGATAGTAGCCAGCCAGCGTCCCGGACGCCTCGATCTCACCGACCAGCACCAGGCCCGCCGCCGGGCCATCGGCCATTGCGACCGCGACTGCCTGATTCAGCCGGACGATGTCCGACGGGACCAGGCGAAGCAGTTCCCGATAGAGGGCGGCAATTTGCGCCCAGTCCGTCGCGCTCGCGTCCGGCGCCGTGGCGTGACAGGCCGCGATGGCTGCCTGGATCTGGTACGGGCCGGGGCGACGCTGGCGCAATACGGATTCGAGCAGGGCCGTTCCCTCGCGGATCTGGCGGTGGTCCCATCGCGTCCGGCCCTGGTCCTCGAGCGTGACCAGCTCACCTTCGGCGTCCACCCGGGCCGTGCGGCGGGCGTCGTGCAGGAGCAGCAGGGCGAGCAGCCCGGACGCCTCCGGCTCGTCCGGCATCAGCGTCACCAGCATCCGAGCGAGCCGGATCGCCTCGGCCGAGAGGTCGGGCCGGAGCAGGTCCGCGCCTCCGGTCGCTGCGTACCCTTCATTGAAGAACAGGTAGAGCACGGCGAGGACGGCCGACGTCCGCTCCGGCAGCAGGTGGGCCGGCGGCACGCGGTAGGGAATGCCGGCGCTCCGGATCTTCCGCTTGGCCCGGACGAGCCGCTGAGCCATCGCCGCCTCGGGGACGAGGAACGCCCGGGCGATCTCGGCGGTCGTCAGACCGGCCAGCGTCCGGAGGGTCAGCGCGACCTGCGCCTCCATCGCCAGCGCGGGGTGACAGCAGGTAAAGATCAGCCGGAGCCGGTCGTCGCGGATGCTGCCGTCATCCGATGACTGCTCGTCCTCATCGTCATCCGACCACCCAACAATCGCGTCCCGCTCGGTCATGACCGCGACCTCCCTGAGCCGGCCCGTCTCCACCGACCGTCGCCGGAGCCGGTCCAGCGCCCGGTTGCCGGCGACGGTCGTCAGCCAGGCGCCGGGACGATCCGGGATCCCGTCGCGGGCCCAGCGGCCCAGTGCGACCTCGAAGGCCTCCTGAGCGCACTCCTCGGCCAGGTCCCAGTCACCCGTCCGGCGGATCAGCGTCGCGACCACCCAGCCCCATTCCTCCTGGAAGGCCCGACTGACGGCTGTCTGAACGTCGCCCATCACCCGGTCCAGACCGGCCGGACCTCGACCATCCCGAAGGACGCCTGCGGCGATCGGGCGGCGACATCGATCGCCTCAGCGAGCGAGTCGCACTCGATCAGGTCGAAACCGGCGATCTGCTCCCGAGTCTCGGCGAACGGCCCGTCCGTCAGGAGCGTCTGCCCGTTCCGGACTCGGACGGTGATCGCCTCGTGCGATGGCCGCAGCGGGGCACCGATGTCCAGCCGGACGCCACGGGCGTTCATCTCCTCGACGTAGGCGGTCGTCTCGGCGCTGATATCCCGGTCCGGTGCCGGCTCGCCGTCGGGCTCGGAGCAGATGAAGAGCAGGTATTGCATAGGGTATCTCTCCTGTTCTCGGTTCCTGAAGACCTGCTCAGTTGGCGTTCATGACCGAGCCGCAGGTCAAATTCACGATCGTGCCGGTCATGGCGCTGGCTCGGTCCGAGGCGACGAACGCCGCCGCGTCGGCGACCTCCTGCAGGGTCGGCATCCGGCCCAGCGCCGTCCCATCGGTCATGTACCGGTAGGAATCGGCCACCGGTCCCTCGTCGATCGATCCCCAGGTCTCTGGCAGTGCGTCCGGACGGAGACAGACCACGCGGACGCCGTGCGGCCCTACCTCACCGGCCAGACCCCGGCTGAACTCCTCCACAGCGGCGCAGGCGGGACCGAAGCCGCCGGAGGTATGGAAGCGGCGGTCACGACCTGAGAGTACCGAGGTCGAGGTCGACATCGTCAGGATGACGCCCGAGCCGGCCTCGGTCATCCGGCGCGCAGCGGCAACTCCCGTGCTGAAGTTCAGGCGGAGGGCGTCCAGCGCCGAGCGTGTGAAGTCGTCCACCGTCATCTCCCGCAGCGGGATGCCCATGACGGCTCCGGGGTGGGTCGCGTTCAGGCTGATGTCGATCCGGCCGGTCGCGGCAACGACCTTGGCCAGATGCGCGTCGATGGTCGCCGGGTCGAACGCATCGACGACGGCGACCTCGGCCCGACCCCCAGTGGCACGAATCTGCTCGGCCACCCGCTGGAGCGACGCGTCGGTTCGCCCGACGAGAAAGACGTACGCCCCTTCTTTCGCGAACGTCCGGGCAGCAGTCCCGCCGACTGCCCCAGCCGCCCCGTAGATCACCGCGATCTTGTCCTGCAACAGCATGTTGTCTCCTTGATTCTGGCCGGATGACTCAGGGTCACGTAAAGGTGACACTTGTCGTCAGGCGTGCCTCCTGAATGACTGGCGCTGCCTTGCACCAGGGGTCGGCGGTTCACTGGACGTTACCCCGCCAGATTCCAACCACACGTCACTCCGTCCAGACCGGCCGAACCTCGATCATCCCGAACGACGCGACCGGATGCTTCATGGCCACGTCGATCGCCTCGTCGAGATCGGCGCACTCGATCAGGTCGAAGCCAGCGATCTGCTCCCGAGTCTCGGCGAATGGACCGTCCGTGAGGAGCGTCTCCGCGCCGCGGACCCGGACGGTCGTCGCATCGGACGGCGACCGCAACTGATCGCCGCGGATGCGGACCCCGCGTCCGTCCATTTCCGCAACCCAGGCGTCGGTCTCGGCTTCCATGTCGCGAGTCGGATCGGGTCCGATCCCTGGTTCGGTGCAGATGAAGAGCAAGTACTGCATGGGTCGTGTCTCCGTTCTGACGCGACTGGCGTAAACGACTGGCTCGGTTCGGCCCGTCTGGTGATACGACGAACAGCTTCGCCGAAATCGACAGGCCGGGCACGAACCGCGGTCCAATCCGACTAGGACCGGGGTTCGTTTCGCCAACGATCTAATCAGAGCAGATCAGATCGAGCCGACGACGACGCAACGCCGGACCCGGAGGCGGGTTGCAGGTGAAGCGCCAGGGTGCCCGGAGAGGGGAGACGAGGACCACACCGAGGGGTGGTACGACTCAGCCATTGATCGTTGACAGACCTGTGGAGGCGAAACGGACGGGCGTCCGGACTCGTTCAGAAGATTGAGCCCACCAAACCACGACCCGGGGCGGCGGCGGATTCCGGGGGGAGACGCAGCCGTTCCTGGACCTGAGGCCAGGGGCACCGGAGCGATCCGGGCGATCGAATGGGAGCGGCAGCCGCGGAATGGTCTGCCGACGAAAGACAGGGAAGGGACCCGACCGATGACGCGATCACTGACGATGCGACCACTTGCGATGCTGGATCGGCCGATGCGGCTGCTCGCCGTGCTCACGATGTCCCTGGCGCTACTCGCGACGTTCCTGTCTGCGCCGGCCGCCTCGGCCGGCGTCGAGACGCCGACGGCCGGCCTGACCTTCCAGGTCTACACCTGTCCCGTCGACTACGCCGGGGAGGAGTATCTGACCGATTGCACCGCCGGCCCCGCCAGCTATGAACTCACGGTCAATGGCGACGGCCCCTTCGTTAGTGGCGAGACCAGCGCTGACGGCTTCTACGCCTTGAACTACCCTCTCGGCGAGACCGTCGTCGGACTCCAGGTCTCCCCCGATAGCAACGACTTCTACCTCGCCTGCTTCGACACGACCTCTGGCAGCGAGGTGTTCCTGTTCGATGGGACGGTGAACTCGCTGACCTTGGACACCTCCACCGGTGGGTCCTTCTCCTGCCGCTGGTACGTGATCCCCAGCTCGGCCGGTGAGCCGGCTCCGACCACGGCCGACGGCACATTCCAGGTCTACGACTGCGAACTGGACTACACCGGGGATGCCGACGCGGCCGGTTGCGTCGCCGCCCCGAGCGGCATCCCCGTCCGGATCAGCGGCGACGGCGGCGACTACGTCCAGAATACGCAGACGTCCCAGAGCGGGACGGCGCTCGATTCCACGATCCCGCCTGGAGCGATCACCGTGACGCTGGACATCGAAGAGGTGGTCTACCCTCGCGGCTCCACCGGCTTCGAGGTCGAGTGCTTCGACACGACATCTGGGACGGCGGAATCGCTCGGCACGACCAATGTCGGCACATTCGACCTCGCGGTCGTAGCTGGCGGGACCTACGCCTGCGACTTCTACGTCACCCCGCAGTCCGCTGCGGGCACGGCCAACGCGGCGTTCCAGGTGTTTGAGTGCCCAGTCGAGTACGTCGGCGATGACTACCTTGACGACTGCGCCCCGGTCGACCCAGCCCGGTCCGTCGATGTCCTGCTCGTCGCCGGCCCTGAGTTCGACATCGAGAACGACCCGCTAACCGGCACGACCGGCGACGACGGCCGCACGCTGTTCGAGGCGCTGCCGGCCGGCACCTACTCGGCGGCGCTAGACCTGTCCGAGCGGGTCAACTCCTTCTACTACGCCTGCTTCGACGTCACCTCGGGCACCGAGGAGTTCCTGTTCGACGGGGGCGGCGTGCAGTTGACGGCCGACATCGCAGCGGGCGGCCTGCTGAGTTGCCGTTGGTACGTCATCCCCGCTGACCTGGAGGATGGGACGTCGGCGAGCCCGTCGGCGTCCAGCGTTCCGTCGGCATCCGCGACCGCGAGTGGTAGCGGCACGAGCAGTGGTTCGGTCACTGGCCTGCCGAGCACCGGTACCGGCTCCTCGATGGGGACCTCCGTGACGGGCGCGGCGCTGGTCGTGGCGATGCTGGCCCTGACCGCGGTGGCGTTCGCCACCCGCCGGCTGATCTCCGCCCGGAGGTAACCGCTTCGGCCGGAACCGCGACAGGTCGAATGAGCACTCCAGGGGCCGGGTCATGCAGACCCGGCCCCTGGCCATTTCGGTCCCGGATCGTGGTTCCGACCGCCACGTCCTGGCTCGCGTCCGGTCACGCGTCAACATTCCGTCAACGATCTGGCCGCATGACCGTCGCTATACTTCCCGGAACACGGATTCGCCCCCGGAACAGCCAGGGGTGGCCGGGCGAGAGGATGAGAGATGGCTGGCGAGCAGGGCAACAGCGGCGAGCGGCGCGAACGTGGCGGGACACCAGGACGGTTTGCTCCCGGCGGTGCCCTGAGCGGACAAGGCATCACGACCGAGGACGGGGCCAACCTCCCGGTCGCCGGAGTGGACGCAACCCAGCCGCCCGGCGCCGACGCACCACCGCTGGCCGCCCAGCTCGGCGCCGCTCACAACGGATCGTCGGGTGAGCAATTCGGCCGGCCCGACGGCCGCTCGCTCGAGACCCCGATCACCGGACCCGCCAAGCGGGAGGTCGATCTCTACGTCCGGACCTACTCGACGCTGCTCCAGAGTTCCGGCGCGATCAGCGTCAGCTCCCTCGAACCGGCCCACATCATGGCCGCCGCCTCGCTCCACGCCGGAGCGACCGAGAAGGCCCCGGACATGAACGCCTTCATGTACTCGACGCAGCGCCTGCCAGCCTGCATCGTCGATGTCCGCCGGATCGTCCTCGCGCAGTCCCGGCACGACTTCAACCGGGCTGGCCTCTCGCAGCTGGACGACTGGGAGATCCAGTCCGCGCCCGGTCGTCGCCGTCGCTGGCTGTACGACGATGACGACACGCTCGCCGCCTACATCGCCTCCGCCTCGGATCTGGACGACGCTGTCCCGTCGATCGTGGCCTGGCAGATCGAGTGGAACAAGTTCAACCGGCTGTTCGCCGCCGATCCAGCCCTGACCGCCGAGGTCGAGGCGCTGGCCGCTGGGATCGGCGTGCCGCCGTCCGAGGAGCAGTTCAATAGCATCGGCGAGCGGCTGCTGCTGGCGACGAACGACTGGAACCGGCTCCGCTCGGTCTGGGGTGTCCGGCTCTGGCCCAACCTCGCGAAGATGGCGCACGCCCGCAAGCGGTTCACGATTCAGCTCCTCGGCGGTTCCCACAACGGCTACGCCCGTTCGGCCCGGCAGTGGTGGAACCCGATCGCCGATCGCCTCCAGGAGCTCGGGCTGGCCGACCGGCCGCTGTACTTCGTCTCCAGCAACACGCACAGCATCGCCAACGTCCTGAGCGGCACCGCCCAGCGCCGTCGGAACGCGATCGTCGCCAGCATCCGCCGGACAGGCCACGCTGAACTCATTCCGGAGCTGGAGCGGATCGAGCGGGGCGACAGCCGATCGCCGTGGGAGAACTGGCTGTACTTCGCGGCCCGGTCGTACTTCGCCGCGCCGGGGATGGCCGAGGAGCGCGAGCGCCGCAACGATGAGGAGCAGGCCAGCGGAATCTACACGATGGACCCGCGCGGCGCCGTCGACGTCGGGGTCCAGATCATCGACGTCGCGAAGCTCGACCCGGCCTGCTTCGACCCGCGCCTCCGTGGCGGGATCGACCGGATCGTCGATGGCGTCGGCGTCGATGCCGATGGGCTCAATGCGGACGGGTTCGACGGCAAGGCGGAAAGGTCCGACGCGGTCATCATCAACATCAACTACCCGCTCGGTCTGGCCGCCTACTACCTGCTCAGCCAGACCGGAGTGGCGGTCGAGGCGATCCAGGGCATCTATGTCCTTGGCAAGGCCGCGACGCTCAACGGCCGGATCGGCGACGTGATGATCAGCAACGTCGTCTACGACGAGCACTCCAACAACACCTACTGGTTCGACAACTGCTTCACCTACAACAGCCTCGCCCCCTACCTCGTCTTCGGCGATCTGCTCGACAACCAGAAGGCAGTCACGGTCAAGGGCACGTACCTACAGAACCAGGGGTACCTCGACTTCTTCTACCGCGAGGCTTACACCGTCGTGGAGATGGAGGCGGGGCCGTACCTGAGCGCGATCTGCGAGGAGCTGTTCCCGCGGCGCTACCCCTCCGGCGAGGCGATCAACCTGCAGTCGGCCATGCGTGGCGGCCTCGACCTCGGCATCCTCCACTACGCGTCGGACACCCCCTACACCCGCGCCCAGACCCTCGGCGCCCGCGGCATGGACTTCTACGGACTGGACTCGACGTATGCCAGCACCATTGCCATCCTGCGCCGGATCTTCGACCGGGAGCGGGCCCGGCTACGACGAGTGGGCGCGTAGCCGCATTCGCTGACTGGCTCAAAAGCGTACGCCACTCTCCGGTGCCCCCCAGCACGACGGGCGGGATGTCACGGTCAGTGGCCTTGAGGTAGTTGTCGTAGAGGGGAAGGCGTCGCCCATCAACGATCAGAACACCCGCTTGTCGGCGTCGGCGGCACCATGGCTACGGCTCGGGCGGCGTGCTCTGGTTACCCGTCCCTTTCAGTCCAGGAAGAGGAGGTCGAGATCACGGAGAAGAGACGCCGGCCCGGGAGTCGTTTCCCAAGCCGGCGTCTCTTCTCATGACAAGTTGCGAGCGAAGGCCGAGTAACGCGGGTGGAACTGCCCGGGGGCAGTTCCACCCGGCGAAGTTAGCTGACGAACCTAGCGGTCCGTCCTTCGGCGAGCCTGGAAGCCGGCCGCGGCCACCACTGAAGCAATCATCAGCAGGAGCACGACGGTCGAGAGGGGGCTCGTCGATGCGGGTGAGCCAGTACCGGTGCTTGGCAGACCCGTAGCGAGGCCAGTACCCGTACCGGTGCCCGAGCCGGTGCTGGTGCCCGAGCCAGTCCCCGAGCCATTGTCGGTGCTGGTGCCAGTCCCAGAGCCAGTACCCGAGCCATTGTCGGTGCCAGTCCCAGAGCCGGTGCCAGTACCCGAGCCATTGTCGGTGCCAGTACCCGAGCCATTGTCGGTGCTGGTGCCAGTCCCAGAGCCAGTACCCGAGCCATTGTCGGTGCCAGTCCCAGAGCCGGTGCCAGTACCCGAGCCATTGTCGGTGCCAGTACCCGAGCCATTGTCGGTGCTGGTGCCAGTCCCAGAGCCAGTACCCGAGCCATTGTCGGTGCCAGTCCCAGAGCCGGTGCCAGTACCCGAGCCATTGTCG